>Ga0209742_10000151_pt1 | contig 40509 bp, 34 predicted proteins | sample DeeMarSeWOR38_10_FD_187462 | JGI IMG/M metagenome (GOLD analysis project Ga0209742, IMG submission 187462) | Marine sediment microbial communities from White Oak River estuary, North Carolina - WOR-3-8_10 (SPAdes) (version 2) | ecosystem: Environmental > Aquatic > Marine > Intertidal zone >...
CTTCGGCGCGCCGGCCACGCCGGCGGCATGACAGGCCATGCAGGACTTGTCGTAAACCGACTTGCCATCGGCAGCGTTGGCGGCCGGGATCAATGCGTTCAGCACTGCGTTGCCCGAGGCCACCGTAACCTCGCCAACCGGCTTGATGCGCTCGGCGACCTGTTTGCCGTCGGTCGAGGCGCTCTGGATGTTCTTGAGCTTGGACTTGCCGCCAATGGCACCAGCAAGGAAAAAGAGGACCACGGCCAGCGCAACCAGCGCGCCGATCAGCATGGAGAAGTACTTGAAGAAGTCACGATCAGTCATGTCTAGCCTGCCAGAAAAATTGTTGATTACCGCCCGCCGCACGTCACGGGGCCAGAAAAAGCCGCGCTAGTATAGCCAAAACGCGCGTCCCGCCAACCCCCTGGGTCATGGACGCCCCCGCCCTTGCCCGGTATCCTTGGGCGCCCTGCGCCCTTAGCTCAGCTGGATAGAGCGTCAGCCTCCGGAGCTGAAGGTCAGAGGTTCGAATCCTCTAGGGCGCGCCATTAACTCCGACCACCCCAGCCCAACAGTAGTTCCTCGCGTAGCGGATCGCCGGCGTGTGTCAGTTTGGCAGGCGTTGACAACTTTGGCGGCTACAGGACCCGCCGCATGCCCCACACCCCGATCCCAAGCAGTGCGGTGCCGATTAGCAGGTTGGGGAGAAACCCCAGCCGGGTCCGTGGCTCGAGCAGGAAGGGTGCGAAGAACAGCAGGGTGACGGGGAGTAACGCCAGCACATCGCGCGCGAAGCGCGTCACCAACGCATCGTCGCGGGTTTCCACATACAGCCAGCTCATGGCGAGGATCGAGGCCAAGGGAAGTGCAATCAGTACCGCCCCCCAGAACACATCTTTCTTGGCAAGCTCGGTGGCGACTGCAATCGCGAGCGCCGACACCAGCACCTTGGTGACAAACAGCGCGTTCATGTCAGCGTGTACGGCGGCGGGTTTGGGCCGCGTGGATGGCACGGCCCTGCGCGGATAGCGCCGCCTCATGCAGCGCTTCGGACAGCGTGGGGTGCGCGAACACGGTGAGCGCCAGATCCTCGCTCGATGCACCAAAGTGCATCGCGAGCGTTGCCGCGCTGATCAGCTCGGAGGCGTGCGGACCGATGATGTGCACGCCAAGCACCCGGTCGGTGGTCTCGTCGGCCAACAACTTGACGAAGCCGCGGGTGTCGCCCGCCGCCTTGGCGCGACCGTTGGCCGCGAACGGGAAAGTACCCACCCGATAGGACTGACCCGCGCCTTTCAATGCCTGCTCGGACTTTCCCACCCACGCGATTTCCGGCAACGTGTAAATGACGGAAGGAATGGCTGTGTAGTCCACACGCGCAGACTGGCCGGCGATCACTTCCGCCACCATCACGCCCTCTTCCATGCCCTTGTGCGCCAGCATCGGTCCGCGCACGAGGTCGCCAATGGCGTACACGCCGGGCAGGTTGGTCCGGCAGTGCTCATCGACATGGACGAAGCCCCATTCATCGAGCAGCAAGCCTGCTTCGGGGGCGGCGAGCCCATGACTACAGGGGCGCCGACCAACCGAGACCAGCAGGCGGTCGACTTGCTCACTATGTTCACCCTGTTTGTCCTGATAGACGACCGACACGGCATCGTTCTTGACCTCGGCGCGCATGACGCGTGCGCCTAGACGCACCTCGAGGCCCTGGGCGGCGAACTGCTTGAGTGATTCTTTGGCGATCTGCTCGTCGGCGAAGCTCAGAAACTGCTCTTGTGCTTCGAGCAGAATGACCTCGGCACCGAGGCGCCGCCAGACGCTGCCGAGCTCCAACCCGATCACCCCGGCGCCGATGACCGCGAAGCGCCGCGGCACCCGATCAAACGCCAGCGCGCCGGTTGAGTCCACGATATAGGGCGGCGCCAATTGCGCTTCGCCAATCTCGGTAGGGGCCGATCCGGCCGCTAGAATCACGTGCGCAGCTTCCAGCACACGCTTGGTGCCGCTGTGCTCGCTCACTTCCACCTGCTGCTTGCCGACCAGACGTGCATCGCCATAAACGCCTGAAATCCGGTGCGCTTGAAACAGCGTCTCCACGCCGTGCGTCAGCTCTCCCACCACCTTGTTTTTCGCTGCCATCATTGCCGCCAGATCGAGCTCGAGGCCGCTCAGCTTGATCCCGATCCCCGCACCGTGATCTCGGATCGCCTGGAACTGTTCGGACGCCTCAAGCAAGGCCTTGGAGGGGATACAGCCGACATTGAGGCAAGTGCCGCCCAACGACGGCTTGTCCTCGGCGTCGCGCCATCGATCCACGCAGGCCACCTTCATCCCGAGCTGGGCGCAGCGAATCGCGGCGACGTAGCCCGCCGGACCAGCACCGATCACCACGACATCAAAACGGTCTGCCATCGGCTTTTATTCCTATCCGATCCGTATCACATCTCGAGCAACATGCCGGCCGGGTCTTCCAGCAGTTCCTTGATCGCTACAAGGAATTGCACCGCCTCGCGTCCATCGACGAGGCGGTGATCATAAGAGAGCGCAAGGTACATCATGGGTCGGATGACGACTTCGCCACTCTCGGCAATCGGGCGTTCCTGGATCTTATGCATGCCGAGAATCGCGCTCTGTGGCGGATTGAGAATCGGCGTGGACATGAGCGATCCGAACACCCCGCCATTGCTGATGCTGAAGGTGCCGCCCGTGATGTCCTCGATCGCGAGCTTGCCCTCCTGCGCCTTTTGCCCGAAATCCTTGATCTGCGCTTCGATCTGCGCCATCGAAAGCTGGTCGGCATCGCGCAAGATCGGCACTACCAGACCGCGTGGACTGCTCACTGCAATGCCGATATCGAAGAAGCCGTGATAGATGACATCGCTACCGTCAATCGAGGCGTTCACTTCCGGAAAACGCCTGAGCGCCTCGATCGAGGCCTTGACGAAGAACGACATGAAACCGAGCCGCACGCCATGCTCCTGCTCGAAGCGCTCCTGATAGCGCTTGCGCAGCGCCATCACCGGTTGCATGTTCACCTCATTGAATGTGGTGAGAATCGCCGCGGTATGCTGCGCTTCCACCAGGCGCTCGGCGATGCGCGCGCGCAACCGCGACATGGCGACACGGCGCTCGGGTCGCTCTTCGCCACCTTCCTCGCGCGCGGGCGCCTTCGTGGCGGGGGCAGGCGGGCTGGCGACTGGAGGCGGTGCCGCGGGCTTCGGTCGCGCGGCCGCGGTCTCACGCCCGGCCAGTACTCTCAAGACATCCTCCTTGAGAACGCGCCCATCCTTGCCACTGCCGGTAACGTCGGCCAGCCCAAGCCCACGCTCGCGCATGAGCTTTTCGGCCGCCGGCATGATGGCAGCTGGCAACTCTGGTTTCGCTGTTGACGGTGCCGGTGCGACAGGCGCGGTGGCGCCAACCGCCACCCTGGAGGGCGATTGCTTTTCGCGTGCCGGTGCAGCGCCGAGCTTCGCGATAAGCTGCCCGGACAAGACGGTGGAACCAGCCGGCACGACGATTTCGGTGAGCGTGCCGTCGGCTGGTGCCGGCACCTCGAAGACGACCTTGTCCGTTTCAATGTCGGCCAGTATCTCGCCGCGCGCGACCGCTTCCCCGGCGTGCCTGCGCCAGGCCACCAAGGTACCGTCGCTGACCGACTCCGGAAACACAGGTACCGTCACGTCACTCATGCTGTCTTCCCTTTGTCGCCTTCCAATCCGAGTGCGTTATTCGCAAGTTCGCGCAATTCCTGCAGATGAAGTTTGTAGTCACCAACCGCGGGTGCCGCCGACGTGGGTCGCCCGGCGTACTCGAGCCGCGCACCGGGCGGCAGCACCCGCCAGATGTGATGCTGGCTCGGATACCAGGCACCCTGGTTCTTGTGTTCTTCTTGGCACCAGACGAAGCGCCGGGCGCGCGGGTAGTGCCCGAGTTCCGTCGCAAGCAGCGCCTCCGGAAAGGGATAGAGCTGCTCGATGCGCAAAATGGCAGCATGCGTTGCGCCCCGCTCGCGTCGCTGTTCGACAAGATCGTAATACACCTTGCCGCTGCACATCACCACATCCGTGACGGAACCGGCATCGAGCGCATCGCCTTCCGGTACGATCGTCTGGAAGCCGCCACCGGTAAGATCCTCGAGGCTCGACACCGCCAGACGGTGACGCAACAGGCTCTTCGGCGTCATCACCACGAGTGGCTTGCGTGTGCGCGCCAGCATTTGCCGCCGCAAAAGGTGAAAGAACTGCGCTGGCGTAGTGGGCGAACAAACGAACATGTTCTGCTGGGCGCACAGCTGCAAGTAGCGCTCCAGTCGCGCAGAGGAGTGCTCCGGTCCCTGTCCTTCCAAACCGTGCGGGAGCAACAGCGTGAGGCCGCACAACCTGCCCCATTTCTGTTCACCCGCGCTGATGAACTGATCAATGACCACCTGGGCGTTGTTCGCGAAGTCACCGAACTGCGCCTCCCAAATGACCAGCGTGCCGGGATCGGCCGTGGAGTATCCGTACTCGAACGCGAGACAGGCTTCCTCGGTGAGCGGCGAGTTGATCGCGCGGAAGTCCGGCTGTCCCTCGAAAAGATTGCGCAACGGCACAAACACTTCGCCGTCCTTGCGACTGTGAAGTATTGCGTGGCGGTGGAAAAACGTACCGCGTCCGGTGTCCTGGCCTGAGAGCCGCACCCCATATCCCTGCCGCAACAGCGTGGCGTAGGCAAGGGTTTCTGCGTATCCCCAGTCGATTGGCAGCGCGCCGGCGGCCATTTTGCGGCGGGCGTCGTTGACCTTGGCAACGCTTGGATGCGGCTCGAAGCCATCGGGCAGCAACAACAGGCGCTCGGTCAGCGCACGCAACGTCTCGAGCGCAACGGCAGTGTCAGCGTCCTCTGTGGCTTCGCGCGCGAACCGGCTCCAGTCCGTGCCATAGGCATATCCGCTCTTTCCCTTTGGGGTCAGATTGGGTGCAACCGCATCACCCGCATCCAGCCGGTCGCGGAATTGTTTCGCCATCGCATCGCTTTCTTCCGATGTCACGACGCCGGTCTCTGTCAAATGGCGCGCGTAGCGGGCGCGGGTGGTCGGCAGTTCGCGAATCCGCTGGTACATGGTGGGTTGTGTCACGGTCGGCTCGTCGGCCTCACTATGTCCGTGGCGCCGATAGCACACGAGATCGAGCACCACATCCTTGCGGAAATTGCTTCGGTAATCCAGCGCGATCTCGGTAGCAAATAACACCGCCTCCGGGTCGTCGCCATTCACGTGCAGGATTGGAGCATTCAGCATACGCGCCACATCGGTGCAGTAGAGCGTCGATCGCGCATCCTGGGTGAGGCTGGTGGTAAAACCGATCTGGTTGTTGATCACGATATGGACGGTGCCGCCGGTGCGATAGCCGCGTAGCTGCGAGAGATTGAACGTCTCCATCACCACACCCTGACCGGCGAACGCCGCGTCGCCGTGGATGACAACCGGCAGCACGCGCACCCCGCGCTTGTCATGCCGGCGCTCCTGGCGCGCGCGCACCGATCCCTGCACTACCGGCCCGACGATCTCGAGATGTGATGGATTGAACGCCAGCGCCAAATGCACCGGCCCCCCGGGGGTATCGATGTCCGACGAGAAGCCCTTGTGGTACTTCACGTCGCCGGTGCCGGCGGCGCTACGCGCCTTGCCTTCGAACTCCAGAAACAGCTCCGCCGGCGTCTTACCAAGAATGTTGACGAGAACGTTCAGTCGGCCACGATGTGCCATGCCGACAACGATCTCCTTCACGCCCGAGTCGCCGGCACGCTGGATCAGTTCATCGAGCATCGGAATCAGGCTCTCGCCGCCCTCCAGCGAGAAGCGCTTCTGACCAACGTACTTGGCATGAAGATAATGTTCGAGGCCCTCGGCGGCGGTCAGGCGCTCGAGTAGGCGCCGGCGCGTCTCGGCCGGATATGGCGGCACACCATGCACACTCTCGAGCGCGCTCTGGAGCCAGCGCTTTTCGGCAGTGTCCGTGATGTGCATATACTCGGCGCCAATTGAGCCACAGTAGGTTGATTGCAGCTGGGCAAGAATGTCGCGCAGCGGTGCGCGGCGCGCGCCCACCAATGAGCCAGTATCAAAGCGAAGATCAAGATCAAGGTCGCTCAATCCGTGGTAGCGCAGATCAAGCTCGCCAAGTGGCTGCTTCTCACGCAATCCGAGCGGATCGAGGCTGGCAAACTGATGGCCGCGAAAACGATAGGCATTGATGAGCTGCAACACCCGCACCTGTTTCTGGGCAACATCCGGTGCAGCGGCCGGTTCCGGCGCGCGCGGCGACGTGCGGCGCGCGCGCGCGAGCTGACGAAACTGCTCTCGGATCTCTTCATGCGAAATGTCAGGGGCACCAGACGCGGCACCGGGCAGCGTCTCAAAGTAGCGCTGCCAAACCGGGTCAATCCCGCTCGGATCGCGGAGAAAGGTCTCGTAGAGTGCTTCGAGATAGGGCGCGTTCGATACGGCCAGTGGTGAGCTGCGCCACCAGGCGTGCAGGGTATGCTTGGCGGTGTCGTCCATGGGAAGCACCGGAACGCGCGGCCAAAGCGGCCGTCTGTCTTGATCTTAGCAGCTCTCGCCAGATGCGCCTGTCGCGGGTTCGCTGCTGCCCGAAGTCAGCGCTTGGGCGCGACTTTACGCTCCTTGGCCGACTTCGCCACCAGAAAATCCACCACTTCGAGTGTGCGGCTTTGCGCGTCGCCCGCGCCGATTCCCATGAGACTCGGGGACGTGATGTAGCGGCCATCCACCACGAAGGTCGGCACCCCCTGGATCCCGAGATCCTGCATGAGTTGGCGGGCGCGCTCGAGCTTGGTGCGCACCCCAAACGAATTCCACGCAGCACGGAACTGCTCTCGATTGACCCCCAGGCCAACCACGAAATTGGTGATGCTGGTCTCGTCGTTCAGCGTGCGCTTGTCGCGGTGCATGGCGTCGAAAAACGCGCGGTGCACCTTGTCGACCGCGTTGATGCTTTCGAGCGCATAGAACGCGCGAGCGTGTACCACCCATCGATCGAACATGCCCGGTGTCCGCACGAAGGCCGCGTTGGCTGGCTTCTTTTTCAACCAGGTCTCAACATAAGGCTCGAGGTCGTAGCAGTGTGGACAGCCGTACCAAAAGAACTCACGTACCTCGATTTTGGCGCCGGTTTCGACCCCTTGGGTATAGGCCGCTTCATAATAATCCTTGCCGGACTCAAAGCTGTCGGCAGCGATGGCGACAGCGGGAAGCATGAGCCAGGCGGCCAGCAGCATTGCGCGTTTACGTGACATCGATCGGGTTCTCCTTTGCGCTGGAATTCTTGGTCAGGATAGAACTTGCGACCGGGGTGTGACCGATCGGTTCCGTCGGCGAAATACTATCGCTCCGGACAGCCAACGCCCAGCGCCGTGGCAAGGAAGATCGCACGGCGCGCGGGGCATTACAGTGTTGCCGCCGCGAGACGCTCGAGCAGGCGCTGGTGAATGTTGCCGAAGCCGCCATTGCTCATGACCAGCACGTGATCGCCGGTCCGCACTTCGCCGGCGAGAGCCTCGACAATCGCCTCCACGCTTTCGTAGGCGCGGGCACGGCCTTCAAGCGGCCGGGTCACGCGATCCAGATTCCACCCGAGCTCCGCGGGCCTGAGCAGGTAGACACGGTCCGCAAGTACCAGTGACGGACCGAGCGTGTCGCGATGCACCCCCATGCGCATGGTGTTGGAGCCCGGTTCCAGCACGGCGTGAATGCGCGCATTGCCGACGTGTGCGCGCAACGCCTCGAGCGTAGTGGCGATGGCCGTCGGGTGATGGGCGAAGTCGTCATACACCGTAACCCCGGCCGAGACCCCACGCACTTCGAGCCGGCGCTTGACGTTGCGAAACGCCGAGAGCGCCTCAAGGGCAGTCGCCACGGGGACCCCGACATGATGCGCGGCGGCAATCGCCGAGAGAGCATTCTGGAGATTGTGCGAGCCAATCAGGCCCCATTGCACATCGCCCTGCACCACGCCGCCATGAAAAACCCGAAAACGGCTCCCGTCTGCTACCTGCGCCTGAATGAGCCAGGCGGGGGGCATTTTCTTCGTGCCGGCTAGCGCCTCGCCCATCGGGAGTTCGGCAAAGTGTTCGACCTCACTCCAGCAGCCCTGCGCCAGCACGCTCACCAGGTGCCGGTCGTCAGCTTTGATAATCAGTCGCCCGGAGGGCGGTACGGTGCGCAATAGATGATGAAACTGGCGCTCGATTGCCTGGATGTCCGGAAAAATGTCGGCATGATCGTATTCGAGGTTGTTCAGCACCAGCGTGCGCGGTCGGTAGTGCACGAACTTGGAGCGCTTGTCGAAGAAGGCCGTGTCGTACTCATCGGCCTCGACCACAAAATAGGAGTGGCCCGGTCCCGATACTTCCTTTCCCAACGCATTTGTACGTCCCTGCACATCGCCCAATCTTGCCGAAACACCGAAGTTCTCCGGAATGCCGCCGACCAGGAAGCCAGGCGCGAGGCCGGCGTGCTCAAGAATCCAGGCGAGCAGGCTGGTCGTTGTCGTCTTGCCATGCGTGCCGGCCACGGCCAGCACCCAGCGACCGTGCAGCACGTGCTCGGCCAGCCACTGCGCACCGGAGGTATATGCCAATCCGCGCTCGAGCACTGCCTCCACAAGCGGGTTACCACGCGAAAGCGCGTTGCCAATCACCACAACATCGGGCTGGATGCTTTCGAGCTGGGAAGGTTCGTAGCCTTCGACATAGCTGACGCCCTGCGCCACCAGCTGCGTGCTCATCGGCGGATAGACTTTGGCATCACAGCCGGTGACGCGATGTCCGAGCGAGCGCGCAAGCAGCGCGACGCCAGCCATGAATGTGCCACCGATGCCGAGGATGTGCAGGTGCATGACTCAGGGCGCGGGTGACGGCGGGCTGCCGAGCAGGAACTGTAGCACGCTCCAGAAAAACAGCAGATAGAGGAGACTGATGCCGGTGCCGGCATACCAAGCCACGTCGAGCGCATGCCGCAGTACATGGCCGGATGCGGCGAGGTACCAGATCAACACCACCCACCACAGCAGGCCGGCCAGTTCGCGGCTCGGGATCAGCGTAATCGCGAGCTGCGCGAGCAGCGACAGTGCGGCGCCAATCAGCGCGAGCGCGGGAAGCGTTTGCCAGATTCGCGACTCAAGGCCACGCACCCGCAGCACCAGAAAAACGAAGCCGGAGAGCAGCGCTGCGTCGAGCGCCCCGGCCAGCAGTGCCTGCGTGAGACTTACCTCTTGCGCAAGCCCAATGGCATCCCCCAGTGCCATCGCCGCCAGCGCCGCAACGAGCAACCCACGCGAGGCGGGCAGGTCTTGGGGCCTGGCGCGCAGCCGCAACAGGTCAACGACAAGATTGGCAATGCCCACTTTCACTGCACCACGTTGGCGCGCGCCACTAGCCAGACGCCGCCACTCTCACGTTCGAGCTCAAGCGAAAACACCACTTCATCGGTTGCCGGCCGCGTCGCGCCGATGCGCACCCGTACCACGACGCGACGCGCGTCCTGGTTCGGTTGCGCGGTTTCGAAGGAACTGAAGTCGAGTGATTCGCCGGTTCGGTGTTTGGCCCGGAGGTACTCGAGCGCTACCCGCATGGGTGGTTCGTCTGTAAAAGCGAGCGGATCGACTCCGGGGGCACGCGCGACAAACGCGTGCAGCGTCTCGATCTCGCCGGGCGTGCGTACCAATGCCTCGATGAAAGCGCGCGCGCGACGCTCCGGTTCGGAACCAAACCAGCCGCAACCGGCAAGAGCAGCGCCCGTGAGTACGATGACCAGTACCAGCGCACTGCGCCGACCATGCCTCAAGTCCTGCATGCCGCTATCATAGTCGAAAACCTCCCGCTCTCTCTCTACGTGAAGCCGCCCATACTGATTGATAGTGAAAAGGAACTTGCGCACTCGCTGCACGCGCTGTCGACCGCGGCCTGGGTCGCGCTTGACACGGAATTTGTGCGCGAGCGGACGTATCGCGCGCGGCTCTGTCTTGTCCAGATCGCGACGCCGGACATGCTGGTCTGTGTCGATCCGTTGCGGGTGGATGTCGCGCCGCTGCTCGAGGCACTTTATCAACCCACACTGCTGAAAGTGCTGCATTCCGCGCGCCAGGATCTGGAAGTGTTGTATGACGTGCGCGGCGCGGTGCTTTCACCGATCTTCGACACCCAAATCGCCGCCGCCCTCACGGGCCCGGAGGACCAGATCGGCTACGGTGCGCTTGTCGAGCGACTAACCGGCCACAGGCTCGACAAGCATGCCACGCGCACCGACTGGTCGCAGCGGCCGCTCACCGACGCACAGCTTGCCTACGCTCGTGATGACGTGCATTACCTGCGCGAGGTCTATGCGCAGCTTGCCGCCCGTCTTGAGGCGCTGGGACGACGCGAGTGGCTGGACGAGGAGTGTGCCGCCATGACCGATCCAGCGTTGTACGCAGCCGATCCTGCGCAAGCCTGGCGTCGCATCCGCGCCGGCCAGCACCTCGGATCCGACGCGCAGCAGCGCCTTGCGGCACTTGCCGAGTGGCGCGAGCGGACTGCCCGCGAGCGTGACTTGCCGCGCGGGTGGATCGTCAAGGACCCAGCCCTGATCGAACTTGCCAGCAATCCGCCCCCGAATCTTGCGGCGCTCGCCCAGCATGCCGGCATGACGCCGGCAATCCTGCGCAAGTGGGGCAGTGAGCTACTCGCGCGAGTGAACGCCGCAGCGGTATCGCCGCCCCGCCGACTTTGGGAGAACCCGGCGCGGCCCGACATTGCGCAGGCAGCCTTGCTCAAGCGCTGGAGCGACCACGTCAAGGCACTGGCAGACGCCGAGGGCCTGAGCGCAACGCTGCTCGCGACCAGACACGATCTTCAGGAATTGCTACTGACGGGTGGCGGGCGGCTGGCGCGGGGCTGGCGCAAGGGGTTTCTTGGTGATGAGCTGTCGCGCGAGCGCGCTGGCGCCATGCAAACCTAGTCGGCGGAAACGGTACGGTTGCTCGCCCATTCCCGCAGCGCTTGCACGCGCTCGCCCATCACCACCGAAAGCGGTCGCGTTTGTGCGAGTTCGTCGTGCAGGTGTCGGGTGGCGAGTTCGTCCTTGCGTGCATACGCACTGTAAAGTGCAGCAACCACTGCCTGTTCAAGTTCGGCTCCAGAAAATCCTTCCGCCGCCGCCGCAAGTGCGGATAAATCGAATCGCGCCGGATCAAGATGTCTTGCGCGCAATTGGATGGCAAAGATTTGTGCGCGCGCTGCGGCACCTGGCAAATCGACAAAGAAAATTTCGTCGAAGCGACCCTTGCGCAGCAACTCGGGCGGCATCTGCTCGATATCGTTCGCTGTCGCGGCGAGGAACACCGGGCTGCGGCGCTCCGCCATCCACGTAAGTAGCGTGCCCAGTACGCGTTTTGACAGCCCGTCGTCCTGACCACCGCTGGCAATGCCTTTCTCAATCTCGTCGAGCCACAGCACACATGGCGCCATGACTTCGGCGGTCTTGAGCGCCTCACGCACATTGCGTTCGGTTTCGCCATAGTACTTGTTGTAAAGCCCGCCAAAGTCGAGCCGCAGCAGCGGCACGCCGAACAGTCCGGCAGCGGCCTTGGCGGCAAGACTCTTGCCGCAACCCTGCACGCCAAGGAGCAGGATGCCCTTCGGCACATCCAGTGCCGGGTTGGCCTTGGGGTCAAGAAACGCGGGGCGCCGCTGCGTGAGCCAGCGCTTGAGCCGATCGAGCCCCGCTACCTGCGCGAACGATAGCGTGTCGTGCTCGAAGTGCAGTACGCCGCCCTGATCAAGCAGTTGATACTTTGCCGTCATCACGGCGGCAATGTCGCTCTTCGAGAGGGTGCCGTCCGCCACGGCCATACGTGCCAGGCGCCGGGCATCGGTGGCCGTGAGTCCGGCGAGATTGCGCACCAGCAAATCGAGGGCCTGCGGATCGGCCGATACCTTGCGGCGTGAGGCCTGCTGTCTCGACCACTCATGCGCCACCTGATGCACAATATCGCGCAACTCCTTCTCGCCCGGCAGGGCGAGCTCGAACATCGCGCTTAAACCCTTCAGCTCGGTCGGCACCTCGATTTCAGGCGCCAGCAGGATGACGGTGCGTGGGGCCTGGGCATAGCCGAGCGCAATGTCTTTCAAGAGGCGCCGAAGCAGCGGATGGTCGAGGTAAGCATGGAAGTCGACCAACACGTACAACCCTCGCTCCATCACCGAGCGAATATGGCCCAGTGCAGCCTCGGGTTCCATGTGAATGCGCTGCGGCGGCAAGGATGTCTCAAGTCGCTGCAAGCCCTCGGTTGCGAGCCAGCGATACACCGGCAGACCGAGATTGATTGCCGCACGCGTGATGAGTGCGAGCGCGCGCTGTTCCTCTCGAGAGCGAATAAAGATCAGCGGAATATGCGACTGGATGAGAAGCCGCAGGCTGTCGAGATCCTGCATCGGGTTCCCCCTAGTTGCGCTCGCGCGGCAACAGGGCGAAGACACGGCCCGGCTGCTTCATGTTGCCAGCGAACTGCTCGGCTTGCGGGCCAAATCCGAAGAACACATCGACCCGCACGGGCCCCTTGATTGCACCACCGGTGTCTTGAGCCATGAGCAACCGTCGATAGGGCTCACCGCTCAGGGGAGAGGTCGTGTCGAGCCACACTGGCGTACCGAGCCGAATGAAGGCCGGATCGACGGCGGCCGAGCGCCCGGCGGTAAGCGGCACGTTGAGCGAACCAATCGGCCCCGGGAGAGTCGGGTCGCGTGGCGCAAAAAAAATATAGCTTGGGTTGCTGTTCAAGACCGCTTCGGCTTCGTCAGGATGGGCCCGCAGCCAATCCTTGATCGACTCAAGATTGACGTCCTCGCGTTTGAGTGCACCCATCGCGATCAGACGTGCACCGATTGATTGATAGGGGTGACCATTCTGGTCCGCATAACCGACGCGCAGCATTTCACCGTCTGGCAGGCGCACGCGTCCCGAGCCCTGCACCTGCAAGAAAAACAACGCCACCGGATCGTTTACCCACACTAGCTCCTTACCGGCCAGCAGCCTCTTGCCGTTGGTAATCTCGGCGCGCGAGAAGTACGGCACCACGCGCCGCCCCTGTAGACGCCCGCGCAACGTGCGCCCGGCAAGCTCCGGATAGAGCCCGCCCAGATCGACGACCAGCAGATCATCGGGACGCTGATAGATCGGATAGCGAAAGCGCGCGGTACGCGTGCGACTGCCCGCGAGCAGTGGCTCGTAGTAACCGGTGACAAGACCCTCGACGCCCTCGCCATTGCCCATCGCACGCGGCGCGAAGCGGGTTTCGAAGAAAGCGCGCGCGAGCTCATCGTCAACGTCCGTGAACAAGGCCGCCTCCGCGCACAGCTGCTTCCATGTTGGCCCAAGAGCGGCGGCGCGCGTGCAGGTTTGTTGCAGGCTGGACCAGGCATCAGCCTGGTGATCCTCCATCCAGCCGGGGAGCGCGCTCCAAGCAACAGGCTCGCCCATGCCGGGCGATGGCGGCACGACCGATGCGCAACCCCCGAGCATCGCGGCAAGGACAGCGAACAACGCCAACATACGCGAACAACGCGCCGCGTGGTGCCGCGGGGCTTCAGTCATAGTTCGTTGAGAAGAATTGGGCCGTGCTAGCATCGCCGCTCACCTGCATCTTGTAGCACGCAGCCTACGCGCAAGCCAGTTGCAGGAAACCCACTTGGATGAGTGAGCTCGACGACCTGACATGGTGGTTATTGCTCGCACTGGTGGCCGTTGGCGCCGCGCTATATTCGTCTGTGGGTCACGGCGGTGCATCTGGGTATCTCGCGGCAATGGCGCTGTTCGGGTTGCCGGCGGGTGTGATGAAGCCGGCTGCGCTCACGATGAACATCGGCGTATCGGCGCTGGTGTTGTGGCGCCTGGCGCGCGCCGGGCATTTTGACTGGCGACTGTTTCTGCCCTTCGCGCTGGGCTCGATCCCGCTGGCAGCGCTAGGCGGCGCTTACACGCTCAACGACGCAACTTACCGTTACCTTGTCAGTGGCGCACTGCTCATCGCCGCCGCGCGTCTCGCCGCTGAACCGCGCGATACTGAACCACGGGCACGGCTGGCGGCGTGGATGGCCGTGGCGATCGGCGCCGGACTTGGGCTGTTGTCCGGCCTCACCGGCGTCGGCGGCGGCATATTTCTGAGCCCGGTGCTTCTGTTGCTGCGCTGGACCAACATGCGCAGCAACGCGGCAATGGCGGCCGCTTTCATATTGGTCAATTCGATCGCAGGCCTCGCCGGCTATGCTGCAGCGGGAGGTTTCTGGCCGAGGGGAGTCGCGGCACTGGTAGTCGCTGCACTGATTGGTGGCGCGCTTGGATCCGAACTCGTGGTGCGGCGCCTTGCGCCCGCTCGGCTAAAAAAACTGCTCGCGCTGGTGCTGCTGATTGCTGCGCTAAAGATGATCCTGGCCGCCTGAGAAACGCGATCAGCCCTGCGCGACCTCCGGTTCTGCACCCGGCACCGGGCCGTCGTACGGCTCGGAGAATCCGCACTCCTTTTGTGGGCAGACCTTTTCGGTGCCACGGCGCTTGGTGGTCTTGATGCTCAGAATCGGCCAACCGCACTTCGGGCACGGCTCCTTGATGGGCGGGTTCCAACATGCGTACTTGCAGTCCGGATAGCGCGCGCAGGAATAGAAGATCTTGCCATAACGCGACTTGCGCTTGAGCATGGTCGCCTGCTTGCACTCGGGGCATTCAACGCCAGTATCAGCCGGTTTCTCGAGTGGCTCCATGTGCCGACAGTTGGGATAGCCGGAGCAGCCGATGAATTTGCCGTAGCGCCCACGTTTGATGATCAGGTTCGAACCGCACTTCGGACATTTGCGGTCGGGAACGATTTCGGGCTCGTTCAGCGTACCGGCGGCCTCATCGACGTTACGGGTATAGTCGCACTCCGGATAGCCGGTGCAACCAATGAAGTAGCCATTGCGACCGAGGCGCTTGGCAAGCTGCTTGCCGCACTTCGGACATTTCTCTTCCATCATTTCCACGCCCGGGCGATCGACGGATTCTTTCGACTTCACCTGCGTCTTGAAGTCGTCCCAAAATTCCTTCAGTAACGGCCGCCACGCCTTCTCGCCGCGCGAGATGGCGTCAAGGTCATCCTCCATGCGCGCCGTGAAATCATAATCGGTGTAATGGCTGAAATGCTCGGACAAGAACTTGTTCACCACCCGGCCCACGTCGGTCGGTCGGAATCGCCGATTTTCGAGCGTTACGTATTCGCGCCGCTCTAGCGTATCGATGATGGACGCATAAGTGGACGGACGGCCGATGCCATAGGCTTCCAGCGCCTTGACGAGGCTCGCCTCGGAGTAACGCGGCGGAGGCTCGGTGAAATGCTGCTCCGGACGAATGGCCTTGAGGTTGACGCTGTCGCCAGTTGCGAGCGGCGGCAGCAGTCGCTCGTCCTCGTCTTCAGGTGTCTTGCCCTCGTCGCTATCTTCCTGGTACACGGCCATGAAGCCGGGCTTCACCACATGGGAGCCGTTCGCGCGAAACACGTGCTTGGCCGAAGCATCGCCCGCGGGCACAAGATCGACCGCCACGGTATCGAGCAAAGCCTGCACCATCTGGCAGGCAACAGTGCGCTTCCAAATCAGCTCGTAGAGCTTGATCTGCTCGGGCTTGAGATGGTCCTTGACCGAATCCGGTGTACGTGCGGCCGAGGTCGGACGGATCGCCTCGTGGGCCTCTTGGGCATTCTTTGACTTGTTCTTGTAGACCTGCGGCTCGGGCGGGAGATTCTCCGCACCATAGCGGCTCGCAATGACCTCGCGGATCTCCGTGATCGCCTCGTTGGCCAAGTTCACGGCATCGGTACGCATGTAAGTGATCAGTCCTACTACTTCGCCGCCGATATCGATGCCTTCATACAGTTGCTGCGCGGTTCGCATGGTGCGCTGCGCGGTGAACCCGAGCTTGCGCGAGGCCTCCTGCTGAAGCGTGGAGGTGGTGAACGGCGGCGAGGGGTTGCGGCGGCGCTGCTTCTTCTCGACAGCGGTAACCAGCAGTTGCCCGCCGGCCGCCGCTTCAATGGCCGCCACTACTTCGTTGGCGCGACCCGTGTTGTCGATGGTGAACTGTTCGAGCTTCTCGCCGGAGAAATGCGTCAGCTTCGCCGCAAAGTCCTTGGCGTGGGCCGACAGGTCGGATTCAATGGTCCAGTACTCGCGAGCCTGGAACCGCTCGATTTCTTCTTCGCGCTCGACGATGAGCCGCAGGGCCGGGCTTTGAACACGACCCGCGGAAAGACCGCGTCGCACCTTTTTCCACAGCAGCGGCGAAAGATTGAACCCGACCAGATAGTCGAGTGCGCGTCGGGCCTGCTGGGCACTGATCAGGTTTTCGGAAAGCTCCCGCGGATGCTGGATCGCCTGCTGGATGGCGCTCTTGGTGATCTCGTGGAATTCGACGCGGTGTACCGGCTTGCTGTCCAGCGCGTCTTCCGCGCGAAGAATCTCGTGCAAGTGCCATGAAATTGCCTCGCCTTCGCGATCAGGGTCGGTGGCGAGATACAGCGCGTCGGCCTTTTTCATGGCCTTCACAATCGCATCGACATGCTTCTTGTTCTTCTCGATCAGCTGGTACTTCATGTCGAAACTGTTGTCGACATCAATCGCACCCTGCTTCGGAATCAGGTCGCGGACATGGCCGTACGACGCCAGGCAGGTGAAATCCTTTCCCAGGTACTTGGTCATGGTCTTCGCCTTGGCAGGCGATTCAACGACGATCAGGTTCTTCGACATGTGATTTAGGCTCTGCGCAGTTCACCCGCACGGGCGGCCGGTCCGGCCAAGGGGCGGAATTGTTGACGATAACCGCCTGTGCTTGTCAAGTGCGCGCCGCGAGGCGGGCCGCAAGAATCAGTGCAAGTGGCCCTGCATCTCGTCGAAAACGAGATCCTCGAGCAATTCGTAGTGATGATCCTGGCCGGGGCAGTTAAACAGCACCATCAGCGTGACCCACTTCAATTGATCAATGCCGAGTTCCTCGACTTCAAGTGCCATGGCGCGGTCAATGACGACTTCCCGGGTCATCGGGTCCAGCACACCGCTCTGCTCCATGAACAGCAGAAAGCCGCGGCACTCGGCGTTAAGCTTCTCGCGCTCGGCTCCGGTGTAGTAGCGCAGCGCCTGCGTCGTTGCAGGCAGCGTGGGCTCCACGCCATGCTCGCGCAACGTGCTGAGCTCTTCCAGCCAGTGAAATGCCTTGGTTATCTCGCCGCGAGGAAAGCCGGCTTCGGTGAGTTCGTCGGTGAGCGCATCCTGATCCGGATTGAACTCGGGACCTTCATCCATGTAGTTCTCGAAGAGGTACATCAATACATCGAAAACGTTTTCTTTCATTCTGTGTGTCGTGCTCTGTCGCAAACCTCGGTCAGGTTAATCGCTGGTAGTTGCCTCCCGGGCCGCTCGCCACGAAACCGTGCAACTCCAGCACCAAGAGCATGGAGGAAACGGTATCGGCCGTCAATCCACTGCGCTCGACCAGCGCGTCGACGGTCATCGCATCGTAACCAAGACATGCCAACAACTGCTGTGCCGGTTCCGGCAACGCATCAGGCGCGGGCGAAACCAATACGCTGGGGCGCTCACCTGCGGGCGTCACCACACTCGCGAGCGGGCCAAGTTCTTCGAGAACGTCGCGCGCGGTTTCCACGAGCTTCGCGCCCTGGCGGATCAGCCGGTGGCAGCCGCGCGAGAGGGGCGAGTGGATTGAGCCCGGAATCGCAAACACCTCGCGGCCTTGTTCGCTCCCCAGGCGCGCGGTGATAAGCGCACCGCTGCGCTCTGCGGCCTCCACCACCAGCACGCCAAGCGCGAGTCCGCTCACGATGCGATTGCGAATCGGGAAATTCTCCGGCCGCGGCGCGGTACCGAGCGGAAATTCGGAAAGCAAGGCACCTTGTTGCGCTATAGCGTGCGCAAGCTCGCGATGCCGCGCCGGATAAACGCGATCAAGCCCCGTACCCATGACGGCGATCGTCGCTGCCCCGGACTCGAGTGCACCGCGGTGTGCCGCGGCATCGACACCGAGGGCCATACCGCTTGTGATCACGAGCCCGGCCTGGGCAAGCTCGTGCGCGAAGGCCCGGGCATTCTCGCGACCAGCGGCGGTGGCATTGCGCGACCCGACCACCGCAAGTTGGGGAAGCGAGAGCACCGCTCGTTCCCCGATTACGAACAGGGCGACGGGTGGATCGGGAATCTCCCGCAGCAACCGCGGATAGTCCTCATCGAACCAAGTCAGCAGCTGGCGGCGGGGTTCATTGAACCAGGCGAGGTCCGCCGCCAACTGTTTCTCGTCGGGTTCGGCGCGCAGTGCCGCAAGCGCCTGGGGCGCGTCGGCGAGTAAGCGCGCCAGCTGGCCGCGTGCCGACTCAAACAGCGCCTCAAGGGAGCCAAAATGATTGAGAAGCTCGAGGCGCCGGCGTGCGCCGATGCCGGGCACACGCAGAAAGCGCAGCCACAGCGCCAGAGCAGGAGCACTCGCAGGCGCTCGGCCGGCGTCGTGCCCGTGCTCGCTCACGCGCCCGACCTAGGGGGTGACGACCGCGTCGTTCAGGTTCACCGGGCGGATCGAGTTCATGATCAGCCCGTAGCTCACCTTCTCGAAGGTCCGAAACACCATGAGCAGGCCCGACTGCTCATCGGGCAGCTTGTAGTCGCGCCGCCGGACCGGGTCGCGGTGAGTGCCGGCATTGCGCATGATCCGCAGCACATGTCCCTCTTCGATGCCTTCACGCTCGCCAAGCGATAGTGTCACGACCGTAAATGAACCAATTTCCGAGATGGCGTTTGGTGTATTAATGATATAGCCACGCACCTTGTTTTTCGGTGCATGCGGGTAATAGTGCGGCAAGCCGGCGATCTTGGGCGCAACCATCAAACGATCGGTTGGCAGGATCTCCTGGGCGACTTTCGTGACGATGAGCTTGGCCGGGTCGCCCGGCTCGAGCAGTTGCGCCTCGCCCAGATACTGTGCCTCGTAGGCGAGCAACTCGTTGGTATCCGGATGGCGCAGCGCCTTGCCCTGGCGAACGATGTAGTAATACTCCTGCTCCGCATTGCGCTTCAGGCCGCGCGCGTAAAACTCGCTGTTATCGGCGAGCGCGATGCGGTCATCCAGACCGACTGTGACATAGCCGGCGTCATCGAGCTCGCGCTTGCCAACGATCATCGGTCGAGATAGAAACGGCGCAATTGCGTCCGGCGGGATGGTAGGAATAGCGGCTTCGAGTTCGCTAACGTGGATCCTTGGGCTGAGCTTGACGGTGCGGCCGTCGCTCGGCAAAGGCGCCGGTTCTGCTGGTACCCCTGGAACCGTTGGCTGCCCAGAATCGGCGCGCAGAAGCGCGAGCTCTGGCTTGCCATCCACCCAGCGCATAACAATCACGTCGCCGGGGTAGATCAGGTGGGGGTTCTTGATCTGCTCATTGATCTTCCAGATGCGCGGCCAGTGCCAAGGGGTCTGCAGAAACTTCGTGGCAATATCCCACAGCGTGTCACCCTTCTGGACCACGTAGCGCTCTGGCTGATCCGGCCGCACCTGAACTTCGTCCGCCCAGGCCAACGGCCCGATCAAAAGCATCATTAGAATAAGGGGGATAGCTCGGTGGCGCAGAAGCGACATGGGTGGGTTTTCCCGTATAATCTCTGGTCAGAGTGTAGTCCACGGTTTCGGCAAAAACCATTCGGTAACCGACCCGTTTTACCTTGTTTTTCAGCGATCTTGGGATCGTTAGTGAACCACTTTAGTAAGCATTGGTCGATAACGCAAACGACCTGAACCCATGGCGCTTCGCACTATCTTGCATTATCCGGACCCGCGCCTGCGCCGCCGCGCCAAGCCGGTTGCCGAGGTCAATGAAGAAATCCGCCGGCTTGTCGATGACATGGCGGAAACGATGTATGCCGCCCCCGGCATTGGGCTTGCTGCCATTCAGGTGGACGAGGCCAAGCGCATTCTGGTCATCGATATCTCGGAGAGCCGCGACCGGCTTCAGGTGTTCATCAATCCGGAGATCGTGGACCACGATGGCGAGCAGACCTTCGAAGAGGGCTGCCTCTCGGTGCCTGGCGTGTTCGACGAGGTCACACGGCCGGCGTTCGTGAAGGTGCGCGCGCTCGACCGGGATGGCAAACCGTTTGAACTGGAGGCGCACGGGTTGCTTGCCACGTGCATCCAGCACGAGATCGATCACCTCGAAGGCAAGGTGTTCGTGGACTATCTCTCGCGCCTCAAGCAGACACGCATCCGCAAGAAGCTCGAAAAGCAGCAGCGCCTCGCGATGTAGCCGCCGTGTCGCGGTGCCCCTCTGCGCGCGTCGTCACAATTGAAGGGCTTCCGCAGCGATGAACCTCCTTTTTGCCGGCACTCCCGCTTTCGCCGTCCCGGCGCTGGCCGCCTTGCAGGCGGCCGGTCACCGAGTGCTTGCGGTTTACACCCAACCTGATCGACCGGCCGGGCGTGGGCGACACCTAAACGAGAGTGCGGTCAAGCAGTATGCGAAATCGCACGGTCTGGAAGTGCGTCAGCCGCCAGATCTTAAGGGCTGCGCGCGCGAAATCGCAGCCCTGGCGCCTGATGCGATGATCGTGATCGCCTACGGGGTACTGCTGCCGCCCGACATTCTCGCCATACCGAAGCACGGCTGCATCAACGTGCACGGCTCACTTCTGCCGCGCTGGCGCGGCGCCGCGCCGATCGCGAGGGCGCTCGAAGCAGGCGACTCCGTGACGGGCGTGACCATCATGCAGATGGATGCCGGTCTGGATACCGGTCCGATGTTGCTCAAACGCGAAACGCCCATCGACGAAACTGACACCGCCACCACCTTGCACGATCGCTTGTCCGTGTTGGGCGCTGGTGCGCTCATTGAAGCGCTCGAGCGTCTTGAGCGCGGCGCGCTTTCCCCCGAAACACAGGACAACGCGCTTGCCTGTTACGCGCGCAAGCTAAGAAAGGAAGAGGGCATCATCGACTGGACGCAACCGGCTACGGTATTGGCACGACGGGTGCGCGCGTTCAATCCGTGGCCGGTTGCGAACACTCGTATGGCCGGGCGTGGTCTTCGTGTCTGGGAAGCGCACAGCAGCGACGACAATCGCGATTCAACCCCTGGCACCATCGTTTCGGCGGACGCTAACGGCATCAACGTCGCCTGCGGCAGTGGCATGTTGATTCTTACCCGTGTACAGGCCGAAGGCGGCAATCCCCTGTCGGCCGCCGAGTTTCTGAATGGGCATCGGCTTCGCGCCGGCGACCGGCTCGGTACTAACCATGGCGCCAGCTGACGGCGCTGCTGCCGCCGCACGTGCCGCCGCCGCACGCGTCGTCACGGAAGTTGCGCGCCAGCGTCGCTATCTCGATGAAGCCCTCGCACAGGTTTTGGCTCAAGGCGACGGCGACTCTATTCGGCCGCTCGTCCAGGAGGTCGCCTACGGCACTTTGCGTTGGTATCACGCGCTTGATGCAATCGCCACACAACTGCTGCGCGAGCCACTTAAATCGCGTGACGCCGACGTGCATGCCTTGTTGCTCGGCGGTCTTTATCAGCTGCGTCATATGCGCACCGCGCCGCACGCCGCCGTGGACGAGACTGTGCGCGCGGCCAGGATTCTCGGCAAGGACTGGGCGCGCGGCCTGCTAAATGCCTGCCTACGCAGCTACCTGCGCCAACGCGATTCGCTCGAGGCCACTATCGCCCGGAGCACTGCCGCGCGGCTCAGCCACCCGGTATGGCTGCTGGCGGCGCTGCAGGCAGCTTACCCCGAGCGATGGGAGTCGATTGCGGCGGCGAACAACGAGCGCCCGCCAATGACGTTGCGAGTGAACGGCGCGCGTGTATCCCGTGATGACTACCTCGCGCGCCTCGCCGGGCGCGGCGTTGGCGCTCTGCCCACAACGCTGGCACCGAGCGGCATCGTGCTGCAAGCGCCACTGCCGGTTGACCAGCTGCCAGGCTTTGCCGAGGGATTGGTTTCGGTCCAGGATGAAGCTGCCCAGCTGGCTGCGCCGCTGCTCGATGTTCAGGCTGGACAACGTGTGCTCGATCTGTGTGCAGCGCCCGGTGGAAAGACTGCTCATCTGCTTGAATCCGCTCCCGACGCCGGCGAGGTTGTCGCGGTCGACGTGGACGCCGAGCGACTGACGCGATTGCACCAGAATCTGCAACGCCTTGGCCTCAAGGCGCGTGTGGTGTGTGGCGATGCAACCGAACCCTGCGCCTGGTGGGACCAGCAAGGCTTCGACCGAATCCTTCTCGACGCGCCGTGTTCAGCCACCGGGGTAATTCGCCGTCACCCCGACATCAAGTTGCGTCGGCAACCGGAAGATCTTGCGATGCTGGCGGCAACCCAGGGCCATATGCTCGCCCGCGTGTGGCCCTTGCTGAACCGCGGCGGTAAGCTCTTGTATGTGACCTGTTCGGTGCTTCCCGTTGAGAATGAGCAACCCATCGAGCGATTCCTCTCGGCCCATACTGATGCCGAGGCACTGCCGCTTGCCCTCTCGGCGGGCGTCGCACGGGGGCCGGGCCGCCAGCTTCTGCCAGATGGCGACCGTACCGATGGCTTCTACTATGCCTGTATCGCGAAACGCGCCTAGGATGCTTGGACTGCTGCTGGCGGCACTGTTGCCGCTTGCCGCTCACGGCGAGTTTCGCCTGAGCACGCTGCAGCCCCGGCTCACGGCTGAGACGCTGCAACTCGATGGCGGCTTCGATCTCGGCCTGAGTGCCAAAGTCGAAGAAGCGCTCGGCAAGGGCATTGAGCTGGATGTCCTGATCGACGTTGAACTTGAACGCCCACGCACCTTGCTTTGGAACGAGACCATGCGTGAATGGACCCTGCGGCGCGAGATCCGTTATCACGCGCTTTCCGGACAATACGTGGTGAGCACGGCGGGCGCGCCCGGCGCGGAGAGTTTTACCATTCTCGCCGAGGCGCTGCGCCACCTTGGCGCGTTCGATGCCTTGGCGCTCAAGCTCGATCGGCCACTAAAGGCGGGCACGGATTATCAGGTCCGCGTGCGTGCGCGTCTCGATGTCGAGGCGCTGCCGGCACCACTGCGACCCGTGGCCTATTCGACCCCGGGCTGGCGACTTAATAGCGGATGGAGCGCATGGAAAGTGCCACGCTGAAGCGCGCGCTGACCGGCATCGTTCCACTGACGGTGCTGTCCGGGCTACTGCTTGCTTCGCTCATCCTGATGAGCGCAGCAACGCAACACTCCGAGCTGCTCGGGCGAGTGTACTCAGTGCTGCTGCTCGTCAACGTGCTCGGCATTGTTCTGCTGTTGGCGCTCATCCTTTATAACTTTCTGCGGCTCATCGATCAGTACCGGGCGCGTCAGCCGGGTTCCCGGCTTACCATGCGCCTGCTATTGCTGTTCGTCACGCTCGCCGTGGCTCCCGTGTTGGTGGTTTTCTTCTTTTCGGTACAGACGCTACACCGCGGTATCGACAACTGGTTCGACGTTCGGATCGAGAAGGCGCTGAACGACGCCGTGCAACTTGGACGCACTGCGCTCGATGCGCTCAAGCAGGACTTGCTCAAGAATACCCAGGAGATGGCGGCGGAACTGGAGCGTCTCACGCTTGGCGACGCGAGCGGGTTGGCCGGCATGCGAGCCGTATTACCGACCCTCAGCAATCTGCGCGAGGCCTACGGTGTCGGAGAGATCACGCTGCTCGCGCCGGACGGAAGGATCCTCGCCTCCGCGTCGGAGGTGGCGCTCGAGGGCACGACACTCGCGCCACCGCGCCCGGCCGAAGCGGTGCTGAGCCGTGTACGTCAGGGCGAGACCTATGCAGGCTTCGACGTAGTCGGAAGGAATTCGGTACGGCTGCGCGCCGTGGTGCCGGTCTACGCACGCGACGCGGGGGCCGCGCCGCGCATGCTGCAAGTACTCCAACCCCTGCCGCCACGCTACGCAACGCTGACCGAGAGTGTGCAGTCCGCGTACGCCGAATATCAGACGCTGCTGTTCCTGCGTGGCCCACTCAAGTTCGGGTTTACGTTGACGCTGGGGCTGGTGGCTTTGCTTACCATGCTGGTGGCAGTCTGGGCGGCCATGTTCGTGGCTCGACGTCTGACCGCCCCCATTACCGAGCTCGCCGAGGGCACACGCGCCGTTGCCCAAGGTGACTACCGCCGCGAGCTACCCGTCAGGAGCCACGACGAGCTGGGGGTGCTGGTCGAGTCGTTCAACGACATGACACGGCGCATTGGCCGTGCGCAGTCGCAAACTCGCAAGAGCCAGCAGGAAGCCGTGCGGGCGCGCACCTACGTCGAGACGGTGCTGGCGCACCTGTCCTCCGGCGTACTGTCGTTCGATGCCCGTCACCGATTGCGTACCCATAACGCCGCGGCGGCACATATCCTTGGCATTGAGCTGGAGTCGGCGGCCGGCAAGGCGGCGGACTGGCTCGGCGCCGAGCACCCCACACTCGCGCCATTCGCCGATACTGTGGCAAGTACCATGGCGGCCGGCGACAACGAGTGGCAGGCCGAAGTCACGCTCACTGGCGCTACCGGTCCGCGCATTCTGATGTTGCGCGGCACCTTGCTACCCGGAGTCAGAGCGCGCGCTGGTGGCTATGTCGTGGTCTTCGATGACGTCACGACGCTCATTCAGGCGCAGCGCGAGGCGGCCTGGGGTGACGTGGCGCGGCGCATGGCGCATGAGATCAAGAATCCCCTTACGCCGATTCAGCTCTCGGCGGAACGCATCCGCCACAAGTACCTGCAGCGGCTGCCGGAAGATGAGCAGGCCACGTTGGAGCGCGCCACGCGCACGATTGTTGATCAGGTCGAATCGCTGAAGAGCATGGTCAACGCGTTTTCGGACTATGCGCGTCCGGCTGTGCTCGAGGTTGAATCGGTGCAGCTCAATGATCTGGTGCGTGACGTGGTGGAGCTCTACAAGAGTGATCAAGGGCCGACAACAGACAAGACGCTGCCACTGCGCCCGCCCGAGGGCGCAAAGGGTCGGGCGGCGGTGCTCAAGCTCGATCTGGCCGACGATCTGCCGTTGGTGCGCGCCGACAGCAAGCGCCTGCGCCAAGTGCTACACAACCTCTTGATCAACGCGCGCGATGCTCTGTCGGGTACTCGCAATCCGCAGGTCAGCGTTCGTACCGGACAGGTGATGCAGGGCGAGCGGCCGTATGTGGAGCTCACGGTCAGTGACAACGGGCCCGGCTTTCCGGAACCGTTGCTGGGCAGATTGTTCGAGCCCTATACCACCACCAAGCAAAAGGGCACGGGGCTCGGCCTCGCGATCGTCAAGCGTATCGTCGAGGAGCATGGCGGACAGATACTTGCAGAAAATCGCGCTCGCGGCGGCGCCGCGGTGACCCTGCGCCTGCCCGGCGCAGCCGCAGGCACCGCGTCCGGTATCGGCGGCCGTCCAGATGCTGCCGGAGAGCTTGCATGAGTGCAGTGGTGGACGTGAAGCGTGGCGGTGCGACAATTGGTGGCGGACGCGGCTACGTGCTCGTGGTCGACGATGAGCCGGATATTCGCCGCCTCGTCCGGGAAATTTTGGAAGACGAAAACTATCGCGTGGCGACCGCCGAGAACGCGGCGGCGGCGCGCGAGGCGTTTCGCCGCGAACCACCCGATTTGGTGCTGCTCGACATCTGGATGCCGGACACTGATGGCATCACGCTCCTCAAGGAATGGGCAGAAGCCGGAGGCCTGCCGGCCCCGGTGGTAATGATGTCCGGCCATGGCACAGTCGAGACCGCAGTCGAAGCGACGCGCCTCGGCGCCTATGACTTCGTCGAAAAGCCCCTGTCCCTTGGCAAGTTGCTGGTTACAGTGGAACGCGCACTCGAGGCCGAGCGGTTGCGCCGCGAAAACCTCTCGCTCAGCCAGCGCGCCGAACCAAGCACATTGGTCATCGGCAGGGGTCGTGCTATTCGCGAGCTGCGCGACAACCTCGAGCGTATCGCCAAGACCGAAAGTTGGGTGCTGGTGAGCGGTGAGCCCGGCAGCGGCAAGGCACTTGCCGGCCGCTACATTCATGCGCACAGTGCTCGCGCTGACCGCGCGTGCGTTGAGGTAAGTCTGGCGGCTATTCCGGCGCAGAACATTGCCGCGCAGCTGTTTGGCAGCGAACACAATGGCGTCGTTAACACGGGCTCGCTCGAGCAGGCGCATGGCGGCACACTGGTGCTGAACGAAGTCGGCGATCTCGACCCCGCCACCCAGATGCGGCTTTACAACACGCTGGCCGAGGGCCGCTTCGTGCGCGTTGGCGGTGTCGAGGCACAGGCCCTCGACGTTCGCATCATCGCTATCACCAGCCAGGATCTGGCACAGGCGGTTGCGGCCAACCGCTTTCGCGAGGATCTGTATTACCGGCTGAACGTCGTACCCGTACGTGTGCCGCCATTGCGAGATCATCGCGAGGACGTGCCGGATCTGGTCAATTTCTATCTGAATTGGATGGTTGACCATGAACATCTCCCCTACCGCAAGTTCACCACCAGCGCGTTGAACGCGCTGCGCAACCACAGCTGGCCAGGCAATGTGCGCGAGCTTCGCAATGTCGTGCAACGGCTGTTGATCCTCAACCGCGGCGACGAAGTGAGCGAAGCCGAGGTGCAGCAGGCGCTTGGCGCGGCGCGTGCTGCAGATGGCGCGCCGGCCGTGCCCGCACCGAACACGCTGTTCGGCATGCCACTGCGCGAGGCCCGCGAGCAATTTGAGCGCAGCTACCTCGAGTACCACTTGGCGCGCACCGGCGGCAACGTTGCAGAAGTGGCAAAGCTGGTGGAAATGGAGCGCACGCACCTTTACCGCAAACTCAAACAGCTTGGCCTTCATCCCAAGAAAGGCTGACAGAAGGGGGTTGGCACGATGGGCATGATCCAGGCCCTGGAAGCAATGCTGGCCCGCGGCCAGGACAATGCACTGCTGCGCTACAGCCTCGGCAACGAGTATCTCAAGCAGGGCGAATTCGCGAAGGCAGTGGAACAACTGCGCCACGCAACTGAACGCGAACCCACGTATTCGGCTGCCTGGAAGCTGTTGGGCAAGGCCTTGGCCGACGCGGGAGACAAGCCGGCGGCAATCGAGGCCTACGAGACCGGCGTTCGCGTCGCAGAGGAGAAGGGTGACAAACAGGCCGCGAGGGAAATGGGGGTTTTCCTGAAGCGCCTGCAGAAGTGAGGGCGCGGCTTCTTCAGACTTCCCGACGATAAAAATCGGGCCGGCCTTCCGGTTGCGTCTTGAAGCGCTTGTGCAGCCAGAAGTACTGGGCAGGTGCCTCCTTCACACATTCCTCGATTTCACGGTTCATGCGCGTGGTGTCGGCGAGCGCATCGCCGGAAAAAACGTTCTCAATCGGTGGGCGGAAACTCACTTCGTAGCCGCGCCCGTGCGGTAACTGCCGGGTCCAGCAGGCGATCACCACCGCGTTGGTCATATCAGCAAGGCGCGGCAACACTGCAAAGGTCGCAGCCGGTATTCCAAAAAATGGTGCGAATACCGAGTTGCGTCGCCCCGCGTCCTGGTCTGGCAGGTAGTAGAGTGGCAGACCGTTGCGCACCAGCCGCACCAGCGTCGTGAACGGCTTATTGTGTTCGACCAGGTGGCCGCCGAATCGGGAGCGTGCCCGTAGCATCACCAACGCCAGCAGTTCGTTCTTCGGGTTCCGATACACCGAGACCATTGGACGCTCCATGGAAAGCCGAAAGCCGCCCATGCCGAGTCCCACGAAGTGCGGTGCCAGCAGAATGATGTTGCGCCCCGCGGCCAACGCACCATCGTAGTGCTCGCGGCCGCGAAACCGGACCAACCGCCTCAAGCGCGCTGCGGAACTGAACCAGGCGACGGGCTCATCGAGCGTCGCCTGGCCCGCGGCGCGATAATGGGCTCGGATCAGGCGGGCGTGCTCAACGGGCGTCAAGCCCGGGAAGCAACGGGTGATGTTTCGGCGCACGACGCGCCGACGCCCGGCGTGCAATGCGTAAAACAGCATGCCGATTGCGCTGCCGATCCCTGCCAGCACGGGCAGGGGCAGGATGCTTAGCGCACGCATGAAGCCAAGGCCGAGCCACGTCGGCCAATAGCGCGGCGCGAGGAAATCGCGATAGTGGCGTACCTCAGCCACGGCGACCCCGGCGCGGCGTGGCGGGATAGGGTGAGGGTGATCCGTCAGGGCGCGTGCGGAAGAACTTCAGGGTCCACATGTATTGCTCGGGCATGGCGGCAATGCCGTGCTCCAGCGCGCGGTTCATGGCGGTGGCGTCAGTCACCGGATCACCAGCCGGAAAGCCCGCGAGCGGCGGGTGAACAACTGCCTCATAGCCGCGCCCCCAGGGAAGCAGCCGCACGAAGAACGGCAGTACTGCGGCATCCGCCATCTCGGCGAGCCGACCGAGCGTGGGCAGCGTTGCACGCGGCACTCCGAAGAACGGCGCAAACACGGAATGCTTCGGGCCAAAGTCCTCGTCGGGAAGATAGTAAAAGCCCTGGCCGCGACGCAGCCGTCGCAGAACCGGGCGCAAACCCTGATGACGCGAGATAAGTTCACCGCCGAAGCGGGCGCGGCCCCGGTTCAGCATCCAGTTAACGATTGGATTGCGCTGCAGTTTCATCATCGAGAACCCGCGGTGCTCCCGGACCACCACGGAGCCAGCGAAGTTCATTCCAACCATGTGCGGTACCAGGAGAATGGTGCGGCCGCCACTACCAAGCTGCGCTCGCAGGTGCTCAAGGCCCTGGATGCGAACTGCGCGCAACACGCGCCACTGCGGACCGAATACGAGCAATCCGAGATCAACGAACGCTTGACCAGCCACGATGAAGTGCCGACGAGCGATCCGCGCGCGCTCATGTGCCCCCTTGTTGGGAAAGCACAGTGCGAGATTGATGCGTACCACCTCGCGGCGCTTGCGGTTGGCCGCCATCATCATGAGACCCAAGGCAGCGCCGACCGGCCGGGTCAGCAACAGTGGCAGCTGTCCGGCGATCGCCAGCAAGAGCACCACGAACCACGCACCGAGGTAGCGCGGGGCAAACGCGGCATGTGGAAGGTGCGTTCGGTAGGGGCGATCGCGCGTCGGGGACTCATGATGCGGCGACGCCTTGCTCATGGGAGGGCGAGTTTATAGCTTCGCGCCCGATTGGGCCTATTGGTCCGGCAGCGCGCCATTGGCATCAATAGGCGGGCCCTTTTCCGGGCCGTCGATTCGAGTTGCGTCCAACGATTAGTCCACATAATTTTTAGGGGCGGAGCAGCGCCGCTTAGGCGAGAAGTCGTGCCCAAGAAGGGAGGCCCAGATGAGACTAGTCGACCCATCCTCGATAATAGCGTTTGCTCCCACAATGGGTTTGATATGTACATAAAGTATGAGGATGGAGCGTTACGTGGAGATAAAAATGTACTGATAATGGCCTGATATTACCCACCACTATATGTGTTATGCCTTTGGTGCATGTCTCATGGAAATATCTTTCGCGCATATATACATTGTGGGAAGAGAAGTGCCATTTATGACTAGCAAAGGCATGACAGTGGTTAGAACAACTTCTATAGAACAGCTTCTGACTCGTCAGGTGGCGGAAGTCCTTCAGACAATAGCGGACGCATAGCGCTAAGAAGACTATCGAAAAGCGTTGGAAAGGATTTCTCCTGCTCGGCGAGCAGGGCTTTCATTCCCAATCTGCGAGTGGGCATACGAAAGCATGCTGGACAGTTATCGACGATGGCCGGCAGACCTGCGCGGCTCGCGAAATCGTGTGTCTGGCGCTCGCGCACATAGATGAACGGGCGAATGACACGCAGATCACCGGCGTCTATCACGTAATTTGCCTTCATGGTCCGCAAGCGGCCATTGTGGAACGCCGCCATCAGAAAGGACTCGGCCAAATCGTCCAAATGCTGACCCATGACAAGGACGTCGTAGCCTTCGCGTCGGGCCGCGGCATACAGGATGCCGCGACGCATGCGCGCACAGTAGGCGCAGAACGAGTCGCCGTGCATCGTGTCGGCGGCGCGCTCGACAATGTGCTGGCGCTCGTAGAAGTACGGAATGCCAAGGGATGGCACATAGTCCTTCAGATAGGATGGATCGAACCCCTCGATGCAGGGATCTACCGTGGCGGCCGCCAGCTCGAACCGGACTGGTGAGCGCGCTCGCAGGGCAAGCAGCACGTGAAGCAGGCTCAAGCTGTCCTTGCCGCCGGATAGCGCCAGCAACAGACGATCGCCGGTTCGGATCATGCGGTAGTCCGCGATGGCCTGACCGGCAAGCCTTGCGAGCGGCTTGGGCGGGCGCGGCACCTGGACGGCGGACTTGGGTTGGGCGGCGAGCGGGACCATAATGAATGGTACCAAGTATGCCCTAATCAGCCGCAGGCGCGGCGAGCGAGTCGCAGTGACCAGCAATCAGGTTCGGACTTTTAGCCCCAAGGAGGCATTCAAGTTTCTTCAGGAACACCCGAACGCGGTGTTCATCGACGTGCGCTCCAATATGGAATATTTGTTCGTCGGGCATCCGACCGGTGCGATCCATATTCCGTGGATCGATGAGCCCGACTGGCAAGTAAATCCCCAGTTCGTGAAGCAGGTACGCCAGGCGATGCTTGGCGGGGCCGGGGGGGCGGCGCCGGTGGTACTGATCTGCCGCAGCGGGGTTCGCTCGCTCGATGCCGGCAAAACGCTGATAGCGGCTGGGGTGCGGGAGGTCTATAACGTCTCGGAAGGTTTTGAAGGCCATCTGGACGATCATCACCATCGTTCTACCGTTGACGGTTGGCGCTTTCATGGGCTTCCCTGGGAGCAGTGCTAACTGCTGCTTTCCAGCCATTTGCTGGCATTTCACTGCGACATTGGTAAACTTCGCGCCCTCACGCTGATTGACGGGAGCCATCATGGCGGACGCCTTTCTTTTCACCTCTGAATCGGTCTCTGAAGGCCACCCAGACAAGGTCTGTGACCAGATCTCTGATGCGGTTCTGGATGCCATCCTTGCGCAGGACAAGATGGGGCGGGTCGCCTGCGAGACCCTGGTGAAGAACAACCTGGTGATGCTGGCGGGCGAGATCACGACGTCCGCGGCTGTCGATTTCGACAAGATCGCGCGTGGAGTGGTTCGACACATCGGCTACACGGACGAAATGGGTTTTGGCCCGGATACCTGCACGGTCCTGACTGCGATTGGTCGCCAGTCTCCCGATATTGCCGCCGGCGTTGACGAGGGCAAGGGACTCAATTTGGAGCAGGGCGCGGGCGACCAGGGCCTCATGTTCGGCTACGCCAGCGACGAGACAGACGTGCTAATGCCAATGCCGATCACGCTTTCGCACCGGCTGGTCAAGCGCCAGGCCGAGGTGCGCAAGAGCGGCAAGCTCGCCTGGCTGCGACCGGACGCGAAGTCGCAGGTGACGGTGAAATACGTCGACGGCAGGCCGTCGGGGATCGATGCGGTGGTGCTCTCCACGCAGCACGCGCCGGACGTGAATCACAAGATGCTTGAGGAAGCGGTGATCGAGGAAGTGATCAAACCGGTGCTGCCGAAGGAATGGCTTGCCAAAGACACCAAGTACCTCATCAATCCGACCGGTTCGTTCGTCATCGGCGGACCAGTAGGCGACGCTGGTCTCACAGGGCGCAAGATTATCGTGGACACTTACGGCGGCATGGCCCGCCACGGCGGCGGCGCATTTTCCGGCAAGGATCCCTCCAAGGTGGATCGCTCGGCCGCCTATGCCGGACGCTACGTTGCGAAGAACGTTGTCGCGGCCGGCCTCGCAGCCCGCTGCGAGATCCAGATCGCTTATGCCATTGGCGTGGCCAAGCCGGTTTCGATCCATGTTGATACCTTCGGGACTGGCGTCATTTCCGACGCTCGAATCGCCGAGCTGGTCACGGCCCATTTCGATCTGCGACCAAAAGGAATCGTGCAGATGCTCGATTTGTTGCGGCCGGTGTATCAACAAACCGCTGCCTACGGGCACTTTGGCCGCACCGAGGCGGGTTTTACCTGGGAGCGAACCGACAAGGCAGCAGCCCTGCGGGACGCCGCCGGCCTAAAAGCGAAGAGCGCGGCCAGCGCATAGTTTCAACCCGCCGCGCGGTGCGGCGGGCCGGATCTCCGAGGAGCGTTGCAACCCTGCCAACATATTTGGCGGGCCAGGCTCGGAGGTTCGTGATATCCAGCAACGGCGCTCGCTACTATTAGGAGCATTGCCATGTCTGCTGTCGTCAATCCGAAGTTCACCGACTACAAGGTCGCCGATATTGGCCTCGCTGCCTGGGGCCGCAAAGAGATCGAGATCGCCGAGACAGAAATGCCCGGTCTCATGGCGCTGCGCGAGGAGTTTGGCGCGCAACAGCCGCTCAAGGGAGCACGCATCTCGGGTTCCCTGCACATGACCATCCAGACCGCGGTACTGATCGAGACGCTTGCCGCACTTGGCGCCGAGATACGCTGGGCGTCGTGCAACATCTACTCAACCCAGGACCACGCCGCAGCCGCGCTCGCCGCACGCGCGATTCCCGTGTTCGCCTGGAAGGGCGAGACACTCGAGGAGTACTGGTGGTGCACCGAGCAGGCGCTCACCTGGCCGGACGGCAAGGGCCCCAACATGATTCTCGACGACGGCGGTGACGCTACCATGCTGGTACACAAGGGCGTGGAATTCGAGAAGGCCGGCAAGGTTCCGCAAGCCGAGGCGAACGCCAATCACGAATGGAAGGTCTTTCTGGAGCTGCTTCGGCAATCGCTCGCCAAACAACCCGGCAAGTGGACGCAGATCGCCAAGGGTATCCGCGGCGTGACGGAGGAAACCACTACCGGTGTGCACCGACTCTACGAGATGCATAAGCAGGGCACGCTTCTGTTCCCGGCGATGAACGTGAATGACTCCGTCACCAAGTCGAAGTTCGACAACCTTTATGGCTGCCGTGAATCCCTGATTGACGGCATCAAGCGCGCCACCGACGTGATGATCGCCGGCAAGATTTGTGTGGTGCTCGGTTACGGCGATGTTGGCAAAGGCTGCGCTCAGGCGTTCCGCGGTATGGGCGCGACCGTTTGGGTGACGGAGATCGACCCGATCTGCGCGCTGCAGGCGGCAATGGAAGGCTATCGGGTCGTGAACATGGACGACGTCTGTGCCGAGGCCGACATTTTCGTCACCGCCACCGGCAATGTGAGCGTGATCACGCACGAGCACATGAAACGCATGAAGCACGAGGCGATCGTGTGCAACATCGGACACTTCGACTCCGAGATTGATATCGCCTCGATCGAGAAGTACCAGTGGGACGAGATCAAGCCCCAGGTCGATCACGTGACCTTTCCGGACGGCAAGAAGCTAATTGTGCTCGCCAAAGGCCGGCTGGTGAATCTCGGTTGTGCCACCGGGCATCCCTCGTTCGTGATGTCGGCGTCGTTTTCGAACCAGACCATCGCACAGATGGAGCTGTTCAATAGCGCCGGCAAATACGAGAAAAAGGTATATGTGCTGCCCAAAAAGCTGGACGAAAAAGTCGCGCGCCTGCACCTGAAGAAGATCGGCGTAAAGCTCACCCGCATGAGTAACGAGCAGGCGGGCTACATCGGCGTTCAGGTCGATGGTCCGTACAAGCCCGACCACTATCGTTACTAACCACAGTTCTGCTCACGCGCGGCCCCCCGCGGCAGTTGCACTTGCTGCGGGGGCACGCCATGCTGGATTGACCATGGACTCACAAGCGAAATTTTCGCGTACCTTCAGCTGCGAGTACTTCCCGCCAAAGGACGAAGACGCCCGCGCAAAGCTGGACGAGACCACGCGCGAGCTGGCGACGCTAAGTCCGGCATACTTTTCCGTGACCTATGGCGCCGGTGGCAGCACGCGCCAGGGCACCTACGAAACCGTTCGGGCGCTCCATGAAAAGGGACTGACAGCCGCACCGCACATCTCCTGCGTCGGAGCAAGCCGGGAATCGATTCGTGATCAGCTGCTCGGCTACAAGGCGCTTGGTATCAAGCGCCTTGTCGCGCTGGGCGGGGACCTGCCCTCCGGCATGGCCTCCCCCGGCGAGTTTCGTTATGCCTACCAATTGGTGGAGCTGATCCGGGCCGAAACCGGCGACTGGTTCCATATCGAAGTCGCGGCCTACCCGGAGGTCCATCCGCGGGCGACGAATGCCGAGGATGACCTCGCGCATTTCCGCCACAAGATTGATAGCGGTGCCAACGGTGCGCTTACGCAGTACTTCTACAATGCCGATGCATATTTTTGTTTCGTCGACGAATGCGAGCGTATCGGGGTGGATACTCCGATCGTTCCGGGCATCATGCCGATTACAAACTACAAGCAACTGGCGCGCTTCTCGGACGGCTGCGGGGCGGAAATACCTCGCTGGATACGCAAGCGTCTCGAGGGCTTCGGGGACGATCTTGAGGCGCTGCGTGCATTTGGTCTCGATGTAACGACCGAACTCTGCCGCAGGCTGCTCGACGGCGGGGCTCCGGGCCTGCACTTTTACACGATGAACCGCGCCGGCCCGACGCGCGCGATCTGGCAGCGCCTCGGTCTCTAGTCATCCGATGGCCGTTGCCGCTTCCAATATCGTGAAATCAGCGGCGCGTCTCCCCCGGGATCGCCCAATTGCTGTGCGCGCGGCGTTAGTTGGCGAGCGACTTCATCTTCGCGGACTTGCCGAACCCGCGCAGGGGCTCGGGCCGCTGGTAGTCCCGGCTGGCAAATCCGGACTCGCCATGCTGTTTCGTTATGGCGCGGTGGTGATGTTCGAACTCGACAACGATGAGCAGCGCGATTTCCTAAAGAATCTGCGCGAGCGCATCGAGCACCCGTTGCGTAGGGGTGAAACCGAGGACACCCTAATTTTGCTGGCAGGCAAACAGTCCGAAGGGGCGACGCTGGAGGGCGTGCGGCTCGAGGACTATTCCATCGCAAGATTGCAGATACTGGCGACCGTTCTTGCGCGCAGTGTCACCCTCGCCTACTACGAATCGACCGTTGCAGCGGCGTTTGACCAGATCGAGCCGTTGGCGCGCGAACTGGAGCTTCGCCGCGGCGGCGGCAAGAAGTTGCGCGAGCTTCTGCGGCATATCGGTGGAGCGCTGCTCGTGCAGCAGCGCATGACCGGGCGCGTCGAGATTCAGGACAAGCCCGACGTCCTGTGGGACCATCCTGCACTTGAGCGGCTATTTCTCAATCTGGGAAACGAGTATGAACTCGCCGAGCGTAATACGGTGCTGGAGCGCAAACTGGCGCTGATTGCCCGCACCGCTGAGACGGCTGCCGACCTCATTCAGAGCCGAAGCATGTTGCGAGTCGAATGGTACATCGTGCTTCTAATCGTCGTCGAAGTGCTCCTCTACGGCTACGACCTGCTCGCACGGCTCCTTAGCGCCTGACCCGGACTGCCCCGGCCGCAGGTTATACTTCGGCCTCAGACACTCTGCATCCTCTTCAGGAGTCCCCTATGTGGCGTACCGCGCTGCTCATGTCGGTTGTCGTGTCCCTGGTGGCCTGCGACGGCAAGGGGCCCGCACTGAAAGGCGACTACCCTGCCGTTAAGCTCACTGACCGTGTCTACGTGATTCACGGAATCAACGAACTCCCCGACAAGCGCAACCAGGGCTTCATCAACAATCCGGGGTTCGTGCTGACCAGCAAGGGAGTTGTGGTGGTGGATCCTGGCTCCAGTGTGCGCATCGGCGAAATGGTGCTAGCAAAGATTTCCGGTGTCACCAAACAACCGGTCATCGCCGTGTTCAATACCCATGTCCATGGCGACCACTGGCTCGGCAACCAGGCGATCAAGGCCGCCTACCCCAAGGCCGTTATCTATGCCCACCCGAACATGAAATCGAAGGCACCAGCCGCGGGCGCGGAATGGGTTGGCTTGCTCAATCGCTTGACCGACGGGGCCGTGAAAGGCACCGAGCCGGTTGGGCCGGATACACACGTCGATCACGATGAGATCCTGAAACTAGGGGATCGGCACTTTCGCATTTACCACAACGGGAAGGCACATACTGACGGAGACGTAATGATCGAGGTGGTGGAGGAAAAGACCATGTTCCTCGGTGACAATGTGTTCGCTGGGCGCATCGGCCGCATGGATGATGGGCACTTCGCCGGTAATGTGGCGGCCATTGAGATGGCGATGCAAAGCGGCGCAAGTCAATTCGTGCCGGGCCATGGACCCTCCAACGGGCGCAACATTCTGGTTGGCTATCGGGACTACCTGCGGACCCTCCACGACGAGGTCAAGCGATACTACGACCAAGGCCTTCAGGACTTCGAAATGAAGCCCAAGATCGCCGAGTCACTTATCCGGTTTCAGAAATGGTACGGCTTCGACGAACAACTGGGCCGGCACATCAGCCTCGCGTATCAACAGATACAAGCTGAAAGCTTCTAGGGCATGCTGCGCCTTTACCCCGAGATCGCACCATACTCGACGCACCAGCTGGCGGTGGAACCGCCGCATACTTTGTATATCGAGGAGTGTGGTAATCCAAGCGGCGTGCCCGTGCTGTTCGTGCACGGCGGTCCTGGCGCGGGCTGCGAACCCTACCATCGCAGATTTTTCAATCCGAACCTGTACCGCATCGTGCTGTTTGACCAGCGCGGTGCCGGTCGCTCGACGCCGCATGCGTCGCTGGAAAACAACACGACGTGGCATCTGGTCGCAGACATCGAGCGCATTCGCGCCGCGCTCGGGATCGAGCGATGGTTGCTATTTGGCGGGTCCTGGGGCTCCACATTATCGCTCGCCTATGCCGAGACGCATCCGGAACGAGTGCTGGCGCTGATTTTGCGCGGGGTCTTCCTGTGCCGACCTTGGGAGATCCACTGGTTCTACCAGGACGGCGCGAGCCACATATTTCCGGATTACTGGCAGGATTTCGTCGCCCCCATCCCGGAATCAGAGCGGCACGATTTGCTCCGCGCGCACCACGCCCGTCTAATTGGTGAAGATGAAGTGGCGCGCATGGCGTCAGCCAAGGCATGGTCGGTTTGGGAGGGTCGTACGGCCACCCTGCACCCGAACAAGACCGTGGTCGACTTCTTCAGTGATCCACATGTGGCGCTGTCACTCGCGCGCATCGAGGCCCACTATTTCGTCAATGACACCTTTCTTGACCCGGGGCAGCTTTTGCGCGGTACATTTCGCCTTAAAGACATCCCAGGCGTGATCGTGCATGGCCGGTATGACATGGTTTGTCCTGCACAAAGCGCCTGGGAGCTTGCGCAAGCGTGGCCGCGCGGCCAACTTGAAATTGTGCCGGATGCGGGTCATTCCGCCTCCGAGCCAGGAATCGTCAACGCACTCGTGCTCGCGACCAACGAGTTCGGCGTGCGCTTCGCGCGCTCCCCCGGCTAATGGCCGTCTACGCCATCGGCGACGTGCAGGGATGTCTCGGGCCACTTGAGACCCTGCTAGCGCACATTGGCTTCCGTGCGGGACAGGATCAATTGTGGTTCACGGGAGACCTGGTAAATCGCGGTCCACGATCGCTCGAGGTGTTACGGTTTGTGCGTCAACTTGGCGAGGTCGCGGTTACGGTGCTGGGCAATCATGACCTCCATCTGCTCGCGGTGGCGAGCAGCCATGCGAGGCCAAAGCGACACGATACCCTCGAGGCAGTTCTAGTGGCGCCCGATCGCGAAGCGTTGCTCGAGTGGTTGCGTTCGCGCCCGCTCCTCCACCACGATGCTGCACTCGGTTACACGTTAGTGCACGCAGGCCTGTTGCCTCAGTGGGATCTGGAAACCGCGGCACGACTCGCCCTGGAGGTGGAAACGTTGCTCCGAAGCAGTGACCACACGGACTTTTTCGCCCACATGTATGGCAATCTGCCGGATCACTGGCACGAGGAGCTGCGTGGCCATGATCGCGCGCGCGTCATTGTGAACGCTTTCACGCGCCTGCGTTATTGCGACTTGGAAGGCGCCATGGATCTTCGTCATAAGGGTGCCCCTGGCACGCAACCCGTGGACTTGCTGCCGTGGTTCCGCGTTCCGGGGCGACGCACCCGTGAACAGCGGGTGGTGTTCGGTCACTGGTCGACCCTCGGGTTGTATGACGGCGATGGCGTTCTTGGGCTGGACAGTGGCTGCCTGTGGGGAGGTGCCTTGAGTGCCGCCCGGCTTGATGTCGATCCACCGAGATTCTTCAGCGTCCCCTGCCCGGCTGCCCAGGACGTCAGGCATCACGCCTAAGGGGTTTTCTGCTTCTGACTAAGACCCATCGGGCGTGCGCGATACCCCTAGCGCAACGACTGCGGCAAAATACACGAATGGCGCGCGATCAATCCCATCATATTCAAGTCAGTGTAAAGACCAACTTCATTCCGGCCCAATCGGAGCCGGACCAGAATCGCTATGTATTCGCCTATACCGTAACGATTACGAATAGTGGCTCAGTTCCAGCAAAGTTGATTACGCGGCACTGGATTATCACCGACGCCAATAACCGGACCCAGGAAGTGCGCGGGGAAGGAGTGGTGGGCCAGCAACCTTATCTCGCGCCCGGCACGAGCTTCGAGTACACGAGCGGAACGATTCTTGAGACGCCGGTGGGCGTGATGCGCGGCACCTACCAGATGGTGGCCGACGATGGCACGCGTTTCGATGCGGAGATCCCGGCGTTCACGCTCAGCGTGCCTCGCATACTGCACTAGACCGGGGTTGGGCGAACGCGGCTAGACGTCGAGATTGCCGACGTATAGCGCATTCTTTTCGATGAACTCGCGCCGCGGCTCGACCTGATCGCCCATCAGCATGGTGAAGACTTCATCGGCTGCAACCCCGTCCTCAACATTGACCTTGAGCAGGCGTCGTGTAGCGGTGTCCATGGTTGTTTCCCACAGTTGGTCGGGATTCATTTCGCCGAGGCCCTTGTAGCGCTGGATGGTCTGGCCCCGGCGCGCCTCTGCGAACAGCCACTCGAGCGCCTCTTCAAAGCTTGTCACCCGCTGCAGTTTATCCCCCCGCGCCACCGAAACCTCGCCGCGGAAGAGCGTCTCAAGCTGCTCTCCAAGACGCCGCAGTGCCGTGTATTCACCCGAAGCGATGAACTCCGCATCAACGCGGCTTTGCGTAACGCTGCCGTGTTCGCTGCGACTCACTACCAGTTCGTGGAGATTGTTACGCGTGTCAAAGCCGACAGTGACTTCGTATCGCGTGCCATTGGCATGCATCGCAAGCCGCGCTTGCAGTTCGGCGACGAATTGGGTCGTCCGATCTTTGTCTTTCAAAATGTCGGCCGAAAGTGTTGGAAGGTAGATCAGCTTCTCCAGTACGCGCGCGTCATAGCGCCGCGACAGGCGCTTGATGGTTTGCTGCACGGCCAAGTATTGGCGACACAGGCCAGCAAGCTCGCTTCCGGCGATGGGGGCGCGGTCCGCGGGAGCGAGGCTGGCATCAGTCAACGCATGATCTAGCAGGTAGTCCTGCATCTCGGGATCATCCTTGAGATATCGCTCGGACTTGCCATGCTTAACTTTGTATAGGGGGGGCTGCGCGATATAGACATGGCCGCGCTCTATCAGCTCTGGCATCTGACGAAAAAAGAATGTCAGCAGCAGCGTACGTATGTGTGACCCGTCGACGTCGGCGTCCGTCATGACAATGATGCGGTGGTAACGCAACTTATTGATATCAAAGTCATTCTTTCCAATTCCGGTGCCAAGCGCGGTGATCAGTGTCGCGACCTCGGCGGACGAAAGCATCTTGTCAAAGCGTGCCTTCTCGACATTCAAAATCTTTCCCTTTAGTGGCAACACGGCCTGAAATCGTCTGTCGCGCGCCTGCTTCGCCGATCCGCCGGCGGAGTCGCCCTCCACGAGATAGAGCTCGCAGCGCGCAGGATCCCGTTCCTGGCAGTCAGCGAGCTTGCCAGGCAAACCGGCAAGGTCGAGCGCACCCTTACGGCGCGTCAGCTCGCGGGCCTTGCGAGCTGCTTCCCGGGCGCGCGCAGACTCAACAATCTTGATCGCAATAGACTTCGCGTCAGCCGGGTTTTCTTCAAGGAACTCGGAGAGTTTCTCGTTAACAATGGTTTCGACGACGCCTTTAACCTCCGACGAGACCAGCTTGTCCTTGGTTTGCGAGGAGAACTTCGGGTCCGGCACCTTGACTGAGAGGACAGCGGTTAGGCCCTCGCGGGCGTCGTCGCCCGAAATATCGACTTTCTCCTTCTTGGCTAGGCCAGTGGCTTCAATGTACTGGTTCAGAGTCCGCGTCATAGCAGCGCGCAAACCAGCCAAGTGAGTACCGCCATCCCGCTGCGGGATGTTGTTGGTAAAACAGAAAATGCTCTCTTGGTATGAGTCGTTCCACTGCAGACAAAGTTCGACCGAGATACGGTCGCGCTCGGCAGCGATCGATATGGGCTTGCTATGCAGCGGGTTCTTGTTGCGATTCAGGTGTGCGACAAAAGCCTGGATGCCGCCCTTGTACTCAAAA
>Ga0209742_10000152_pt1 | contig 40182 bp, 42 predicted proteins | sample DeeMarSeWOR38_10_FD_187462 | JGI IMG/M metagenome (GOLD analysis project Ga0209742, IMG submission 187462) | Marine sediment microbial communities from White Oak River estuary, North Carolina - WOR-3-8_10 (SPAdes) (version 2) | ecosystem: Environmental > Aquatic > Marine > Intertidal zone >...
CCTGACATGGAAAACTCAAAAACTTTATCAAGCCAGGAACTGGCCAAAGCCCGCGTGAACGCCAATGCCATTCTGGAAGAGCTTCAGCTGGACGCCTACATATATGAAGTGGAGCCGCATAACGGTGACTGGGAAATCAGGATCGAGTGTGCCTGCGATATTAATGGTGGCTGGGAAATGATCAGCCTGAAAGTGCCAAAGGATATGTTGCTTGATAGCGATCATGAGCATACGGCAAAAGCAAGTTTGTACGCTTACTGGAAAAAGAAACTGGACCGCTGCAAATTACGAAAGCCCTGACGATAGCAACGCAAAATCGGGATAAATATAAACTGGCATCACTATCACTATCACTATCACTATCGCTAACGATAACAATCTTTAAAAATCGTCCGCAATGAAAAAAAGCGTCTTGCCGGTTATTATTCTGCTGTCAGCTTATTCGTCAGGTGTCGCGGCTTTTAATGCCATTCCTGAACAAGCGGGATTCAGCGGTTACCTGCTACTGGGTGCCAGCTATGCCAATACCAGCAGCAACATGCTGGTAGGAACCAGGACTACTGAACTTACCTCAAAAACTACTGAGTCGCTGAACGCGTCAGCGTCTGACCATGACTCTTTATCAACAACCCTGCTGGGTGAACTCCGCTACACGCTTGATGGCCAGCGTACCCAGTTATTCGCAGGTCAGGTATTCACTGACTTTATCCGCTATGATGTGACAAATTTAGCGGGCGCTCGCCATGAATTTGCTACTCTTGGCACCATTGGCGCCAGTTATGTATTTGCGGGTTTTGTTACCAGCGTTTGGAAGGATCCGTATGTTGTTAATGCCGAACGCCAGGAAACTGATCGCAAACAGGCGGGCGGGCGGTTGTCCTGGGAACGAATGTTCAACTCACCCTGGTCGTTGCAATATACACTACGAAACATAGAACTGAATGAGCAGAGCGGCAAGACTCAGCTTGCCCTCAGTGATACAGAAGCACATCTGTTGAATCGCAATGGCGGTTTACATGAGTGGCAACTGTTTTATGAATGGGAATTAAATGAATACCATACACTAACTCCCGAACTGCTCTACGATAATGTTGACTCGGATGGGCGCGCCATGGCTGCAGAACGATATGGCTTTAAGCTAATGTATACGTTTGTAAAAAAAGAAATTGGCCTGGTGCTGGTGACTGCAGGCAGTTATACCAGTGCCGACTACGAGGCAGAAAATCCCATTTATGGGGGGGTCCGGGACGACAAGCGTTATGGTCTGGATGTTAGCTATCTGCAATTTGGGTTATTCAAAAATTACCAGTCCCAGCTGGCATTGGTTACCAATCTTTACTACTTTTACGAAGATTCAAATTTCGAATTTTATGATACTAAGATATATGGGGTAACATTATCGCTATTGTTTCGATTCTGATTGCTGAAGTCAATTTTTAGTACCCCAGTTACTTCCTGTCCATTTTACAAAAAAGTAGTAGAATAGGCGCGATCTCCTGGGTTGCAATAATTACTACATTTTAATCGATTCATAAGGTGCGGGTGTAAAACTGGAACTCTTTGTACCTGGTATCAGCTATCGAGTGACTGTAAATGTAATGCGTTGGCTACTGACAATATAATCAGAACTCAAATGACATCATCCCGAAAAGTGGTTGACAAGCCACCGATTTGCGCTGAAGTACTTGCCAGGTGGCAACGAACCGTGGATTTAATAGCTCGCATTACAGGTGTCCCGGTTTGTCTCATTAAAAAGTTTGAGTTGGAACATATGCAAGTTATGGTTGCCAGCGCAACCGAAAATAATCCCTACCGTGTAAATGACAAACAGGCTTTGAATAGTGGTGCGTACTGTGAAGCAGTATTGCACAACAAAGCGCCCCTGGAAATTGCAAACGCCGTCAAAGAACCGGCCTGGAAACATAACCCCGATGTAAAACTGGGCATGATAGCCTACCTTGGCGTACCGCTGTTGTGGCCTGATGGTGATGGTTTTGGGACTTTGTGCGTTCTGGATAATAAGGAACATCTGTTTTTGCCCGAGCATCGCGATTTGCTCGCGGAATTTAAAATTGCCATGGAAAGCGATCTGGAAAGACTCGCGTTTTCAATCAATCCTTCTGACGAGAGTAAACTCTGGCAAGCCATTCAGTCGGCAGCGATGGAAAGTATTCTGGTGCTGGATAAACAGGGTACATTTTTGTCGGCAAACCAAATTGGTGCCAGTCGCTTCCGTATGACTCCTGCGGAGTTGGTGGGAAAAAACCTATATGAGATCACTCCGCCGGATGTCGCAAAATCCAGGCGAGAGAATCTGGGTGCTGTGATTAATTCGAAGCGACCGATGTATTTTAAAGATTTGCGGGATGGGCGATATTTTAATTTTACGGTTTACCCGGTGTTGAATGAGCAGGATGAAGTGGAAAAGCTGGTGGTATTCGCGGCTGATGTTACCGAGCGCCGGCTTGCTCGCCAGGCAATGGAGAAGTCCGAACGCAAGTACCGTGAACTGGTCGAAGAGGCAGCCACAATTATTATACGGTGGGACATTAGAGGTGATGTCACGTTTTTTAACGAGTATGCCCAGAAATTTTTTGGATTTAGCGAAGAGGAGATTCTGGGAAAGAACGTGGTGGGTACAATTGTGCCGGAAACAGAGTTTACCGGGCGTGACCTGGCGCACTTAATGGAAGAGATCCGACGTGATCCCGCCAAGTTTAAGGACAATGAAAACGAAAACATCAAACGCGATGGTGAGCGGGTATGGATCGCCTGGAAAAATCGGCCTATCTATAATGATCGCGGTGAATTAGCTGAAATTCATTCTGTGGGCATCGACATTACCGCGCGCAAACAAGCGGAAGATGCATTGCGTGAGTCTGAAGCCAAATGGCGGTCTTTAACCGAGCATTCAGCGGAACATATCATGATGCTGGATGAAGAAGGCAGGATTATTTTTATTAATCATACCGTGCCTGAATTAACGCGTGACCAGGTGATTGGGATGCCAATGGCTAATTTTTTGCCGCCCTCATACAAAGAGTCTACCGTAAAGCTGCTACAACGGGTGTGGCGAAGTGGGGAGCCAGAACAGTATACAGTGGAGTACCAAGGCGAACATAATATGTCGCGTTATTTTGAAGCTAATGTTAGCGCCGTCAAAGATGAAAACAACGTTACCGCTCTGATCGTAAGCGCGAGGGACGTCACTGAGCGTAAGCAAGCCCAGGAAGCACTGCGTACCAGTGAAGAGCAATTGCGACTGTTAGTGAGTCAGGCGGATTTTATTCTCTGGTCCGTCAACAAGGATTTGCAGTTTACCTCCAGTCTTGGTGGCGGACTTTATACGATGGGGCTAGAGCCGAACCAGGTTGTCAGCTCGGGGCTCAATTTATTTCAATTTTTTCAGACGGACTCACCGGAGTTCTGGCCACTCAAAGCGCATCTCGAAGCGTTGGATGGAAAGTCAGTGACTTATGAGAACGACTGGCAGGATCGTATTTTTCAAACCCAGGTATCACCTCAACGGGATGCAAATGGAAATATCATTGGTTGTGTTGGTGTGGCAATAGATATTACCGATCGCAAGCGTGCGGAAGTAGCATTGCGGGAGAGTAAGGAACGTCAAAACAAGGCGCAGGCTGTGGGGCATGTTGGTACCTGGGACTGGAAACCGCAAACAGGTGAACTGGTTTGGAGTGATGAGTTGTATCGAATTTTAGGGTTTATGCCCCAGGAAGTCGTACCAACATACGAACTATTTTTAAGCCATGTTCATGAGGATGATAGGGAAGACTTGAACAACGCGGTTGAAAAAGCGCTTTACGAAAGACAGTCCTACAATATTGATTGCCGTATCATTACCAGAGACGGACAGGAAAAAACCGCCAACGCCCAGGGTATTGTAAGATACGATGAACAGGGAGTGCCCATACAGATGCTGGGTACCTTTCAGGACATAACAGAGCGTAAAAAGATAGAAAAAGAACTGCAGCAATACCGCAATCACCTGGAAGAGCTGGTAGCAAGACGTACCGCGGAACTGGAAAACAGTAATAAAGAACTGGAGTCCTATAGTTATTCCATAGCCCATGATCTGCGCTCGCCATTGCGTGCCATCACTGGCTTTAGCCAGATATTAAAAGATGATGCAAAAAACAAACTGGATTTAGACGACATGGAGATTCTGGAGCGTATCATTGCTGCCGGTAAGAACATGTCTGAGCTCATTGATGATATACTGGAATTATCGCGTATCACTCGTACTGAGCTGCATTATGAGAAAGTGGATCTTACCGCCATTGGTAATAATATGATCAACCGCCTCAAGCAGGCGCACCCGGAACGGGACGTCCAGTGGCAAGTAGAAGACAATCTTGTGGTGCGTGGTGACTCACGTTTGCTTGAAGTCGCGATGCAAAACTTGATCGAAAACGCCTGGAAATATACTCGTGACAAACAACCGGCGCAGATCCGGCTGGGTAAAGAAAAGACAGGCAAGGAAGTCGTCTACTTCCTAAAAGATAATGGCGTTGGTTTTGACATGCAGTATCAAAATCAGTTGTTCAAGCCCTTTAACCGACTGCATGCCTCGGAGGATTTTGAAGGTACGGGCATTGGCCTGGCGACCGTGCAGCGTATTATTCAACGCCATGGTGGTAAAATCTGGGCAGAAGGGGCGGAGCGCAAGGGCGCCACTTTTTATTTCACTTTTCATCAGTATAAAACTCATTTGCGGTAACGAGAGAGTATTGTTCTGAAACAGTCGCAGTTGGATGAGGCAGTAAAAAAGCATCAGGCAAGGGTGATCGTTATGCTGGAAACCAATGGAATACCGCCAAGATTAAATGGACGAGAATGCGACGAGTTGATTTGCCAGCAATACTGGCAGGAAGGCAAGCTGAGCAAAGCTGTTGATGTACTCTATATCAAGTCTCATGGTCGATGGTCGCAGCTCTATTTCGAGGGCTGCATGATATTCTGGCGCTTACAGGAAGATGGTCCCGTTTCATACCAACAACAGGAAAACGATCCATTTAAATATCCACTGATAGATCTGGGAAGTAAATACCAGTTGAAGGGTGAAATGATTGCTGAATGTGAGACTGTTCCCATTGTTAACGGCATCAAGGTAAGTCTGCAGTTTGAAAGGGGAGATAAAGTCATTATCACCTGTGTTGACAATGATACAGGTATCCAATATATCAAGGCGTCTTGATAAAGGCGACGGTTTATCGACTGTCATACTATAATAATGTAGAAATGACTGACACTTTGCTGCCACAACTGGAAGATCCGGAGGCGCGTAAAGCGTTGGTAGAAGCTATATTCGCGTTATTTGAGCGATGGCATGTGCACGAGCTCAATCAGGCGCGTTTGTTAGGCATCGACAGTGTTTCTGATATCAAAAATAACAAATTTCCTGATGATGCGTCACAAGTGCTGGAAAATATCGGTCAGTTGCTTGCGATCGACCGTGCCTTGCTAAAATTCTTTCCCTACGAACCCACCGCTCGCGATCAATGGATATTCGTATCGCAGTCAAAACTTGAGAATGAAACACCGCTCACCGTTATGCTAGAACAAGGCATAGAAGGTATCAGGAAAGTCAGGAAACTGCTCGAGGAACGGTTAGCGCAGTAAGCCGCTGACAGTAAAGTTGCTTGCTGTGTAAGCGTGCAACGTACAGCTAGCCGAATTAAAGGAGAATGAAAGTGGCGGCAAGGAAAAAGAACAGTGATGCAAAAGAGACAAGGGTTTATCTTGTTGGGGGCGGTATCGCGTCGCTCGCCAGTGCTGTATATCTTGTTAAAGATGCCGGTGTGCCTGGCGAAAACATTCATATTTTAGAGCAAGACGCCATTCTGGGTGGCGCGCTGGACGGTGCCGGTGATCCGGATAGCGGATTTATTATTCGTGGCGGCAGAATGCATGAAGAACATTTTGTTTGTTACTGGGATCTATTATCCAACATTCCATCCTATGACGACCCCAATATTTCGGTAAAGGAAGAGTCCTTTGAGTTCAGCTCCCGGTTTGTTTCGCATGCGCAGGCGCGTTTGCTAAAAGATGGAAAAAGAATGGATGTCTCATCGTTCGGGCTCTCGCTTAAAGACCAGGCAGATCTTTTACGTTTGACATTTGCTTCGGAAAATTCACTGGACAACGTTCGTATTATAGACTGGTTCAATGAGGAATTTTTTAAAACCAATTACTGGTTTCTATGGTCAACGATGTTCGCGTTTCAGAAATGGAGTAGTGTCGCCGTAATGCGGCGCTATATGAAGCGATTTATCCACCTGGTGGATGGTATGCCGACGCTGGGCGGCATTATGCGCACCAAATACAATCAATATCATTCCGTAGTCGTCCCCCTGCAACGATACCTGCAGCAAAGGAGTGTGCAATTCCATTTGAATACACAGGTCGTGGATATCGACTTTACGATTGATGAAGGCCGTAAAACAGCTAATACACTACATTTTGTCGATAATTCCGGAAACAATACAAAATTGTCGCTACGAGAGCATGATTATGTTTTTATAACCAATGGTTCGATTACAGAAAGCACTGACTGCGGTTCCTGGACAGAAGCTCCAGTGTTGAAAGATAAATCTTCTTCTGGCGCCTGGATGTTGTGGGAGAATATCGCCAGCAAGGACAAAGCGTTTGGTAATCCTGGTGTCTTCAGTGACAACATTGATCTGCAAAAATGGTACTCATTTACCGTGACGCTTAAAGATCGTACTTTTCATGATTATATGGAGGAATTTACCGGCAACTTGAGTGGCACCGGCGGTTTGATCACAATGACCGATTCCAGCTGGTTAATGTCTATCGTTATTGCGCGCCAACCGCATTTTCCAAACCAGCCCGGTTATGTAAAGGTGTTTTGGGGCTATGCGTTATTCCCGGATAATAAAGGTGACTACGTACAAAAACCCATGTCGCAATGCAATGGTGAAGAGATACTCGAAGAACTCTGGTATCACCTTAAAATACAGGACTTAATGAAACCGGTTGTCGAATCCGGAAAAGTCAATTGTGTACCGGTTGCCATGCCATTTATCGACAGCCTGTTTATGCCGTGTGCCAGGGGAGACAGACCCGAAGTGTTGCCGGAAGGCGCAAAAAATTTTGCTTTTCTCGGTCAGTTCGCTGAAGTGCCGATTGACTGCGTATTTACCGTAGAATATTCGGTTCGCTGTGCACAGACTGCAGTCTACGGCCTGTTTGAGACCGATAAGCGTGTGATCCCGGTCTATGATTCAATTCATAAACCGGACGTATTAATAAAAGCAATGAAAGCAATCAGTCGCTAGATCGATATTGAACCGTTGCGAAATTCACTCTTGCTGAGTATCGCGTTGATTAACACCGAGCGACCATTTTTTGCAAGGTGTTGAGCTTTATGTAATACGTCTTTTATACATGCAGGATCTTCCAGCAACAGATCGGTTGCTCCAAAACCCTCCATAAATTATACATACGATGTGTTCGACGAATAGTTTAACTACATACCTGACACCTTGAATGCTTAAAACCCTGGCAATTAATTCGCCTCCGTACATGATTCATCCTTGTCAGTAGTCATGTAGACTAAAGTAATTACAATTTAACTGGTAATTTCCTCAGCTATTCTACTTGCGTCGATTGCGTTTAAAATAAACCAACGATACGGTGGGTAGATCACTTCTTGCCTTTTACTTCTTACCTTTTGCTTCATGTAGTGCTTTCGGGCCGAGACATTTTTCAATATCTTCCTTATGCAGGGTTTCCTTTTCTTCGAGAGCGGTAATCAGCCGATCCAGTTGTGTACGATGGGAGCGGATGACCTCAAGGGCACGTTGTTCTGCTTTTAACAACAGTTTCCTTATTGCGTCATCCACCGCTTCAGCAGAATGTTCGCTATAACGGCGGGGCTGGGCTATTTCACGGCCGAGGAACGGATGCTCTTCGCTTTCACGCAGGTCCACCGGACCGATATCTTCGGACATGCCCCAGCGTGAGACCATCGCTCTTGCCAGGATGGTTGCCTGATGGATATCGTCATCGGCGCCGGAACTCAGGGTACCCAGCAACTCTTTTTCTGCCGTGCGAGCTGCCAGTATGACGGAGAGTCGGTCATACAGATATTCTTCCGGTAGCGTGTGACGTTCATGTTCCGGCAGTTGTTCAGTCGCGCCCAGAGCCCGGCCATGGGGAACAATGCTGACCTTATGCAACGCATCGGCATTCGGCAGATAATAAGCAACCAGTGCGTGGCCTGATTCGTGAACCGCCAGGCGATGTTTTTCGTCGGGTTCAATAGCCAGGGAACGTTCAGTACCCATGACCACTTTGTCGCGCGCTTCTTCGAAGTCCAATGTGGAAATGGTTTGCTCATTTTTGCGTGCGGCCAGTATCGCCGCTTCGTTGACCAGGTTCTTCAAGTCTGCCCCGGAGAAACCTGGCGTGCCTGCGGCGATATTTTCCACATCAACGTCGTCGGCGATGGGTTTGTTTTTCATATGCACTTTTAAAATGGCGATGCGGTCGTTGCGATCGGGCAGGTCAAGCGTGACATGCCGATCAAAGCGGCCGGGACGTAACAGGGCGGGGTCCAGTACATCCGGTCGGTTAGTCGCCGATAATACCAGCACCGCTTCACGCCCGGTGAAACCATCCATTTCCGCCAGTATCTGGTTCAGGGTTTGTTCCCGTTCATCATGTCCGCCCCCCAGTCCGGTGCCGCGGGTGCGTCCGACACTGTCCAGTTCATCGATGAACACAATACTCGGTGCATTTTTCTTCGCTGCTTCAAACAGGTGACGCACGCGCGAAGCACCAACGCCCACAAATACTTCAATGAATTCTGAACCGGAAATGGAAAAGAAAGGCACACCGGCTTCGCCGGCCAATGCCCTGGCAAGCAGGGTTTTCCCGGTGCCGGGTGGTCCCATTAATAAAATACCCTTGGGGATTTCCGCGCCGAGCTTGCGGAACTTGTCGGGGTTCTTCAGATATTCCACCAGTTCGGTGACTTCCCGTTTGGCGTTTTCCTGGCCGGCAACATCCGCAAAGGTTACTTTCGGCACTTCGGCTTTTTTTGCCGGTGCATCCAGAAAATCTTTTAGGTCACCCGGTCCGCCAATACGGCCACCAATGTTGCGCATAGCGCGGCGCGTTAACCAGATGAAGAAACCAATGAAAATTAACCAGGGCAGGAATCCCAGTAACAGGCGCAGAAAAACTCCATCTTCGGTACCAGGGGTTACCGAGACCTTGACATTATTGGCTTCCAGGGTTGGCAACAAGTTATCGTCACCGATTTGCGGTATGCGGGTTTTGAAGTATTGGCCGCGTTCTCCGTTAGGACCAATAGGTTGTAGTTCAACGAGTTTGCCTTCTGCTGTCTGGCCTTTCAGTACCACTTCCGACACGCGTTGCTGTTTAACCAGTTCCTTGAACAGGCTATAGGGAATTTCATAGCGCGTTGCATTGCTGACAGGACTAATCTGCATCAACAACAAAAGCGTGAGCAGGGCAAACGCGATGATGACCCAGTAACGAATGAAGTTAAAGGATGGTGGCGGTTGTTGTGGTTGTTGTTGTGGAGTTTTGTCGTTCACAGTTAATGATATTACCTCAATTTATTCGTGCGGTGCAGTCCGTATGATCGTCAATTTAACGAATCAGCACAAAGTTATTCTTGATGTCGGTCGCCAGATATTGTTTTCCATGTCGCAATTTTTCGTAGGAAAAACTATCAATCTTCCATTCCTGTTTTTCGAGCAGATAACGAATGGTGATTTTCCATAATTCCACTTCCTGGCCAACAGTGGCGCTATTGGAACTCAAGGCTGCTATTAGCGCGAGATTGGCGGAGTCGTTACGGCAAGCAATCGAATAATCGAAAACGATTACAATGTCTTTGGCAGTATTGAGGTTGTCCCAATAGCGCGCCATGTACTCCCCCTTGCTGGTTTCGTTGCTGGCGGCATTCAGTTTATTTAAAAAATATCGATTAAAGTTATCAGAGAAATACTCTTGCAGGTCTTCCAGTCTGGCGGCAATGTTGATTTGTTCCCGGTAGTCGACAAACAGTTGATAAATCGTTTCAGGACTTGCCTCGCAGTTAGCGTGACTAAACGATGGCGCCAGCATTGTTGTCAGCGATAACACCATTGAGGCAGTGCTTATCTTTGGTTTCCAGCATCTCATGTTAAAAAAATAATTCAGAATCTGTTTGTCCTATAATTTTTTTGCCATCACAATAGCTGGTAAGCGGCCGCGGCGTGATGGGTAGTAGTTCTTGCGCATTTTGGCGATGCTGAATCCCAGTGACTTGTAGAGCTTGATCGCGACCTGATTGTCGGGTCTTACCTCCAGCCAGGCAAACGCGGCGTTGTGATTGCGAGCTTCGGTCAGCAGGTGCAGGATCATTTTTCTTCCCAGTCCCAGGCCGCGATAATTAACCGCAATGCAGATATTTATTACGTGAGCCCAGTGCTGTTTTATCTGGGCGAGACCATAACCAATGATCTCGCCATCCGCTTCTAAAACCCAGCAACTCATGTGCGAGCGCAGCGCGCCACGAAACAGCCAGCTCGCCCAGGGGTAGGGGAAGCATTGGTTTTCCAGGCGCTTCACAACCGCCAAATCAGTTTCATGCAGGGGGCGGATGCGAAAGGAAAGCTGACTGCGTTTATTGAGTGATCGATGATTGAATCGCTGCTGACGCGATGGCCGGTTACGTGTTAGAAATTGTCGGCCCACCAATACGCTCCACTGGTTGTTGTTTCAGGTTTAAATATAAATAGTGTTAGTTGATCGTTTAATGATGATGGTCAAAGAATATTGATAAATTAACTGTAACAATACAATAACTTAAAGATATGAAACAGCAAACACACGGTTACCTTTCCGGCTTATGCATTTTGTTATTGGTTCTTCAGACAACAGGAGATGTTGTGGCTCACGCCGAAACATTAACCAGTATTGCACTACCTGCACCGCAAACCAGTGGCGGTAAATCACTACAGCAGTTACTGCAAGAGCGCCGTTCAGTTCGCGAATATAAAAACACGCAACTGGCGCTATCTCAACTGGGGCAGTTGCTGTGGGCGGCGCAAGGTATCACGCATCCACAGGGATTGCGCACTGCGCCGTCTGCCGGTGCCCTCTACCCGCTGGAGATTTATTTTGTTGCCAACAATGTCGAAACGCTGGACCCGGGCGTTTATCATTACCTGCCACAGCGCCATCAACTGAGCTTGCACAGGGAAGGAGATTTTAGCAAGGGGCTGGCGAGAGCGGCTTATGCGCAGAGCTGGTTGCGACAGGCGGCGGTTGTCTTTGTTATTACCGCGAATTATGAGAAAACCACCGTTAAATACAGCAAGCGCGGTGAGCGCTATGTGCATATCGAAGCAGGGCACGCCGCGGAGAATCTGTTTCTTCAGGCAGAAGCGCTGGATCTGGGTACCGTTGTCGTGGGTGCGTTTTATGACGATGAAGTGACTGATGCATTACTGTTGCCCGCTGATCTCAGTCCACTGTTATTAATTCCGGTGGGAGGCAGGTGAAGTCAATTTCCTGCCGCAAGGACAGGCTCGTATCAGGTAAGCGCTGATGAAACGCCGTGAATTCTTGCTTCTTTCTGCAGGCGGTCTGATTTTATTATCCAGGCCCGTACTGGTTAAACCGCAAGTGATGGATAACGAACATATTACACTTTTCCTCTGCGGTGACATCATGTCGGGCCGGGGGATCGATCAGGTCTTGCCTCATTCCGTGGATCCCATGTTGTACGAGCCCTATGTTCGCGATGCCAGGCAGTATGTCGAGATCGCCGAACAGGCCAATGGTCCAATTCCCAGGCCGGTGGATTTTGCCTATATCTGGGGAGACGGTTTAGACGAACTGGCGCGTGCCGATGTGCGCATCATTAACCTGGAGACTAGTGTCACCACCAGTAGTGCGTACGAACGTGGCAAGGGAATTAATTATCGGATGCATCCCAATAATATTCCGGTGTTAACCACGGCCGGTATTGATGTGTGTGTGCTGGCCAATAACCATGTACTGGACTGGGGACGAGAGGGTTTACTGGAAACCTTGCGTACCTTGGAAGACGCAAATATTAAAACGTCGGGTGCGGGGCGTAACGAGGCAAAAGCACAGGCGCCTGCGATTATAGAAATTGCTGACAAGGGCAGGGTGCTGGTGTTGGCCTATGGCATGGAATCCAGTGGTGTGCCGTCACATTGGGCAGCGAAATCAGAACAACCTGGCGTAAACATTTTGCCGGATCTGTCCAGGGCGAGTGCTCAACAGATTAACGAACAGGTACGTGCGCTAAAACAGCCGCGCGATATTGTAGTGGTATCCATCCATTGGGGTGGCAACTGGGGTTATGATATTTCACGTGATCAGAGACAGTTTGCCCATCAACTCATCGATAACGCGCAAGTGGATATCATTCACGGTCATTCATCTCACCACGTGAAAGGCATTGAGGTCTATAAAGATAAACCGGTTATTTATGGTTGTGGCGATTTAATCAATGACTATGAAGGAATCGAGGGTTATGAATATTACCGCGATGATCTGGCGCTAATGTATTTTGTACGCATGTCGCCAGGCACCGGCAAGCTGGTCAGCATGGAAATGGTGCCTCGTCAGATCAGGCGATTTCGCACCAATCCTGCCCTGGATGAAGACGTGTTATGGTTGCAGCACGTGTTAAACCGCGAGGGTAAGTCGTTCAATACGCGTGTCGAAGTGACAGCAGAAAAGCATTTGGAGTTGCACTGGCAAAGTTAGTGCCTTGTAGTGGTGCAGATTCTGCTCAGTTTGTCGATGATGCGCCGGTCAACGACTTTAACATCAGAAACAGGCCATTGGTCATGCGGGCAAACGGTTCATAGGTAAGTTTGTCTGGCGTGTCCTGTGGCGTGTGATAATAAGGATAGCGATAAAACGCAGTATCGGTAATCATAAATGCCTGGTAACCTTCGCGCCAGAAGGACAAATGATCGCTCCATGATACACCAGGAACAATGGCGGGACTGGCGAGCTGTTGTACTGGGAAATCACTTGTCGCGCGGTAGGCTTTAACCGCGCGTCGCATGATCCGCCGGGAACGCAAATTGGTAACAAAGGCAATGAAATCGCCAGTGTGCGGATAAAAGTATTTCAACAACGGTGGATAGCGCTGACTGCCGGGTGTTGTTGAATAAAAACCAATGGTTTCCAGCGCGATCATATAACGAATGTTTTCCTGGCGTTGTTTCATCTGTCTGGCATAAATCATACTGCCCATGTTGTTCCAGTAGAAAAATGGCGGTTCTTCATTGACAAATGCCACAAAGCGAAGCGTGGTTGTCGGTTGCTCTCGGACAAATAAACGGGAAAGTTCCAGGAGAGCCGCGATCCCGCTGCCATTGTCGTTGGCACCCGGGCTCCCCATCACGGAATCATAATGCGCGCCGATGACAACAATGCCATTGCCAGAATTGCTTCCCGAACGGGTAATCTCCAGATTACTACATTGCAGACCTTTTACTGTATAAGGATAGGGGGTGACCGGATAACCCTGTTGTTGCCACTCGAGGGTGATGTAATCGGCAACAGCATTTAGTGCGTCGGGGCGGTAAATATTGTGCTCGCCAATTTCTCCCGCCAGTTTATTAACATGTGTTTGTAACTGTTGTGGTGAGATGACTGGCATCAAAAACGCCATTACATTCCTGCGGCGCAAATCCAACTGTTATTTGCGCCGCCTTGCGCAGTTTTACGACTCAGGCTACCACGTGATGTTTGCCGATCAACTTTACACTGCTGGCCTGGGGGCCTTTGTCGCCCATTTCTTCGTGGAAGCGAACTTCTGATCCGATTTCGAGACTGTCATATTTATTGTCCAGCACGCTGTTACGGTGGAAATAAATATCCCGACCGTCAAAGGACTCAATCCGGCCATAATTTTCTTCCGGTGACAGAACCGTTACGCGGCCATGATCCGGTGCTTCATGGGATTTAACTTCATCACGACGCATGCGGGTCAGGTCCTGTAACTGCCGTTGCGCGGCATTAAATGCATCACGAACGGCGACATACGGGTCTTCATGGGCTTGGCGTAAATCCCGTCCCCGGTTGACAGTGATTTCATGCCCCGGCACGGTAATGTCAATGCCAATACGAAACAGGTTGCCCTGATTCTTGTGCTGGTGAGGAGATTCCACCACCACACGGCAACTCATGATATTTTCAGCGAATTTATCCAGATTTTCGGCATGCTCTCTAATATTGGTTTCTAATGCTTCGGAAGGTTCCATGTGTCGAAAGGTAATTTGTAACGGAAGTTTCATTGCCAGTCCCTCACTTTTTAACCTTATTAAATTATACGGCGTTGTTCCCTTAACGTGCTGATATAGATCAAAATTCCCGAATGCGGGCTACAGAAAATTGTTGTTACAAAGCAGTAACATATCATATTGCTACAGAAACAGAATTGTTACAGCCATTGCGTATGCTTTTACTCAACGCGAAGTCGGAGCCCGGTTGAGGTTAACTACAAATAAACAGGAGAACTGTCATGAAACACTGTAGCAACGTCATGGTATACATTCAGCAATTTGTCAGCCAGGAACAAATGGTCGAAGCAAAAAACATCGTGGATACCTGCAAAGGCATTGTCAATTCCATACTGGGGCAGACATCTGCCAGGCTGTTGCTGGTTGATTATGATCCAGACACGGTGTCCGGCAAGGAAATCATCGAAACTTTAAAAGTCCATGGTATTAGCGCTAAACTGGTGGGTATGTAATCATTCATCAAGAGCCGCATCATGCACTATCAAAACCGGTTAGTAATCGGGGCAGTCGTCATCGTAATCCATTTCCTTCTGCCGGCAGCGGCGTTGTCGGCAGAAGGCCGGGTATTGACCGGTACCGATGACGACGCACAATTGCCGTTTTGGGAATGGCGCAATGAGGCCATGTCACTGCGCCTGGTGCAGCGTTTACCGGATCAGACACGCGCTTTTTTCATGGCGCGTGGCTTTAGCAAAGAACATGCGGAAATTATTGCGCAAAGTTGTATTTTCCAGACTGTTTACAAAAATGTTTCCACAGCAGCCAGGCCCAGTGTTATCGAATACGATTTACGGCAATGGAAAGTATTGTACAAAGGTAAAGCGTTGCCGTTGAAAACCAAGGAAGTCTGGCAGGTGGAATGGGAAAAAGCCAATGCCGCGCAAGCAGTGCAAATCGCGTTTCTTTGGTCACTGATACCTACACAACAACGTTATCAGCCCCAGGATTATAATTGGGGCATGACATCCTACAATTTGCCACCCGGGGAAAAATTTGATTTACAGCTGGTTTGGCAGCAGGATGGTGAGAGGCGAACTGCAACTATCCAGGACATTGAATGTGCTCCCGACATTCATCCTGATCCTGAGAATCCATTTGGTTAATATGGCATATTATTTTATAAGATGGATAGTTTTCTGGTTGTTGCTCATAGTCGCCAGTGCCGTTTATGCAGACAAATCACAACCCTTGCATACAGTAGCTGGTACGCCTCGCGCACCTGAATTTTCCCTGAAGGATATTAATGGCAAATTATTCCGATTAGCAGACTATAAGGGCAAAGTGGTGATCGTTAATTTCTGGACCACGTGGTGCCCACCCTGTCGTTTTGAATTGCCCTCCATGGAACGTGCTTACCAGCTGTTTAAGAAACAGGATATCGAGATTCTGGCAATCAATGTCGGCGAAGATGTCGATACCATTTTTACATTTACTGTTGATTATCCGGTGTCGTTTCCACTGTTAATGGACCTGGACTCTAAAGTGATTAATGACTATCCGGTGATTGGTCTACCCACCACCTACGTGATCGATACCGAGGGGCGTTTGGTGTACCGGGCCATTGGTACCCGGGAGTGGGACGATAGCAGGCTGGTAGAAAAAATACTGGAACTAAAAAAATAAACTGCGTATTTATTGCGCGTACCTAACCAACAGGCTGTTCAATTCCTGGAATACTGATTCACATTGTTGTTCGCTGGTCATCAACCATAGCTTATGCAAGGATGAAGGTTGTTGCTGCGCTATGGCTTCCAGTAGTAACTCCATCACTTGCCCGGTTTCCAGGTCACTGTAGCGCGCGCCCAATAATGGCATTTGCAGTGTGTGGATACTGTGTGAATCGGTAATGGCAATAATCTTTTCTATGGCCTGAGCCACCCAATGTTCATTGCAGGTCGGTTCCTGGTCCAAATCATGCACGATAGCCTGTATGCGCACTGGACGGGATTTTCTGACAATGACCTCGCCCGGTGTGAGTGCAGCCAGCGACTGTAGTTTATTGGCAAAATACCAGACTGGTTTGTTGCCGGGATCTTTGATTTCGTTGCTTTCCCCTAAAACCAGTGAAGTATCCTGTTCTTCTACGACGGCGCTGGCGCTAAACGGTGGAAACTGAGCGGATGCAACCGCGATTTCAATGTCAGCAAATTGACAGCGAAAGCGGTCAACATTCCAGATCAGTTGTAATTTTCGGTCCTGGCGTTGCATAGAGTTCGTTGCCAACCTGAAGAAAAGAGGTATCAATACATCAAGATTAGCAAATTATTTTCCTTGTGAGGAATGAAAGTTAGATTCTGGGATTAAATATCAGGAACAAATGACTATTTAATCACACTATATTCCTTAGGGGATAGATTGTCAGCCATTATAACGGCTTAATTTGCTTCAGCTTGATCGGCGTCAATACGTTCACTGTGCGACTTGCCTAGTCTGTTTACAAGCTTGTAGCAAATATTCCTCGCATACTGCTTTGCGTCTCGTTTAATGGTCTTCGACTTCGAGTAGCGCAGTTATAACGGGCAGTCATTGCGAGAAGGAGATGCAATGATGAAGCCTGCTTATCGCCAATCCGGGATATCCCGTCGCAGCTTTCTTTCCTACCTGGCTGTTCCAGCCACCCTGTCGTTGGTCACTCCCGCCTGTATGATGGCCACTTCGAAAGATAATACTGCCAGACAGGTGAACGATCTGGCATTTGTTGACAGAGATGGTTTGGGACCGAGGGTCGATGCGCCGACAGTTCAACACTACTTTGCTCCACTCCATGCAGAACAACCACTAACAACGCAACTCTATGTGCCGGAAGAGCTGGAACACATTAAATCGGTATTAAAGTCCGAATTTGAATATGCCGGTTTTAGCTGGGACGAAAGCTACACTGTCAGTTTCAGTTATCAGCATTTTGGTGTGCCGGATGATAATGTTCAAAACTGCCAGCAATTGCTTGCTTACTGTCAACGGGTGCAGGATTATTTATATACGCGCCTTGATGGCCTGTATGATGTCAATATGTCCTGGAACATGTTACCCCGTGATCCCGTCCGGGTGGACGAAATGCAGCATGGCTTTCAAGGCAGCGTAGGGCGTTATACTTATTATGTTTTGCGTGCCTTTGTCGACCATCCGGAGCTTGATGGTTTGCCCAGCCTTGTTAACGCCCAGCCGCTCAATCGTGCGATTCACTATATTGTTGGAGGGGAATCATCCTTACCGAAACGGGCAAACCTGTACATCATTCCGGGAGAGACGTCACTCGTTGCGCCGTTTTCGGAATTATTGCATCTGACCTTTCATGCGCCATCACAAAATTATGCTGTTGAGTTAGGTAAAAGTCTGCCGGAAGATCTGGCGCATCGCTACGCACTTGACGCTGGCGAAACCATTAATGAGGCAACGGCTATTTTTCTGGCTAAAGAATATATCGCTAGATATGGTGCCAGTGAAAGAATGCCTACAATCAACGCGATGGCGGATAACCTCAATGGTCGGTTCAATTATTTGAATGGCGCCATCGCATATATAAACCGCAACGGTCTGCAAAAATCAGTGGATACATACCTGGAAAGCCCCGGCAGGTTTATGCAGCAAATTATCAAGGTGTGATGAATCGGCTGGTGTCAATCAAGATGACGGCCAATACCCGCCAGATGATTAGTGCGCCACGGTTTCAGTGTGATGATCAGGGCAACAGCCAGTGTTGCGATCAGCCAATCCCGACCAATTAACAGTAAAGCGGTCCAGCTGTAATCCCCATAGGGTTGTTGCAGTTCATTGTACAGGTCGCCAATAAATATCAGGCCAAGTGTAGCTGGGACAAAAAACTTGATTAGGAAATCCCACCAGCCGCCAAGATGAAAGCTGGAAATGCGATTGATATGCTCGCGCAGTAGGGGCAGGTTAAACAGCCAGCCCACCACGATACACTCCAGCACCCCAACCGTAATCAGACCATAGTGTGTAATAAAGTGGTCCACAATATCCAGCCACAATAAACCTGCCTGCGAGGTAAAAATGATTGAGCCCAGAAAACCGGCGACGGAAACCGTAGTGACCAGCGGTTTACGCGCGAAACCAAACTTATCCACCATGGCGGAAGTAAATGCTTCCATGATGGATACCGCAGAGGATAAACCGGCGACTGTCAGGCAGAGAAAGAAAATTGCACCGAACCAGCTGCCGCCTGGCATCAGGCTGATAGCCTTGGGATAGGCGACAAACGCCAGACCGATACTTTGTGTGACCACCTCGGAGATTGCCTTATTTTCTGAGTGGGCCATGAAGCCGAGTACCGCGAACACCGCGCAACCGGCAAACAGAGAGTAACCGCTATTGATTAATGCCGTGAGCAGGGCGTTACCGGTAATGTTGGCTTTATCCGGCAGATAACTGGCATAGGCGATCATGATGCCGAATCCCAGGCTCAGGGTGAAAAAGATCTGGCTATAGGCGTCGATCCAGACCCTGGGGTCGGTTAGTCTGGAAAAATCCGGTGTGATATAAGCTTTCAGTCCATCGATGGCGCCGTCCAATGATATTGACCAGAAAACCAGAATGGTGGTTAACAGCAACAGGGTTGGCATCAGAATTTTGTTGGCCAGTTCAATGCCACGCTGCACACCGCGATAGACAACTGCCCAGGCAATGAACCAGACGAACATCAGGCCAAATAAAATGGGTGTACGAATTTCACCGACTTCTCCCGGATCGCTGCTGACTTTGAGGAATTCCTGGAAGAAAAAGTGGTTGGGATCATCTCCCCATCCCAGGCCAAATGACAATACGAAAAAATTCAGGCACCAGGAAATAATGACGCTGTAATATAATTCGATACCAAACATCACAAAGACCACCGCCCACCAGCCTAGCCATTCCCAACGCCGATTGATTTTGGCGTATGCCAATGGTGCAGAGCCAACCCGTTCATGGCCTACCGCGTATTCCAGTATCAGCAAGGGAATACCGGCGGTTAATAACGCGACGAGGTAGGGGATAAGAAACGCACCGCCGCCATGTTCATAGGCGAGATAGCTAAAACGCCAGATATTGCCAAGCCCAATGGCAGAACCCACGGCTGCAAGTAAAAATCCAAATTGACTATTCCATTGCTCTCTTGCCATGGCGACTTTATTTTTTCAGATAAATGCTTGCCGCTGCATAGATTCCGGGATAATGTCGAGCAGTGCAGCGTTGTCTCGTTATTAGCGATGATTACCGGGAATAATCTACCATCTAACCAATGGTCATGCCAGATAAGGGTTGTGCGGCAGTCAACTACGGTTGATTAACATCAATAAAGATTTAAAATAACTCTTTTCCGAAAACTATTCCGCGCGGGATTCCATGAAAAATGACGATGAGTTTATAATTGGCGACAGGCACATTGGTAAAACATGGCTTATCATATTTTTCCTCTATTTGCTGGTTTTGCTATGGCTGGAACCGCTAATTGATTTCCTGTTAACCCTCAATCCACCTGACAAGGAATTGAGCGCCATCAAAGCCTTTGGCGAGCAAAAAGCGTATATTGCGACCGTTGCTTTTGGGATCGCGCGCAGTTTGCCGATTCTGCTGTTTTTATGGATTGCTTATCGTGTTTTATTGTCGGCGCAACTGCCACCCAGTGGCATGAAGTTGCCGTTTACTGTGAAAGTGATTAAGGGTCAGCAGGCGAAAATGGCGGGTATGTCCATGATTGCGCTGTCACTGTTGTTGTTATTCCGCGAGTTATACCTGATGGCGAATGCTTGAAACACATTAAGGGAGTATGAAATTGCAAACCAAACTCATAGTGACTCTGGTGTTGGTGGGTCTGGCAGTAGTGTTTATTGTGCAGAACGCCGCGGTGGTTGATATCCGGTTCTTATTCTGGAAGATGTCCATGTCGCGAGCGCTCTTTATGTTTTTTATGCTCGCCGTCGGGATCGTCACCGGCTGGATACTGCATAGCTATTTTCTGCACAAGAAAGAGACTGAAAAAACTTCCGACTAGTAGAAATTCGATTGGAAAATATTTAAAAGGCGTTTTATATAACCTGGTTTGTAAGTGCCTCAAGCAACGTATAACGAGTTTTTACTTTTTGATGCTTGCGTCAACTGCTGCTTCATGAGTTCAACAATGCCGTAGACACCCACATGACGATTGGGGGAAAGGTGGTCATCCAGGCTGAGACGTTCAAAGATTTCGTCGACGTTTAACTGTTTAATTTCCTCGGCGGTTTTACCATCGACGAGTTGAATCAATAAAGCTAATACGCCTTTGATAATCGCCGTATCACACTCACCATAGTAGTGAAAACGCGTGCTGTCGTTTTTGTCCTGGTAAGGATGCACCCAGACCTGGCTCATGCAACCTTTGACTTTGTTGTCTTCCGTTTTCAGTTGCTCGGGCATTGCGGGCAGCTGTTCTCCCAGTTCCACCAGGTATTGGTAACGCTGGTCCCAGTCACCCAGCAGGTCAAATATTTCAACAATGTCGTCGAGGGATGTCATTCCTTTACCCGCACTTATACCGTGAATGATTCGCCGCAACCGCACATGTTTTTAACATTGGGGTTATTGAATTCGAATCCTTCATTCAGGCCATTGGTTTTCACGAAGTCCACTTCCATACCATCGAGAAACGGCAGGCTTTTTTCGTCGACCACGATTTTGACACCCTCACTTTCAAAGACCAGATCAGTTGTGTCAATGTCGTCGGCGTAGTCGACCACATAAGCAAATCCACTACAGCCGGATGTGCGGGTGCCAAGTCGCAGCCCCATGCCCGAGCCGCGTTTTTCCAGCATAGTGGAGACGCGTTGTGCTGCTGCTTTGGTTAATGACACTGCCATACGGTTACTCCTTGCAAACTTGTTTAATACATGTCGAGTATGAGTTTCGCTTCTTCACTCATGCGTTCTTTGTCCCAGGGCGGGTCCCAGACCAGCTTAACTACCACGGCGGATACCTCATCGATGGCCTTGATGGCGCACTCGATTTGTCCGGGCAATGATTCGGCTACCGGGCAATGGGGGCTGGTGAGTGTCATAGATATCGTCACCATACCCTGGCTGTCGGTACTGATTTCATAGATCAGTCCCAGGTCATAAATATTCACCGGTATTTCCGGGTCATAAATGGTTTTTAATACTTCGATGACTTTTTCTTCCAGCGTTGTGCCGGCAGCAAACGCAACCGGTTCGTTGGCGGTTTTCAATTGCGGCTGGAACTGGACGATTTTCTGATTCATAGTCACGCCGGCCTTATTGCGCGAACAGGTTCTGCTGCACGCAGTTTTCTACATATGAGCGCACGTCTTCCAGTTCAATATCCTCGAGGACCTCGCCGGCGAAACCCAGACTAAGCATTTTCTTGGCCGCAGCTTCATCGATGCCGCGAGAGCGCAAGTAAAACACCTGGCGAGGATCCATTTGTCCCACTGTCGTACCGTGGCTGCATTTTACATCGTCGGCATAAATTTCCAATTGCGGTTTGGTGTCCACTTCGGCATCGCGTGATAGCAACAGGTTTTTGTTGCTTAACTGGGCATCCGTCTTTTGCGCGTGCTTTTCCACGACAATGCGGCCATCGAATACGGCGCGTCCGCTACCGGCAATGATGCCGCGGAAATTCTCCCGGCTGGAACAGTGGGGATGATTGTGTATCACGTTCAGATGAAAATCTGCGAGCTGCTTGTCGTTAACCGTGTAAAGACCACTGAGATCACAATGCGCGCCTTTTCCTGAAAACTGCGCATTAATATCGCAGCGTGACCAACTGGCACCCAGGGCAAAATAGTTCGCTTTGTAAGTGCTGTTTGTCCCCTGCAACAGATTTACCCGACTCAGGTGATGTGCCTGGCTGCTTTCATTCTGGATATGGTAATGTGACAAACAGGCATTATCGCCAACGAAAATTTCATTGACACTGTTGGTAAAATAAGCGGCATTGCCGCGGCTGGTAAAACGCTCAATAAGTGTAGCCTGCGCACCGCTCTCAATAACCACCAGGTGACGCGGAAGGATTAAACGCTCACTGTTAGCGGCGTAGTTCAGATGCAACACTTCGATGGGCTTATCCAGTGCCACATTTTTCGGAACGTGCACAAATAGACCGTCGTCGATATTTGCCGCGTTCAGGGTGGTGAATACGTCCTCTGACGCGAGCGAGGGCTGTTGTGATAAATATTGCTGAATCAAATCACCATCGGTTGTCAACGAGGCACCTAAACTACCGATAGTGACATCACTGGGTATTCCCTGCACATTGCACAGGCTCGGAATACAACGGCCGTTGGCAAACACCAGGCGATAGCTGCTGTCATCAGCGAGTATCCAGTCACTAATGTCTGCATCCGTCAATGTGTAAAAACTATCATCGCTGTGTAAAAAATCATGTTTTACCAGACGATCGATACTGGTGTAGCGCCAGGCTTCCTGTTTACGTTGTGGTAGCGGCATGGACTGCATGCGTTCTCTGGACATCTCGCGGGTTTTATGCAACCAGTCGATTTGCTGCCTGGGCAAATGATGCGTCTGGTTCACCAGTTTTTCTAACCATTGCCGGCTTGCTTCGGACGTGTTCATGCAGCGGCTCCTTCAGTTATCCAGCCATAACCTTTTTCTTCCAGTTCCAGAGCCAGTTGTTTGTCGCCGGAACGAATGATTTTACCATTGGCGAGTACGTGCACACGGTCGGGCTCGATGTAGTCCAGCAGGCGCTGGTAGTGCGTAACCACAATCATGGCGCGCTCAGGACTGCGCAGGGCATTGACGCCTTCCGCCACCACGCGCAGCGCATCGATATCAAGACCGGAGTCTGTTTCATCCAGGATGGCGAGTTGTGGTTCCAGTATAGCCATTTGTAAAATCTCATTACGTTTCTTTTCACCACCGGAAAAGCCGGCGTTGACGCTGCGCTTTAACAATTTTTCATCCAGGTTAACCAGTCGGGCTTTTTCTTTAACCATGCGTAAAAAAGCTACGGCATCCACTTCGGATTCCTTACGCGCGCGCCGAATGGCATTGAGCGACTCGCGCAGGAACACCATGTTGTTTACCCCCGGTAATTCCACCGGATACTGCATAGCGAGGAAGATGCCCTGTTGCGCGCGCTCTTCGGTTTCCAGTTGCAATAGATCTTCACCGTTATAAGTGATGGAACCATCGGTAACTTCATAACCGTCACGTCCGGCCAGGATATGGGAAAGGGTGCTTTTGCCCGAGCCATTGGGACCCATGATGGCATGGACTTCGCCGGCATTTACCTCGAGGTTCAGGCCTTTCAGAATGGGTTTGTTATCAACGGAGACGTGTAAATTTTTAATCTGTAACATGAGTTGATTCCTTTGAATAAGATGGCCGATTTTCGTTAACCCACTGCGCCTTCCAGCGTGACGCTCAATAATTTCTGCGCTTCCACGGCAAACTCCATGGGCAGTTCCTTAAACACTTCCTTACAGAAACCATTGACGATCATGGAAACGGCATCTTCTTCCGACAGGCCGCGTTGTCGACAATAAAACAACTGGTCTTCACTGATTTTGGAAGTGGTGGCCTCATGTTCTACGTCAGCGCTGGGATTGCGTACTTCAATGTAAGGAAAGGTATGTGCACCGCACTGGTCGCCAATCAGCAGTGAATCACACTGGGTATGATTGCGGGCGTTTTCCGCGCGCGGGCTCATGCGTACCAGGCCGCGGTAAGTGTTCTGGCCTTCGCCGGCGGAAATACCTTTGGAGACGATAGTGCTTTTGGTATTGCGGCCCATATGAATCATCTTGGTGCCGGTATCGGCCTGTTGTTTGCCACGGGTCACTGCCACTGAATAAAATTCACCGACCGAGTCGTCGCCGCGCAAGATACAGCTGGGATACTTCCAGGTAATGGCGGAACCGGTTTCCACCTGGGTCCAGGAAATGCGCGAACGATCACCGCGGCAGTCACCGCGCTTGGTCACAAAGTTATATATACCGCCGCGACCGTTTTTATCACCGGGATACCAGTTCTGAACGGTGGAGTATTTAATCTGCGCATCATCCATGGTCACCAGTTCCACCACCGCGGCGTGCAACTGGTTTTCATCGCGCATGGGTGCAGTACAACCTTCGAGGTAACTCACATAACTACCTTTCTCCGCGACAATCAGTGTGCGCTCGAATTGACCCGTCTTGGCTTCGTTAATGCGAAAATAAGTGGAGAGTTCCATGGGGCAACGCACGCCTTCAGGGATATAAACAAAGGTGCCATCACTGAATACCGCGGCATTGAGACAAGCAAAGAAATTGTCTTTGTAAGGTACAACTGTACCGAGGTATTGCTGTACCAGTTCGGGATATTCGCGGATGGCTTCCGACATTGAACAAAAGATTACGCCGGCACCATGCAATTTTTCCCGAAATGTAGTGGCGACAGACACACTATCGAATACTGCATCAACCGCGATACCCGCCAGCGCTTTTTGTTCTTCCAGGGGGATACCCAGCTTGTTATAGGTATCCAGTAATTCCGGGTCGATTTCGTCGAGGCTTTTTGGACCATCGGCTTTGCTTTTCGGCGCGGAGTAGTAGGAGATACTCTGGTAATCGATGGGCGCCAGTTTCAGATGGGCCCAGTTGGGACCGCTCATGGTCTGCCAGTGTGCAAATGCCTTGAGACGGTAATCGAGCATCCATTGCGGCTCCTGTTTTTTTGCCGAAATGAGGCGTACGACATCCTCATTTAGTCCCGGTGGTACCGTGTCGGCATCGATTTTCGTGAAAAATCCGTATTCATATGAAGATTTGATAATATTTTCAATATCTTGTGGCATTACGCTCATATTATTCGCCTTGATAAAGTCCTACTAATTTAGTAAGGAATATAGAAGCAAAATCTAATAAATTCAACGACAAAAATTGTAAGGTAATAACAGACTAAATTACTCAGTTATTAGAGGGTGCGCCTTGAGATTGGTTCACTGGCGATGGCAGAGCAAGATTTTTTATTGAATCTGCGCCAAAGTTTTTCTATTGCTGGGGGTTCTCACTATAATCGTGGGCTTTTAGGGTCAGCGCTGCGCAAGAGCTACAAATGTTAAAAAAGCAGTGTTAAATAACAACAACGACGATTTGTATATCAGCATGCAGGACGTAGGCATTGCATTATTATTGATCATCATCGCCAATGGCGCGCCGATTCTGACGCGGTTTTTTCTGGGCGAGCGATTAACTTTTCCCGTCGATTGTCACCGTAATTTTTTCGATGGCCGGCGTTTGTTCGGTGAGTCCAAGACCTGGATTGGCCTGATCAGTATCCCGGTGTTTAGCACGTTCGGGGCGTGGTTATTGGGGCAGGAGCCTGAAACCGGTGTACTGGTTGGCATTGGCGTTATGTTTGGGGACCTATGTTCAAGTTTTATCAAGCGGCGCCTGGGAATGAAACCCAGCAGCATGGCGCTGGGCATAGATCAGATTCCGGAGTCGCTATTTCCCCTGTTGCTATTGCGAAAAAGCATGGATTTTGATGCCCTGGAAATTGTCTTAGCCGTTGTGAGCTTCATTGTTCTTGAGTTGCTGGTTTCGCGCTTGCTGTATTGGTTGCATATTCGCAAGCAGCCTTATTAAAAAATTCGTCATTGACACTTTATGTCATGGATAGTGAGTTACTCGTCAGACATAAATTCCTGAATGTGTTTCAATCCGCAGCGCTGGTGTTGTTGCTGGCGGGATTAATGTCCTATATTGCAGCGGCGATTGCCGGTGAAGTGCTAGCCTGGATTGCATTTAGTGCAGTCATCATTTTGTTTTTCAGTAATCCTGTCATTGCACCGCAGTTTATCCTGCGCATGTATAACGCCCGGCCCATTGATTTTTACGATGCGCCGCGCCTGCATCAACTGATCGAAACGATCGCGCAACGCGCTAATTTAAAGGTAACTCCCAAACTGTATTATATTCCCAGCCATGTGATTAACGCCTTTTCCATGGGTACGCCGAAAGATTCGCTGATTGCCGTTTCTGATGGTGTATTGCGCAAACTGAATTTCGAGGAACTGGCGGCGATTCTGGCGCACGAAGTTACCCATGTGAAAAACAATGATATTCGGGTGATGACCTTTGCCGATATTGCTGGGCGCATTACCAAGATTCTGTCTTTGCTGGGACAGTTCCTGGTGCTGGTAAACCTGCCGCTCATCATGTTTACTGAACTGGAAATAAACTGGTTGCCGTTGCTGGTGATGGTATTTGCGCCACTGCTGTCCGATCTGATTCAGCTGGGTTTGTCACGGGTGAGGGAATACGATGCGGATCTCGGTTCAGCGCTGCTGTTGGGCGATGCGAAGCCTTTAGCGTCGGCGTTATCAAAAATGGAACATTATAAACATAATTATTTTGGTGGTTTGTTTGTTCCAGTGCAAAGGATACCGGAACCATCATTGTTAAGAACGCATCCACCCACGGAAGAGCGAATCAAACGCCTGCTGGAATTTCACAAAACCGCGGATCTGGAATCCATGGATGCGGGGAAGGTCTGGGAAGAACACATACCGATTAAACATATACCGATTAAATTTATAAAGCATCGGCCCCATCATCCGCGACGCCGCTTTACCGGGTTTTGGTATTGAGCAAGGCTTGTTAAGATGGTCCCTCGTCCATATTGATCCAATTTACTAATCGTCAGCTGGTAATTACATACTATGTTCAATCTGTTTCAAAAGTCACCATTGCTGGATGAATCATCCATACAATGGATGTTCGATTGTTATGCCTGGGCGTTACGTCATTTTGATGCTAAGGTGTTTTTTAATGAGACCATTCTGGTGGTGCCGACGAACGACTGTTTTCCCGGCGAGGGAAATTCTCCCTATGCCAAAGCGGATTTGATTTTACAGCAAGTCAAACATCACGCCGGTATGGGCAACTGGCCGGTGCAACTGGTCGAAGAACAGGATTACGTGAATGCCGTGCCGCAACTTGCCTTTGCAGGTGCCGTACGCGGACAACATGCACTAGCACCTGAATCTTCTGATGCCAATAGCCGTCTGCTCGCGACTTATCAGCCAGAGCTGTTACGTAATCCGCAAGCGTTGATTGCCAACTACGCGCAGCTTCTAAGCCACTACCTGGGTGGCGCCACGCGTGACCTGCCGCCAGGTGGTATAGAAAATTGGCCGCATGTGACAGAACTGCTTGGTGTATTCATGGGCTTTGGCCTGATGTTTGCCAACACCGCATACCAGGCCAGGGTGAGTTCCTGTGGTGCTTGTCAGGGACCCATTATCCAGCGTACCAACTATCTGTCGCAGTTTGACATTACCTATGCGCTGGCGATTTTTACCGTATTGAAACAGATACCCAATAAAGACGTCACAAAGTACTTAAAGAAAACCTTGCACCCGTTTTATAAAAAGGCGGTGAAGGATATCATGGGACATGAAGAAGAATTGCAGAGATTAAAGGAATTTCAAGCATGAAAATAGCCATCATCAGTGGTAGTCACCGCGAGAAAGCCGAAAGTCTCAAAGTCGCCAGGGTGATTCAACAATACCTGGATGACGGAATCTGTGATGAGAGCTGGCTGTTCAGTTTGTCAGGCAATCCGTTGCCGTTATGGGATCAGGGCGTATGGGACGGCGATCCGCAATGGAAAGAGCGCTTGACGCCTATCAGGGAACAACTGGCCTCCAGCGACGGATTTGTGGTGATATCGCCGGAGTGGCATGGCCAGGTGCCGGCCGGGTTGAAGAATTTCTTTTTGTTATTTGGCAAAAATGAGCTGGGACACAAGCCCGCCATGATAGTGACAGTTTCTTCCGGTGACGGCGGTGCGTACCCGGTGGCAGAGTTGCGCATGAGCAGTTATAAAAACAGCCGCATTTGTTATATTCCGGAGCATGTTATTTTGCGCAAAGTGGAAAAAGTATTAAACGATGATCCTGCGGATAATGATGAACGCTCGGATAGTTATTATCGCGAACGCCTGCAATGGTCTTTGAAAATCCTAAAAGAGTACGCAGTGGCGCTGAAGCAGGTGAGGGAATCCGGTGTTACGGCCACGGATAAATTTAAAAACGGGATGTAGCAGCGGCAATCGATAGAAACTTGCGCAGTAAAAAAGGGGATATAACATCCCCTTTTTTTATTGACGTGAAGATGGTGCTGACTAGTAGCGGCCGCCGGTCTTGTTGATGTAGTTGGAAAGCTGCTGGGTCTCCACGTTCATGCGCATCAGGTTCATATGCGTGATACGGAACAGTCCACGCATCACTTTATAAACGACGCGGGGATGGGTTTCGAGGAGCTTTTCAAAATTTTCCGGCTCCAGGGTGTAGACGGTACTGTTTCCGACCGATTTCAAGGTTGCACGGCGTGGTGCGCGATCCACGAAGGCACGGGTGCCGGCGACTTCACCGACTTTCATGTTGTAGACCGTGACATCTTTGCCTTCCATGACGCTGCTAACGGCAAGTTTGCCAGCGGTGAGTACAAACAGGGTCGTATCGCTATCGCCTTCCTTGACCAGTATTTCACCATCCTTGAGGTCACGAATGCCCATCACGGTGGTCAGTACCTGGCATTCATCCTTTTCCAGTTCCTGGCCCAGGGACGAATCAACGATCGGTTCACACTCCGGTGCTTTGCTCATTGTCTAGATGCTCCTGTAATACAGTCATTATTTTTCGATGTGATCAATTTTAATACTATTTATTGCGGCTAAGTTTAGCACGATACATTTCGTCGGCTAAATGAAATGATCATCCTGGGAGTTGAGCGCAGGTTATACTGGCGATATTCGCGCTTAAATCTTTCAATAAACTGCAAATCAGGGCTTATTTTGGCGAAATCGTTCAAATTTATGGGAGTGGATGGTTGCCCCGGGGGATGGTTTTGCATTGAGTTAGCTCGGGATAGTGAGTGGCAAATCACAGTAGTAGAGCACACTAGTACGCTGCTTGCTGCAGCATCTGACATGGCGCTGGTACTGATCGATATGCCCATCGGTTTGCTGGAAAGTGGTAGACCACAGCGATTGTGCGACCAGCAGGCCCGGCAGTTACTGGGCCGGCCACGAGCCTCCAGCGTGTTTCCGGTACCAACGCGGCAGGCGGTGTATGCCGCATCTTATCCTGATGCCCAGATTATCAATCGCCGCCAGGTAGGGCGGGGCTTGAGTAAACAGGCCTGGAACATCGCGCCAAAGATCAAACAGCTGGATCAGTTACTGCAAAACTCGCCAGCGCTACGCAAGCGGATGCGGGAAAGCCATCCGGAAGTATGTTTCTGGGCATTAAACGGCAAGCGTGCCATGCAGTTCAACAAAAAACAGTCGCTGGGTTTTACAGAGCGTTTCGTGACGCTGCAACATTATTGCGCTGCAACGGAAGACATTGTTGCGGCCGCGTTTGCAAAATACCCAAGAAAACTGCTGGCCAGGGATGATGTTCTGGATGCATTGGTACTGGCGATTAGCGCCAAGCTTGGCAGTAACACATTAAAAACAATTCCCCGTCAACCGCCCCTGGATCCCTGTGGTATGCGTATGGAAATGGTATATGCTGATCCGGAAATTCTGCCTCAGTGATGATGGTGACTACCAGATAGTATGCAGCTAGTATGACGTGATGCACTTTACTAAAACCCGTTTCCTCGCCGGCTTACAATGCACCAGGCATTTGCATCTGATTATGCATCATCCCGAGTTTGCCACGCCGATGGAGTCGCCCATGATGATCACTGGCGAGATAGTGGAGCAGCACGCGCGGCGTGAATTTCCTGGTGCAATAACGGTTGAACGTTATGGCGCAACCGATCCTTTTGAAAAAACGCAGGCTTTGCTGGGCAATCCTTCTGTAGCTGCCATTTTTCAGGCCGCACTAAAGCACGAGGACGTGGAAGTATTCGTGGATGTTCTGCAACGGGAAGGGGACGACTGGAACCTGGTAGAAATAAAAGCCGCCAGTGGCATTAAGGATTACCATATTCACGACGTTGCGATCCAGGCATGGGTTGCCTTGCGCGCCGGTTTAAACATGCGACATTTCCAGCTCATGCACATCGACTCGGATTTTACCTATCAGGGCCGCCATGATTACGCGGGACTGTTTCAGCTTGAAGACGTCACCGAGAAGATTTATGCGCATTTACCATTTATCGAACGTACACTCGAACAGTTTCGACAACTTATCAACGGGCCGCAGCCGGACATCCACTTGGGCAGTCATTGTAATAATCCACATCCCTGCGAATTCAAGCCTTACTGCGAGTCCCGGGATGCCCGCTATCCGGTTGCCATTCTGCCGCATGCCCAGAAGATTGTCGGTCAATTAATCGCGCAGGGCATTTATGATGTACGTGACATTCCGGTGGAGATGCTCCGCAGTGAAACACACCTGAAAGTGCGTAACATTACCCGCCGTGGTGAAGCCGAGCTGGATAGGCAGGTTGTCAATCTACTTAACACACTGGAGTATCCACGTTATTTTCTCGACTTTGAATGCATACAGTTTGCGATTCCGGTGTGGGCAGGAACTAAACCTTATCAGCAGATCCCATTTCAATTTTCCTGTCACATTCAGGATCCCAGGCATGAACTGGTTCATCAGGCTTTTCTAGATGTGACGGGAGAGGATCCGCGGCGGCAATTCGCCGAAGCATTGCTGGATGTATGCGGTGAACAGGGGCCGGTGATTGTCTATAACCAGGCGTTTGAAAAACGCATTATCAAGGAACTCGCTCAGCAATTTGACGATTTGTCCGCAGCGCTATTGGCCATCAATGACCGCGTGTTTGATTTATTACCGGTGGTGAAAAAACATTATTACCACCCGGAGATGAAGGGATCCTGGTCTATCAAGAAAGTATTGCCGTGCCTGGTGCCGGAACTGAGCTATGCCGAATTAGGCGAAGTACAGGACGGTACCCAAGTACAACAGGCGTATCTAAAAATTTATGATCACAGGCTAAGCCCGGCACAACGGGAAAAGCTCATCGAGGAGATGAAAGCCTATTGCGCACTGGATACGCTGGCCATGGTAAAAATACTCCAGCGTCTGCAATCCGCGTGAGGGTATGGGTCGAAACGCGCAGGCTGAACACTATCAGCTATTAGCACCGATGACTTTTCGAAACGACTCCGACAGCTCGCCGCGACCGGCTTTATCCAGTAATTGATCCGCGGTTTGCACCACTTCTGACAATGGACCGTTAAAAAACACCATTCCCAGTTGCAGGGTCACCGGAATATCGGCAACGGGATTCTGGGTATTTTTATGTTCCGGTGGAAAAAATACCATACGGATTTCCCCGACCTCGTCAGGAATTTTTTCACAACCACCCCCTGGTGCCACGAAGGCGAAAAATTCTTCCGGGTTGTGTAAGGGTACACTTTCTTCCTTGAATTCCACATCGCCAGCTTTGGCGCTGAATTCTACGGTGAGTATGGGTTTCATGTCAGTGACCACCTTGAAGTTATTTGATATCAGTCTATGACTCGATTTAAGGTATTAACAAATGTAAAAAAATATGCCGAAACATGGCTTGATGCTTGTCAAGCAAAACGGAAGTTTCTGCCGATTTGACTATCCTCAAATCAAGCTGCCCACGAGGCGTAAGCAGAAGGTGTTGGTGAGAAAATTTATTGCAACCCGAATCGTACTACCGGGAATTATTTTTGACAGGAAACTGGATCAAGCTGCAATTATTATCACTCTCATGTTCCGACAGTTGCTCGCCCAACAGCAATTCCATGGCATCCAGGGTACGGTCCAGTATGATGCCGGCGTTGGCGTGATACAGGCGTAGTTTGCAGGGTATGGGTTGGTGAAGGTTTCCCCGGTTTTCGATGGCGAAGTCAGTCCATGCCGCCACTGCGATATCATTCAGGGCCCGGTCGACGATAATCCAGGCCTCTTTCTCTAGGATCAGATCAAGATGTCTCAGTTTGGGAATCGGGTAGCGTAAAGAATTGTTAATACGCTTCAGGGCGACCTGCACGTGGTTGAAGTGCAGAGCGTCAATACTGCTATCACGCAGTTCCAGAATGGGGATGTCATTCAGGCGAGTGTACATAAAATCTAGTATAGCGCAGTTTCGCCAAAAGGCTTTTAGATCCCTCTGATGTTTAAGGACGTGTTAGGGATGCTTATACCATAAGGTTAGTCATCGTCATCAATATCGATATCGTCATCGAGGTTGATATCATCATCCGCAATATCTTCCAGTTCCACTTCCGGTACTTTTGACGATTTGCTTTCAGTGGTAGTTGGGGTGTCTGCGATGGCTTTGCTGGAACTGCGTCGCGGTGCAAAGTCCTTGCGCGCTTTGTTAAAAGCTTTCTTTAGTTGTTCCGCAAGATCGTTTTCCTTGCCATTGAGTTCACGAAGTTTTGGTTCGATGATCGCTCGTTGATACTCCAGTATCTTATCCCGCTTAAGATTGTACAGATACAGGGTAGAGGGATTGGCAGTGTCCAGCTTGGGGTCCATTAAAACAGGACTGCTCTTGGCGCCTGCGTCAAGATAACCATACCAGATATTAGATTTCTTACTCATTGCAACTACATCCTCATCAAGTTTAAGCGTTAGAGTTACTCGGTTTTGTAACCATGCAAAAATTACATTAACTCGTTTTCGAACTAGGCACTGTCCCGTATTTCTTTAACCTGCAGATAAAGCGATAACAGAATAATCGGTGTCCATAGACAGACAAACAGGAAAAGAGTTTCGGGGGTGGTTGGACTGCCCCTGGAGCTGGATGCACAGGTGCTGTATGAGCGACTTTTGCGCCTCCGGGTCCGGCGGCTGTGGCGTTATGAAACACGGTTGGTATGCCTCAAATTTCCAAAAGCGAAGCGATTTTGCTTCGGATTTTCCATGCTGTAAAGTCTTTTGTGCGGAAATTTATCCGCTGTGTATATTCAGTTTTATCGTTTCAATACTGTCGCAATTCAGGGGCATTTTCGTGGCAATTTCAGATGGTTAGCGTTTAAGCGCGATTCTCCTGACCACTTTAAAAACAGATTTCTAGATCTATAATTTAGAAATTACTTTAACACTGGGAATGAACTCATCCATGCCACTGCCAAGCATTTGCTATCTTCTGTCACGCCATAGAGTCGCCAGGCTATTTGCCCTCATTGTTTTTGGTGCACAATCCCCGGCTTTCGCCGCTGCCGATTTCTGGGAGGTGCTCCAGCAGCAGGGCAAGACGCTGGATATCATGAGCATTGATAATGCCGCCGGACAGTTGATGGTAATCGGTGCCAGGTATGTTGAAGCACCGTTGGTAATACCGGAAGGATCCGAAGTGTCACCGTTTCTTCCGCCGGTGGTAAGAAAGCAACTTTATGTGATGGGGGTCGCGGCTAATGAACAGGTGCTTTGGCAACAGACTTATCCGGCCCTGCCTGACGTGCATGAGATTTATTCCTCTGCCGCGAGTGATAACCAGCGTTTATGCGTTTTATACGGGGAACAACCCGCAGATGATTCATTGGGTCTGGACCCGGTGCTGTTACAGCTCGATGTGCAGGGCAAGATTCTCTGGGCTAAACGCAATATAATTACATCCTCAACGATCAATGCGCAGGGCGCTGGCTCGCTGGAGCAGGTCGCAAATCTTGATACCTTGCGAGTCGCGGCAAGTCCGGACAATGGTTGTGTATTAACGTACGTCACCCGAACGATCAGCCAGGAAGAAGACAAGTTCAAGTTGCACGTTATTGAGCATACTGCCTCAGGTGATGTGCAGTGGCACAAGATCCGTGATACCTTGCTCTATGGCAAAATGTTTTTAGTGCACAACAGAAAAGCGAAACGCTATGTCATTGTGCAAACCAACCAGTCCCGGGATGCGGCGGTGCAGGCGATGATGCTCGCAGTACCCTTTGTACCGAAAACCGCCTTAATCGGGCTGGACTATAGTGGCGAGGTAGGGTTTCAATCCATAGAACCACCGGAATTGGCGAAATTGTGGGTGAAGACCGCGATGGATACTGATAGCGAGTCCATCCTGTTGGCGGGCAAAACTAAAGGGGCCTGGGCCGGGTTAGTGAAACCAGACGGAAAAATCCAGAGCTATACGGATCAATTTGACGATGAATACAGCGCAACTGCAGCGGATGCCGGCGGGATTTTGTTATCCCGAGGTGATCATCTGACCTTAACCAGCGCCAGGCTTGATCTTGTGTCTGACCAGGCGATTCAGCCTATTACGACACGACGATATGTTAACCAGTATCTCGCAGCGCGCCTGCCGGATGATCTGCCGGTACAACAAATCATTCCGGTAGGCCGTAATGAATACCTGTTGTTATATAGCCTGGGCAGTAAACTAATAAAAATTCGCGTAGAAAATGAAGAAAAATAACTAGCAATACTATGCAGTGGATAATCAATAATTACGCTGTTATAAAAGGGATGCATGTCATATGCATCATTGCCAGTGGCAGCTTGTTTGTATTACGGGGACTGTGGCTTATTCAGGACTCAGGCAAGCTATCCCTGCGATGGGTGCGGACAGCGCCGCATATTATTGATACCTTTTTGCTGATCAGCGCAATTTTATTAAGCATAGGAATTCAGCAGTATCCGTTTACGGACGGCTGGTTGACCGCCAAGGTTATCGCGCTGCTGGTATATATTGGTTTAGGTATGGTGGCAATTCGTCACGGGCGTAACCGGCAAACCAGAATTATCGCCTGGGTCGCCGCGCTGGTGGTATTTGCCTATATCATTGGCGTTGCCATTAGCCGCAATCCCGTCCCGGGATTATCTTCATAATATCAGTCTCGCCTGGTCGCCAGAGCAATGAACCGTATTCCGCTGCGCTGGCTTCATGGCATCAGGATTTGCTTAAGCTTTTCGCTGGCTGGTTGGCCCAGGCGCGTAGCCTGCTGCGCATGCGTTCCACATGACTGCCTTCCCAGTAAACTTTGTCGCAGACGGGACAATAGCGCAATGGATGAGCCAGTTTGCGGCTTTCATCGGGTACACGTTCCATTTTATCGGCACTGGCTTCAATAAGCGGTGTGTTGCATTGCAAACATCGGCTGAAGGGATTGAGCAACCAGTTGATGAGGGTCTTGCTAGCAAGCGCTGCGATGCAGGATTCTGTATCGTTGCACTCGAGCCAGATCACACTGTTGCCTGCGTCTCGAAATTCCATCATCTTGTGGTCGCGGGTAATGAGTATGCGATCCTCGTTGACGGCTTGTTGCAACACCAGTCGGTCCGGCACGCCGGACATGCAGATTTCAGTATCGTAGCCCGCCGCTCGCAACCAGCGTGCCAATCCTTTCAGCATCTCATCACATAAGAAACGCGTTTTGTGAGGGTGTTTTTGCATGAAAAATGTGGCGTTTGATACGTATTTATTGGCACATTCCAGTATTGCCCGCAACCGTATACTATTCACAATATAACAGGTCGATGGTATTAATCTCAAAACATGGCATGTCAAAAAATAATCAGTAGAAAATTACAATCTCACCTTCGTGTTTACCGCTTGCGGCTGGTGGCTATTGTCATTTAATGTTTTTTAAAAATATGGGCGCAATAGTTGTTACTTGGTTAGCAAATATATATCATAGCGCACAACATCAGCAGATTGACATTGTGCTTCCGAATTCATAACACAACATTCAAACCGAGAGGGGTTCACTATGCACGGGCTTGAAAAAGGCGTACATCTACTGGCAACTCAAGAAACCAATCAAAAGGCTCGCAATAATGCGATCGACATGCTCAATGGTGTAATCAACGATATCAAGTCGGGAATCGATGTCTGGAACAAGTTTGTCAAGAGCGGAGGACGTTCCACTAAACCCGGTTCTTTTGGTGGCTGGGCTGGTTTTGAGATGGATAACCAGTTGTGGGAAATTGAACTGGAAGCCCGTGACAAGGCGCGCCAGGCATCCAATGGTCATTCCAGTCTGGACACACCGTTGGTGAGTCAGTCCAATGTTAAGCTGGATGAAGGACAGGGTGATGTGGACTTCGCGCAGGAAGCCATTAGTGCGATGGAGGATCGTATCAAGCGCATCAAATCACTGATTGATGCAATCAAGAAAACCAAACCCAAAAAGCCTGCAGCAGCGAAAGCAACAGGCGCCGCGAAAAAATCGACGACCAAGAAGAAATCCACGCAGAAAAAGGCCGCCGCGAAAAAGCCTGCCAAGAAAAAACCGACTAAGAAGAAAACTGCAAAGAAGAAAGCTCCCAAAAAGAAAGCTGTGAAAAAAGCACCTGCCAAGAAGAAAGCGACCAAGAAAAAAGCGACTAAAAAGAAGGCGGCGAAGAAGACCGCAACTAAAAAGAAAGCGGCAAAGAAAACGGCTACTAAAAAGAAAGCAGCCAGCAAGAAATCCACAACGAAAAAGAAAAAGGCTAAAAAGCGCTAGTATTGACTGATTGACAGCGCAATCTGGCTGGCAATGGTTATAAAAAAAGGGGCGAATGCCCCTTTTTTTTGCAATCAACTTCGTCATGTGTGAACGACTACGGCGCTAACTGAAACTCAAAAATGTTTCCCACGGTTTGTTGTATTTCGTCCAGCATTAAATGTCGGGAATCGTCCACTTTTTCATAATGCTGGCAATATAGCTGCTTTACCTCAGGTTGTGTTGGTGATTGCAGATGGAATGTGGTCGTCATTTCCTCTGCATTTGGGCCTCCATCAGACATACCAACACTGAGACTGAGCGCAGCCAGTTTAATGTGTTCGGCGGCAACTAATAGTTCATAAGTGCTGACACGCGTAATGGTGAATTCCTCTGGCTGAATGATTTGCGCTGTGGGTAACGGCTTATACACTTCGAATCGGCAGTTGGCACGCCAGCTATTGATTTCACTGTCGCGGTTGACCGCCTTGCCGAACTGGATGCGAACGCCAGCTTTGTAGGGTTGAATAGTGAGCGGCTGACTCAGTTTTAGTTTAGATCCCGGCTTTACCACCTCGTATGCCATAGGGCCCGGTATGTAAGGCGTGCCGGCGCATGCAAACAGGAAACCAGATAATAGGCAGAGTGCTATATACTTGCTCATGGGACTACCTCGAATGTTTCATCCGTTTGATGGACAACGTCTGGATGATTTTATGTAGTTCACTGCTGTGCTGTCTAACATATTTGTGGTCCTGGTCAGTTGCTGTGTAATTTCCGCGCAGGGGTAAATAAGTCTTGCCGAAATTCATCGGCAATATCGAATAAGTTTTGTTCTTCAGCTTTGGTAGTAGCTTAACTAACTGTTTATAAAGCTATTCTGTTATCTTGTATAGAATATGCTCGCGTTGACTGACTAATCCTCCCAAAATTAAGGCAAAGCATTAATGTAATTAGTTATTTTGATTCGTAAAATCCAATTAAGAGATTGCCGGCAAAGCCGATAAAACCTTGAGACACTAAGCGAATTGGCGCGATATCGGCGACATAATTAATGGTAAATCATAAATCTGACAACTCTCTGCATCGCCCCGAATTTTCAGTGCAACGTTACTTTTCCGTAGCTTCACTGATTGGAATCGTCATAGCCGCGATGGTATTTATGTACTTCTTTCGTTCGGCCTCCATGCAGGATCTGATTGACGGGGGAGAACAGCAAAATATTGCGATAACCCGTGCTTTGGTGAATAACATCTGGCCCGATTTTGAGCCATTCATCGAACAGGCCTCGACTATGGACGTTCATGAGTTGGTGAAGCATGAGGTTTTTCGAAAAACACATATCAACACATTGAAAAGTATTACTGGACTACCCATTCTGAAAATCAAGATATTTGATCTGAATGGTAAAACAGTTTTTTCTACCGACAAAACCGAGCTAGGTATGCAAAAACCTGCCGATTATCCTGGCCATATTTCCGCGAAGACGGGGGAAATCATCACCAAAATTACGCTGCGTGATAAGTTCAATTCTATCCAGGGTGAAATGATAAACCGCCGCATCGCATCCAGTTATTTGCCAATTTACGAGCCCAATAGCAGTAATGTGCGTGGTGTATTCGAAGTTTACTATGATGTTACTGAGCATTATGCACATATGGAACGTAACCAGGTGTTGGCGTTTTTGGGCATCTTTGCCACGCTTTCCATTTTGTACGTGATGTTATTTTTAGTGTCCAAAAAAGCCGATGGTTTGATAAATCGTCAGGCAAGGGATCTGAAAGTCTATTTGACGCAAATTGAAGATCAAAACCATCAGCTGGAAGAACGGGTCAGGGAACGCACCGACGCATTGAATAGCACGGTGGAGGAACTGGAAAAACATAAACTACATCTTGAAGAGCTGGTCAGCGAACGCACCCGGGAGCTCACAAACGCAAAAAATGACGCAGTAAAGGCAAACGAAGCAAAAAGTATATTTCTGGCGAATATGAGCCATGAATTACGGACGCCACTCAATGCAATTCTCGGCTACTCTGAGATAATGCGTGAAGATCATATGGAGAATGATCAAATTAGTCAGGACCTGGGGAAAATCTATGTCGCTGGTAATCACCTGCTCAGTATTATTGACGATATCCTTGATATATCGAAAATTGAATCCGGCAAAATGGAGACCTATTTCGAGCAAGTGAATATTGCTGAAGTCATCAATGAAGTCACCAATAGCACTGCCAAACTGGCTGAGATCAACAACAATGAAATTATCGTCAGCTTCGAGTCCGAACCGGAATCTTTCACCACGGATACCACGAAGTTTCGTCAAATACTTTATAACCTGATCAACAACGCCAACAAATTTACCAAAGACGGTAAAATTATGGTGTCTGTATCACATAATAATTATGGCGAAGAGTCATGGTTGAAAATCGTCGTATCGGACACCGGAATTGGTATGGAGTCCGAGCAGCTTGATAAAATCTTCAAAAGTTTCTCGCAGGCTGACAGTTCCACTACGCGGCAGTTTGGCGGCACCGGCTTAGGGTTAGCAATCTGCAAAGGGTTGTGTGAATTGCTTGGGGGTATAATTTCGGTTGAGAGCCGGCCGGGTGTCGGGTCCTCCTTTATCGTGCGTCTGCCTGCCCATACTCTGATAAAGGCCCAGCATCATGTAGCGGAAATTCTGGAGATCGGTCCCAAGGTGGATCCCGCAAAGGTTCGGTTTGGTGAAGTAGGTGAAGACGTTTACAAACGGCGTGAAAAAATCACCACGATTCTGTCTGTTGATGACGACGCGGAAGTGCGTGATTTAATGGAACGTTTTCTGTCGCGCAAAGGATTTTATATCCATACTGCAGCCAGCGCCGATGAAGGTATCGAAATGGCTAAAAAACTTAAACCAGATATCATCATTACTGACATCATGATGCCGATCAAGGATGGGATTTCTTTCATCAAGGAAATGAAGAAAACATCGGAGTTTGCGCAAATCCCTATCATTGTCTTAACCATTGCCGGGGAAAGAGATACCTGTATGCAACTGGGTGCTTCGGCATATCTTAATAAACCTGTCGACTGGAATGTGTTATTGGACATTATCCGTCAAACCTGCCGGCGTGTCTACGCGGCCCAGCAACAAGTTTCGGCATAAGCTCCCCGGTAATATTTCCGGCAATTTGATCCCTTCAAAGATGCATCCACTATTTGTTATTAGTATTTTGTCACCTTCTGCAAAAAAGGAACTGTTATGAGAAAAGCAACAGCACGACATATCCTGGTGGAAAGTCAGTCGCAATGTGAGGCTATCAAATCGGAGATTGAAAACGGGGCGGATTTTGCCGCCATGGCCCAACAGCACTCCCTATGTCCTTCAGGCGAACGGGGCGGTGATCTTGGAGAATTCTATCCTGGCCAAATGGTCGCGGAATTTGACAAGGTAGTCTTCAGCGCCGAAACCGGCAAGGTACACGGTCCGGTGCAAACGCAGT
>Ga0209742_10000153_pt1 | contig 40036 bp, 37 predicted proteins | sample DeeMarSeWOR38_10_FD_187462 | JGI IMG/M metagenome (GOLD analysis project Ga0209742, IMG submission 187462) | Marine sediment microbial communities from White Oak River estuary, North Carolina - WOR-3-8_10 (SPAdes) (version 2) | ecosystem: Environmental > Aquatic > Marine > Intertidal zone >...
TCCAAGCCCCACCACGCAATAGGTTCCATCAACAATATCTGGCAAAACGTCTATAACGGCTCTGGCATTACTGTCCGGTTTAATGGAAAAACTGATATAACGGGCAATACGCGGAACGTCATCCAGAATACCCGGTTGTGGCGTGTACATAACAACTCCTCATTTATTTTTTAAATATCCTGCAAAAAACCACATACTTATTATAGGTTTATGCTATATCATTCCAGCGAATCCAATCAACTGCCACCGATGAGGATTTACGCTCCCGTTGATGCGTATCAACAATTCACCACGCAAAGATGAATTTGAGCACATGCCGTCACCTGAGGAGCGGCATCCTGCAGGCATATTGAAGAGACAACCCAAAACACAAAACCTTTTAAAATAATTCGCAGGATTTCTGGTTATTACTACTCTTAATAGCCATGAAACAAAAACCATAATTAAGCTGTAATTTACAAGAACAGTAAATTATTTCCCGCGCTGGCCCTCCCCTGGCACAAAAACACGTTGTGCTGTGTCAAGTAGCAAGTAATACCAGATCAGGGTCGTCACAATCGTCATCATAATCGTTGTCGTAACGACAATGTATGAAGAAAGCTTACTCCACAACAAATATTGTCGCGAAACCAGTATTTACCTGATTTAGTTCGCCAGGCGCGCCCAAGTGGCCGGTACGCTGGCGCCGGATTGGATTGCTCGACAGTAGCTAGTTCTATATTGGCTTGCACTTGGTAATCAGTGGAATACCGTGATAACGTTGCCAGATATAAAAAAACCGGCTTCATGACGTAGATCATTATTGAATTATTTAATCAATGGCAAGGTTATCTCGATATGGAACTGATTCGCTGGCTGCAAGATCTTCGTATTGCTGATGTACCCCAGGTGGGTGGCAAAAATGCTTCGCTTGGAGAAATGATCAGCGGTCTCGCCGAAGAAAATGTACCTGTCCCCGGTGGCTTTGCCACCACTGCCGATGCCTTTCGGCAATTCATTAACGCAAACAAACTGGACAAACGCATCCACGACGCCCTGGATAAACTAGACGTCGAAGATGTCACGGCCCTGGCGGAAACCGGCAAGCAAATCAGGCAATGGGTCGTGGACGCTGCGTTCTCTACTGATTTTAAAAAAAACCTGGAAACGGCCTACCAGCAACTGGTGGATGAATACGGCGAAGAAGCCAGTTTTGCCGTGCGTTCCTCGGCAACCGCCGAAGACCTGCCGGAAGCCTCTTTCGCCGGACAACAGGAAACCTATCTCAACATCAAAGGCTTTGACAACCTGCTACTGGCTATTAAAGAAGTGTTTGCTTCCCTGTTTAATGACCGCGCCATCGCATACCGCGTACATCAGGGTTTTGATCATCGCCAGGTGGCATTATCAGCCGGTATTCAAAAGATGGTGCGCTCAGATCTGGCCAGCAGTGGCGTCATGTTCACCATCGATACGGAATCAGGCTTTGAAGATGTAGTGCTGATTACCAGCGCCTATGGCCTGGGAGAAACGGTAGTGCAAGGCACGGTGAATCCCGATGAGTTTTATGTCTATAAGCCCATGCTGAAGAACAACCAGCAGGCCATTCTCAGCCGCACCCTGGGTAGCAAAGCCCATCGCATGCAATACAGTGACAACGCCAACCAGGGGCATTCCACGATTACCACGGATGTACCCGACAGTGAAAAGAACAGCTTCAGCATTAATGATGAAGAAGTCACGCGCCTGGCGCGCATGGCGGTTCGCATTGAAGAGCATTACGGACGCCCCATGGATATCGAGTGGGCCAAGGATGGTCTGGACGGGCAACTTTATATTGTGCAGGCGCGGCCGGAAACAGTAAAAAGCCGCGACAAGAAAAATGTCATCCAGCGTTATGAACTGAAAAGCCCGGGCGAAGTACTGGTGACAGGTCGTAGTATCGGTCAGCGCATCGCTGCCGGCGTTGCGCGCGTCATTATGAGCGCCAGGGAAATTGATAGCGTCAAACCCGGCGACGTACTGATTACTGACATGACAGATCCCGACTGGGAACCCATCATGAAACGCGCATCCGCCATCGTCACCAATCGCGGTGGCCGCACCTGTCATGCGGCGATTATCGCCAGGGAAATGGGCATCCCGGCGGTGGTAGGCTGCGGCGACGCCACCAGTCGCATCGCTGATGGCAGGGAAGTCACCGTATCCTGCGCGGAAGGTGAGACCGGTAACATTTATGATGGCATACTCGACTTCAAACTGAACGAGATTCAGGTGGATTCCATGCCACCCTTGCCTTTTAAAATCATGATGAACGTGGCCACGCCGGATCGCGCCTTCAGCTTTCGTTCACTACCCAACGAAGGTGTCGGGCTGGCGCGGCTGGAGTTTATTATCAATAGCACCATTGGTATTCATCCCAAGGCGTTGCTGAAGTTTGATAGCCAGCCGGACGACATCAAACAGCAAATTCGTAAAAGAATAGCAGGCTATGCTGATCCGGTGAGTTTCTATATTGAGAAACTCGCCGAAGGCATCGCCACCATTGCCGCGGCGTTTTATCCCAAACCGGTCATCGTGCGCATGTCGGATTTCAAGTCCAATGAATACGCCAACCTGGTTGGTGGTAAAAACTTCGAGCCCAACGAAGAAAATCCCATGATTGGCTTCCGCGGCGCGTCTCGTTATGTCAGCCAGTCTTTCAAGGACTGTTTTGAACTAGAGTGTTTTGCCATTAAAAAAGTGCGTGATGATATGGGCCTGACAAACGTGGCGATCATGATTCCTTTTTGCCGCACCGTTGAAGAAGCCGAAGCCGTGATTGACCTGCTTTATGATAACGATCTGCATCGCGGTGAAAACGGACTGGAAGTGATTATGATGTGCGAAATTCCTTCCAATGCCCTGCTTGCCGATAAGTTTCTGCAGTTCTTTGACGGCTATTCAATTGGTTCCAATGACCTGACACAATTGACGCTGGGACTGGATCGCGACTCAGCATTGGTGGCGGAACTATTTGACGAACGCAATGACGCGGTCAAAGCCCTGTTAAGCATGGCCATTAAATCCTGTCGGAAGAAAAGTAAATACGTGGGAATTTGTGGCCAGGGTCCGTCCGATCATCCGGACCTCGCCTTCTGGCTTATGGAACAAGGTATCAGTAGTGTGTCACTCAATCCCGACTCGGTCATCGAAACCTGGTTATATCTCGCCGAGCATCTGCAAAAAAACACCCGCAAGGATAATTAGTCTGACGATTTGTCGCTTATCTTATCCCTGGTGTGCGAAAGACGTACGCAGTGCTAAAGGTCAATCCTGAGATTCGCCGGAATTTGAATGACTGTTACACAGGCGTTATCACCCGTCACTGCAGCCCATTGTGAACGCACGGTACCGTGTCATCCAATACCTCCAGAGACGCCCGGCATGTCCGGTGCTTATCACAGTCTGCCATCGCTTCTAAATGATTTGAGAAAACAGTAGCTTATATTTGTACAGCAACCAGCCACAATACCACCAATTTACTGATATCGCTCAATATCAGATGAAGTTACAAGCGCTAGTATAATATTTATAAAACAACATCAATTCAGAGGAGCAAACTATGGCCACATTGGTAATGGTAGCTGATGCCAGCCGCGCCAGATTCTTCCGCGCAGAAACCGCAAAAAGTGGATTAACAGAAATTGACACCATGGTACACCCCGAATCAAAACTACACCCCAACGAGATGGCCTCCGACAAACCTGGTAAAACTTCCAATCGCAATGGTCAGGGCGTCAATTCCCTCGATAACGAGGTAGATCCAAAGCGCCAGGAAGCTATCCGTTTTGCCAAGGAAGTCAGCGAGCGACTGGATATGGTACGACAAAAAGGCGAGTACGCCAGACTTTGCGTGGTTGCAGCACCCACCTTCCTGGGTATGTTGCGCAGCAACCTGCACGCAGAAACCAGAAAATTAATTACCAATGAAATTAACAAGGACCTGACCGCACTGAATGTTAATGATATACGTGCACATTTGCCGGAGCGTTTGTAGCAATGCAGTAAATCGAACCTACATCTGGCCAGGGAAACCTTTTTACGAAAAGGATATGTCTTTCTATGAGCATTAATCCACTTGAGGCCCATGAACTTTACCACGCCTGCAATCCTGAAGATCTGGCATTTGCCACCACCGCAGAGCTGGAAGACCTGACCGATACTATCGGTCAGGACCGTGCCCTGGAAGCGATCGATTTCGGCGTGGGCATCAAACATGATGGTTATAATCTTTTTGTGCTGGGTTCCACCGGCATTGGTAAACACTTTATTGTTACCAATGAACTGCAAAAGCGCGCCCAGCAAAGCCCCGTCCCCTCAGACTGGTGTTACGTCAATAATTTCAGTGAATACCACAAGCCAAAGGCACTGGAATTACCCGCCGGCATGGGAAAAGCGTTACGCGATGACATGGCGCAACTGGTGGACGACCTGCAAAACGCGATACCTGCTTCCTTTCGCAACGACGAGTATCGTACCCGCGTCCAGGAAATCAATGAAGAATTTGATGAGCGCCAACAAAGCGCGTTTGACAAACTGAACGAAGAAGCCAAGTCTCGTGGCATCGCTATTCTACGCACTCCGACCGGCTACACCCTGGCGCCGTTGCGCGATGATGAAACTATTTCACCGGAAGAGTTCGAATCTCTGCCGCAGGAGGAACAGGAAAAAATCGAACTTGCGATTCGTGAACTGCGCGATAAATTACGCGATACCATCCGTCAAATTCCTACCTGGCAAAAAGAATATCGCCAGAAGATAAAGCAACTTGAACAGGAAGTTTCCGAACTAACCGTTGACCTGTTACTAAAACCCCTGCTGGAGAAATACAAAACCCAGGAGAATGTGGTCAATTATATCGGTGAAGTTAAAGTTGATGTGGTGAAAAACGTCGATGAATTCCGCAGCTCTGAAGAAGAGGAACCCGCAGCGCTGCTCGGTATAAAAACCAAAAAAGCCAAATCCCCTGAATATTCCCCCTATCATGTTAACGTACTGGTGGATAACTCGGAAACTAAAGGCGCCCCGGTCATCTATGAAGACAATCCCACCTACCTCAACCTGGTGGGCCGTATCGAACACTTGTCGCAATTCGGTACGTTGTTAACGGATTTCACCTTAATTAAACCTGGCGCCCTGCATAAAGCCAATGGCGGTTACCTGGTCCTGGATGTGCGCAAGGTGCTCATGCGCGGCTTTGCCTGGGAAGGATTAAAACGCGCTTTAAGTTCTCATGAGATCCGCATCGAATCCCTGGAACAAATGTTAAGCCTGGTCAGTACCATTACCCTGGAACCGGAACCCATTCCTATTAACGTGAAACTGGTGTTGACCGGCGATCGCATGCTTTATTACCTGCTCAATGAATACGATCATGAGTTTGCCCGCCTGTTCAAGGTGGCGGCGGATTTCTCTGAAGATTTCGATCGCAGCACGGACAACACCAGGCTTTATGCCCGCCTGATTGCATCGCTGCAACGCCGGGAAAAAATCCGCGATTTTGATGCCGGTGGCGTTGCCCGGGTAATTGAACAATGTGCACGACGCGCGGAAGATGGTGAAAAACTCTCACTGCATATGGGCAACCTGGTTGACTTGTTGCACGAATCAGATTATTGGGCGGGTCAGGATGACAGTAAAGTGGTAAGCGCCCATCATGTGCAAAATGCCGTTGATAAACAAATCTATCGTCGTGATCAAATACGCTCCCGTATCCAGGAATCCATTCAGCGCGGGATACGCATGATTGATTCCACAGGCGAACAAATTGCCCAGGTTAATGGTCTTACCGTGATGCAATTAGGTGAGTACAGTTTTGGCGCACCGTCTCGGATTACCGCCACCGCACGCCTCGGTGAAGGTGAAGTCATTGACATTGAACGCGAGGTGGATTTAGGTGGCCCCATTCATTCCAAAGCCGTCATGATTCTGTCCGCATATCTAGCCGATCACTATGCGCGTAACTGTCCACTGTCATTGTCTGCCACCGTGGTATTCGAGCAATCCTATGGCATGATTGAAGGCGACAGCGCATCGATTGCTGAATTGTGCGCGCTGTTATCCGCCATTTCCAGCGTGCCGATCAAACAAAACCTGGCGGTTACTGGATCGATAAACCAGTTAGGACATGTGCAGGCCATTGGCGGTGTCAACGAAAAAATAGAAGGCTTTTTCGACGTCTGTGACACGCGAGGATTGACTGGCGAACAGGGAGTTATTATTCCCAGGGCCAATATCAAACATCTTATGTTGCGCTATGATGTAGTGGATGCAGCGCGACAGGGCAAGTTTCATATCTATCCGGTGGAAACCGTGGAACAGGCGCTGGAATTATTAACCGGCCTGGCGGCAGGCGAACCGGACGAGGAAGGTAACTATCCGGCAGATTCGCTCAACGGCATTGTACAAACACGTCTGGATGAGCTGAACGAACTGCGCCTGGAATTTGCAGCAAAAGCCAAAGGTGAAACCATCATTGAAACCACATCGTGAAGCCAAAGTTCTGCAGATATTACTGGCACTCGATGCTGCCAGTCATAACGTCGATGCACTGCAAACTGCTATAAGCCTGGCCAGTCAGCTACAGGCCGAGTTAATCGGTCTGTTCATTGAGGATATGGATCTGTTGCGTTCCGCCAATCTACCGTTCGCGAGCGAGATCGTGGCGGAAAGCGGTGAAGAACGCCTGATCACAACTGATTACATCGAACGCGCACTGCGCGCCTGGTCGACGCAAGTACAGGCACAACTCACCAGGGAAGCGCGAAAAGCCAATATCAAATGTACTTTTCGCACAGTGCACAACCGCCGTATTGAAACCTTGCTCTCTGAAACGGGGGAATCCAACTTGTTGATTATTTCCCACTCCCGTCATCAGCTGTTTACCCCGATCAGAAAATCCGATGTCGTGTATTTACTGTTTGATGGTTCCTCGGAAGCACATCATGGTGTCGCGATTGCCAGTGAGATGGCTCTGAAGGGACTACAACATGTGGTGCTCATCGATAGCTGCAGTGGAGAAGTTGAATATAGTGCAAAGAAAGCGGCGGACTGGCTGACGAGACACGGCGTCCATGTGCTAACCCAGAAGCTGCAGGGTGATCCGGATAAATCCCTGCCACCATTATTGAAAAAATACCCGGCGGCCTTGTTACTGGTACCCGCTCACTTCCCTTCCCAACAGGCGCCAGACATTCTGGTCAAGCTGCAAAACAAACTGAATTGCCCGGTCGTTATTGTGCGCTAGCTAACAATCACGAGTAGTCTGTTCCGGCTGATCACTGCTCCGGGTTTTATCTTCCGCGATCCAAACAACCAACCATCACTTGATAAATTTGTGGAGCTGTTAATTCACTATATTATTCCACAATGACAGGACGCAAACGAATTTCGATGCGGCGATTCTGCGCTCTGCCCTCTACCGTGTCATTGGATGCCACCGGTTGATTTTCTCCCGCCGAGACAACCACCAGGCGCTCTTTTAGAACACCGGAATCTTCCAGCATTCGCACCACGTTTGTGGCACGCGCGGCAGCCAGGTCCCAGTTGGAAGGAAATTTTTCCGCCAGACGTTTACTGACAGGTACGTTATCCGTGAAGCCAACAACGATGGTTTGATAGGGAACATCCCAGAGTTCCTTGGCCATTTTATGTAGCACGATTTCACCAGACTTTTTCACCTCGGCCGAGCCGGAGTCAAACAATATCCCTTCCGGTAAATTCAGATTGACACCGCTTTGCATTTGCTCGATGGTGATTTGCTTGGATTGCAGCTCTGACGCCAATTGATTGGTTAATTTGTCATACAATGCCGCAGACGTCACAACCTCGACTTTTGTATCCGCCAGCTCTTCAGTTGTAATTGCCAATGCTGTGTTGGTAACTTCCAGTTCTTTTTTCACTGCTTCTTTTTCGTTGCGCGTCAGTTTCATATTTGCTTGCAAGGCACGATTTTGTTTCGCCAGTTCGTCCCGATCCTTCACAACTGCATCATAATTGCCTTGTGATACACAACCAGCCAAAACCACGATACAACCGCTCACGAATATCAATAATACCCTGATTCTTTTCATTTTCCTGGCTCCACGATTTTAATTAAACGGTAGTGACACATTAGAATGGCGGATATTTTTACAACAATAAACTGGTTGTAGTTTCAGGGAAACACCAGAATGACGCATTGATTCATATCAAGCACCGCTTAGAGCAGGTTAATTGATATTAAAAAACTGTTGGCGGTTGATAATTAGCGGGCCTTTATCTTGTATGAATTAGACTGATATTGTGATACATAGATCAACTTATCGGTGTCAAAGCCCAAACTTTTTGCTTTGGCGATTAGGCGTTGCAGGGTTTCCTTTTCCAGACTGGGTTTTCGGGACAGAATCCACAGGTAGGAGCGGTCAGGCCCGACTACCAGAGAATATTGATAGCCCTCTTTATCCAGTTCAACAATGTTGTAGCCACCATAAAAGGGACCAAAAAACGACACCTTCAATCGACCAATACCTGGCTTATCAACAAAATAGGCTTTGCCTTCTGCTTCATCCCATGTCTTCTCTTCAGCGTTGTACCCCCTGTTGATCACCCGAATGCCGCCATCCTCACGCTTACTGTAGGTGGCTGTTACATTACTCAATCCTCGCTCAAAGGAGTGATCAAGGCGCGCGATTTCGTACCAGGTGCCCAGATATTTCTCCAGTTCCACACCGGTGACCGGTTCGACACCGTCAGGAATTCCGACACAGGCATTTAAGCTCAATAAAAGTACGCCAGCTAACACTGCGCCTGTCAGTGGATTGTGACGATTCAACAATGAACGAGTAGCACGGTTACTAATCATAACTGCTTTCATCTCCAGTATATTTTCGCAAAGAAAATGCAGCTTCTGTGTTCCAGACAATTTAGCAAATCAATGCCGCAATTCCCAATGACTTTTTGCCACCAGCCTGCCATTACTATAGGCGAGATATTCTATGCTCAGGGTATTGTGCGTCAGTAGATAAGAACGCACGATTTCCTGAGCAACCACGCCACCGACGCGATTACGGACATTGGTTTTCTTCGTTAAGACTAAAAAATTATCCTCAACCTTGATGATTTGAACATCCCCGGCGGGAATATTTCTGTCGAGGCGCAAGCGATCCTGGGTGAGAAAGAAACGAAAATTTTCCAGCTTGGTCGTATTTCTGGTTTTACCCTCCCAGGTTGCTCTAAACTTCAGGGACAGCGCATCTTCTACAGGCATATATTTCGTGGTCGCATGCACATGCACTTTATAGTCATGTTTTTCCTCCACAGGCGCACTGGCATCTCCTTTACAATTAACTTCCGTTGCCGTGCCGTTCCAGAATCCTTCCATATTTTTGATCAGTCGCCCAAGCGTTTGATATTCATCACTGGCAATATTTTCTATTGCAATCTCGGCTGTCAAAGGCAGCCCACGGTTTTTGGTGGGTGAATTTCCAAAGCATTCGGCAGCCGTCGCTTCCACCGATACCAGCGCCGCCCAGGACATGCTCAAGAACGCAAATTGTCTGGTGCTAAGCATGGTCATAATGACTAATGATAAACCTGGATTTACCGGATTACGATAAAATTATACGAATTTGCAGACAGATTTCAGGTTAGTGATGGCAATGAACTACGGCCTCAATAATATGCCCTTTGGCGTCCAGAATCACCGTGACACCTTCGACACGAATATCCGGCATGGATGGTAATGGCAGTGGTTTATCAAGAAGAGAATAGACTTTCACTATGGGTTTTTGCTCGCCGATTCTGTAAATATACTCTACCTGTTGTGGCTTGAGTGCGGAAAATGCAATTTGCTGTTCAAAAAGCTGTAACTCACCACGATTGACAGCAGCCCGGAAAATCTCAATAACCTGTTCGGTATTTACTGATGGATAGAAAATTTCGGTTTGCGCGGACTGGGTCTGGGACTCGGCGGGCTGGTCCATTTTCACCAGGAAATAATTATGGGATTGTGAGTTCGCCTGCACTGAGCCACAAAAAAATAGAATAAACAAAATGAGATATAGATACTTACCCATATATATGTACCTCTTTTGTTTTAAACTAATACTTTTGACAATTAGATATATTGATGCAAATTAGGTTTTCGCTAGTTTTTTGGGTTTGCGGGCAATAAAAATCGCCCGTTTGGGTGCAGGATATCCTTCTATGGTTTTATTGTGATCATCTGGATCTAGAAAATCAGCCAGGGACTCAAAATGCATCCAGTCCGTGGCGCGTTGCTCATCTGTTGTGGTCTGGTTGACGTCGACGCAACGAATATCGTCAAAATTACAACGCCGTAACCATAATGCCAGCGCATCGCAGGTAGGAATAAACCAGACATTACGCATTTTTGCATAACGCCGTTCCGGCATCAGCACCTGCTCAGGGCCGCCATCAATAACCAGGGTCTCCAGCACCAATTCTCCTTCCCAGCTGAGCAGTTCCCATAATTGACTCAAATGATCAATAGGAGAACGCCTGTGGTACAGCACCCCCATGGAAAATACGGTATCAAATGCCTGCGATGCCGGAGGCATGGTTTCGTCACTAAATGGCAGTACAAAAACCTGCGATGACTGTATATAACGCTGGAGGGCCTGATATTGCATGATGTACACCAGGGTGGGATCGATACCAATAACCAGCCGTGCTCTCTCTCCCGCCATGCGCCAGCAGTGGTAACCACTGCCACATCCCACATCGAGAACAGTTTTATCCTGCAAGGATGTGATATGTGGCAATACCCTTTCCCACTTCAGATCTGAGCGCCATTCGGTATCGATCTCGATGCCGAACAGATTATAGGGACCCTTGCGCCAGGGCCAGAGCACGCGCAATTGCTGCTCCAGCTGTTGCCGTTCATCGTCGGTACAGTCATTTTTGTCACCCACAGTAATGCAAGGCGTATCCAGCGTTATTCGCGAAGGCGTGATATCAGGCAGCTGCTCCAGCACGTTTAGCCATTTGGGCAGGTCACCATGGCCACGGCCATAAATATACTGCTGGATTTTGTCCGGCAGCTGGCTTTCCCACTCTGCCAGTGGTGTTCCTGATAACTGCTGATACAGGGCATCGTAGTTGATCATGGAAAGTGAGTTATTTTATCGCTACGACTGAAATAAAATTAAAGCACTGGAACCACACATAGACCTGCTGAAATCCTGCCTGTCGTAATCTTTCCAGTTGTGTTGCTTGAGTATCGGGAATCAATACATTTTCCAGGGCAGTACGCTTCTGGCTGATTTCCAGGTCACTGTAACCGTGCAGTTTCTTGAACTCGTGGTGCATGTCAATCTGAAAGTCATTTTCCCTGTTGTCCGGAAACGCAATCTTTTCAGACAACACAAAGATAGCACCGGGTAGTAACCCGTCATAGATGTTTTGAATTATCTCACCTCTTTCATCCAGCGGGATAAACTGCAACGTAAAATTCAACACCACCACCGATGCATTGTTGATTTGGGTATCGCGGATATCTTCCTGTCTTACTTCCACGGCAGTGATCCTGTCGTCACTGTTTACGATTTTTTGCAGGCGCTGCACCATGGCCGCCGAGTTATCCACGGCAACGATGCGGCAATCACGCTCCTTGAGATTCTTTTCCATTTCCAGGGTCACCGCGCCGAGGGAGGCGCCCAGGTCGTAACAGGACGTGCCGGATTTGGCGTAGCGTTCCACCAGCACACCGATCATGACAATGATTGCGTCATAGCCGGGCACTGAGCGATGGATCATGTCGTCGAAAACGTCGGCGACATTGTCGTCGAACACAAATTTGTCTATTTCCGTCTTGAAGCCGGCGTACAGGGAATCGCGTTTATTCTTGTCGGACATGGTCTACAAACCACTTATACAGGTAACAGTTCAGATTCAGTATTGGCCAGTTTCATATGCAATAATATTTTGGCCTGATGATCAGAATCGATCCGCTCTTCGCGGGCATACTCCCGAAAGCCAAAGGATTGATACAATGCGATGGCAGGCTGGTTATCAGCGAATACGGATAAGCGCACCTCCCGCAAGCGGTATTTTTCAAACGCAGCCTTAATCATATAGGTAAGTAACAACTTCCCCATTCCTTGCTGACGATATTCCGGAGCAATAAACACATTCCCGATAAACGCATAGTCATCCCGCTGACGATCATAGAGGTTACCAAACCCGATAATTGTATCGCTATCGCAGAGCACGGTAAATTCAAACCGCTCATTATATAAATACCGCGCTTGCGCCAGGGTAAAGGGGAAGTGGCCTTTCGGATAAACTAGAAATAGTTCGTCCCGGCTGCTGAGTAGTTGGGTAACCGCCGGCAGGTCATCCGGATCCGCGGCACGTATTTCAATCATTTTGTATTATGGGATTCCTGACAATTATAAATCGCTAGATCAGGTTCAGACGTTTTACCTGGCGCTCAGCATTTAATATCCATTTTTTGATACGACTGGTATCACCATATTTACTTAACTTGCCCCAGGAATTGAGCAAAACCACGATTAGCGGACGGTTACCCAGCGTCAGTTTCATTACCAGGCAATTACCGGCATCTGAAGTAAAACCGGTTTTACTCAAACTAATGTCCCAGTCCTCTTTTTTGACCAGGCGGTTGGTATTGGAAAAACGAATCGTTTTGCCGGTATATTCGTCGATAACCACATCTTTGACAATAGTTGTATAGTCTCTGATGAGCCTGTATTGGCTGGCGACCCGTACCAGTTTCACCAACTCCTCCGCCGTCGAGGTGTTTTCATTATGCAAGCCTGCCGCATCTGCGAACCGAGTGTTAGTTAAGCCGAGAAAACTGGCCTTGTCATTCATCGCCTTGACAAATGCATCCTTGCCACCGGGATAGGTTCTGGACAATGCAAATGCGGCGCGGTTTTCCGAGGCGACCAGCGCCATAATCAGCAAGTCACGCCGAGGCAATGTGGTTCCTACCGGAAGGCGGGTTTTTGAATAGCGGATGGTGTCGCGATCGACTTTTCTTACCGTAATCATTTCGTCCATGGGCAGGTTGGCGTCAATAACAACCATCGCCGTCATTAGCTTGGTAATAGAGGCAATGGGCATCGTCCGGTCCGCGCTGCGTTGGTAAATGACTTCGTCATCCCTTTCATCGTAAACCATCGCCACGTGGGATCGTAAGAACAGGTCGGAAGGATTACCAACCCGTTTGATTAATTCTGCCGGTATGTAATCCTGACGATCTTCGGGAATGCTGCGATAGGAAGGACCGTTCAGGGGAGCCGCCAGTACCAAAACTGTGGGCAGTAATACCAGGGCAACAACAGCAACCAACCCCAACAGGACTGGTTTTACTACATATAATTGCTTCAAAACAGCGACTCCATGTTGCTTATTGTAAGCATTTCAATGACTTTATCGATATCCGATAACAGGGGAAAACGACCAGGCTTATTTAACGCGGGCTATTACGTTATAACGATGCGAAATAATAGTCAAATATGAATCGATCCCCTTAATCTCGCTATCTAGTATAACAGCGGCATCTTAAGCTGAGTAGTACAGGATTTATAGGCCATGTCCCGGCTATTGGAGATGGTGGACGCGTGAAACACCAGCTTCGGTATAACCCAGGAAATTGCCAGTTTGCACAGCGCTAATATTCTCTCACACCATACCACGGACAACTTGTAGCAGTTGAGCACTGGACGTTTTAACCAGACACCCACTTCTTCAAGGCATCACTGCACTGTAGAAACTTGCATAGCACTCCCTTGCATACCTGCCAATTTTCCATTTTACTTTTTCACAGGCACTAGCAATTGCTTCGCTCCATTTTGTTGAAGCAAAGCAATCTGCGTACATCCTGTAATAACAACTTTGTCAGTTGCCGTTTTGCGTCACCTGGTGTCTTGTTTTGACTCCTGATTCAGTTTATCCATGACAAATAATTTTTAATCAACCAGTTGTACTCCACAATTCACTTACCATTTTATGCACCTCACCTGTTAATGCTAACGCTTTACATCAAAAGTGTGACGTAGTTGCACTAAAACTGACAATATTGGTAACCATTTCTCATTAACAACGTGACAAAGTCGCGCTTTAAACGCATTTTTTCACTACTGTTTCATAACAGCCGGTATCAACGCTGATAAAACATTTTGCAAATCACCAGTTTGCCGCACACCGTGCATATCTGGCATACAACTTGTGATAGCGTTCTCATCAACATCAACAACAGCATCACGTTGAGGGATTAATTATGAGAACGTTGTACTTCCACAATTCAATTTCTATCAAGCAAGTTTTGTTTTTATGGCTCACCCTGTGTCTGCTACCTGCCATAGCACAGGCCACTGGCAGCCATCACTATAATCGTGACTATGACCATAAGCGCGACAAGCATGAATATACCGACCAAGACGAAAAGTACTGTGACAATTCGCTCACTGTACCCTTGTTAATAGACGAGCAGATTCAGGTTGGCGTGGTAAAAGTTTCCTATGACGAACACAACCTGAGCGTAAAATATATTGCTAATGACGGCTGGTTAATTGAAAAGACCCATCTTGCAGTAGCTGACAACTTTGCAGAGTTGCCCCAGGATCGTTATGGCAATCCCATGCTGCGCCGCTTCCCTTTCCAGACTTCACACAGGAAACCCGTTGCGATAGTTAACCAAATGCTATCAACCAAACGCTGGCCTGTGGGCACGGAACTCTACATTGCTGCACATGTGGATGTCATCGCGCTAAAACCAATGCACTCCCACAAGAAACGTTTCAAGGCGGAAACCTGGTCCGGCACATGGAATAAGACTCTGAAAACCAGCGCCAACAGAACCGACGACAGCCGTGATTATCATAAAGCAGATGAACATTATGAAAAGCAGTCACAATACCGGGTTTTCAAGCGCTTCAGCAAACGCTTCTTTGGTGTAAATAATCACGAAGACAAGCATCGTCACACTATGACATGCCGCTGGAACGACAAGCATCATCAAGAAAAGAAACACACTGGAAAATCCAGATCCGCGTGGAACAAAGGCTTCGACTTTCCAGGAAGCAAAGACGGGTTTTACTTCACTTACGTGCTACAGGCCTGTAAACCGGCCGTTAAAAGCACCATACAATTTGATGCGCCGCTCTATTTCAGCAGTGAAGATGAAACATCAGCTAAAATCACCGTGGTACGTTCCGGTGACCTGACCAAACCTGCAACGGTACACTTTGCTACCAGCGACGGCACGGCAATCGGCGGTGTTGACTATGTACCGGTGGAAGCGGAACTTAACTTTGCGCCGAATGTTCCGTCACTTGAGATATTGATCTCAATCATTGATGACAGCACGGTTGAAGATACTAAAACCGTCAACCTGCAATTAACCGATGCCGAAGGCGCGACACTCGGTGATCAGGATACTGCGGTTCTGGAAATTGCCGACAATGATGAAATTGTTCCCCAGCTTGATCAGTTTATTTTTGAGCCGGCAGACTACATGGTACGTGAGTCAGGTGACCTGGTCGTGGTAACGGTGAGACGCCTGGGTAATCTGGTTGGTGAAGCCACAGTCGATTATGCAGTGACAGGTGGTAGCGCACAAAGCCCCCGTGACTATGTACTAATGCCCGGTACCCTGGTATTTCCCGATGGAGTTGACACCGGGTCTTTCATAGTAACAATCAATGAAGACCGCATACCTGATGGTGACGTCACGGTTGAGCTATCGCTGGCCAACGCAATCAATGCCGAGCTGGGAGCACCGGCGCAGGCGGTGATCATTATCGAAGATAATGAAACACCCAACTAGTCCCTGAACGTCAGAAAACCAACAAGGGAGTCTATGACTCCCTTGTGTTTTTAAACCGACAAGGAACCGATGTTTAATGAATACGATACACGTTCATAATACATTCACGTGCACCTTGATGCATACACTGAGTTTCCTCAATGTGAAATGATTCCCCATAGCGCTCACCTAATCCACGCACAATACCTTTGACCACATGACACATTTTGCGATGCGACTGATAACGAAGCACGAGCAGATCATTGGTTTCCCTCTGCGCCATTAGTTTAGGCGGTTTGCGCAAGGGATTGTGCTTGTGTATCGCGTGATGAATACAACCGCCGGCGTTTTCAATCACATCAAAGGTTGCCCAGCCATCGTCTTTGGCATACATATGGTAAAACGTCATAAGCTTGTTTCCCACATACGCACCAAAATCTTCCAGCACTGCTGGCAGAGGAGTATCCAATGCTTTGGAAGCGGTCTGCGCCAGGGCCACAATTTCTTCGTCTGGGTATTCAGTAACTGGAAAAAATATCTTGTAGCCATAGCCATTGGCTTTCAATAAAGCTTTCCAGGTATCTTCACCGCCATGTTTTTCAATAACGTAATCACGTAAAAAATCAAATATCACTCCATACATAATCGTTTCCTGCTCACTGAAAGGTTGACGTGGCCCCATGTACTAAAATATTTATTGTTGTTTGTTAATTCTCGAGTACGGCCTGGGATTGACAGCAAAAGCTTAGCGGATAGACGATAACAAATGAATGCTACTGCCATAAAATGCATAATTACTACACATTCTTACCTGTCTATTAAGCAAACAACGCTATGGATTAATTAGACGACCTGTTAAATTCGACAGCTGTGAAGAAGTGCCGTCGACAACTACATAGCTTATTACTTAAATCAAAATCACAGCAACACCGATCACCATAAGCGCACCTGCGACGAAATGCTGCGCCAATCCCTTCTCTGAAAACATCAACGCTCCCAGAATAATGCCAAACAATAGACTGGTACGTTTAACCGTGATCATGTAGGCCACTTCCACCAGGGCAATCGCCAGGAAATGGGAAATAACCATGGCACCCATGAATCCGGCAACAGCCAGGGTACTGATGGGTTGACGATAAATTACAGCAACACTTTTCGGTTTTATCAAAAAAATAACCAGCAACCCGACAATACCAATAACGGAAAAATAAAATGCTCCAAAATATTTTGGTTCTACGTATTGCATGGCACCTTTGCCCAATACCGAGGTGAAGCTATAAACGATGGCAGCGATCAACATCAACCGCGAGCCTTTTTCCGTCACAATAGACATCAGTGGCAATAACAGATGTTTGGGGTGCGTGATAGCATGTTTCTTGCTGTTTAATAAATACGCTCCAAATACCACCAGCAGGATACCCAGGAATTTATCCGATGATACGGATTCACCAAGGATTAGATTACCGGTGATAACGTTAATGACTGGTGTAAATGCCAGATACGGGAGGGTCAAATACAAAGCGCTATCCCTGATAGCCAGGGAATAAAGCAGCATGGCCAATAATTCCAGTGGCACCAGGCCTGCAATCCACCACCAGAATACGCTATCTATCGATGGATAACTGCCTGCGATAGTGGCAGGCAACAGCAAAATACCTGGCACACTAAAACGAATCAGTAACAATTCCCACCCCGAGCACGCCTGAAAATATTTTTTGGAAAAGGCATCAGCAAACGCCAGAGAAATCGCGCTGATTAATGCTAAATAAAACCATTCCATAGTATGGCCAACGTGTTTGACTAACCTGTTGCTGTCCGAAAAAAAAGCGGCGTCGAAGCGGAAATCATGGTATTAATACTCTGTGCTGGCTAAATTCAACAACGACAATTCAGGCAATGCTTCGCCATGATACCACTGCATGATGACAATCCCACGTCGATTTTCCCGATCGTAACCATCATCTTCATTGCCATGTGTGCGGCGGTATTTTTTTGGGAACTGTCACTGGGTCCTGCGACTGAACAGGCGTTTTATTCTTATGGCGCAATACCCGCCGTCGTGGTGGGCGACAAACTGCTGCCTCCCCAGGTTGATGTCATACCCGCTTGGATGACGGTATTCACATCCATGTTCATGCACGGCGGCTGGATGCATATTATTGGTAATATGCTTTACCTGTGGATTTTTGGTAATAATGTGGAAGACGCCATGGGGCATTCCCGCTTCGTGGTGTTTTACCTGGTGTGCGGAATCGCCGCGTTTCTTGCCCACGCCCTGGGTGATGTGAATTCACAAATCCCGACTGTCGGCGCAAGTGGCGCCATTTCCGGCGTTCTCGGCGCTTACCTGTTGCTGCATCCCCATGCCAGGGTACTGGTGGCAATTCCTCTGGGTTTTATTATCCACACTACCCGTCTGCCGGCGGGTATTGTGTTGGCATTCTGGTTTGTTCTGCAACTGATTAATTCGGCAATCGCTGCGGGCGATACTGGCGTCGCGTGGGGAGCGCATATCGGCGGTTTTGTTGCCGGCATGGCGCTTATTCCGTTTTTCAAGTACCGGCGTGTCAAACTGTTTACCCAGGCCCGCAAATAAATGACAAGCGCGCCGGGCGAACACAACCGGCAGGCTTTTTATAGACCTATGTCAATGATCAACCAACCACCTTCTTTTATCATCCTCGCGAACGTCATCTTCACAAATTTAACTCGCGGTGCAAATGCCTTACAATGGGCTAACCCTGGTCAATAACCACAACAACACTAACCCGTATAAATACTAAGCCTATGAGAATGCCAATTGCCGTATTGTTGCTGCTAATACTACTATTATTACAGGCCTGTGATCGTGAAAAACCACCTGCTCCCAAAGAAGCTGAAGAAGCCGCAGCACAACAACAACCGGTTGCCGATCCGGTGAATGGCGAACAAATCGCCCAGGCCTGCCTGCAATGCCACCCTGCCGACGGTCATATCGTCAAAGCGGATTACCCGCAAATTAATGGCTCTCGACTGGACTATCTGAATAAAAGCCTGCTCGATTACGTATCCGGTGCGCGCAAACATGAGGAAATGAACCAGGCCGTGCAGGCCCTGGATGAACAACAAATTCTCGATGTGGCCGCATATTACAGCTCACTACAAACTCCCTGGAAACGCAGCCTGATTCCCAGCCGTAAAACAGGAGCGGAACCAAGCGCCCGGGATATTCAGGCAGGCAAGGAACTGGCAGGGCCCTGCATTTCCTGTCATGGTGAAGACGGCAACAGCGTCACAGAAGGTGTACCTAGCCTGGCGGGCCTGAGCAGTCAATATATCGCCACCGCACTGGATGGCTATTTTTCCGGTAGCCGAAATAACGAGTTCATGAAAGTATTCAAACATGCCTTTGGCAAGGAGCGCATTGCCAAACTGGGTGCTTACTTTTCTTCTCAGCAACGGACACGGTCAACGCTCCCGGTAAAAGGTAATGCCAAGGCAGGTGAAAAGCTGGCGACTCAACGCTGTATTGGTTGCCACGGCGAAGGTGGCAACAGTATGATTGATGAATTTCCCACCCTGGCCGGACAGAATTACAAGTTTATCGTTGACGCCACTCTGTCATACAATAATGGTAATCGTAAAAACCAGATCATGCAAAATGCCATCAAAGGCCTGTCGAAAACTGACATCCGAAATCTCGCGGCCTACTATGCCACGCAAAAACCGGCGCCGGCGCAAAAGGCTGAGGCCGTTGATTTGCGTGATCCCATGCAGGCAGCTGCCAATGCTGCAAAATCCTGCTTCGGATGTCACGGTAAGGATGGTAACAGCAGCATCGCCGGAAACCCCAACCTGAGCGGCTTGAGTCCTGAACATTTAACTACGGCAATTAAGCAATATCAGACAGATGAAAGAAAACACGTATTAATGAAAGGCTTTGTTGCCGATCTGGATGCTGCGCAAGTCGAACTGATCAGTATTCATTTTGCCAGCCAGGAACCGAAAGCGACCACAAACACTGGTAAAGGCAAAGTAGAGAACGCCAAAGATCTGGCTGGCGGGTGCGAAGGCTGTCATGGTGCAAAAGGTGTCAGCACCTCTAAAACTCCCAGCCTGGCAGGACAGGATGCCAGTTACCTGTTATCTGCGTTAAAAAGTTATAAGGACCAGTCGCGCAGCAGCAGTGAAATGCAGAATGCCGTCGCGGAATTGACTGATACTGACTTTAACAATCTGGCAACCTATTTTGCCACGCAAACCCCGGTAAAGCCGCAAGTCAATCCATTAAAGACCCCGGAGCAACTGGTCGAAAAATGCGACCGTTGTCATGCAGCCCCGGAGGAAAATCAGGAATTGGTGGTACCACGCATTGATGGTCAGTCGGAAGCCTATCTGCTGAAAACACTGGGAGACTATAAAACCCAGGTACGTGACAATTCCACCATGTACGCCATGCTTGAGGTATTAAGCAACTGGGAAATTGCCCAGCTTGCCGGATATTACGCACGCTTGACTCCCAGCGACTTAAATTCAGGAGAGAAATAGCTTTCAATCTCACCCATGACCCCGATTATTCTTAGCACGCTGAATGCGCGCTTCATCCATAGCGCACTCGGTCTGCGTTACCTGTATGCCAACCTGCGTGAACTGCAAACCCAGGCTTCGATCATTGAATACACCATCGATAGCCGTCCCATTGATATTGTGGAAAAACTGTTAAAGCTGAAACCAAAAATCATTGGTTTTGGTGTCTACATCTGGAACATTGAGCCAACCACTTATGTTGTTGCACTACTGAAGAAACTCAGCCCGGAAACCATTATTGTCCTGGGTGGACCGGAAGTCAGCTTCGAGCACGATCAGCAAAGTATCGTATCACTGGCCGACTATGTGATTAACGGTGCGGCGGATCTGGAATTTTATCAATTGTGTTCGGAAATTCTTACTGATGGCAATACACCAGAACAAATTGCGCAAGAAAAAATTATCCAGCCGCGCGAATTTAAATTGTCAGAACTAACCCTGCCTTACACTTATTATTCAAGACTGGATATTGCCAACCGTGTCATCTATGTCGAGGCATCACGGGGTTGCCCATTCAAATGCGAGTTTTGCCTGTCCGCACTGGATAAAACCGCCTGGTCGTTTGATCTGCAGGTGTTTCTCGGTGAAATGCAAAAGCTCTACGAGCGCGGCGCACGCCAGTTTAAGTTTGTGGACCGCACCTTTAATCTAAAAACCGAAACCACCACGCGCATACTGCAGTTTTTCCTTGAGCGGCTGGACCCAAACCTGTTCCTGCATTTTGAATTGATACCCGATCACCTGCCTGATGAGCTGAAACAACTGATCCGCCAGTTTCCCGAACACAGCCTGCAATTTGAAATCGGTATTCAAACCTTCAATCCGCAAGTACAGGCGCTTATCAGCCGCAAACAGAATAACGACAAAGCCATGGAGAATATTCGCTGGCTGCGCAATGAAACCCATGCGCATTTACATACTGACCTGATCGCCGGGTTGCCGGGTGAAAACCTTAAAAGTTTCGCCGCAGGATTTAATCAACTGGTTGCACTTCAGCCCCATGAAATACAGGTGGGTATACTCAAACGCCTGCGCGGCACGCCCATCATTCGTCATACTGACAGCTACGAGATGGTTTACAATCCCAATCCTCCCTATAACGTGCTGAGCACACGGGATATGGATTTTAGCACCATGCAATCGATCGCACGCTTTGCGCGTTACTGGGACATGATCGCCAACTCAGGCAGGTTTGGCGCCACGCTTCCCCTGATCCTTGGTGATGACGCCTTTGACCGATTTTTAAAGTTAAGCCAGTGGTTGTTCGCGACCACCGACCAGACCCACCGCATCGCCTTGTCCCGTCTTTACAGCCTGGTTCATGAAGCATTAATCACCGCGTTCGCCATGGATCAGCAAATCGTGACTGATACGTTAGCGCAAGATTACGCGCATTCCGGCCTCAAGGGAAAACCGGCATTTCTTCATGATGCACCCGCTACACCAACATCGGGTGAAACGACTTTACGTAAAGGCGCGCAACGCCAGTCCCGACATCGAAAAAAACCCGACTAAGCGCCGAATAATCTTGCCATAGTTAAGTCTTTTTGCACGGCTTCGCTATTCATCATTTGCCAAGCAGTTTGATACCCCAGTTCCCGGTACGCCTCAAACTGTTTTTCATCAAAGAATTGATCGCTGGTCGGCTCGTTGGGAAATTCCGGCTGATTTTGCTTGTAACCATAAAGATCCGCAGATAATTCCCGGAAGAAACTGCTCTTGATGTAAATAAACTTGCCAGGCTTTCGATCCGGGTACAGAATATCGGCCATAATAAATCCCTGCTTTGCATAGGCCATCAGTTGTTTATCTGATTCCTTCAAGGGTATCAGGTCCTTCAATTGCACGGCATTAATTGTTACCAGTACCCCAAAGTCCGCGCGGATTTTTTCCAGTGCATTAAATAAATCCGTAAAGTGGTAATCAGGATCAGCGGCAGCGTCGCAGGCGATAATCACCTTGACCTTGCGGCGGATTAATTCATACAGACCAAGATTTTCAAAATGACCACCGTCAGTCAATTGCAGGAAGCGGCTTTCTTCATTCAGGTTTTTGCGCAACACCATTTCTGACAGACCGGGCAGGAAAAAGTTGGGAATACTGGTAAAGCGTGGCCGTTTGGCCGGATCGGGATTGGAAACCCAGTAACCCAGGCGAATATTGAGCAACCCCATCAGCATGGATAAAAACGGCTGCCGGGTGACGCCCTCGCCACCTACACCGGTACTGGGATTCACTGCCGCCCCGGAAACCGCCATCGCTGTAGCCAGGGTCATTCTGCCTTTCATAAAAGCGGGCGTAGCTGACCAGCCCGTGGCATTGCTGCCACAATAAGCGGGCGTCAGTATAAAGTTATCCCCTCCACGGCCCCGAAACTTGGCGATCCTCGACGACACCAATACTACGTTAGTATTGATGATGTGATATGGCATGGGCACCGCTTCAGTGGACTCACTCGTTGTTTGTTGCATCACGGCTTGATACCAGCACATATTGCACAAGCGGGCCTTGTCCGCCTCCGTTGATGCGCTGCTGGGTGATTTTTCCGGTTTGAGGATTTTTTGTAAATCCGGCAGAAATACTTCCATCAGCCGGTCGCGATAATATCTGTGAACAGAAATATAATTAAGATTGGCCAATGCACCGAATAACAGAGTCGCCGCCACCAGTACGACAATGGCAATCGGTCTGACGCTAAGCCAGAGCATGCAATGATAGGCCAGCATTAACAAACCAAACCATAGCAACAAGGTGGAAATCGCCACCAGCAATCCCATGGGGATCTTGCCGGGTTTGACACTACTGGTTTTAAGAAATGTGGTAATACTTGACACAATGCCCAGCAAGGTTGAAATCAAGCCGGTCAATCCTGCGGCGGAACTGGTTTTCGCTGCAAAATCTTCAGCAAACTGCTCATAGATCACCGGGATAATTCCGATCACAATCAATAGTACAAACGCGGTCAATACATATTTATATAATTTTTCGCTAAAGCGACGCAATTTATAGGAGAAATTTTCCAGCGCATGGGCTTGTCGGGCGATATCGCAGCTGGCGTCCATGCGCTGCGAGAGAAAGAACGCGACCAGGGAATAGATGAAGGCGTAACACACAAAGAACAGTAACAATAACAACGCCAATGCAATAGACAGATTGGGTATCGACAACAACAAGGTCGATGAGGGCACCACGCCAAAGTCAATGAAGGACTTCGATAGAAATGTTTCCCCAAGCAGAGTGAATACGAGCACCAACAGAGAAAAATAAACAAAGATACTCAGCAGACTACCGCGCAGGACGACACCGATCAGGGACATCGCATTTATCCCCTGCCCTGGGGTCAGATACTTGCCATTCTGGCGCAAATAGCGCAGTAGCGCGCCGCGATAACGTTGCGCGGCGGATACTGTCTTCACCTCGGTGCTCTCTTCTGTTCTACCGACAGTTTCCTGACCGACCATGGGATACGTGCCATAGGGAAAATTCTCTCGGTCAACACCCACATCGGTGGCTTCCCACTTTCTCGACAACAACCAGGTTAACGAAGAACCAATATAACCGCCTCCCGATACAGTAGAGAGATAATCCATTTTTTTAAGCCAGCGGTTATAGGATAACGCCTGCATGACACCAAGACAGAAACTGGCGGAGCGAATACCTCCACCGGAGAATGCAAGCGCAGTGAGATGGTTATTGAGATATTCATTCTGCTCTTTTTCTGGTGCTGCGGATAAATTATGACGTTTTAGAATGTATTCTTGTTCTTTTTCTATCACCTTGTCAGCACCAAAATACTGCATGTCGACGCTGTTATAGGGAATGTACGGTAGATCGTCTTTTGTGCTATCTGGGTTGTTATTGTTATTATCACTATTATTACTATTGTTACTATCGTTATTGATGTTACTGCGATTGCGGTTGTTGTTATCGGCATTATCCATAATGCGCATTCCCCTGCGTAAAATTCGGTTGGTTGATTGCTATCGTTGGTCGTTGACTCACAAGTTTGTTAGCAATCATAACGATGATTTGCCTGTAGCGGAAGATAGCGCACAGGTTTTTAATAGTCTGTAAATGGAGATCGGAATAGTCGATGTGCTGCGCGCACAATAAGCAATATTGCAGCACGGAGTTTGTGTGGGAGAGATACGGATTAGTCAAACAATCAGGCGGCTCGGCACCGGAAATAACACCCAAAAAGCCTGGCACTGCGAGATCCGGTCAACTGTTGTTTATAAGAAAGCCCTATAGGAAAGATCAATAGGAAATCTGTACAACGGTATTGCGCCCTTTCTTTTTCGCGTTATACATGGCGGCATCAGCTTTTTGCAGCAGGGTTTCAATATCGTATTGTACCGGCGATAAGTCTTCGTGTTTTTCCGGATGCAACAAACCAATACTGACGGTGGTTTTGATCTTATTGCCTTGCCATTCGAATTCGTAATTTTGCAGATAGGTACGGATTTCCCGCGCCCGGGTCAGGCCGATTTCCGCCGCACAGTTCATCTGGATAACAAACTCGTCACCGCCATAACGCGCCACCAGGTCATTGGGACGCATGTTCATTTTGAGAATGGGTGCAATCTGTACCAGTACCGCATCGCCTGCCGCATGACCGTACTTGTCGTTAATTTCCTTGAAGTTGTCAATATCAATGAGCATGATGCAAATAGGTTCACTCAATTCGTTCTGCTGGGCCAGCAACTGATTAAGGGTTTTTTCAAAATGGCGCCGATTGGCCAGTTCGGTCAGATAATCACTTTTGGCGAGATGCTCCAGGCGACTGTTCGCCTCCCGCAGCTTCTTGGTGGCCGCTTCGATTTTAACCTGTAGAGACTGGTTAAGTTCATTGACCTCGGCACGGGAATGCTGCAAACCGGAAACCACCTTGCGAAATCCCTTGTCCAGCTGGCTGATTTCCTTGGGCGCATGATTGGATATCGCAGGAATATCGCCGTAAAACTCGTTGGCTTCGAGTTGATCTGCGGCTTTCGCCAGGCGATTGATAGGTACCGTGATCCAGCGCGCCAGCGGAATCGCCAGTAATAAGGCCAGCACCAGGCCAATAATGCCCCAGGTAAACTGGGAACGCAGTAATGAGTTGACCTGAGCTTCAACTTCCCTTTTGGGTTGCGGCACCATGATACCCCAGCCAATATCAGGCACTGCCGTATAACCGGCTACCATCTGTTGTTTCACGAACGGGGAATAGAACTCCGTTACGCCGGTATTGCCTTCCATCATTAGCTGTACGACGGGAAGATGTGACAGGTCCTTGATTTCTTTCATCCACTCAGGATTGGGATGCGCAATGACATGCCCGGTTTTATCCACAATCGCGGAATGGCCCTGTTCACCAAAATGAATATTCTTGCGCAGTTTCTCAATCAGATCGATACGCAATTCAGCCAGCAACACCGCATTCGCCGGACTGGATTTTAGCTGTACCGGCTGGGACAGTACGATGGTTGGCTCACCGGATATGGGACTGCGCTTGATACCGGATAACGCCCAGCTACCGGTATCGCGGCTTTTTAGAAAACATGTCTCGTTGGAAAAGACGTTCTTTTGTTGCGGTGGTTGCTGGCCCGCCCTTTGAGCAACCATATAAATTTCACCACCAGGCCCGATGAGCGACAGGGAGCGCAATCCACCCATGTGTTTGAGCGCGTTATCCAGCTTCTGCCGTACCTCGTTATAATTGTCTTTATGGAAGACATCATCAAGTGCGTTAAACTCGTCAGCCAGCAAGGCCAGTAGGTTGCGATGATCGTCGATATAGATATTAATGGGAGGCGCCAGATTTTCCGCAAGTAATCGATGCTTCTCGTTAATCTCTCGCCAGGCATTATCCCAGGCTTCCTGATATAGTTTAAACGCGAGAAACCCAACCGGCACAAATGCAATAAACAGAAAGCCCACCACCAGTAAGCGCTGCACTGGTTGGGAAAATACTGTTCTGCTGTGTAGTTTTTCTTGCGACATCTGCATCCTGTTAAATCGACAAATCGTGATTTGTAAAATCAGATTAACCCTGAACATGGCGCTTCCTGGCGCCCGCCTGGATGACTCAAATCATCACTCTAATATTTGGAGTGACGCGATTGTTTCGATTGATGAAGGCTGGATATTCTATCCACCACGCTGAAATGGCAGGTGCTGCAACAGGTATGAAACTCCCCTCGATATCTGCAAACATCCCCATCCAAGTATCTGGTTACAAAACCAATTCCCTTTATTGTTCAATACATTATCTAATATTTATTATAAGTAGTTGTATCCTGATAATGGCTATAACTATAGCTGAATATAGCGAAATTTGTAGATATTCTGAACAGTTTTTTAAACTGTTTGCGATAAAAATCTTTAAGATAACTATTATAGCCACTGATCCCTTTTGCAGATACTTAAGACGGAGAGATATTTTTCATAGCGTCAATGGTTTTACCTATCAGATCTTGTTGCTGCTGAATACTTTGCAGTAATGCAAACTGGGTAACGGCACGCCGTAAATTATCGTCAGGATCGTTAACTTTGAAGTATCGATTTCCTGCCAGATAATCCGTATAAAATCGCAACCCCAATTCAAACGGCAGTAACATGATGGCGGGCAGCAGGTATTCATAATCCTGTTGTGTCAGAAAAGACGTCGCCACCGAGGCGTAACCTTCCAGTATTGCCCGGCAGACATCTATATCAAATTCGACATGGATAGCGGGGTCTGGCATTTCTCCACTACGATTACAGCTGGAACGCAGGCAATCACCGATATCGTAATGCACAAGCCCGGGCTTGACCGTGTCCAGATCAATGATGCTCACGGCCCTGCCCGATATTGCATCGAACAGGATATTATTCAGCTTTGGATCACCATGCATCACCCTTTTAGGCAACGGTGGTTTTGCATTCACCAGCACATCAGTCAGGGTGCGATTTGCTGTGATGATTTCCTGGCAAAAACGCTGCTCGTCACTGTCGATCCCTTGCCTGTCATGCTCCGCTAGTATCCTGTCGTAGTGCTGTAAATATTTTGGCGTAATATGAAAGCCGGGTAAGGTGTCATGCAGGCCTGTAACTGGCAAGTCATGCACCCGTTGATGAAAGGTACCCAATATCTTTCCGACTTCGTAAGCTTGTTGCACACTTTGCAAAGTATCAAATGTTCTGGTGCCTTCAATAAAGGCCATGGCCCGCCAGGTTTCACCTTGCCCATCCTCAAAGTAACGTCGGCCATCGTGGGTTGCATACAATGTTGGCAACAGGAATTCCTGACCCGCTGTGTGCTGTGACTCATTCTGGGCAACATGCTGCAACAGGACATCAAGATTCTGAATAACCTTCAGTGGTTCCGGAAATACCTGCCGGTTGATGCGCTGCAATATGGCACGTTTTCCCAGGCGCGGATGTAACGTGGATGCTGGACTGGAAAACGTTACCACATAGGTATCATTGATGATACCCGACCCATAGACTTCAACCTGATCCACCCCACCGGGAAAATCAAATTGCTTCGCAATTTCTAACAGCACTGACATTGTCATTAACCGACGTATCGCTCAGGAATCTTTACTATCGTTATCGGTGCTAAACAGCCTTTCGAGTTCCGATTTTGCCTGATCCGGATCCGAAGATGATATCGAACCGGTCGCGTTGCCACCAAACAGTGCATCCAACTCGCTGCGAGCGGTCTCTGCTGCTGCCGTGTCGCACGCCAGATAGGCATTGGCTTTCGCCTGAAACAGTTCACAGAAGTTGGCTTTGTCTTTTTCATTAACCAGTTCGGCAATAGGCTCCTGGCACTGGTTGCTGCGGGTCTTGTCATAAAATTTACACAATTTACACGCGTGTAGCTGCGCGCCACAGGCTGCACAACTGGCACGACGTGACAGCGGCAACGGCAAATCCGAAATGGAAGCACCGCATTTCCAGCAAACCAAGTTATTCGGCACGAGCAGTTCTCCATATTCCCACGGGAAAGTTATTATCTTAGCCCGAATTGCATTTCTAGTCGATGAAACAGCTTATACGCTGACACGATTCGTGAAGTGGCAATTTGTGTCAATTTGTTTTTACACCATTCTTAACTATAGTTTGTTTAGCAGTAAAAAACTGCCCGGAGAGTTTCTGGCCAGGATTCGCGTATGACACAACGAATGAAAAACTCAGCAAAGGGTTAAGTCTATGTTGAAAGAAATCATGCTTACTACTGACCTGAAAATGTTAATTGCCACCGCAACGCTGGCGCTGCTCAGTTTCATGCCCTACTTCATCGCTTACATAAAATATTGGGGAATTGCCGGTATTGTCGGTAACCGCGAAAATTTACCCGCACTTCCGCAATGGGCGCAGCGGGCACAGGACGCGCATGCGAATTTGACGGAAAACCTGGTACATTTTGCCGTACTCGTGATCGTGGCCCACGTGACCGCTGCCAGTAATGAAATAACCGCCATGGGAGCTACGTTGTTTTTCTGGGCACGGATCGCATACCTGGCTATATATATCGCCGGTATTCCCTGGCTGCGTACAGTCGCATTTATGGCGGGTTGGGTTGGCGAAGTCATGATATTAATTCAGCTGTTCTGAGCGCGCGATCGACTCTGGAAATGAATGAATTTCTTACTTTAGACCACTTTTATTTGGCAGCTCAGCACGTAACCACTGGGAGAGACACCACATCATGTTTGTCGTCACTAACCGAGTAGCCGTTGAAACCGGCTGGACAGATCAATTTGAAGAACGTTTTCGCCAACGGGCGGGGCAAGTGGACAAACAACCAGGCTTTGTACGCATGGAAATCATGCGTCCTGTAGATGAGAATTCGCCCTACCTGGTGATGACAGTATGGAAGAATGAACAGGCCTTTCGAGATTGGGTAGGGAGTGATGATTTCAAGCTGGCACACCAGAATCCATTACCGAAAGAAGCTTTCAGGGCGACCGGTGGCGGTATGGAGCAACACACAATTATCATATCGGCGTCGGCCAGTACTACCTAGTTACCGTGAGGCATGACAATTCTGCTGCATGTGGTCTGCAATTAGTAAGGCTTGCGTACTAACGCAAAAAGTTACAGGCAAAAAAAATGCGTATAGCGACGAATCGCTATACGCTTCTCTTTCGAAAAGAAAGCTAAAGAACATAGATAGTTTAGTTATATTTTTTTCAATATTCAACTTTTTAATATCAAAATGTTTATTTTGATAAAGCAACTCCTTCGTTTGGCACCCATCCTTCAACAAGAAAGATGAAGTAATAGATCTAACATGGATCTCATCAGGTCATCTGCAGCTAATTAATACGCCTGATTATCGTCAAACTCATCGATTTCGCGTTGTTTAATGATTTTAATCAGTCCCGGTGCGTTCAATGCATCTTTGTTAGCTGAAACAAACTCAAATTTAATACCATGATCACTCAATTGCTGCAGCCAGTTCCTGATTTCACAGGCTTCCCGTTGTCCTTCCGCATGACCGCTATAAGTTACAATGGAAACGATACCGCCCACCTTCAAAAGGCTAAGAGCCTGTTGCAACGCTTTCAGGGTGGACGCCGTTTGTGTGTGGATATATTTGTCATTACCCGGTAAATAACCCAGGTTAAACACAATGGCCGCGATTTTTCCGCGCAGGCCTGCCTCAATAAAGTCGCTCATTGATTCATGTCCAGCACAATATAGCGTTACCCGGTTCGCCAAACCGCAGCCCGCAAGTCTTTGCTTGGTATTCAATATGGCTTGTTGCTGAATATCAAAACCGTATACCCGCCCTTCCACTCCCACGCAACGGGCCAGAAACTCGGTGTCATGACCATTGCCAACGGTGGCGTCTATAACTACGTCACCAGTATTAATATGATTCGAGAGAAAACATTTTGCCAGGGTCACCATGGAACTGCCGTGGACAAAGCGACTGATATCCGCGTCGGCGGGCAATGGCTTGTTGTGCAACAGCGTTTCCACCAGGCGTGCCGCGTAATAGGGAATTGTTAAGGCGCCTTTTGATCCAAAGCCATTGAAGATAGCCAATTGTTTGCGCTCGGCGTGACGTCCCAAAAATGGATGCTTGTCTTTCGTCGTGGGTCGCAGACCGGATTGATGGTCAACTAATGAAAACTGTGTATCGCCGGTCAATTGTTGGTAGGCGCGCGACAAAATTTGCCCGGCAACATCGCCCGGTTGATCATCTCGCCATTGCCATTCATAGGTGGCGCCGACTTTAACCCGCTGGCTGCTGATTGGTAATAACCAATGTCCATCATTGATTAATTTTGTGGGTACCGGTTTGTGAGATTCAACTGTAATAATGTCGCCCTTGCACAATTGAAAGGGCAACCATCGGAACCAGGGGTTATCCAGTGCGCCGGCACCTTCACAAAAAACAACACAGTCGGCCTGATAGTTCCGCCACTGAATACTCTGATCGTGAAACTGCAGTTCCTGGCAATCAAAACTGGCGCACTGATAAGCCTGCTGCTGCTGCATGTACTCGCGCAGGGCCGCCAATAAATTTGCAAAATCAACGTACCCCGTGTGATGTTGCTCGAAACCACCGTGCTCATCTTTAATCGGTTCACCAGTTGCGCCAGGTTGAAAGCGCTGCCCCAGGTAAACCTGGTACGCAGCATCACGGCAGCGGTGCTGGTATCGATCCTGCTCTGCCTGGCAACGAAACAGGCGCAACATGGGCAAAGGGAAATAGAATTGCTGTGAAAACTGCTGTTCCAGCTTCTGATAACAGTCCAGCGCCACCGGCAGACAAACATCAACTTCATTGGCTTTTACCAGCCGTTGCCCGGTAATAGGATTTATTAGTCCTGCGGCAACGCGTGACGCGGAGTTTACACGGTCGTTATCAATGACCAGCACACGTTGTTCATGCTGCATTAATTCCCAGGCCAATATACTGCCCGCCAGACCTTGTCCAACGATCAAAAAATCTTTTTTCATTGGGTAAATATTAATCGATTGGAAGTAAAAAAAAGCTTATTCAACTTAAATTAAGTTATTAATTATCAAAAAGATAGAGCGTATATAAATTGATCAATATTAGAGAATTACATTAAGCTTACGTTCAGATATAGACGCGTAATATTAACCATACCTCAATTGTAACACTAACCCCCTAGTTACAATTAGACGCTCCCTTAAAAGCCCGCTCCCCCGCGGGCTTTTCTTTTTTCTGCAACAGGCTTTTATTGCGACAGACTTTTGTTGCGACAAGAAAAATTCGCGAACGGAATCTTCGCATAGAATTTTTATCGTGCGCAGTAAGAAGTAAAAGAATATGCGTCCCTTTGGGAACAATAGGGAGCAATAGATTGTAACAGGGAGTGAAACTAATTCTTGGTTTCTTTCGTATAAAACACACCGGGGATCCAGCTTTTGTGTAACTTGGTAGTCTTCTGGAACTCCCTCTGCAGTTCTTCGTTATTTTTATAGTCAAATTCAAAATGCGATAACCCGATACGTACCACGTCTTTGTCTTTTAACTCCCGTTCAGTGGTCTCTTTGTTGTTCACATACGTTTTATTGGTGCTTTGTAAGTCCTGAATTCGGAACTCTTTAGCGAAGCCATCCTCCGAAACCATAGCGACGGAAATAACCGCATGATGACTACTGACAGTGTCGTCATGCAATATGACATCATTATCGGACGCCCTGCCAATGCGCAATTCCGACTTAGTAATAGGGTACTCTTCCACCACTTCACCATTGTGCATTTTTACGAGCTTGGCCATCGTATCTGGTCACCTTCAGTTGTTGTCTGGGGTACTTGTACTATCGACAATGAAGGACGTTTTACGCAGTGATTTTATGTGAGTACCTTCTCAGTTCTAAAGAATTCCAGGTTACAAAGGATTTCTTCTCGGTACTACATGACGACGTCAATAATGTTCGTATTCTCAGAGAAACATATTCCTTACTCCGAGTGTGGGCCTCCACCATTGAATTAGTAGTTGATTTTTATGATAAAAAACTGGTAGTTTTAATGCAGACCCGCTAGACGCCCACTTACCCAAGTTTTCGTCTATAATTTCAAATAGTTATCATGGAAACTTAAACCAGTACAGTACCGATCAAGCGGATTTCTTCGTACATTTCTCTACGACAAAATATACAGAGGCGCGCCAGCGGGTCGTTATAGTTCATTGTGTACCTTCGTACCAATGTTTCCAAAAATTAGCATCAGGAAAAAATGAGTTAATGGAAATCGATTTCAATAGCGTGAAAAAAAGTTACGGACGATGTGTTTTTACTCGCGACGCAAAGGAAAAATTTTTCACCCAGTTTTACGAAACCTTTCTGAGTAACCACAGCGCCATCGCTACCATGTTCAGCGATACCAATTTTGAAAAACAAATCTCTATGCTGAAAAATGCCATCAGCATGTCAATCATGTATGCGGAAAAGCAGGACGAACTGGCGAAAGACGTACTCACAAAAATTCGTAAAAGCCACTCCAGGGAACGTTATGATGTCAAACCGGAGTATTACAGTTACTGGCTGGATAGCCTGATTGCCACGTTGCGCGCTTGCGACCCCAATTTCAATGATACCCTGGAACAGCACTGGCGTAACATGATGCAGATTAGTATCGATTATATTGCAGAAGGATACTGAATCTGTGTCAGCGATTCAGAATGCGCTATACATTACCCGGCCGATCGATATTCCCCAAGAATTGTTTTAATCCTCTTCCATAGTGCGGCTGGCTCCGTAAGAAGCCACCGTTGTGATCACCATTAATATCCAACATTAGCCGTGGTTGGTTGGCGGCATCGTAAACTTTTCGCCCCAATGAATAGGGAATAATTTCATCGTCGGGACTATGAATCACCAGCACGGGACAGTTGACCTTCTGGACAAATTTCGCAGTATTAAAATGAAAACGCAGCGGTATCATATAAGACAACAAGGGAAATAATTCCTGTGCCATGTCCCTGGCGGAACTGAATGTCGATTCCAGAATAATAGCGCCAGCATCGACCTCGGACGCAAGATTCGCAGCCACTGCGCCTCCCAGGGACCTGCCAAACAGAACAATATCCTTACTATTAACGCCCCTCGTTTGCGTTAAATAATTCCAGGCCGCCCTGGCATCTCTGTAAAGGCCCGCTTCCGTGGGTTTTCCTTCGCTTTGCCCATAACCCCGATAATCGAAAATCAACACGTTCAAACCCAGGTCATGAAAAATTTTCACCGAGTCGCCACGGTGGGATATATTGCCGGCGTTACCATGAAAAAATAGCAGGGTTTTCTCACTACTTTGCTGTGGTATAAACCACGCGTGCAAAGCTATATCGTCGTCAGTCGTGATTGTAAGATTTTCAAAATCCATACCCCAGTGACTGGGAGCTTCATGCAGCTCTTTGATAGGGAAAAAAATCATTGCCGGTTGATTGACGTACATAAAACCGCCGAACACGGCAATCGCCAAAACCAGGGCGGTTAATATACTCATCATGGTAATGCACTCTCCCCCATTCAGTATCGCGAATCAAAATTTTTTAGCCATAAACTGAAAACATTAACGTGTTCCTGCGTGAGCATCACGTGCACTGACCAGCCTAATGAGTAAGTGGCGCATACTGATTTGCCAACTAACCACTATCCCAGCTGTATTCACCACTATGCTACGCAGAGTGTAGCCAAAATATTTTTTATACCTTTTCAACTTATTGTTTTTAAAAGACCAGTAAACTTTATCCGGGTTTTGTATATTATTGACTTCCTTTATCTGTCAATGATAGATTGTCTAGAACGCGATCGGGAAGTCATTCCTAAAAGCCACGCAGTATAGGCTGATGTTGTATTGAAGTAAGCAGTACCCTCGCTCGACTCAGTTCAACCACCTCTCTGTAGTGCCCCAGAATAAGTTCAGTACTTTTACGACGTGTGCGAACCAACTATTGATGTTTGGTCTGTATAACAAACCATTGATGGTAACGAGGCAAGCACGAGGTAGTTTATGAAGTTGCATTATACTAATCACTACGATGCCCTGGTCAACCAGCTGCTTTTTGGCAGCCGATTTTTCCACAAGAGTTTGTATATTTCGGCTTCAGGTACGGCAGCCATTGGATTTAATTTTAACCTGCAGGATACCTTTACCCTGAATTGTGTACTGGAAGCGGCAGGCTTTGATGTCAATGGTAAAAAGTTAAGCGGCCATGCGTTGGTGGCCGAGCGCTACTATATCGGCATGCTGCGCAGCGCCTTCACTCACTGCGACGGTTCCGACCTGAATTCTTTGAAAGTAGTAGTAGACAACATTTTGTCAGCACGGCAAGCAGACAGTCGCTACCAGGCATTTTCCCAGTTTAAACGATGCGATGCATTTACTCTCCCGAATAAAGACAAGGGCATCGCCATTTCCCACGCGGTGATCAATTACTACGAGAGAACAGTCGACAACTGGCTAACGGCATTTGGTTTCGACATTTTAAAATCCAATTCCCACTTGCTGTCGCGCAACAGCAAGGAACGTGCGGTCCTGGTGTCACTGGCTTTTCAACAAATTATTGGCGTGGAAAGCGATGGCACACCGCGAAGTGTTCCGCTGGCCAATGCACTAATTGCGGATGATCGTGGTGAAGCCTGGTTTACCATTCGTTATTGTCTCTATGAGAGTGCCTTACCCAGGCAATCCATTATCAAGCAGCGTCTTTTTGAAAGTGAACTGTTTGGCATCTATGACAACGATGTGGGTGCGAACAATATCAATCGTGAACAATGCAAGCAACTTTACGCGATGTACAATCGTAACAAGGATCGCATCCTGCAGTTCGAGCGCAATTACAATTACCTGGTTGCAGAAACCAACCTGGACCTTGGCTTAACGGGCAAACTACAAATCAAGACTTTGGAACAAAGCTTCAGTGTGGCATATAACCATATTCGTACCATTCCCTATACTTCGCCACCGATTAACAATTTTGTGGCACAAGTAGAAGATGGACTTGAAGAATTAATCAATTTCTGGGCGCAACAGGATGACCTGGATTACGAAATAGCATTAGCCAGTTAGACCGTCTCCCCGTAGCAGTAGTTGAAGTCATGCAACTACATCATTTACAGGTGTGGGTTCGTATTTGTCCCTCCCTTTACATGCGAATCCACCCTGTTTCTTTTTCACACCACATACACTTATATCGTCGGCAACGGCAGTCCGACCTCTCTGCTTGAGTGGCTAATTAGCGCTGGTAGTTCGTGTAGTTTGGGTAGTTGCGTGAACTTAAGCAGGAACGGGCTGTTGCTTATTTTTTGCCTGTTTAAATTGATTAGAGAATTCAAGCATGCGTTGAATCGGAACCACCGCCTTTTTGCGGATGTCTTCATCGACGTGGATCTCATTAGCACCGGTCTCCAGCACATGCGCCAGTTTTTCCAGGCTGTTCATGGCCATCCATGGACAATGGGCGCACATGGTGCAGGTGGGACTGATGCCACCGGTAGGAGCTACCAGTAATTTTTTACCAGGTGCCGCTTCTTTCATCTTGTGGAAAATGCCATAGTCAGTGGCCACAATCAGGGTATCGGCTTTGGAATCACGGGCAGCGTTGATGAGCTTCGTGGTTGAACCCACTACATCGGCCAGTTCAATGACGTCTTCAGGTGACTCGGGATGTACCAGCACTGCCGCTCCGGGATTTTTCTCCTTGAGTTCCTTTAATTCCTGCGCCCGGAATTCATCATGCACCACACAAAATCCCTGCCAGTTAATCATGTCAGCACCTGTTTGCTGCTGAACATAGTGGCCCAAATGTTTGTCCGGCGCGAAAATAATTTTTTCACCTTTTTCTTTCAGGTGATTAACAATGTCCACCGCATTAGATGAAGTAACTACCCAGTCAGCGCGCGCTTTTACTGCGGCGCTGGTATTGGCATAGACCACCACCTTGCGATCAGGATGTTCATCACAAAAGGCGCTGAATTCTTCCACTGGACAGGCCAGATCCAGGGAGCAAGTTGCGTCCAGGTCAGGCATTAATACGCGCTTTTCAGGATTGAGAATCTTCGCGGTTTCACCCATGAATTTCACACCGACTATAACCAATGTGGTGGCAGGATGACGATTACCAAAATCCGCCATGCTCAACGAATCGGCTACGTGGCCGCCGGTTTCATCCGCTAAAACCTGCAAATGCTCTTCAGTGTAATAATGCGCGATAATGACAGCGTTTTGTTGCTTGAGCAGGGCTTTAATACGACTAACCAGCTTTTCTGTATCAGCTCCAGGGGGTGCCGGCCGCTCGACATGCTCGGCTAAGTCGATAATGGATTCCCGTAATTTTAATGGTACATCAACTGCTTTATTCATCGGTGCGACCCGTCACTGTAGTGGTGCTTGAATTCTGCCAAATTTAGCAGCTGTTTTAAATAGGAAAACTATAATTTATTGATAATTTATTAGTATAATCAGACACTTTTACGATGATAAATTTGCGATAATAATGCTGCGATATGATTTATCAAAGTGCGCTTCCAGAATGCATGCTGTCAACTGGTTTTGAGTAAATACTCTTAATTCATTAGACAAATATGAGGGCATACAGTTTAACTTCAACGTTTAATCGCGCTTGATCAATCGCTTGAATTTACCTAGCCAGTTGCTTCCCGCGGTGGCCTCTTCCGTTATGTCATGAGCACCCAGCGCCGCCAGATTCAACCCGGAATGAGTTTCCGGATTACTCATGGTATTCCATACGAGGTTAAATTCCATATCCCCACTGGTAGGGGTAATCGCGACATTTTGTTTGCGCGCAATGGCATTGCGCAATGCCATCCAGCTTTCCTGGTCGAACTGTACATTGAATCCATCCTCCAGCATCGCGGCACCCGACGTCTCGCCCCGCGTCAAGATAACAAAACTGCCAGCGATAATCGCACCCTCGGAATCCGGATGCACATTCATCTCGATACTGTCCTTTTCCGGCAACCAGACCAGAGCGCCTTCATGATAGGGTAATAACTGGGTCATGAATCCCAGTTGGCTGACGTTTCCCTGCTCTTTAATAAAACTGGTGATAACCCCATGCATGGCAACAGCAAGCAGCAATACGACCTTGTCACCCCCTACCAGATTGACCGAACTCTGCTTTAACGGTAATGACTTGATACTTTTGACTTGACTGCTTTGCAGCACCGCCTGCATGGGCAGGCTACGCCGTTCTGTTTCGTTCCAGGGATTAAACGGGAAACGATTGGCTTCAAACCCCATTCGGGTTAACACTCGGGTTAAGCCAAATGTTTGTGCCGCCACCAGTTCCTCTCGCGTCAGCAGCATGCAGGATAAATAGTGCTGTGGTAACTGAATTGACCTGACGTTCACATTACCAAAGGTGAACCCCATACCCGCAAATCCCAGCAAGCCTCTCTCACCAAAACGGATTACATCACCGGTAACAAAGCGTTTCTTTTGCATTACTGCCTTGAACAGAAACAGGAATAACGGTAATGGTGTCTTGGGAAATTTTCTGCCGTCTTCGCCCGTAGCAAAACGCAGCACCAATACAATCTCATGTTGTTTCAGCGCGGCCATACCCTGGGTTACGAAAATCCAGCAGGGAATCTGGCTACCCTTGCCCGGCAAGTCCTGTTGGTAAACGTTGACAATCAGCCGCTTTGGAACCAGCTCCAGTCTAATGGGATAGTTACCGATTCCGCCACCGAGGATTTTTATGGCACTGGGCTGGGGCTTTTGATTCATACTTCCGACAACAGCTTGCTGTTATTTCAATTGGCCGGTAATAACATAGTCGAGTATATCAACGACCTGCTCCGGCGTTTGGGCGGTGGCGAGTGCCGCGCCATCGACTTCTTTCAATGCATGGGTCAGCTCGGGATCATGTAAAGTGATGATGGGCTTACCAAGTGCTGCTGCGTAACCCGCATCGAAAGCGGCGTTCCACTGACGATATTTATCGCCAAACCGCACCACCACGACCTGCGCCGATTCGATATGATTGCGGGTGCGAATGGCGTTGATTTTTGCACCCTTGTGGTCGCGCCAGAATGGCTCTGATTCCTCACCCAGAATATGCGCACCGCAGTCATCACTGCTGGCATGGTCGGTTACCGGTGATAGAAAACGTAATGGTAAATCGCGTTGCTTTGCGCCTTCGATAATACGCTCACGCCAGTCGCTGTGAATTTCGCCGGATAAATACACTGTCCAGTTGACGTTCATAAGCTCTCCTCAATCCTGCCCGTCATTATAAATTTAGTCACTAAATTATATACTTAGCTCGATTAATAATCAGCCAAACTATGATATTTAACCGACGAAATCACACCCTCAGGTTTTGCTTGCATCACTGGGTTTTTCTTTCAGAAAATGCCGCAATAAAAATTCCTCTTCCAGAGGCGTTAAATCAAATTTGACGCTGGCTTCTTCGAGCACTTTGACAGTATGTTGCGGCTGTTCACTAATCCACTGAATAGCGCGTCGCAAATTTTCTCCCTCAGGTAAAAATGATGAATCTGACATAAGATGAACGATATACTATTTATGATGAGTTTGTGCGTTTTATAATGAGTATCTGCGTTGAGAGTCACGTTCTATTTTTGAAATGCCTAAATATTGATATAACACATTGCCGATTATAGCAAAATTATGTCCATTACTTTGTTCGCCGTGATTTGCGCCTTACTCAATCTTGCCATCCTGGGCATGATCTACGCGATCCTGGCGTATCGGCGAAAAAACGGAAAAAGTGATATCAGCCAGTCCCGTATCACCCTGGTGATCTCCAGCTTTATTGTCCCCATTATTGTCAGCATCCTGTTTGTTGTCGCAGCGATTATCGCCCAAAAATTCCTGTACTACCCGTTTCCCGTTGGACAGCGTGGCGGTGGCGTGTTTATTATCCTGTTGGTCTCCGTAGCAACGGCAGTAATTACGCTGTCAATACTACTGCCCAGGATAAAGCCCCATTGGGAAGACTAGCTATTTCAGAAGGATAAACTAATATAATGCCGATTGCCTTTCATGGATTCCCCAAGGATTTATTTAAATTTTTGCAGGAACTTGCGAAGAACAATAACCGCGAATGGTTTCATGACCATAAAGCGCGCTATCGAGAATCCATTGTCGAGCCGATGTGCGCGTTTATCGAAGCTATGGGAGTTCGCTTCGACGCCATGGGCATCCGTTTTGTTGCCGATCCCCGCCCCCATGGTGGTTCCATGTTTCGCATCTATCGCGACACCCGTTTTTCCAAAGATAAACGCCCCTACAAACAACACGTCGCCTGCCATTTTCGCCACGAAGCCGGCAAAGATGCCCATGCGCCGGGATTCTACGTGCACCTGGAGCCGGGTGCGGTATTCTTCGGCGGCGGCATCTGGATGCCACCCAATCCCGTGCTGGAAAAAATTCGTAACACCATCGTAGAAAATCCCGGCGCCTGGAAACGCATTATCACCAACGCCACCTTTAAAAAACGTTTCGGCGGTATCGAAGGTGACAGCCTGCAGCGGGTACCCCGCGGCTTTGATAAAGACCACCCTTTTGTTGAAGACCTGAAACGCAAGAGCTTCTTCGTCACCCAGGACGTTGAACCTGCCCTCGCCATGACACCGAAATTTATCACCGAAGTCGAACGTGCGTTTAAAGCGGCGAGTCCTTTTATGAAGTATTTGTTGTTTTCGATGGGATTACCGTTTGAGAGG
>Ga0209742_10000154_pt1 | contig 40014 bp, 35 predicted proteins | sample DeeMarSeWOR38_10_FD_187462 | JGI IMG/M metagenome (GOLD analysis project Ga0209742, IMG submission 187462) | Marine sediment microbial communities from White Oak River estuary, North Carolina - WOR-3-8_10 (SPAdes) (version 2) | ecosystem: Environmental > Aquatic > Marine > Intertidal zone >...
GTACTGGTGGAGATTACCGCGCGCTTCGATGAGGCCCCCAACATCGCCTGGGGCCGGCAGCTTGAGCAAGTGGGGGTGCACGTTGCCTACGGCGTGGAGCGGCTTAAAACCCACGTTAAATTGGCTCTCGTCGTCCGTGAAGAGAAGAATGGTATTCGCCGCTATGTCCATGTGGGCACCGGAAACTATCACGAAGGCACAGCCCGGATTTATGAGGACCTGGGCATTATGAGTTGCGACAGGGAACTGGGCGCTAATGTCGCGACTGTCTTCAACGAACTAACGGGCGCTACACCCGCCCAAAGCTATGGAAAGCTATTGGTTGCTCCCCATAATCTGCGCGAACATTTTACCGAATTGATCCGGCGCGAAGTACAGCACAGTCAAGCAGGACGTCCTTCAGGTATTTGGGCTAAAATGAATCAGCTCCAGGACGCGAGTATGATTCGCGAGCTTTACCGCGCCAGCCAGGCGGGTGTGCCGATCAGTTTGAATGTCCGCGGCCTGTGCTGCCTGCGCGCAGGCGTCCCCGGGCTATCCGAAACCATTCGGGTCTATAGTACCCTTGGCCGTTTTTTAGAACATTCACGCATCTATCGTTTCGAAAACGGGGGTATCCCTGAATTTTTTATCGGCTCGGCTGACTGGATGCAGCGAAATCTCAACCGCCGGGTGGAAACCATCATGCCGGTGAGCGATCCAATCCTAAAACAGGAGTTAGAACAGACCCTGCAGATTTACGAAAACGACAACTGCTCGGCCTGGGAGATGAAGCCCAACGGCCGTTATAAACGGCGAAGTCCGCGCAAAGGTCAGAAACGCCGGGCCGCGCAGGACGTATTCATCGAGCTTATCGGTCGACAATCGAAAAATAAGGACAAGGTCTAAGAGCAATTTCGGCATGTAAGAAGCCGCTTTCGAAGAAACATGAAGGCTCATTCGCACAGCGGTCATGATGAATGCGACTGAGATGGCTGCCGCCACCACCCGTCACTGCCAGGGCGCGTCTCCATGAGTTGACCCAATAACATCTGTCTAAAGAATCAAATGATGACCAACGACCTGAGATTCAATTTGCCGGACGGCCATGATGAAAACCAATTCGTTCACCATCTGGCCGATCAATATACCATCAAAAAGGAGCCATTCTTTGCTCAGAAGGTTACCATTTATGACACATTCGACTGGCGCTTGTTTAATAAATCATTCATTTTGCAATCGTCTGGAAACAGGCTGTTTTTGCGGAAACTGACAAAAAGCGAAATTTTGCATAGCGTGGAATTCAGCAGGGCACCGGTATTCATCTGGGATTTTCCCGCCGGGGAGTTAAAAGATAAATTGCAGCCGATAATAAAGATGCGCGCCCTTATGAAGCTCGTTGACCTCAAATCCCGATCGAGGCCATATCGCATTTTAAACCCGGATGAAAAAACAGTGGCGCGATTGATTTTTGAAGAAATTCAGCCGTTCGCTAATAAAAGGAAGCCGGCTTCGGCGGTGCATCTATGGTTAAAACCTGTCAAGGGATATCCCAAATATGCGAGCAAGCTGGCCAAAAGCCTCAAAGAGGCGGGGCTGACAATCGGCACCGAAAAAGAATTTTTTTTGAAGGTGCTGCCATCAGCGGGCAAGCAGCCCGGAAGCTACTCTGCCAAAGTCGATATCCAGCTCGATCCAGCCATGCGCTCGGATCAGGCAGCTAAAGTTGTTTCGCGGTTTTTGTTAAATGTCATGCGAATAAACGAAGCCATCTTTGAAAAGGACCTGGATACGGAAGTTTTACACGATTACCGGGTGGCGGTACGCAGGACGCGCTCGGCATTGAGCCAAATTAAATATGTTTTCCCGGCCAAAACAACCGATCGATTTAAAAAAAATTTTGCCTATGTGGGTAAACTCTCCAATGATTTAAGAGACCTGGACGTCTATATGCTCAGCCAGGATGCATACAAAGCAATGCTTCCCGCTGTCTTACGGGACGACATCGATCCGTTGTTTGGGCATTTGCGTGAAAAACGGGCAAAAGCTTTTAAGCAGGTCGCGCGAGGACTGAAGTCTAAAAAATATGCGAAAATCATGAAAGATTGGGAGACGTTTTTAAACATGCCGCCGCCGGATTCGGCCACAGCGCCGAATGCGGAGCTGCCCGTAGTTGATCTGGCATGCCGGAGAATTTACAAGAAGTTCAGGGGGGTTGTTAAAACGGGCAGCAAGATTCTGGTCAACACCGAAGATAAGATGTTGCACGTCCTCAGAATTGAATGTAAAAAATTGAGGTATCTGATGGAATTCTTCGCCAGTCTTTTTCCCCGCAAGAAAATGAATGCCTTAATCGGGCAATTGAAGCGCTTACAGGACAATTTAGGGGACTTCAATGATCTTTGTGTACAGCAGAAATATCTGCTCCGTGTGGCCGCAGCGTTGCCTGGCAACCGGCAGCAGCAAAAAAAGACACTGGTGGCAATCGGCAGTCTGGTTGAAACATTGGATCGCAAAAAAGACACCGTAAAAGATGCGTTTGCGACACGCTTCGCCGAATTTGCATCGCCTGAAAATCAGGCCTTGTTTAAAAGGCTATTCAACTCACACCCCTCAAAGGGTGGCGCATGACAACGCTGGCAATCTACAGCAATAAGGGCGGGGTGGGCAAGACCGCCGCCGCCGTCAACCTGTCTTATCTGGCCGCGCAAACAGGCTTTAAAACCTTAATTTGCGATTTGGATCCCCAGGGCTCGGCCACATACTACTTTCGCGTAAAGCCCAAACTCAAGTCCGGGCCCAAAGGCTTCGTCAAGGGGGTCAAAGGTGTCTATCAAAGTGTCAAAGGCACGGATTTTGATAACCTGGATATGCTGCCGGCGGATTTCTCGCTGCGCAAGCTAGATGTTTTATATAGCAGATTCGGAAATTCAAAAAAGCGACTCAAAAAAATGCTGCGTCCCTTTGCGAATGAATATCGCTTTATTATCTTAGACTGTCCGGTGACCATCGGCATTCTGGCTGAAAACATTTTGAACGCGGCCGACTTTACGCTCGTGCCTCTGATTCCCACAACCCTGTCTGTCAGAACATACAAACAGTTGTTGTCCTTCTGCAAAAAAAATAACTATGACGTCACCAAGATTTACTCTTTTTTTTCAATGGTGGATCGACACAAAAAAATGCACAAGGAATTGATGGTTACCGTCTCAAAGGTTTTTAAGGGCGTTTTAAGAAGCTTTGTGCCCTATTTGGCACAGATTGAAAAAATGGGAATTTACCGGGCACCCGTTGCCGTCTACTCGCCAACGTCACTGGCGGCGCAATCCTATCAAAACCTGTGGGATAAGATTCAAAAAACCATCCTTTATCCGCAATGAAAGGGTTTCAGGTGTCAGCATTTTTTGCTACTGGCTTCTTGCTTCTGGCAGGAAGCAGGGAATCAGTGGCCAGCAGCCAGGGACCAGAAGCCAGTTGCCAGAGAGCATAACCACAGAACCGTTGAACCGGCAGGCTGGCACCAGAAACAGTCGAGAAAGGAGTATCGGATGAGCCGATTCGTTATGTTATCGGGACCCTCTTGTGTGGGCAAAGGCCCCTTATATCACGCCCTGTGTAAATTTTATCCCGATGTGGCGGGCAGACTGCAGAAAATTGTTCTTTACAACAGCCGTGACCCCAGACCCGGCGAACGGGAAGCTGTCGACTACCACTTTCGCACGCGTTCGCAAATCGAAGAACTTGCGCAAAAGCCCGGTTTCACCTCGGCCAATGTCCGGGGGGATTTACAGGCTATCGAAATCGCAGGTATCGAAGCGATCCTTGAGCAGAACAAAGACGCCTTTTTTGAGGGCAACCCCTTCATACCCGCCAAGCTCAGTGGACTAAAGGAACTAAAAGGTATTCCGACGCTTAAGATTTTTCTCGCGCCCCTCAGCCGGGAAGAGGTCGGTTTTTTTAAAGATCCACAACAGCGGACCCATCTCGAAAAATTGTTACCGGATATCATGCGAAGAAAGCTGCTGCGCCGCACCAAACGGCAAAAAATCAATCTCTCGCTAAAGGATTTGGAAAACATTGAGCAGCGTGTTGCCAGCGCCATCATTGAGCTGCGGGAGGCCTGGAAGTTCGACTATGTCATTCCCAACCACGACGGTGAAGACAGTGAACACTGGGATGCATCTTATTACCCCATCGGAGATGCGCGCAAAGCGCTACTCTCCTTTGCCGCTCTTCTTCAAGGCGAAAAAGCCCCTTATGCTGAGCGCTGGGAAAAAGATCTGGTGCCTTAATCTCGGGTCTGCCAATAGCTGAGCGCAGCGGCTTTCAAGTTAAAAAATGCGCCGCTTCACATTTACAACGCTCAGTACCGTTATTAGATTGAGATGTTGAGTAAAAAAAGTCTTAGCGGGATCAAAGATTGAGATTAACTTCTACGGTTGTCTACAAAGATAAAATTAAAGGAAAGTTACATGGCAAAAAAAGCAAAAAAAATGTGTGCATGGAAGAAAAAAGATGTTAAGCAAGACTTTGATAAGTTTGCCGATATCATCAGAAATCCAAAATACATATGCGAAAAGTGCGGCTGGGTATCGACCAAAAAAACCTACCTGCACAAACCGACTGCCTTGAAGTAGTCCTTTGGGCTCATGGGATCATTCGTTATGACTTGAGGCCATTCAAGCAGCTGCCACTGGAATTGAGCTATGAAAACCCTTTATCTGGTCAGGCATGCCAAATCAAGTTGGAAATATCCCGGACTGGATGATTTCGAACGCCCCCTCAACAAGCGCGGCCGCAAAAACGCCCCCTTTATGGGGAAGATTCTTAAAAAATTAAAGGTTGCGCCGGAGCTCGTCGTATCCAGTCCGGCCAACAGAGCGGCCATGACCGCACGGATGATTGCTGCGGCGATCAATTATCCGCTTGAAAATATTCGATACAGCGAAGCGATCTATGAATTCAGTGAAAAAGCCCTAATTCATGTTGTCAAACAAATTGACGATGCTGTGAATGAAGCCATGGTTGTCGGTCATAATCCGGCCTTGACCGAAGCTGCCAACACCATCGCCGATCAACCGATCGACAATATTCCAACCGGCGGCGTATTTTGCGTGAATTTAGATATTTCATCATGGGCAGATATCAGCGAGCACTGTGGCAGATTGAAATTCTTCGAGTTTCCGAAGAAGCATGTTTCATGACGGCCTTTGAAAGCCGCAAATTGACAAACGAACTCAAAAGGGAGGAGGGCACGATGGCTGAAAAAAAAGAGGCAGAACAGAAAGAAAAAGAAAAGAAACCTGAGGAAGCCGAAGCAAAAATAGCCAAGGAAAAGAAGAAAGCAAAAAAAGAGAAAAAGAAAGCTAAAAAAGCGAAAGTGAAGAAGAAAAATAAAGAAAAGAAAGCGAAGGCAAAGAAGAAAGCAAAGAAAGCAAAGAAGGAAAAGAAAGGGAAGAAAAAGAAAAAAAAGAAATAACACTTATTTCCAAAAGATGTGAAGTTCAAGGGCAATCTGGACCCCTAAGCCAGACTGCCCTTTTTTATCCAGAGGCGCCATAACCCGCATCATGCGCTTTTGCCCGATCCGGTTTGCCTAATTGCGGTTGCCAATACCCGAAAGAGCGCCGTCGGTCAGTGGCTCACGGGTTCAAAGACTTCGTAAAAGGTTCTTTCTCCGATCACAGAATCCACCCGGCCCTGGAGGTCTCTGCGCTTTTTACTCTGAAACCAATTCTTCCAGTCATCGGCAGTCTGCCAGGTGCTGATCACCAGGTACTGATTGGGATTGTCAATGCTTTTTAATGTTTGACCGGAGATATAGCCGGGCTGGTCTTTTGCATGGTTGCGTAACTCCGTGAGCAGCGGAATGAGCGCCTTCGGATTATCGACGAGGATTTTGCGTTTGATGATAACCTGAACCGGCATGTTGTCCTCCTTTTTTCCTTCGATCCCAATTTTTTACCCCGGTATCCGTTCAAGCGACGTTCGAGAACATCCGTTATCCAGGCAGCTCCACCGGCGCCAGCAAATGTTCTTCCAGGAATCTGATTTCATCAATGCCAGATACCACCACCTCGGGATCGGCCAGCAGTTCTTTTTTGGAAATTTTACCGTCATATTCGATTTTAGCCAGAATATGCTTGATGCAGTTGAGGCGTGCCAGTTTCTTATTGTCTGATCGAATAATGGTCCAGGGGGTCAGGGTTCGGTTGGTCTCGTTGAGCATCTGGAATTTTCTGACGGTATAGTCGTCCCATTTTTCTTGAGCCATTCGATCAACCGGGGATATTTTATACTGTTTCAATAAATCGGTCTCGCGCGCGTCAAAGCGTCGCAGCTGTTCAGTTTTCGACACAGAGAAGAAAAATTTAAATAACATAATACCGTCTTTGACAAGCATCTCTTCAAGCAGCGGAACATCTTTTAAAAACCGTTTGTTTTGTTCATCGGTGCAGAAGCCCATTACCGGTTCGACCATGGCGCGGTTATACCAGCTGCGATCGAAGAGAACGAGCTCTCCGGCTGCCGGCAGGTGCTGAATATACCGCTGAAAATACCATTGTGTTCGTTCGGTGTCATCGGGTGCTTGAAGGGCCACAACCCTGGTGCCCCGGGGATTCAGATGCTCAATGATTCGTTTGATGGTGCCGCCTTTGCCCGCGGCATCCCGTCCTTCAAACAACATCACCACGCGTAATCCATTCTTCTTGACATGTTTTTGCAGCTTCAACAGCTCGATCTGCAGCCTGTGCAGCTCCTCTTCGTATTCGAGGGTGAATTTTTTTACCCAAACCGGCCGCCGGCTTTTCTTTTTTTTCTTATCCTTATTCTTAAAGGCGGTGTGTTCGGACAATTTCTTTTTTAGCTTCTTTTTGCCGTCTTTGCCGGGTGCCTTTTCTGCTTTGGATGTGTTTGTGCCCTTTACCGGCATTGGCGCCGATTTAGCTGGCTCTGAATCTTTGGGTTTGGATTTGTTTTTTTTCGCCATCTTCTAACCTCCGGTTTGTCGATAAACCTATAAAAACACAATCGCTGAGATCTAACCTGTTTTGTCCGGTCCAAAAAATTTCTGCGCTCACACGAGGGACTTGCCGTATTTCTTCAGTTGTTCTTTCATTATCTTTAATTCTCGATCGCCTGGAATAACAATATCAGGATCCAGGGTAAAATCCAGTTTGCGGTTTCTGCCTCTATAGCGCACCCTGTTGAGGATGACCTTCATGGTCTCCCTCCTGGCGAGGTGCTTATCGTCGGATCGGATAACGTACCATGGCGATTTTTTGGTATGCGTTTTTTTTAACAGCATGAATTTCTTTTTGGTAAATTCGTCCCATAAGTCCTGGGCCTGCAAATCCACCTCCGAGAGTTTCCATTGCCTTAAGGGATCGTTTTTTCTTCTCTCAAAACGCCGTGCCTGTTCTTCTTTGCTTACCGAAAAATAGATTTTGAGCAGGATGGTTTTGCCGTCATCTTCTAAGAAATTTTGCTCGTAGGTGTTCACTTTTTTCATAAACCGGTTATATTGTTTCTGCGTGCAAAATCCCATTACCGGCTCAACCAGCGCGCGGTTATACCAGCTTCTGTCAAACAAGACCACCTCGCCGGCACGCGGGAAGTGCTCGATATAGCGTTTGATATGAAGCTCTGTTTTCTGGTTTTCAGTGGGTTTGCCCAGAGCCACAACGCGATATCTTTTTTCATTCATATAGCGCGTCACCCGGCGAATGGTACCGCCTTTGCCGGAGGCATCCCGGCCATCGAAAAGGATCACCATTTTTTTGCTGGCTTGCTCCAGATGGTGCTGCAATTTAATCAGCTCCGCCTGGTATGGTTTTAGCTCCTCGGCATTGTAGAATTTCTCCAAAACCGCCTGGACAATTTCATTCTTATCCTTTTTCTTGAGAACCTTTATGATCTTGCTCAAGCGTTTGTCCGGAGCGAAACATGTGACTTCCGATTCGACTTTCTTCAGCGCATCTCTGATCTGTGCTGTCGAACCCGGGACCCGCTCTTCCGAATCTTTATTTTTATTTTCTTTTGCTGCCATCGTTTTCATAACAATACCGGCGCTTTCGGATGGAGACCCCGTTTTTGAAACGTGTCGAAATGGGTCGGGATCAATTTAATTTCTTTCCAATTCTGAACATTTTTGCATAAATGCCCGGCAGTTTTTGTTCTTTCAGATCTTTGACAGCCTCTTCCACCCCATAGGGAATTCGAAAATGTTCCACCGCTATTTTCTCTGAAGAAATTTTGAGAATCGCGAAAGAGGCACGCGGATCTCCGTCAAACATACGTCCGACACTGCCGGGATTGATGAAATGAACTCCATCGACGATTTTGTAGTATGGTACATGCGAATGGCCCATGATCTGAATCTGATAGGGGGAGTCCTTTGCGAGTTGCTGGAAACGGCCTGCGGGATCAGTAGGAAACAATTCTTCATCCGGATCTTCGAGGGTGCCATGAAATACGCCGATGCGGAAATGGTCTACGGTAAAATCCGCTTTTTCAGGCAAGGCTTTCAGGTAGCCAGTATTCTCGGCAAGTAAATTTTCAGATGTCCAAAAGTACATCACCCGTTTTTCATTTTTTTTTGGTTTTTTTAGTTTCTTGCCTTTTAGGATTCTTAAAATTTTACGATCCGTATTCCCCAATATGCAGATCGTTTTCTTGCGCTTGCGAAACCATTGAATCGTTTCATTGGGAAAGGTACTGTAAACGGTGAAATCACCGGTGTTAACGATCCGATCGAATCGGTCCGGCTTGATATACTGCCCGATCGCTTTTAAGGCCGGGTAATTTGCGTGGACGTCCCCCAATAATAGTATTTTTTTCATTCACTTGTGCGTTTTCTTGAGCATTTTTGAAAACGACTGAATTTCCTGAGATACCTTTTGATATTTTTTCTTCTTGGGTTTTTTGCCCACATTTTTCAAGGTGGCGCTCAAGGCGTCGGCACTGTTGACGATTTTTTTCGCTGTCTTTTGGGAAAGTTCTCCCGGGTTTTTATTTAGCCGACCCAGATGGGCCTTCAGCGTTTTGGATCTTTTCTTAAAATCGACATACAATTCCAGGTACTTCTTTTTGTCCAGGGGCTTTAATTTTTCAGTGGCTTGTTTTAAGCGTTTTTTGAGCACCGCAATCCTGCTGGTCAAGACCGTATCAACCGCCGCGGTTTTCCTTTTTCTCACGGAAACGGCCCCTGGGGCCGATTTCACAGGTTTTTTCGCATAATATTCCGCCACAGCAGCCTTGATCAGCTTTGCATAATGTTCACCGATGGTTCCTACCTTGAGCAACTTTTCAAGCGGTATTTCAGAAAGCTGTTTGATCGTGTTGATCCCCGCATCGTTGAGCATTTTCATTCGTAAAGCACCGATATGTTTCACCTGCGTAAGATTATCCTTTTTCATAATATTCTCCTTTTGTAATGGCCAGACATATGAATCGGTTGGGATGCTGCTAAAAACAGTCAGGCCCCAACCTGTTGAAAACGATGCGGTATCAAAAAGGTCGTATTCAGAATTCGATTGGCAATCCGATCAATTTAGGACCGGAGCCTTATTTTCGATTCACAAATTGACGAAAGCTGTTTCGGCATGTCGTCTCAAAAATATCGTCGCTGTGGGAGATGATGGGCTGAAATGGGTGCAACATGATTCGCCACGCATATTCCTCCCCTTCTGAGCGCTGTCTTGGGTTTTTGATCCTACTTTGACCGGCCATGGGCGTCTCGGGAGAAATGGTGCGTGCAGATCGAATACCCTTTTATAGCGATAGGCTCCCAAGGTTGTCAAGCTGAAAGCATTATGATGAAAATTGGATGAAATTATTCCAGAAATTAATTTAGTATAATGGAGTGCGCCGAAACGACGGGATAGGCTATCCGTAAAATCCTTCAGGGTCAGGGTTACATACCGAAGCAGCGGCTGAATCATTGGCCCTGCGCTTTGCCAGACTGTCGTACGGCAAGTTTCCGCTGGACATCCTTTCGATGGGTGAGGTGAGCATCAGGTCTGAAGCGCCTGGCGAGGGGACACACCAACCGTGAAATTTCCAAATCTGTATAAAAACCGTTGACACCTGCCGCTTCTGGTTGGTAAAAATATAAAATTTGCGCAACAACATAATTCTTAAAGGAGGGTTTTTACATGACGAAACGATTGATGATAGCTTTGCTTGCTTTAGCGGTCGTGGCGCTCGGCATTTCGCCGGCAGTGGCTGCCGATTACAGTATTAAAATCGGCGGCGGTCCCACCGGAGGAACCTTCAACCAGTTCACCAACGCCATGGCGGTCTATGTGCCCAAGGTCAATTCCAATATTCAGGCCTCCTCCGTGGGTTCCGGAGGCTCGGTGGAAAACCTCAAGCGCGTGCACAACGGCGAATCCGATTTCGGCCTCAGCTATGCCGTGGACAGCGATCTTGGATTTCAGGGCAAGCTGCCCCAGGATACGGTCAAATACAACAAAATCCGCGCGATGGGTTATCTATACGGCGCCCCGGCCCAGCTGGTCGTGAGGGCCGACAGCGGCTTTAAAAAGGCCTCAGACCTCAAAGACAAACGGGTGGCCCTGGGCAACGCAGGCTCGGGCGCAGCTGCCAGCGCGGAACGCTTTTTCCGCCACATTGGCCTCTGGGACAACTTCAAGCCGACCTTCATGGGCTACTCGGCAGCGGCCAGTGCTTTTCAGGACGGTAAAATCGACGCTTTCTGGGTGCTGGTGGGCTATCCCAACCGTTCGATCATCGAGGCCGCCGTCCAAGTGAAAATTGCACTGATAGACGTGGGTATCGAGGCCGAGGAGACCGGCTTCTACAAAGCGTATGCGTACTCGCCGGCAGTTATTCCAGCCGGGACTTACGGCAAAGATATGCCCGCAACGAAAAGCTTCCAGGATTCCTGCATCCTGACCACCAGCATCGACCAGCCTGAAGAACTGGTCTACGCCATCATGAAGACCCTGTGGTCCGAAGCAGGAATGCAGGCCATGGTGACGGCCAAAAAAACCTTCAAGGAAATGAACATGGAAAACGCCTTCTCCGGTGCTTCGGTGCCCCTGCACCCCGGAGCCGTCAAGTTCTGGAAAGAGCAGAACAAGCAGATTCCGGCAAATTTGATGGGCAATTGATCGGAAATCTATTTTTTTTATTGTAAATCAGATGATTTTCAGGTAGCAGGGGGAAGGGCCATGCGCTCTTCCCCCTGTCTTTTTTAGGCATCGAAACCTTTCCGCCAGGCATCACCTCATACCATAGGAGATACGTCGATGACCGAACCCGAAGTTGAAAGTGCTGTCGACAAGGAACGGCTGAAGGAAATTGTCGCCAAGGATTCCAAAACCGGCCGTTCAATGATCGGTACCTGGAAGTGGCTGTGTGCCGGCCTTGGCGTCGCTATGGTACTTTTTTACCTTTACTGCGCCGCCCGTCCGGTAGACACCCAGTATTTTCTGGGCATTTATGTACTGGTAACATATGTGCTGGTTTTACTCGGCTACCCCTTTACGTCCAAATCGCCGAAGAAGATCGGCTTTTATGTTGACAGTGCGATCCCTTTTATCACGCTGGTGTTAACCTTTTATTTTACGCTGCATTTTCTGCTGGGCTCCAAGGGTGCTACGGAACCCTTTGTCGCACTGAACTGGGTTTACGCCCTGGTCAGCCTGGTTGCAGCCGGCGTTTTTTTCATTCCGGTTCGCCTCTGGGGCAGAAACGAGGGGCAGGCTCCGATTGCCATGGATGTCTTCCTGGCCCTGGCCGCCATCTTCGTGGTGGGATATTTTATCGTCGAGTATGCTGCCATCAACTATCGTATGGGCTCCGAGATACCTCTGGACACGGCCGTGAGCTTCGTCGGCATTCTGGTATCCCTGGAAGTCGCGCGGCGGGTGCTGGGCTGGTCCATGACCATTGTCGGCCTGGTCTTTCTGCTGTATGCCTTCTGGGGGGATCTGCTGCACCAGGTACCGATTCTCAATGCCTTTGCCCACACCGGCTTTAAAATGGACCGTGCTCTGAACCACATTTATTTCAAGCAGGAGGGTGTTTTCGGCATCATGGCCACTGTGCTGGTGACCTACGTGATTCTGTTTATCTTTTTCGGCTCTTTCCTGAAATTTTCCGGGGCCAGCCGCTTCTTCCTGGATTTGCCCATGGCACTGGCCGGACGTTCGGTGGGTGGGCCGGCCAAAGTGGCGGTCATTGCATCGGGCTTTTTCGGCTCGGTGTCGGGATCGGCCATCGCCAACACCGTTTCCACGGGTGCCTTTACCATTCCCCTGATGAAAAGAGCCGGGTTCAGACCGCATGTGGCCGGTGCCATCGAGCCCTCGGCCTCCATCGGGGGTATGTTCATGCCGCCGATCATGGGGGCCGGCGGATTCATCATGGCCGAAATGACCGAAATCCCATACGTACAGATCATGCTCATGGCTATTTTTCCGGCCGTGATCTACTTTCTATCGGTGTTCGTGATGATCCACTATGAGGCCAAGCGCTATGGTTTGGTGGGCATTCGGGATGACAATGCACCGACTGCCTGGCAGATTCTTAAAAAGCAGTGGTTCATGTCGCTGCCGCTGGCGATTATCGTGGTGCTGATGCTTCTGGGTTATTCTCCGGGATATGCGGCCTTATGGTCGATTTTTTCCTGCATCGGGGTGAGCTGGCTGACCTCCGATCACCGCATGGGCCTAAAGGAAATTTTTGCCGCCATGAACGAAGGCGCTAGCGCTACCCTGATCATCGGCGCCACGGTCGGTGTGATCGGCATTATTGTGGGCACCATCCAGCTTACCGGCATCGGTCTGAAGTTCTCCCAGATCATCATCGAGCTTTCCGCCGGCAACCTGATCATCGCCATCCTGCTGGTCGGTCTGGCGTCCCTGGTTCTGGGCATGGGCGTGCCGGTCACGGCGGCCTACCTGATCACTGCGGTGCTCGCCGTGGGCGCGCTGTCCGATATGATCGCCCGCAGCTTCTGGGGTGTCGGCTTCATGGAGATGCAGCTCCCCCTCGGCGACCTTCTGCCCGGTGATCCCGAGCGGGGTCTGATTATGGCCAAAGTGGCCTGGGTGCTGATCGCGTCACACATGATCGTTTACTGGTTCAGCCAGGATTCCAATATCACCCCACCGGTGTGCGTGGCGGCCTACGCCGGTGCGGCCATTGCCGGCTCGGACCCCTGGAAGACGGGCTGGACATCTTTTAAATTTGCCAAGATGCTCTATATCGGTCCCTTTCTGTTTGCCTTTTCACCGGGCTTCCTGCTGGGCGGGCCCGGGCACATCATGCCCTGGTACCAGGTCATCTCCACCATGATTACCATTGTCCTGGGGACGATTGCCTTCGGCAGCCTTACCATGGGGTATTTTCTGTGCCCCACAAAAATCATTGAGTGGATCATCTGTGCCGTGGCCACCCTGATTCTGTTTTTCCCCCACATGGTCATGGCGGTCACCGGGATCGACGTGCCGACATTCCTTGTGGATGCCGCCGGCATCGGATTGTGGGTGATCGTTTATTTAATGCAAAAAATCCGGATTCGCAGGAATCCCGATCTGACGCTGCCGATATATGAAAGAAAAAGGCTTAAAAAGGCGGCGGCATAACCGCCAGGGAAGCGATTTATTCGGCCATCCATTTTTCGCCGAAGCAACCTTTATTTCATTCCGGCCGCAGCCGCATCTGCCAGATATCGATGGGCGGGTGAAACCGGGTGCTTCGCACCCGGTTTGGAAAACCCAATCAATTATAACGATCTTCAACATCTAAAGGATGAGCCATGGACCTGCCGAAAGTTAATATCAAAAAAATACTATACGCCACCGACCTGTCTGAAAATGCCCGCGTTGCTTTTGCTTATGCCGTCAGCCTCGCCAATCTATACAGTGCCCAGCTGATTATGCTCCACGTATTGCCCGAAGACCCCGATCTGGACGAACAGGTGAAAGGACACGTCGACGCCAAAATGTGGCAGGATATCAAAAGCCGACACCTTGAGGAAGCCCGCTCGGCGCTGATCGGCAAAAGGCGCGAACATATGGCCATCCAGGAGGTGCTCAATCGCTTTCGTAAAGATGCCGGAAGACTGTCAGATGAATCTGCCGCCGAAATGGATGACATTATGGTGCAAAGCGGTCATCCGGTCCAAGTCATTGTCCGCGTCGCGCAGGAAACAGACTGCGACCTGATCGTCATGGGCCGCCATGGTTATGGCGTGCTCAAAGACGCACTGATGGGTGGTGTTGCCCGCGGCGTGCTCCAGCGATCCGACAAGCCGGTGCTGCTGATCCGCCTGCATGAAGAATAACCACGCTCTATCTGAACCCCGCTATTTGGCCCGCAGGATTAATCCCTTCGGCCAATCCTGGCGATTTCTGATGAAAAAGATCACCCCTGTTATAACTTTGTTGCTGATATGCAGCGGCGTGCCGCATGGCACGCTTGCGTTTGCTGATCCAGTTAGGATCGGGGTCATGCTGCCGTTGACAGGCCACCAGGCCCCGTTCGGACAGATTCAAAAAAAATCGGTTCAGTTGGCCGCTGAAGAAATCAATGCCGGCGGCGGAGTCAAAGGTAAAAAGATTGAGTTGATTATTGCAGATACGCAGGGCAATCCGGATGCGGGGCGGGCGGCCATTTTAAAGCTGATCCAACACGACAAGGTCATTGGGATCAGCGGCGGCTTTTCAAATACCGCAACCTGGGCGGCGATTCCGATCGCCCAAAAAAATAAAATCCCCTTTCTGGTCAACAGTGCCTCGGCGGACAAAATCACCGAGCAGGGCTGGGAATATGTCTTCAGGTTGAATCAGCCGGCCAGTGAGCGACTGGATGCCGTGGCCGCTTTTATATCAACTGCTGCCAGCGACATTCAGTCCGTAGCCATCGTTTATGCAAATTCGCTTGAACATGCTGCCGACGCCCGAAGATTTTCAAAAAAGGCAGCCGAACTGGGCTTAAAGACGGTTGTCAGAGAACGGTTTGTCGCCGGAGCCGACGATTTCAGGCCTTTGTTGACCCGCGTGGCGGCCAAAACTCCCGATTTAATATACGCCGTCGCTGACAGCGCCGCAGGCGCCGCATTGCTGGTGCGCCAGTTAAAAGACCTGAAGCTGAATTCGAAACTGTTTATCGGTGGGGGGAATGGATTTGTTCGGCCTGATTTTGCTTTGCATGCCGGCAAGGCTGCCGAGCATATTGTCTGCGCGGCGCGCTGGTCGCATAGGCTGCCTTACCGCGGAGCCGGCGCATTCACTGATAAATTTATCGCCCGTTTCAAGAGCCCGCCCGAACCCTGCGGGGCTGAGGCCTATGCCGCAATCGCCGTGATTGCCGATGCCTTAAAACGCGTAAAAGTGATGGCACCGCAAAATGTGCGCGATGCGCTGGCCAAAACCCGCTTGATGACCGTACTGGGGCCGGTTGAATTTGTTTCCTACAATAATAAAAGCCGGCAGAACAAAATGGCGGCTTTGCTGTTGCAGTGGCTCAATGGTCAGGCGGAAATCGTCTGGCCCAAACACCTGGCCACTCATAAGCCCATTTATCCGATACCTCAGTAACTATCTTTAAAAAGCTGTCATCTCGGAAAGACAGAGAACAGCAGTCAGATGACAGATGAAAAGTCCGACACACAGGAAAACGAAAGCGCTATCTGACTTCTGCCCTCTGTATACCGATACCCTCGTGTTTTACCTTTACCATGCAGGCGAAATTGGGAAACCTGAAACCTGATAAACGGACGACTACAGATCCTTCTTGAAAAACTCTCCGGTATCGGCAATTTCCCCCGGCTTTTTGCTGTGCTCGGTAGGCTCGCTGCCTTCCTTAAAGGCTACAAAAACGGTTTCCTTGGATTCGGGAATCGGCAAAAGACCGGTCTCCGCATCAATTTTTGTAAAGACAATGCCTTCCGGCACTTCGAAGATTTTGGGTGGCTTATCCTCCAGAACGCGTTGCATAAAACCCAGCCAGATGGGGCTTGCAGCCCGGGAGCCCGTTTCGGATTTGCCCAGCGGGGCCTCGTCATCAAAGCCCACCCAGGTCCCGGTGATATACTGGGGGGTATAGCCCATAAACCAGGCGTCAAACAAATTGTTGGTCGTGCCGGTCTTGCCCGCTACCGGCCGGTTTAATGCCTTCGCGCGCCAGCCGGTGCCGTACTTGACCACACCCTCCAGCATATGGGTCATCAGGAAGGCGGTGGTTTTTTCGATGACTTTAATCCGCTCCGGCGCCAGCTCTTCGAGCACATTGCCATCGCGGTCGACAATTTTAGTGATAAATACCGGTTCGACCAGATAGCCTTGATTGGCGAACACCGAGTAGGCTTTGGTCAGCTCCAGCAGCGATACACCCGAGGAGCCCAGGGCGATCGAGAGGTCTCTGTTCATATCAGAGTTTATTCCGAGCCTGCGGGCATATTCAATAGCGTAATCAATGCCGATATCCTGCAAAATCTTGATCGTCACGACATTGCGTGATTTGGCCAGGGCGTCGCGCATCAGGGTAGGGCCGAAAAAGCGCTCCTTGTAATTCTTGGGTTTCCAGGTAAAATCCCGCTCTTCGTCTTCAAAGACAATCGGTGAATCAATAATCACCGATGCGGGAGTATAAAATCTATCGGGCTCGTCGAATTGTTTGTCTAAAGCCGCCGCATAAATAATGGGCTTAAAGGCCGAGCCGGGCTGTCGCCGGGATTGAAAGGCCCGATTAAACTGGCTGTCGCGGAAATCGCGGCCGCCGATCATGGCCTTGACGAAGCCGGTTTCGGCCTCAAGACACAGCAGCGCTGCCTGGGCCACGGGCTCCTGTTCCAAAGTCAGCTGCCATAAATCCGAATCCTTCATTTTTTCTTTAACTTTAACCAGAATGACATCTCCGGCATGCAGCGCTTCACTGGGAACTCGCACTTTGGCCTCATAGTAGGCGATCTCCGGGTCGGGTTTGCGGGCCCATTCCAGATCTTCAAGCGCAATCTGTCCCAAAAAATTCCCAATTCGAACCGTAACCGTTTTGTTTTTATCATCCACTTTTATGACGACACCCTTTACATTCTGGCCGGCTTCAAGCGGATGGTCTTCCAGCTCGGATTGAATCTCTTGGGAAAATGACTCAATTTCTTCAGGAGCCAGCTTCTTTAGCGGCCCCCGGAAACCCTGGCGTTTATCCAGTTCAAAAAGGCCTTTTTCGATCTCCTCCCGGGCAATTTTTTGCATCTCGATATTGGCGGCCGTATATATGCTGAGTCCCTGCGTGTAAAGGACATCGCGGCCGTATTTTTCCTCGACATAGCGGCGGACCTGTTCGGTGTAGTAAGGAATTTCCTCAATATACCAGTTGCGGCGCGGTTTTATCTCCACGGCCGTATTGATGGCTTCGGTGGCCTGGATATTTGAAATAAAGCCTTCATCCACCATGCGGTTTAAAACATAGATTTGCCGCTGTTTGGCCCGCTCCGGATACTTAAATGGCGAGTATTTGCTGGGCGCCTGAGGCAATCCCGCCAGGATCGCGCATTCAGCCAGGTTCAGGTCCTTGGCCGACTTGCCAAAATAGTTTTCCGAAGCCGCCTCCACACCGTAAGCGCCATGACCCAGATAAATCTGGTTTAAATAAAGGAAAAGAATTTCATCCTTGTTAAATGCCTTGTCGATGCGGTAAGCAAGGATGGCTTCTTTTAATTTGCGGGTATAGCTTCTTTCAGGCGACAGCAAAAAGGATTTGGTCACCTGCTGGGTTATGGTACTTCCGCCCTGAACGATGGTGCCGGCTTCCAGATTTTTGAAAAACGCCCGAATAATACTGTAAAAATCAATGCCCTTATGCACGTAAAAGCGCGAATCTTCTGCCGCGACAAAGGCATTTATCAGCGCCGGAGGCATCTCATCGAGCGGTTTGATAATTCGCCGTTCATTGAAGAATTCGGCAATCTTGCGGTCGTCATCCGAGTAGACGGTGGTAATGATGGGGGGATGATATTGGGTTAAAGAGCGAATATGGGGCAGATCCGTGCTGATGTAAAGATAAACACCAACGCCGGCCAATGCTCCCATCACTGCAACAATAAATCCCAGCAGAAACAACCACAGCAGGAATTTTCGGAGGAAATGACTCTTTTTAGGCCTGCGGCGCTGTTTTAGAATGTCGGATTTGGTCTTTTGTTTTGCCATGATGCAGTCTGAAATAATTTAATTGACATTCAGTCGTGTTGCGGATAGCTATCAAAATTTATGATTAATAAAGGTATCTGTTGATACAAATATAGCTGGATATAAAACTTTAGTTTAATCCCTTTAGGGAACAATTTCAACATGTGATTTTGAAAAATGATAACTCCCAACTTTGATAAAATGGGTGGGCTTGTTCCGGCGATCGCGCAGGATTATAAGACCGGTGAGGTTCTGATGCTGGCATTTATGAATCAGCAGGCCTGGGAGGCCACCCTGAGTACCGGTAAAGCCACCTACTGGAGTCGCACCCGGCAGGAGTTGTGGGTCAAAGGTCAGACTTCCGGCAATCAGCAAAGAGTAAAAGAAATCCGCCTCGATTGCGATGAAGATACGGTGTTGTTAAAAATTGAACAGCTGGGCGGTGCGACCTGTCATACTGGCCATCGCAGCTGTTTTCACAAAATAGTAAAAGACGGGTCCGTGCAGGTCATCGGAAAACCTGTATTTGATCCCACGGAGGTATACGGTAAGTGAAGAATCCAATCAAACTGGGAATTCCCAAAGGCAGTTTGCAAAATGCCACGACCGCGCTGTTTAAACGCTCAGGCTGGAATATAAACGTTAACGGCAGAAGCTATTTTCCGGAAATTGATGATGATGACATCGAATGCGCCATCTGCCGGGCCCAGGAGATGTCCAATTATGTCGAGAGCGGCACTCTGGATGCCGGACTGACCGGCAAGGACTGGATCGCCGAAAATGAGTCGAACATTCATGTGGTCTGTGATCTGGTTTATTCCAAAGTCAGTTCCCGGCCGGCACGCTGGGTGCTGGCGGTGCCCTATGATTCAAAAATCAAGAAGATTGAACATTGCGAAGGGAAAAAAATAGCCACCGAGATGACCAATTTTGTGCGGCGCTATTTCAAGGAACGCAAAATTAATGTCAGCGTTGAATTTTCATGGGGTGCAACAGAAGCCAAGGTCGTATCCGGCCTGGCGGATGCGGTCGTGGAAGTCACTGAAACAGAAGCCACCATTAAAGCCCATGGCCTGCGGGTCATCCATGAGCTGATGCAGACCAATACTCAGCTGATTGCCAATCACGCGGCCTGGAAGAATAAGGCCAAACGGGAAAAAATAGAGCAAATCGCGCTTTTGCTCAAGGGGGCCCTTCATGGTGAAAAAATGGTGGGTATCAAAATGAATGTGCCTGAAGACCGGATGGACGAAGTCATCGATATGCTCCCGAGTTTGAATGCCCCTACCGTGGCACCGCTTTATAACACCCGCTGGTTTTCGGTGGAAATTGTGGTCAGCTCCGATATCGTGCGCGATCTGATTCCCGAACTGCTGAAGCACGGCGCGGAAGGGATTATTGAATATCCCTTGAATAAAGTTATCTAGCGAATGATTCAATTTCATTAGCTAAAAATATCTGATCGTTTTTTTGAATATCGAATATCGAACAGGGAATGTCGAAGTAAGAAGTGTTTTTTTGCAAATGCGCACTTCGAAATTCATAATTCCTTGTTCGATGTTCTGCGGTTCAAGGCAGTTTAAAAAGGATAATTGATGATCTCCAAGCGTACCGAGGAAATGACCTCCTTTATCGTGATGGATGTGCTGGAACGGGCCCAGGAACTGGAGCGTGAAGGCGCCCGCATCATCCATATGGAAGTTGGTGAGCCTGATTTTGATGCACCGCTCTGCGTTAAAGAAGCCGCCTGCAAGGCCCTTGAAGACGGATTTACCCATTACACGCACAGCCTGGGCCTGTATGAACTGAGGGAAGCGATCTGCGAATATTACCAGAAAAACTATCGGGTAGCAGTCGATCCGGACCAGGTGATTGTGACCTCGGGTTCCTCGCCAGCCATATTTCTGGTTTTCGCGGCACTGCTTGAAAGACAGGATGAAGTCATTATATCGGATCCGCATTATGCCTGTTATCCGAATTTCATCCGGTTTGTGGATGGCAATGCGGTCACGATTCCGGTCTACGAGGAAGACGGTTTTCAGTATCGGCCAGAGGTCATCAGGGAAAAAATAGGCCCGCAAACCAAAGCGGTATTTATTAACTCGCCCTCCAATCCGACTGGAAACCTGCTATCGGCCGACCGCATGCGGCAGATTGCCGAACTGACGAAATGCGAGCAATGCCCTTATATCGTTTCGGATGAAATTTATCATGGGCTGGTCTATGAGGGCAAAGCGCGCTCGATTCTTGAGTTTTCCGATCATGCCTTTGTACTCAATGGTTTTTCCAAACAGTTTGCCATGACCGGACTTCGTCTCGGTTACGTTATCGCACCCAAAGCATTCATTCGCCCGATGCAAAAGCTGCAGCAGAACTTTTTCATTTCGGCCAACGCCATGGTCCAACAGGCCGGCATTGCGGCCCTCAAATATGCAGGCGATGATGTGGCCCGCATGCAAAAAATTTATAATGAACGCCGCCTGTTTATGATTCGGCGCTTGAAGGAAATGGGACTGGGTATTACCATTGAGCCCACCGGCGCCTTTTACATATTTGCCAATGCCAGACATATCTCGGGCGACTCTTATAAATTGGCCTTCGATATCCTGGAAAAAGCCCACGTCGGCGTCACCCCCGGCATTGATTTCGGCGAAAACGGTGAGGGCTATCTGCGGTTTTCCTACGCCAACTCACTGGAAAATATTGAAGAAGGGATGCACAGACTGGAGCAGTACCTAAAAAGCAAGTGAGCTAAAGTTATAAATGATCTAAAATGCCTAACGGTTTGGAATTCTGTCAATTTTATATAAAGAGATGGAGCGCAGAGACGCAATAACTTTAGGCACTTTTTATGAAAATCTTATCTGCCGAATTTGTCACCAGCGCCGCAGCGCCCTCCCAGTATCCGCCGGCGGTGCTCCCGGAAATTGCCTTTGCCGGCCGCTCAAACGTGGGAAAATCCAGCCTGATCAACACCCTGGTCAACCGCAAGCGCCTGGTAAAAACCAGTTCAACTCCCGGTCGCACCCAGCTGATTAATTTTTTTGAAATCAACCGTCAGATGGGTTTTGTCGATCTGCCGGGTTACGGATATGCCCGCGTGCCGCAGGCGGTTAAGAAAAAATGGGGCCCGATGATTGAAACCTATCTATCAGGAAGGCCGACCTTAAAAGCGGTGGTGGTCATCATGGATATCCGGCGCATTCCGGGGCAGGAGGAATCCAATCTGCTCGGCTGGCTCGACCATTATTCCATCGCCGGCATTGCGGTGTTAACGAAAACAGATAAACTTTCCAAAAACAAACAGACCAAACAGCACCATCTGATTGCCCGGGCGCTTGAAAGGCATGAAAACGACTTTATTCTTTTCTCGGCCAAATCGCGCCGCGGAAGAGACACTCTCTGGAATGCGATCCTTGCCTTAATTGACATCGAAGATAGACCGTCCACCGGCTAAAATCTGCTTTTATCTCGCTCGCATATGTTCAACCACTTGTGTTACCCGTATCATTTTTGATAAAAGGATAACGATACATATTTTCCGCCGCAGGCGGATTGCACTTCAGCGCTTTCTTCCCGCCGTCGTTACAATAATACGTTGCGATGGTGCGGCAAGCCCGGAAAGTGCTGTAACAAAAAAGCCTTTGGATCCTGTCGACTCAACATGTCCAGCACCACCGACAAATTCGAAAATTTCAAATCCGGCTATGTGGCCATTGTGGGCGTACCCAATGTGGGCAAATCGACATTGCTTAACCGCATGCTCGGTGAAAAGATTTCGATCACCTCCAAAAAGGCCCAGACCACCCGCAATCGCATTCTGGGCGTTGTGCACAGGCCTGGCGCCCAGATCGTTTTCATTGATACGCCGGGGATATTTGAAGCCAAAGATACGCTCAATCTGCGGATTGTGGATACGGCCCTATCAGCCTTGGGGGATTCCGATATCATCCTTTTTGTTTTGGATGCGGCCAATCCGGATCCAGCATCCGAGTATTTCCTGGTCAAACGGCTTCAGAAGCAGAAACGCCCGGTTATTGTAGCTCTCAACAAAATCGATCTAATCGAAAAAACGGATTTGCTGGCGGTGATTAAAAAGTGGTCGACAGAATACTATTTTGATGTCATCGTTCCGATCTCGGCCACCGAGGGCACCCAGATCGAGGAGCTGATCGAAGCCATGGAGCAATTCCTGCCCGCCGGTCCGCCGTATTTTCCCGAAGATGCCCTTACGGATGTATCGGAGCGCTTTATCGCTGCCGAAATGATTCGCGAAAGCATTTTCCGCTTAACCGGTGAAGAGATTCCCTATGCTACCGCGGTTACGGTGGATTCATTTAAAGAAGAAAAGGACGGTGGTCTTATCAAGATAGAAGCCACCATCCATCTCGAACGTGACTCTCAGAAAGGAATCATCATTGGCAAAGACGGCAGCAAGCTTAAACGCATTGGTACTGAATCGCGCAAAAAAATGGAGCACATGCTCGACACCAAGGTCTATCTAAAACTTTTTGTGCGGGTTCAGAAAAACTGGCGCAGGGATACGCGTGCATTGAGAAAGTTTGGTTACTGAATCGCTGAATCGGAAAAAAGGGCGGATAAAAATAAAAACCAGGCGGAAGCATTGCTTCCCTTGGTTTTAACAAATTAGGGTGTGCATCAAGGCCCCGCTTCATTGAGCGGGGGGATGGGTGTTTTTAGCCACTTCTAAAGCTTTGAGAGAATCTTGTCGTGGATAGCCTCGGATTTCACCCGATCGCCGAATGTGCCGATGCGAACACCGACCTCGGTCGAATTTTCCCCCAGTCGTTTCACATTAATGGAAAAGCTTTTGCCATCAGCCATTTTGCCCTCGATAACACCGCCAAAAGCGTCATTTTTCTTGGACTCCGGGGTCAATTTCAGCTCTTCAACTGCACTAACAGCGGCCTGCCAGGTTTTATCCATGGAGGCTTCATAGTTTCTCTTGAGGTCCCCTTTTACATAAAAATAAGCACCGGTGCCTACCGCTGCCGCGGCGGCTCCAAGAGCGACCCACTTTTTCGAACAGGCGCTCAGGCCGATCAAAAAGCAGCAAAGCAATGCGACCAGTTGAAATCGTCTTTTGAGCATAAGTCCTCCTCCGCTTAAATGCGTGTTAGGTGCAGCGTTGGCGATTGGAACCTGTCTTAAAAATGCATCTAACGTCCAGCAGCTTGGTTGCGAGCCTTCTTAAGATGCTTACACACTTTCGTATACTGCGCTTTTGCGTCGGCTAGCGCCTGGCAATTGACCGTGATCGGCTATTTTTTAGACAGGTTTTAATTTATCAAACTCCCCATACCCTGTCAAACTTGAATGGCCGGGGGTCGGGCAGAGACATTTTGCGAGGCATATTAGAAGTGGTTTCGAAACCTCAGATCAGGTTTCCCGCTTGAACACAGGATTGCACGTCTTGATTTTAACAAATTAATGTGTGCATCAAAGCAAGGCGCAGGCCGATCGATAACGCGCCGTCCGCCACACATTCTGGCGGATGAGCATTTATCGGAGGCCTGTAACGCAGCCATCGGGCCTCAGATGGGGTTTTGAAACGACTTCTAGAATTATTTCTCTATCAACGCTCTCAAATTTCTAGCCAGTGAATGATAATATTCCATGATGCCGTGCGCTTTAAGCTTTTCAACGGTTTTACGCGGTAGCCGCTCTCCGGCAACGCCGCTCAAAATAAGGTCGGTTTCTTCAAGATTGAAACTCGCTCCGTTCTCGATCCTTTGAACAAGATTTTTATTGGCCGGACATACTTTCTGGCAGACCATGCAGCCCACCAGGCTGTTGTGCCAGGCAGATGACAGCCATTCGGGAAAATCGTTAGGGCGTTCATTGTGAAAGGTCAGGCAGCGTTCGGCATGCAGCCGAAATCGATCCGATCCGATGGCATCGGTCGGGCAGGCTTTTGCACATGCATGACAATTCTCACACTGATCCAGTACAGTGGGGTCTCCCCAGTCATCTTGCGCGCAAGGAACATCGGATATAAACACCACCGGCCGGTGAAAGCTGCCTGTTCCCTTTACATAGGTGATGTTGTTTTTGCCATAGTGCGCCAGACCGCTGCGCACCGCCAGCAATTTTTCGGGCAGCCTGACCTTTTTTAGCCGATATCCTCGGGGTTCGAGATACGCTTTTAAAAGATTTTCTACATCATCATCGGTGCCAAAAGAATAGGTGGGTGGAATAATAACCGGGTAAGACTTCTCCTTTCGCACAAAAGTAACCTGTATTTGGGGCTGCGGTGCGGATACGATGATCAATGACTGCGCGTCTTTGAACTTGCGGTGGCAGGTGAAATCAAATGAGGCCAGATATCCGTCGTAGATGTCTGGATCTAACAGGCCTCTTTGGTGATCGTTCAGGATTTCTTTCTTAAGTTCCTCAACTCGCTCGATGGATACGATTTTAGCCAGATAGCCCTGAGTCACTAAACTTTCATTCAGTACGCCCATCATCTCATCCGGTATTTGCATGCACGACCTCCTGTATTAGGCTTTCATTGCAGCCCGAACTTCATAGTGCTGTGAGCGTTCGTCAAACCTCGACAGCAATGCTCTTGCTTTGGGAGGGACCACGGCCACTCCATCGTCTTCTCCTGCGAAAGCACGAATCGCCGCTACGGAGTCAAACCACATAACCGTCATAAACTCTACCTCCTCGTCGAGATTTCGCCGAAAGAGCTGTATTCCGTGGTAACCACCCATTTGGCGATTTTGAATCCCAACGAAAATTTCGCTCTTGAGGAGTGACTCATAAGCGTCTGCTTTTGCTGGCGCAGTCCAACCATGCCAAATTCGACTAATCATGTTCATTTGCTCCTTGACAAATATCTAACCATCTATTAATTTTTTGATGGTTAAATGAATAATCCATTTTTTATAACCTGTCAAGCTATTTTTACCGGTTATTTTTTTGGGGAGATCATAAGTGAGTAAAAAAAGAGATGCGGGCAAAATCAAACTCATAGGGGGGGCTTTGTGTATTGATTTTGTGAATACGGTCGACGGCTACGGCTGCGAAGACCCGGGAGAATATTTTAATAACTATCAGGATCTTATCGACTGGAGTCGGCACGTGGGCACCATCACCGCAGGTGAGGCCAAAACATTGTCCCGCTCCGCGGCTGCCCATCCGACTGATGCAAAAAGCGTCCACAGCAGTGCAGTCAAACTGCGGCAAGTCATCTATCGCATCTTTACGATGACCCTGCAGGATTCTTCTCGTGCCCAAAAGGACCTGGCGGTTTTTAACAATTACCTTGCCGCAGCCATGAAGCGATCCCGCATCGTCAAAAGCGAAAAAGGTTTTCACTGGGACATGGCGGGCAATAAGTCAGAATTGGATTGGATCCTGAACCCGGTCATCCGTTCTGCCGCCGACCTGCTGATCTCTGAGGAATTAGGGCGCATAAAAAAATGTGCCGACCCGACCTGCGGCTGGCTGTTTCTGGATATCAGCCGCAACCGCAGCCGGCGCTGGTGTGACATGCGCGATTGCGGCAATCGCGCCAAAGCCAGCCGGTTCTATAAAAAAAATAAAAGATCAAAAAACTGATTAAAAAATGTTTAACCATATTGCACAATTGGACTTAGGCCTCTCGCAAAGACGCTAAGTCGCAAAGAATTTGAAACGCTCAACTCAGGAAGAAGGAGGTAAACCCATGGCAACTGTAAAATTAATCGAATACGAAGAAGCCGGCCCGGAGGTGCGGGCGGTCTACGATGATATCATGGCCACGCGACAAATCGACTGGATCAACAACTTCTGGAAAGCGTTGGCGGTTCAACCGGTGCTTTTGCGGCGCACCTGGGAAGGGGTCAAAGCGGTTATGGCACCCGGAGCCCTTGACCCGCTGGTCAAAGAAATGCTTTATGTGGCGGTCAGCGTCACCAACGGCTGCACCTATTGCATCAACAGCCATACGGCGGCGGCCCGAAAAAAAGGCATGAGCGAAGAGATGCTGGCTGAGCTGATGGCGCTAGTGGGGATGGCTAACCAGACCAATGCGCTGGTCAGCGGCTTTCAGGTGGAACTCGACGAGGCGTTTCAAAACGGCGGGCGCCAAGCCTGAAAAACGCAAATGGCCGGCGCTTTTAAAAAAAAGCAAAATCGCCGAATATTCATTCTCTTCGGCGATTTTGGTTCGGTTTTTCAGATGCCATCAGAAATACGATGCGATGCTAACTTTATCGCCGCGCTGGGTTTCCTTCTGATTCTCACCGCTTTGGAACTTAATTCGCCGTTTGAGCGGCTTCAAACAACCTCAAGTACTCACCATACCCTTCTTTTTCCAGATCTTCCCGGGGAACAAACCTCAGGGCGGCGGAATTGATACAGTAGCGCAAACCGGTGGGCGCCGGACCATCCGGAAATACATGACCCAGATGTGAATCGCCGTGTTTGCTGCGCACTTCGGTTCGCACCATGAAAAATTTGCGGTCTTCGTGTTCAACGATATTTTCGGGCACCAGCGGCTGGGTGAAACTGGGCCAGCCGGTCCCGGAATCAAATTTTTCCGTTGATGCGAACAAAGGCTCTCCGGAAACGATGTCCACATAGATGCCCTCTTTTTTGTTGTCATGATATTCGTTGTTAAAGGGCGGTTCAGTACCGTCTTGCTGGGTGACCTTGTACTGCATGGCCGACAACTTCTCTTTGAGCACCGCATCATCCGGTTTTGAATATCTAGTATTTCCTTCCGGTCGGGTGGCCTCTAACGAACCTTTGGTTTCATTCCCCCAGGTGCTGTTCAAGAACTGGTCGCGGCCGGAGCCTCGGCGGTAGAATTTATACCGTATCGGGTTTTTATCGTAGTAATCCTGATGGTATTCTTCAGCGCTATAAAATTCGTCCAGCGGAACAATTTCGGTGACAATCGGCCGGGAGAAGCGGCCTGATTTTTCCAGCGCGGCTTTGGATTCCTCGGCGATGCGTTTTTGTTCTTCATCGTGGTAAAAAATGGCGGTTCGATACTGGGATCCGCGGTCAACGAATTGCCCGCCGGCATCGGTGGGATCCACGTGCCGCCAGAAAACCTCCAGCAGTTCAGCGTATGTAATTTTGGCCGGATCGTAGCGTACCTGAACCGCTTCGGCATGACCGGTACCGCCGGCCGAAACTTCCTTGTATGTCGGGTCCGGCTCGTCGCCGCCGCTATAGCCCGATATCGCTTCAATAACGCCGTCAACTTTTTCAAAATCCGATTCCACACACCAGAAACAGCCGCCGGCAAAGGTTGCTGTCTTAATATTCTTAGTTTCTGCTTTCATGATGGGACTCTTTTCCTGCTTATTAATTGATTTTTCGTTTGTTTTTTGGAATCCCAATAGGACCATTCCTATCAGGAGAAAAAGGCCGATAATCATTATGGTTTTCATCATTTTTAACTCCATATCCGACGATGTATTTTCGGGTTAAGATCCTAAAATATAAGCATGATAAATTGAAAAGTCAGGTTTTTAATTGCTTAGTCGAACCGCAAGGGGGGACCTTACAGCACGCCGATCATTTACGACAATTTTTCTACAACCACCGATGCGGCGCTTCTGCATTTCGAATCATTTTAATGGAAAGCGGCATAAACTTTTTCTTGACAGCAGGATGGAAAAAGGATTTAAAAAGTTCAATGTCTGACATTCAGACATAGTATTTTCGAGTCGAATCCAATGCGCCGGGCGCTATCTGTCGATTGTCGCACATAGGACTGATCAGCGAACCTGGAAATAGAGCGAGAAGATGCAGCCTGGCCTCCAAAACCCGGCGGAAACCCCTCCGACATGAAATGAGAAAATCCTTTCTGTATATCTACGTGCTCTCCTTTTTTTCCGGCATGTGTATCATGGCCATTGAACTTTGTGCATCCCGACTCATGGCGCCTTTTTTCGGTACCTCCTCTTTTGTCTGGACCAATATCATCGGTGTCATAATGATTGCCCTGTCAGCCGGATACGTCATCGGCGGGAAGCTCGCTGACCGGAAACCAAGACTTGATATCCTGTTGAAGTTGCTTTTGGCTGCTTGTGCGTTTCTCCTTCTGCTGCCCTTTGTGGCTTTCATCGTTGTCCAGTGGCTTTCATCTTCGATGCAGAGCCTCGATTCGTCCTTTTCGTTCATATTTCTGGGATCGCTATTGGCCATCGCGCTGCTGTTCTCTCCACCGATTGTGATCCTGGGCATGACCAGTCCTTTCCTCATCCGGATTGTCGCGCAGACCGACCGCGTAGGGGTTTCCGCAGGCCGCATCTTCGGCATCTCGACGGTCGGAAGTGTTCTCGGAACGTTTTTACCCGTCCTCGTCCTCATTCCGGCCATCGGAACCGCCAAGACGATCATGTTATTTTCCGCAGCCCTTTTCGTCGTCACCGCGCTGGGTTTCACCGGAAAGACCAGCGCCCTGATTTCAGTGGCGGCAATCGTGCCCTTCTTTTTCCCGGTGCCGGATGCAAGGCAAACCCCGGGAAAGATCCACGCAACGGAGTCGGCCTATCAGTATATAGAAGTGTTTGACAGAGGTTCTTACCGTTATCTCGTGTACAACGACGCAGCCGGATTTCAGACGGTCGCCAACAAGCGCGGTCCCCTCACAGGCCGGAATTACTATTATGACTACTATTCTCTGCTTCCATTCATTTTTGAAGGCACGCCCCGAAATGCGCTCATCATCGGTCTGGGAGGAGGCATCATTGCGAACCAGTTCCGCTACTTTCACCCGCAAATCGTCGTGGATGGTGTCGAAATAGACCCGAAGGTCATACAGATCGCGCGGGACTACTTCGCTCTGCGTCCGGATGTGGGGGTATTCAACCAGGACGGGCGCATCTTCGTGACCCTGAGTAAAAGAAAATACGACATTGTCATTATCGATGCTTACACACAACAAATTTACATTCCTTTTCATCTGACCACTGTTGAATTTTTCACTCAATTGAAGGATCGGCTTTCGGAACAGGGAATTGTCGCCATGAATGTTTCGGCTCCCAGAGCAGACTCACCACTTCTTCTGAGCATCATGAACACGCTTCGGCTTGTATTCCGTCATGTTTATCTATTCAGAATCCCGATGACTTCCGACAATATTGTGCTCGTCTCAGACAGGAGCGTGAACTTCGGGTTGCTCGGAAGAGCGGCCGGGACCGAACTTCAGGGCATCGCCCGGCTCAGCCAGCCCCTGTTCCGGGAAGGCGAATCCGACGGCAGGTATCAGCCGCTCACCGACGACAGGGCTCCCATCGAGCATATGGTGGATTGGGAGATCCTCAAAAAGGCCAAAAAGGCCAATTTTGCCAGAGGCGGTGCCGGTTGAGAACGCAAACCAACACAGCACGGCATTCTTTTACAGATTCCAGCCTAGAACTTTGAATTTTTCTCTATCAAGCAGTAAACGTTGCAAAAATTAGATCCATATGTTTTTTTCTTGACAGCGGGCTGATTTAATTCTTTAAGGAAAAGAAATGTCTGACATTCAGACCTTCATTTAAGGTGTTTTATGCCATCTGATCTCAAGGCCGTTTTTACCCCCATCAAGAGCTCCAGAACCTTTGAAGAAGTCTCAAATCAAATCAAAAAACTGATCTTTGACGGTGTTTTTAAAGCCGGCGACAAACTCCCCCCCGAAACCGAACTGGCCCAGCAGTTTAGTGTCGGTCGTCAATCGATTCGCGAAGCCATGAGAATTCTTGAACTTTCCGGCTTTATCTCCATTCACAAAGGCGGCGGTGGCGGCGCAATCATCAAAGATACCATTTCCAGCACCATCAGTGAGCTCTTTTTGGATGCCTTTCAGCTGGAAAAAATTACGCTCGAGGAATTAACCATCGCGCGATTCGAAATTGAAAAAATCGTTTTGAAATACGCCGTCAAAAATGCGGATGAGTCGGATATCGGATCGCTCCAGGAAAATATTCGTCGGTCCCGCGAAAAAATAGAAAACAACCTCCTGGCCGTCGATGAAAACATTCGATTCCATAAACTGCTGGCCAGGGCTTCGAAAAACCATTTATTTGTCATCGTCGTTGAAGCGGTCACCATGGCCATCAGACATTTTATGAGCGGACTTGAACCCGATTCAGAATCTTCCGACAGCGAAAAATGGTACAACGAAAATATGATGAACTCAAAAAATACGCTGGCTTACCATGAAGGTATTCTGAAGGCGGTTATTGAAAAAAAATTGGATGAAGCCACGGAGATTCTTGAAAATCATCTGCAGGAAGTAAAAAGTCGGCTGCAGCCTTTGGCCGGATAAAAAAGTGATCCAAAAATCAAATTTTAACCATCGCGGAGGATAACATGAAGAAAATTGACATTTTTAATCACCTCTTTCCTAAAAATTTTTTCGACAAAATGATCGAGGTCGCGCCGAATCAAAAAGATATTGGCAAGCGCGTCAGAACGATTCCGGTGGTTGTGGATTTAGAAAAACGATTCCGGGTCATGGACCAGTTTGAAGATTATGTCCAGGTGATCTGTTTGCCAAACCCCCCGCTGGAAATCCTGGGCAGCCCTGAAGTGACCTGCGAGCTCGCTCGAATCGCCAATGATGGGCAGGCTGAATATGTTGCCAAATACCCGGATCGGTTCCCCGGATTCATTGCCTCATTGTCCCTCAGCGATCCGGATGCCGCCTTGACCGAGCTTGAGCGGGCGATTAAAGACCTCAAGGCGGTGGGCGTTCAGTTTTTTACCAATGTAAAAGGGGCGCCGCTTGATCGGCCTGAATTCGAGCCCCTGTTTGCAAAAATGGCGGATTTTGATCTGCCCATCTGGATTCATCCGGCCAGAGCCGCTCATTTTCCGGACTATCTCACCGAGAAGAAGTCAAAATATGAAATCTGGTGGACCTTCGGCTGGCCTTACGAAACCAGCGTGGCCATGTCGCGGATCGTTTTTGCCGGTTATTTCGACAAGTATCCCAATCTGAAAATCATCACCCATCATCTGGGCGGCATGATTCCGTACTTTGAAGGCCGCGTGGGCCCCGGATGGGACCAGCTGGGCAGCCGCACATCCGATGAGGATTATACCGTCCTCCTCAAGCAGCTCAAAAAGCGGCCGCTGGACTACTTTAAAATGTTTTATGCCGACTCTGCGGTTTTCGGCTCTGTTGCCGCCACGAACTGCGGTCTGGCGTTTTTCGGTGCCGATAATGTCCTGTTCGCCTCGGACAGTCCTTTCGACCCGGAAAAAGGCCCCGGATATATCCGCGAGACCATCAAGGTCATCAACGAACTTCCCATATCCGATACTGATCGGCAAAAGATATTCGAAGGCAATGCCAGAAGGCTGTTAAAACTATAGAACCCATTTCAAAAAAGCGTCTAAGCGCACGGAACATTTTTTCCCTCCATTATGGATGGAAAATTCATAGTGGATTTGATAGCAGATCTACCGCATGCGCACATGACAGGGATACAGTGGGTGGGATTTTAATCTGAAAAGGAGGCTGAAAAATGAGAAAAAATGTGAAAAAAATTCTATGGATCGGTTTTGGGCTTATGGTTTGCATGCTGCTGCTTCAGACAACCAATTTGCCCACTGGCAAGGCTTATGCTGAGGTCCAACAGTTGTCCATGGGGACATCGAGTGTCGGCGGAGTCTTTTACAATGTCGGGGCCCCGGTTGCACAGTGTATCAACAAGGCCCTTCCCGAGGTCAACGTCACCGCAGAATTCACAGAAGGGTCCACCGAAAACATGCACCTCATCCAGAAAAAGAAAATGCAGCTGGCGGTGATTTCTCCAATGGTCGGATATTTTGCCGGAAAAGGTATCAAGATGTTCGAAAAGAGCGGGCCCGTCGATTTTCGGGTTATTGTGCGCCTGCTGCCCAACGGCAATGTCTGGACGGTCTTGAAGAGCAACAAGGACATCAAAACCATTCGGGATTTCAAGGGACAAAGAGTGGGGATCGGCACCGGCGGGATCGGCGTGGTGTCAAGGCTGCAATTGGAATATTTCGGGATTGACATCAAAAAAGATATCAAACCGTTCTTTCCGCAAACGGGCGAACTGGCCACTTTGCTAAAGGATGGAAAAATTGACGTCTCCTTCCTGACCGAGGGGCTGGCCAAAATGGTGACGGCCACCCATGAGATCCGGATGATCTCCTGGGAGGAGGAGGACCGCAAAAAATACGTAGAAAAACATTCTTATTTTGGAGAGTTCAACTACAAACCCAACCACTTCAAAGGGGTGGATTATGAAGTCAAGACCATCGACAACGGGATACAGCTGATCGCCTCCGCGGATATGCCTGATGAAATGGCTTATAAGCTGGCCAAGGCGGTCATTGAAAATATCGACTGCATCTCCAAAATCTTCGCTCCCGCCAAGGCCCTCAGCCCGCAGTGGTGCGCCTCTGAACTGGGCAATCCGTTTCATCCGGGCGCAATCAAATATTTCAAGGATGCCGGCTTGTGGAAGTAATGTGTAATCCTAAAAGGAGGGGATAATGACAGAGACAATAGGGGCCGAGGATCGCATCGCAAAGGCACGTTCAGCGATCGGGAAATGGGTGGCCGTATGTTGTTCGATTTTTGTGATTTACGCCCTGGCCACCATGGCCTTGCAGGACTTGCAGCTTTTGAGCCTTTTCCTCGCATTTTCCCTGGCGGTGGGCTTTCTTCATTATCCCCTTCAGCCAAAGAAGCCGGGCTCCCTGCCCCTGCTTGTTGTTGATCTCATACTGGCAGCGCTCGGTTTTTCTTTCGCGATCTATATCTATGTTGACTACTGGGAGTTTATCTTTCGCGTCGGGGATCCGACCAACTGGGATCTTTTTTTCAGTATCGTCAGCATCGTGCTTATCTTTGAGTTGACCCGCCGCGTCGTGGGGTGGTCCCTGCTCATTATCGCCTTTGCCTTTCTGGCTTATTGCTTTTTCGGGCAGCACCTGCCAGCGCCCTTTTCCCACAGGGGCTATGACCTGGAGAGGATTGCCACCACACTTTTTATGTCTAGTAACGGATTGTTTGGTGTTCCGATGCGGGTCACCACCTATTTTATCTATCTTTTCGTCGCCTTTGGGGCCTTTTACGAGACCTGCGGCGGAACTGAATTTTTCGTTGATCTGGCGAGCGCCCTGTTCGGCAAGCTGAGGGGGGGACCGGCCAAGGTCTCTGTCGCGGTCAGCGGGATGATGGGAACGATCTCCGGAAGCGCCGTTGCCAATACCGTGACCACCGGATCCCTGACCATTCCCCTGATGAAGCGCATCGGCTTTGAGCGTCATGTGGCCGGGGCCGTAGAAGCCACGGCCTCCACCGGCGGCCAGCTCATGCCTCCGGTGATGGGGGCGGCCGCCTTTATCATGGCGGAATATTTAGGGGTCCCATATATTGAAGTCTGCAAGGCCGCCGTTATCCCGGCGGTTCTCTATTTCATAGCGATTTACAGCGTGGTCCATTTTTACTCTTTGAAAATCGGGATCGAGGGTCTGTCTGAGAGTGAAATCCCCTCTATAAAATTCGTGCTCCGCGATAAATGGATGTTTACGGTTCCGCTGATCGTTTTGATCGGGATTTTAGTCTATGGCTACTCCCCCAGGATAGCGGTACTCTTTTCCCTGCTGGCCACTGTTGTCATGAGCTTTTTCAGAAAAGAATCCAGGATGATGCCGGCCAAGATATTTGATGCCATGGCCAAGACCGGATATAACTGTGTCATGGTTGTGGGGGCCTGTGCCACGGCCGGCATCGTCATCGGTGTGGTTCTGTTAACGGGAATGGGCGCCAAGATTACCGCCCTTGTGCTCACCATTTCTGCCGGATCCTTGCTCATCGCACTTCCCATCGTCATGCTGGCATCGATCCTCTTTGGAATGGGCCTTCCCACAGTGGTTTGCTATGTCCTGCTCGCCGCAACGGTGGCCCCTTCGTTGATTGATTTAGGCGTGACGCCAATGGCGGCCCATCTTTACATCTTTTATTTCGGGATGCTGTGCATGGTGACCCCGCCGGTCTCTTTCGCCGCCTATGCCGGTGCGGCCATCGCCGAGGCGGACCCCATGAAGACGGGCTGGACCGCATGGCTCTTTGCCCTTGCCGGATTTCTGCTGCCCTACATGTTTGTCTTTAACAATTCACTCCTGTTAATGGGATCTGTGACGAAAATCTTATTATCTATTCCGACCGGCGTGATCGGGGTCATCTGCCTGGGGGCCGGCATAACCGGCTATTTTCGCAGGGCCGCTTCGTTGCCTGAACGAATATTGCTGTTTGCAGCGGCTTTTTTCTTGATCAAACCCGGCTGGGCAACAGATCTGGTCGGATTTCTCAGTGCCGCCGCGGTGTTTATACTGCAAGTCAGAAAATCGGGGGTTAAGGCGCCGGATAACAGATGACAGATGACAGAGGTCAGAAGACAGATATTGCAGCAACTGGATGAAACACTTTCTTTGTCTTCTGTTTTCTGACTTCTGACACCTGAATACTGACACCTGACACCATTGAGGAACGCAACGATACAAACCTATACCAAGAACATAAGGAATTAATTTATGGCACCTGTAATTGACCGCAACCTGTGCAATGCCTGCGGCATCTGTGATGAGCACTGCCCTTTGGATGTTCTTTATCTGGTCGACGATGTGCTTGAAGTTCGCTATCCGGATGAATGCTGGCACTGCGGGGCCTGCCGCCAGGACTGCCCGACCGGGGCGGTGACCATCGAGTTTCCGCTGATCATGCTGGGCGTCTAAACCCAGTATTTATCGTAAAGGGTTGAGCCCGTTATCCGTTATCCCGTTGCCTGTTAAAAGAGGTATAATTCGATCGTATTCCTTATTTAACAGGCTCAACCGGCTAACGGGCAACGGGCTAACCTAAAAAAGAAAACAAGGAGAAACCCATGCAGTCAGGAAAAGATTACCAGATCGAGGCCGATGTTGCCATTATCGGCGGCGGTACGGCCGGCGTCAATTCAGCCATGGCAGCTGCCGAATTGGGCATGAAGGTACTGGTGGTCGACAAGGCCAATATCAACCGCAGCGGCGCCATTGCCGGCGGCATCGACCATTTCCACGCTTTCCTTGAAACCGGTGAAGCGTGGGACACCCGCGAAGCCTGGCTGAAATATGTCGGTCGGCTGGCCAAAGGTGCGGTCAATCTGAAGATTCACGAGGCGGTTTTGTGCGAAGAGATCAAAGCCGGCATCGAACGGGTCGAACGCATCGGAATTCCGCTGCGGGATCCGAGCACCGGTAAATTTTTTCGCACCCAGGCCCTGGGAATGCCCGGGCCCTATGCCATCAATTTCAACGGTAAAAAGCTCAAGCCGGCGATGGCAAAGGAAGTCAGACGGCTCGGCTGCCGGGTGCTCGACCGCGTCCAGGTCACCCAGCTGTTTTTGCACGACGGCGAAATGGCCGGCTTTAGCGGATATGACATCCGCACGGGTAATTTTTATCAGGTTCGGGCAAAAGCCGTCATCATTTCCACCGGCAATACCAATCGAATGTTCAAGTCCCAGACCGGAAACCCCTTTAACCTCTGGTACTGCCCGGCCTGCACGGGGGATTTGCACCGACAGGCATTTGATGCCGGCGTGGAGCTGGCCAACATGGAATACATACGCATGACCATCGTGCCCAAGGGCTTTAGCGCGCCAGGCTTCAATGCCTTTTTCGGAATGGGATCCCGCCTGATCAACGCTCTGGGAGAGAACTTCATGCAGAGGGTCCACCCCATGGGCGACCGCGCGCCCCGCAATTACATGGTCTGGGGAGCCATTCAGGAACTGAAAGAGGGCCGCGGTCCGATCTACATGGACTGCAACCATTTAAAGGCAAAAGAGCGCGAGCACCTTTTTACAACCCTGGGTTACGACAAAGATACGCTGCCGGATTTTTTTGTCAAAAAAGGATACAATCTGGAAGGCACCATGATCGAAATGACCGTCTCCGAGCCCATGCAGGCACGTCCTTCCGAGCAATGCGGCAGCGGAATTAAGATCGATGAAAAATGTGCCTCCAACATCCCGGGCCTGTTTGCGGCCGGAGATTCTTCCGATCAAATGGGATGCCTGCATATGTGTGTGGCCGGCGGTTATGCAGCCGGCAAGCATGCGTCTGATTACGCCCGGCAGACCAAAAACCTCAAACCGCTCGACGCCGGCAAAATAAAAGCTGAAAAAGATCGGATTTTCAAACCGCTGTACAAAAAAACGGGAATGCCATACTGGGAGTTTGAAGACATCGTCCGCATTGTCACCACGGATAACTTCGGCCCGGTTAAGACGGAAACCAGTTTAAAAACGGCGCTGCAAAAACTCGACCGATTGGATGACGCCCGCGAGGATCTTAAAGCCGACAATTTACATGAGCTTATGCGGGTGCATGAGGCCATGAACATTCAGCAGGTAGCCAAGATTACGGCCACCGCTGCCATGGCTCGCAAAGAGAGCCGCTTTCCACCCTACCATTACCGGGCGGATTTCACTGAAACCGACGATGAAAATTTTTGCGGATTGATTGTTGTCCGCAAGGGCGCCAACGGAGAAATTGCCACTCGTTTTGAACCCCTTTCCTACGATGTATAAAGCGCTATAATTTGAGATTAGAATCCATCTCAAAAATAGGATTTTGGTTCAGGATCGCGGCGGGGCCGAGTTTAAAACCGCAGGCAACCTTTTGGTTGTCGAGGATTTGAAACGAGGCACCAACAAAGATATGGGGCCAAAAGACATTTTTGAGATCGGTTCTAGAGAGGTGTCTATGTTACTCAAAGGCCGTGTTGCCATTATTACCGGAGCGGCCCGGGGGATTGGTGCCGCCTTTGCGGTCGGCTATGCAAAGGAAGGCGCCAGACTGGTGATCGCAGACATTGTTGACGGCGACGGTACCGTTGCCGAGGTCTGCCGGGCAGGCAGCGAAGCCATCTTCGTCAAGACCGATGTCACCCGGCAGGATCAATGCGATGCCATGGCCAACGCCGCGGCGGATCGCTTCGGTCGCATCGACATCCTCGTGAACAATGCGGCCCTGTTTGCCGACATCATCAAAAAACCCTTTATGGGTATCACCACTGACGAGTGGAATCGCGTTATGGAGGTCAACACCAGCGGCCCTTTTCACTGTGTCAAGGCGGTTTTCCCCTATATGCGGGAAAAGGGCGGCAAAATCATTAATGTGGCATCTTCGGTTGTCTTTGAGAGCGCTGCCGGAATGCCGCATTATGTGGCTTCCAAAGGCGCAGTCATGGCGTTTACACGCTGCATGGCCCGGGAGCTGGGCGCACACAATATAAATGTCAACTCTCTGGCTCCGGGCTATACGCAGTCGGAGGCCAGTAAAAAAATACAGAAGAACCGTCAGGACGGCGGCATCGACCCCGAGCAGATCCAGATGCAGCGGCGCTGCCTGAAGCGCTCGGAAGGGCCGCAAGATCTGGTCGGCACGGCGATTTTTCTGGCGAGCGACATGAGCAATTTTATCACCGGACAGCTGATCCTGTGTGATGGCGGCTCTTCGTTCCACTGAGCCGTCAAGTTGCCCGGGATTAATATAACAACACTGTTTATTCACCACAAAGGCACAAAGCGCACAAAGAATCGTTTTTTTAACTCTTTGTGAACTTCGTGCCCTTCGTGGTGCGAACCCTGTTCAGAGATTTATTCACCACGAAGAACACGAAGAATGATATTTAGATGTTTTTCACCCTTTGTGAACTTGGTGCCTTTGTGGTGTAACAAAATGCTCAGTGCAACCCCCGGTCATGACTAATAAATCCTCAAAAAAAAATGAACGGGTGATCACCACCACCTGTTCCTATGATTGCGGGGCGCGCTGTCTGCTCAAAGTGCATGTCGCCGATGGAAGGATCACCCGCATCCGCACCGACAATCAGCGCGGTCCCGGATTAAAGGCGTGCATCCGCGGGCTTTCCCAGAAACACGTGGCTTATTCCCCGGATCGCCTGACGCAACCTTTAAAACGGATTGGCGAGCGCGGCCGGGCAGCGTTTGAGCCCATCTCCTGGGACCAGGCCCTCGACACGGTGGCTAAAAAATTAAAGCAGGTCAAAGCGACCTCCGGGCCCCATGCCACCCTGCTGATGGATTATTTCGGCAACGAGGCAGTCCTCAACAATACCCTGAAAACCGGGCGACGCTTCTTTAACCTTTTCGGCGGATGTACCACCGTCTGGGGCAGCACCTCGCTGGAAGGGGCTCGATTTGCCTGCGATACCACCCTGGGCACCCAGTTTACCGCCAACAGCCGCGATAATTTGCTGCACTCCAAATTAATCATTCTGTGGGGCTGGGATCCGCTGGTCTCCCGTTTTCGGCCTTACACCGCCGACTATCTTTCGCGGGCAAAGAAAAAAGGAGCCCGGATTATCGCGGTGGACCCGCGCCGGACGCTGTCGGCCGAAAGCCTGGCGGAACAATGGATTGCCGTCAAACCGGGCACCGACGCCGCGTTGATGGTCGCCATGGCCCATGTCATGATTGCCGAGAATCTCTACGATCAGGGCTTCATCCAAACCCATACGTTCGGGTTTGACGAATTTAAAAACCATGTCACCGGAAAAGCCGACGGAGTCCCCAAAACCCCCGGCTGGGCGTCTGGCATAACCGGTGTGCCGGCTGATGTCATTGAACGGCTGGCGCGGGAATACGCCACAATGAAGCCGGCCGCCCTGTGCACCGGCTGGGCGCCGGGCCGCAGCGCCTTCGGCGAGCAGTTTCATCGCGCGGCCATCACCCTGGCCGCCATGACGGCTAATATCGGTGTGGTCGGCGGCCATATGGCCGGAGGCACCGACCGCATGGCGCTCGGAGCGCCGGCGGCCTCTTTGCCGGTGCCGCCTGTAGATAATCCGCAGGTCCATGTCAGTGAAATCTATGACACGATTTTAAAGGGGGTTTCCGGCGGCCATGCGGCGGATATCAGGCTGCTTTACGTCGTGGGTTGCAACATCTTAAACCAGTTTTTAAATGTCAACAAAGGCATCGAAGCGCTCAAAACACTGGATTTCATCGTCGTTCATGAACTGTTTTTAACCCCCACCGCGCGGTTTGGGGACATCGTCCTGCCGGTGACCCATTATCTGGAAAATGAAGACATCGGTCCCCCCTGGCTCGGCGGTCCGTATTGTATCTATATGAACCGGGTGATCGATCCCCTGCCGGAGACCCGTTCGGATCTGGCGATTTTTACGGAACTGGCGCGCCGTCTGGGCGTTGAAGGCTACAACGACCGTTCCGATGCGCAGTGGTTAAAGGCCTTTCTGGAAGCCACTCCGGATTTTCCCGACCAGCAGCGATTCAGGCAAATCGGCGTTCATCGCATCGAGCTCAGCGAACCCCGGGTGGCATTTGAAAGCCAGATCGAAGATCCCGCGAGGCATCCCTTTGAGACCCCATCGGGTAAAATTGAAATCTACAGCCACAAAATTGCCCGGATGAATCATCCGCAGATCCCGCCGATCCCCCGCTATATCGAGCCCTGGGAAGGGCCCGCCGGCAGGGGTGACGAAAAATTTCCCCTGCAGCTGGTCAGCCCCCATTCGCAAACCCGGGCCAATTCCCAGTTCGATAATATTCCGCACCTGAAACAAAAAGCCGATGACCGCATCTGGCTAAACCCGGCCGATGCCGCCGCCCGGGGCATTTCAGACCGAGACCGCGTCATGGTTTACAATGATCGCGGACGCCTGCGCACCCGCGCCAGAGTCACCGAGCGGATCATGGCAGGGGTTGTCAGCCTGGATGCCGGCATCTGGTTCCAGCTAGACGAGGATGGCGTGGATATCAACGGCTGCGTCAACGTGCTTACCCGAGATGCCATGTCCCCCGGCGGCGCTTTTCCCTCCAATACCTGCCGGGTCCAGGTTGAGCGC
>Ga0209742_10000155_pt1 | contig 39876 bp, 33 predicted proteins | sample DeeMarSeWOR38_10_FD_187462 | JGI IMG/M metagenome (GOLD analysis project Ga0209742, IMG submission 187462) | Marine sediment microbial communities from White Oak River estuary, North Carolina - WOR-3-8_10 (SPAdes) (version 2) | ecosystem: Environmental > Aquatic > Marine > Intertidal zone >...
AACTGTATTTTAAAACCCACTTCCCAGTCATTGGGAGAATCCGTATATTTGAAGTCAAACAACCAGCACTGAGACTGATAGGTGAATCCGACGCCGGTTCGATTTCGCTTGTTGGTCTCCAAGTCATATGAATTATCGCCGTTAATCGAAAGGCGATCGGTTAATTGCAGCCATATTTTACTGTAAATAGACTGGATGTCTTTTTCACTGTCGGTTTCCTCGGTTGCTTTCTCATAACGATAATCCACATATACTTTGTCGCCTCGGTTGTTCCACAGGGTTCCCTGAATGTTATGGCCCAGAAATTTGCTCTCATAGATTGAATATTGTGCGTCGGCATCCAGCCTGATATATCTGCGGGGTGAGGCATCGAGCCTGGCGAAAATTGGCGAAAAGGGCCTTCTTGAGCGTTCAAAGTCATAGCTATTTTCAATCTCTAACCTAAAAAAATCGTTATAAGCATAGTTGATTGATGCTTGACGATCTGTGCTGCCTTTGTCTTGCAGGTCCGGTCCGGGGCTCTTTGCATCAACCGGTTCTGATTTGGATGTCAATGTATTGATCAGGGAGTAAGTAATTTTGTTGGTTTCATCGATGCGGTCGATCGCATCAAATTGGGGCAGGTCTCTCTGCTTGGAATCCGTTATAAATTCATGCGTCACCTGCGGTCGAATGCGATGCTTGATTCTTTCGAATATCGGGCTGTCTACGTTAAAGACTCTGTTGATCTCTGTGAAAAGATCCAGGCGGGTGTCAAAAACTTCGCGATGAGACCATCGTTGGGTATCCGGCTGGTCGTCAAAATCGTGCCTATCCAGGCGATAGCCAGTCTCCCTAAAACCGACCGAAGGTTCAATCGTCGCGTATTTTTTTACCCGCAAGGGCATATAAAACCGAGGGTGCACATCCAGCCGCTGGCCGCGGGTTCCGCTATCGCGCCAAAAATAGTCATATTGAGACTCAAAATCGAAATAAAGCGGCGAAGTCAGGATTTTCTGTTTTTCACCATCAAAACTGATAAAGGGCAGTCTTTGAAGGGTTTCACTGGTGTTGATATCTCTTCGCGTATCATCGTTCCAGCGCGGCTCGAAATTGAAGCTGAATTTTGGCCACAGCCGATTCAGATTCAAACGGTTGGTTCTGAGCGGATCACTGTAGTCATCCAGTTGCCGGTGGAAGGCCTCGAGAAAATATTCATCGGTATCCTCATACCCCATGTAGCCTTCCCTAAAGTCACGCAGGTAATCCTGATCACTGGCGATATCCAGATCCAATTTGGCAAAAAACCCCAGCGGGACCGGCTGATGATGACTCATGCGAAACCAGTAGCGATATTCATTGGTGCGCAAGACCGCTTCACCGGCGTCCTTATAGCCGTAACGTTTGCTTGATGAGCCGCCGTCATCGGTTTTTTGATCGTCAAATCCATCCAGCATGAGGGTGCCCTTGGAACGCTCGTTTAAAATATAGCGATATTCAGCTCCCGGCTTTATACCGCGATCGGACATATAGTTGGCGTAAAAGGTAGCGTCGGCACTTTCTGAAATGGCCCAGAAAAAGGGTTGGCTGTATTGATAACCCTTGCGCTCGCTTTGGCCGAATTCGGGATCCAGAAAACCGCTTTGTCGATTCTTTCTGGCCGGATATCTAAAATAGGGTGTATACAGCACGGGCACCTTTCTTGCCATCAGGACTGCGTGTTTGGCGCTGCCGGAACCATCTTCTTTAATCTTGATATCTTTGCCGGTGATTTTCCAGCTGGGTGCAGGTCCGTCACAACTGGTAAGGCTGGCTTTATCCATTTGGTAGGTGTTTTCACCGGTTTTTTCAATTTTGTTGGCGGTAATATGGAAATTGTTTTCCTTCAGGAACAAATAGGCATTTTCGATCGAACCCACCTGGTTTTCAAGATCGATATCCAACTGACTGCCGGAAAGAACATCCTGACCGACGGTTAGAACCACATTGCCCCGGGCAAAAGCACGCCGGGTTTTGTGATTATAGCGAATAAAATCAGCCGTTAGCTTTTTATCATCTTTAAAAATCTGAACATTGCCGCGGGCGGTGTATTGATCCAATTGTTGGTCGTAGGTCACTTCGTCGGCTTCGAGCACCCAGGCGGCTCCGGCACCATCGTCGAGTAGCTGTTCTTTTTTCAGTTCTAGTATTTGAGCGACTGCCGAATGCGGACCTGCCAGCACACCCCAAATAATGCAGCCGAACAAGGCAGGCCATATGACTCTTTTTAAGATGAGAAGTTTCTGCAGACGTTTCAATCGTCTCAGCCGCAAGACGGCCTCCTGAAATTTTCATTGAGTCAGGTGTGAACCATTCCGCTCTGATCTTTTTAGGATCTCCGTCGCGTGCCTGTGATGAAACGCTGAAGCCGGAGTTTATTCATACGTCTTGAATACGATTGGAATTTGGGATATAAATTCGGATCTATTACCTGAATTTTGCACGGCTCTGAGGTTTTCCTATGCATATTCATGTTCATGCAAGATTCAGGTATTAAATATGTCAAGATATTATCGGAAAGTCAATTGAGCACAAATCATTATGAACATTCTTTTAACCAATGATGATGGTATTTATGCGCCCGGATTGGAAGCGCTTTACAGGCACCTGATCGTTGGGCATTCCGTCTCGGTAATCGCGCCGGATCGCGAGCAAAGCGCGGTTGGACACGGTATCACCTTAAATGAACCGCTGCGGGTACACCGCATTTCTTTAAATAATTCTTTTCAGGGTTATGCCGTCTCGGGGACACCGGCCGATTGCATCAAGATGGGGGTGCTGGAAATTCTGGATGCCAGGCCTGACATGGTGATATCAGGCATCAACCCGGGCGCCAATGTCGGTGTAAATATTAATTATTCAGGAACGGTTGCAGCAGCCAAGGAGGCGACTTTATACGGTATTCTGGCCATGGCGGTGTCCATTCACAGCCGTGAGGTCCAAAGTTATGATGAAGCGGCTTCCTTTACCAAAGAGCTGGCCGAGAACGTTTATGCCAACGGGCTTCCTTTCGGCACGTTTCTAAATGTCAATATTCCCAACCGGCCGTTGCAAGGAGTCGCCGGCATCCGTATCAGCCGGCTCGATATGGATTTTTTCCCGGAATTTATCGATAAACGGATGGATCCGCGCGAGAGAATCTATTACTGGCAGGGATGTGATTCTTTGCCGACGGGCAAGGCCACCGATATCGACGGTTCGGCCCTGTGCCAGGACTATATTTCGATTACGCCCATAAAATGCGATCAGACGGATTATCACGTGCTCGAGGCCATGAAGCGCTGGAAAATTGTCAACCCGTCAAATACACAAAAATAACGGGTGCATAATCCGCCAAAATGATAGGCGGACAAGCGCGAACTATCGCTTTATGCCTCTCGCAAAAATGCAGGCGCGCAAAGACGCTAAAGTTTTTTTATTGTTTAGGTTATAATTCTTTGCGAACTTAGCGGCTTTGCTAGAGCAATAAATTAAAAAGGACGGATTTCCTTTGTTCATTACCCTGGAAGGTATCGAAGGCTCAGGTAAAACGACCCAGATCGGTCGGCTGGCGAAATTTCTTGGAGAGCGGGGAGTCGAATGTGTGATGACCCGGCAACCCGGCGGAACGCTGATCGGGGAAAATATACGGGCGATTTTGCTGGATCCGGCGAGCACGGCCCTGGAGCCCATGACGGAATTGCTCTTATACCTGGCTGATCGCTGCCAGCATATCTATGAGCTGATCAGACCCTGCCTCGACGCTGGCAAGGCGGTCGTGTGCGATCGTTATTTTGATGCCACGGTCGTTTATCAGGGCTTTGCCAGGGGATTAAACATTGAGCTGATCCAGAAACTGCACCAAATTTTGTTTGACGATTTAAAGCCCGATATGACCCTGCTGCTGGATCTTGCCCCCGAGGTCGGCCTGAAGCGGGCCTGGCAGCAATTAAATAACGGCCAACGATCCGGGCATGAAAGTCGCTTTGAAGCTGAAACGTTAGCATTCCATGAAAAAGTGAGAGCCGGTTACCTTGAGCTGGCCCGCCTTGAACCGGAGCGGTTTCAAATTATCAATGCGGCTCAATCTCAAGATCAGGTATTCACCGCGATCAGCAAAATCGTCGCATCTTTTCTTGAGCGGAAATAGGTTTATGCTATGGCTCATTCTATCCTGGATTCCATTGGCAACACGCCGCTGGTTGAAATCAAAAAACTCAATCCGAATCCCGCAGTAAAACTGCTTGCCAAACTCGAGTATTTTAATCCCGGCGGTTCGGTCAAGGATCGAGCCGCCCTTTACATGATTGATGCTGCTGAAAAATCCGGGGAGCTGGTACCGCAAAAAACGGTTATCGAGCCGACCAGCGGCAACACCGGGATCGGGCTGGCCCTGATCTGTACCGTCAAAGGATACCGGCTGTTGCTCGTGATGTCCGATGCAGTCAGCATCGAGCGGCAGAAGATATTAAAGGCCCGGGGTGCTGATATTCTTTTAACACCGGGCCACCTGGGCACCGATGGGGCCATTGAAGAGGCTTACCGGCTGGCCCGGGAAAATCCGGAAACCTATTTTCTCCCCGATCAATTTAATAATGAAGCCAACTGGAAGGCGCATTATTATGGCACGGCTGAAGAGGTCTGGCAACAGACGGGCGGCACTGTTGACGCTTTTGTGGCCACTCTGGGAACCACCGGAACGTTAATGGGCGTTTCCAGAAGATTAAAGGAATATGATTCCTCCATCCGGATTATCGGGGTGGAACCTTATCTGGGCCACAAGATTCAGGGGTTAAAAAACATGAAGGAGGCCTATTGCCCTGAGATTTTCGAAAAAGAGCGACTGGATCAAAAGCTCAACGTGGCTGATGAAGATGCTTACGAAATGGCACGGCGGCTGGCCAAGGAAGAAGGTATATTTGTCGGCATGAGCAGCGGAGCAGCCATGGTCGGTGCCTGCAATGTTGCCGCCCAAATGGCAGGCGGCACTCTGGTTGTATTGTTCCCGGATAGCGGCGAACGTTATTTAAGCACCTCGCTCTTTGCGGTGCCCGAAGCGGTTGCCTTGAAATTATTCAACAGCCTGTCCCGCAAAAAGGGGGTATTTGAGCCCCGCAGCCCGGGAAAAGTAAGTGTTTATTCGTGCGGTCCCACCGCGCATACTCGCATCCATCTGGGGGAAATACGTCGCATCGTATTTGCCGACTTGCTGTGTCGCTACCTGAGATTCCGCGGTTACGCGGTCAATCATTTGACCGATATCAATGATCTTGATGATAAAGCCATAGCCGGCTCAGAAAAAGCCAATGTCGATCTGAAGGAATTCACCGAGGCCAATATTTCTCAATTTAAGGAGGATCTGTCCGCTTTAGGCGTTGTCCCTGCAAACGCTTATGCCCAGGCCAGCGAACACGTTGATGACATGGTCGCCCTGGGTGATCGGCTGGTTAAGAAAGGCGTTGCCTATGAAAAGCTGCGATCATTGTATTTTGACATTTCCCGCCTTGATGCCTATGGACAGATTTCGGGGATTGATGCCAACAAGGTAAAATTGGGGGTCACAGTTGATCTGGATGACTATGAAAAACAAAATCCCCGTGATTTCACCCTTTTTAAACGGACCAAACTTTCAGAGTTAAAAAGGGGCATCTTCGTAAAGACCCCGTGGGGGAACGTCAGGCCTTCCTGGCACATTAAATCAGCAGCGATGTCGATGAAATATTTAGGAGAATGTTACGATATTCACACCAGTAGCCGAGAACTGGTTTTTCCGCACCACGAAAATGAAAATGCCATTGCCGTTGCCCTGACCGGGAAGCCCCTTGCGAAGTTCTGGGTACACTGCGAGCGGGTGCTCATTGACGGCAAAAAATTGGATGAACGCTCAGCCGGACTGACCATCGCGGATTTAATGGACATGGGCTATACCGGTCGGGTCATCCGATTCTGGCTGCTGTCCAGTCACTATCGCAAACCGATTTCATTTTCAAAAGAACGTCTCGGCGACGCCCGACGCGCACTCCAACGACTGGATCGCTGCATGTACAATCTGCGTTGTGTAAAGCAGGGCCGCCCCTATCCTGAACTGGAACAATTGATTTACGACTTAAAAAATGGATTTATGAGCGCTATGGATGACGATTTAAACATTTCTGCCGCCCTGGCGACAATTTTTGCCATTGTAAAAAAAGTGAATATCCTCATCCCCAAAAAACAATTGAATCCAGAAGACGCTTCAAAACTGATTGATGGGTTTCGCAGTATCAATACGGTCCTGAATCAATTTAATTTTTTTGACAATTATGCTGATCCTAAAGTTCAGCGGTTGCTCCGTCAAAGAGATAACGCCCGCTCAGAGAAAAATTGGGACATGGCGGATAAAATCAGAGACAAACTCAGATCCCATGGGATCATCGTGCAGGATCAAAACTGAGGGTCAAGACTTCAAGGGACATAAGTTCAAAGGCTCAATTTTTTGTTGGGTCTGTTTTTTTGTTTTATTGGCTAAATTTGTTTAATGAGTTGAATTGGTTAAGTTGTCAAACCAATTGGACGAATGAAACCGGCCTCTGGCGCTGAACCGCTGAACGCGTTTGGTGTGGAGAATCGAGAATGATAAAGCCCATCTATTTCCCCTTTACCTATGTGCCGCAGTGGGTGGCGGAGACCTTGGCTGCCTATTTTAAGCAATTTACCGTTTATCAGCCTTCGAGCCGGAAGTTGCCCGCCGAAATGCAGCCCTGGGCCGAAGCAAATATGATGGAAGTCCGTGTTCCGGTGCAGACCGATGACGAAGTCCTTTCAAAGATGGTCAAAGATTTTCAGGCATATGCCAGCCTTCACGGCGACAGCAAGTATTTACAAACTGCGGCTTTTGGGGGGCATCGTGGTGCCGTCCCTTTTTTTGAAGAATCTGCGGTTTCCCGAATTGCCTCGGAGGTAAAAAAAAACAGCCGCACAGCATCAGTCGAAGCGGATTTCGATCCGTTGTTTGGCGCACGGGTATTTCTCGAATTTGCCCATGAATACGACCGGCAGAGTGATGAATTATGTCAAGGGCTCGGTGTTAATGATCGGCGTTCGCGCGAGCTGCTTGAGGAACTAAGCGGTGAAAAAGAAAATGGCCTACCCGCGACGCCGCTTACCGCTGAAATCAGAGTCGAAGATCCCGCTGAATACATGGCACTGGGCCGATTTCAGGCCTGGTTACGTCTGTATATGCTTGATCCGGTCCAATCAGGTCTTTTTATAACCAGCAGTCAATCGGTTTTCAATCATTTGATTGAAAAACTGGATACAGCGGAAAAGGTTATTCAATCCGAAGGCCTGCCGGCCACGGGTGCTCAAGATGATTCCACCACCACCTGGCGGGATTTGTTTTCAAAGCAGCTGGAACAACTTATCGAAAACCGGGGAGCCGCAACTGAGCACACCTTTGCTGACTTGCCTCTGCCAGAGGCTCAGGGCTCACATGTCAGGCTGACACTATATCTGGTGGCCGGCCAAGGCCCGGCGGATATATTTGGTTCAATCATCGATGATCAAAAGGTCGATACATTCAAATCCCATCAAAAAGTTGAACCCAACAATACCCTGATCGGGCTCATCGGGCGTCAACCCATCGATGCCTGAGGGTGATGAGATTCTCCAAAGCCCCCCTTTTTTTGAAGTGTTTCGCATTCCAGCAAGATGGACTTCATAACCCCTATCCTAAACACCCAATACCAGACAACTAACCATTCATTAAATTTTAATAAAAAATGTCATCAAGGCTTGACTCGATTTTTCAATTGGTATATGGACTTTCTCTTTGAACCGACTCCAAGGTGGATTCAAGCACCTTAATAAATACCTAACTCGAAAGGAGACCTATATAATGGCTTTTAATCCTATCGTCGACGAAGATAAATGTGCTGGCTGCGAAGAGTGCGTGGATGTTTGTCCGGTCGAAGTTTTTGAAATGCAAGACGGAAAATCCGTGCCTGTCAATGCCGAAGAATGCCTGGGCTGTGAAAGCTGTGTCGAGGTTTGTGAAGAAGGCGCAATCGTCGTTGAAGAAATTTAATTCGATCTGACCCTCTGACCCGCGATCCGATTTCGCATTCCGGTTAGGGGGTCTTTTTTTTGATATGCCGGATGGCTCGCCTTCTGGATTCTCCACCTTCTCTCAAAATCCGGACGCCCCATCACACCTTCTCTTTTTGAACATGGAAACCCATTTATCATTAAAAATAGACGCCTGCCCTGCTATCTACACCTTGCCTGCATACGCAAACTATGATAAATAAATTCATTTAAACCGGGTGCGCCGCATCCTTTGCCACCTTCTGCCCGAAACCTCCCGGACAATGCCGCGCAGCTGTCGTGTGCCGCCTGAGGTGAAAAAATCCGATCGTCCGTCCCTGGGGGACGGTTGACCGAGCATATCGTATACCCTGAATTATGAAGCAATATGTGATCGATGAAATCAGGCCTGAGGAACATCATAAAATTAAGCACTATCTGAATGCGACCTATGGCTCAGTCGAAGTGGGCGGTATTTACTGGGTGCCCTTACCTGCAGAGATACTGACTAAAATCCAGCGAGAACATTCCGATTGCCAACCCTTTTACTTTGCCATTGATTTGGAAGAAGAGCGCCTGGCCCTTGAATTGCTGGTCCGCACCAAGAACCGAATCCGATGCGCCTGTATCGGATATGCCTCCAAAGAACAGCAAATGTGGATTGTGGAGGTTGTGGATGCCATATTCGAACGATTGGGCATTGTGACCTGATCCGAACCGGGGACCGAGCCGACAGGGAATTAAACCACAAAAATAGCAAAGATCACGAAGGCAGAAAGAAGCATTTCTCGATTTCATATTTTCAAAAGCCTTCGCCAGCTAAATGCCCTTTTGCCGCAGATTCGTGACGGTTGCATGTGGGAGATATAAGAATGATTCGGACGCTATACGTTTCTCTCTGGGTTTTTTTTGCCACGCTGGTTTGCGGGGTAGTGGTCATCGTACTTTCATTTTTCGTCAGATCGGGCAATCCCATGCATAAAGTTGCCCGGTTTTGGGGCAGATCAATTCTGGTCGTCAGCGGGGTTAAGGTTTCCGTCAAAGGCCTGTCCAACGTAGACCTCACAGCTCCTTATATTTACATGCCAAACCACCAGAGTAATTTTGACATACCCGTTCTGTTGGGGCACCTTACGGTTCAGTTTCGATGGCTGGCCAAAATGGAGCTTTTTAAAATCCCGATTTTTGGGCGCGCCATGCGCAAGGCCGGCTATATCAGCATTGACCGAAATAATCGTCAATCAGCTTTTGAAAGCCTTAAGGTGGCGGCGGACAAGATTAAAAGCGGCATATCGGTTCTTATTTTCCCGGAGGGTACCCGCAGCCTTGACGGTAGAATTCGGCCTTTCAAAAAGGGAGGCTTTGTCCTGGCGATTGACTCCGGGGTCCCGATTGTTCCGGTTGTCATAACCGGCACACGCGCGATAATGCCCAAGGGCAGGTTCCGAGTCTATCCGGGCCAGGTCAGCATGGTTATCCACAAACCGATCGATACATCGGTTTACACCCGTAAGACGAAAGAATCGCTGATGGAAAACGTTCGTCGCGTCATTTGCGACAATTTTGAAACCGACAAAATGGATGAAGGTGCATGCTAAAAATCATCCCTTTAGGCGGCCTTGGAGAAATTGGCCTGAATATGATGGTATTCGAATACGGCAGCACCCTTTTTGTAGTCGATGCCGGATTGATGTTCCCTGAAGATTATATGCTGGGTGTGGATTTTGTTATCCCGGACATGGACTACTTGCGGCAGAACCAATCCAGCGTGGCAGGCATCGTTTTAACGCATGCGCATGAAGACCATATCGGTGCTCTGCCTTATTTGCTGAAGGAAATCAAAGCACCGGTCTTCGGGACACCCTTTACGCTGGGGCTGGTCCGGCAGAAAATGGAAGAGTATGAACTCAGGGGTTCGACGGCTTTGCACACCATATCGCCTGATGAAACGCTGAAATTGGGGCCGTTTACCCTGGAGTTTATACGGGTGGGCCACAGCGTTTTAGACGGTGTGGGGCTTGCCATTCAGAGCCCATTGGGCAAAATTATTCATACCGGTGATTTTAAAATCGGATATGGCTCCGTCGACGGGCTGGCGACGGATGTAAACAAATTTGCCAAATTCGGTGAAGAAGGGGTCTTGGCGCTGTTGTCTGATTCCACCAATGTCGAGCGGGAAGGCTATCCGATATCCGACAAAGAGATCTGCGAAACCCTGATGCGGATTTCAACCGGAAGCAGCGGTCGAGTTATTGTGGCACTGTTTGCTTCCAATATCGCCCGCATTCAGGTCATCCTGGATATTGCCAAAGCCAACGGTAAAAAGATTATATTTGACGGAAAAAGCATTGAAGAAAGTGTTCGAATCGCAACGGACCTGGGATACCTGGATACCGCCGATAATGAGATTATTCCCATTGAGGCGGTTGCTGACCACCATGACGAAGAAATTATTATCGTAACCACCGGCACCCAGGGCGAACCGATGTCCGCCCTGGCGCGAATGTCAAGCGGTACCCACAAGCAAATAAAAATCAAAAAAGGGGATACGGTGGTCCTATCCTCTAAATTCATTCCCGGCAATGAAAAGGCGATTGCCAAGATTATTAATAATCTTTACCGCAAGGGCGCGGACGTAATTTACGAGAAAATATCTGAAATCCACGTATCCGGCCATGCATTCCGGGAAGAATTGAAATTGATGATTAAATTGACCCAGCCGCGATACTTTGTCCCGATCCATGGGGAGTACCGGCATCTCATTCTGCATTCACGGCTGGCCAAAGAAGTGGGCTTACCGGAAAAAAACATATTGCTGGCAGAAAACGGACAGATTATTGAATTTGATAAAAAAGGCGGCCGGGTGAATGGGCGGATTCCTACCGGGAGGGTGCTCATCGACGGCAAGGGCGTCGGTGATGTCGGGCGCAGCGTTTTAAAAGAACGACGGGTGCTCTCAGAAGAAGGCCTGGTTGCCGTGACGATGGCCTTTGACGAAGAAACCGGTGTGGTCGTCTACGGTCCAGAGATCGTTTCCCGGGGCTTTGTCTTTGAAACTGAAAGCGGTTATCTGCTCGAAGATGCCCAATGTGTCGTTCTGGAGATTGTCGAAGAAATTGAACCGGAGGTTGCTCATCGGGTAGATAAAATCCGCTCAAAGATTAAAACCGCGCTGCGGCAATATTTTTTCTTTACCATCGGACGCCGGCCAGTTATACTTCCGTTTATTATGGAAGTCTAATTGCAGCGTCGATTCAGCAGTGACTGGCTACCGTCTCTCGTGGCCCCGTATAGGTCGGCGGTAATTAAGAGCAAAATTTCGAAATCCGAAATCCGAAACTCGAAACAATATCAAATGACAGAAATTCAAAATCCAAAACGAACAGAAACGCTCTATTTTTGAGGCTTCATCTTAGCTGACCGGAGTCATACATTCTTAAAAGTTTAGGGCATTCTGACATTTGATATTCGAATTTGTTTCGCATTTCGGTATTCGGATTTCGGATTTCACTAAAGCTTACTCAAGCCTTGGTATGTAAACGGGCTATTTTATCTCTTCAGTCGACATAATCGACACGGACAATGATGCGTAAAGAAATTATCGGCATATTTTGTTTTTTCCTGGTCATTTTTACCCTGATCAGTCTGCTGTCATTTAGCCCGGATGATCCCTCGATTCATAACGCCAAAGCCAGCGGTGCGATTCACAACCTGTTCGGTGTGGTCGGTGCCCATGTATCGGGTGCCTTAATCGGGCTTTTTGGGCTGGGCGCCTTCTGGATCCCGCTGTTGCTGCTGTTGACCAGCATCCATTTTTTTGGGGATCACCCAATGCAGGCCAAAATATCAACGCTGGTCGGCGGTATTCTGCTGGTGGTCACCACCGGCAGCCTGCTGGCCATGAAGCAAAATTTCTACGTGATGTTCGGCAGCCAATTTTCAGCCGGCGGGCTGGTCGGCATTCCTTTCAAATTTTTTTTAACCAAATACACCAATTTCACCGGTGCCTTGATTATATTGATCCTGCTGTGGGTCATCGGGTTTATACTATCCACCGGTTTTTCATTGATTGCCTTTTCCCTGCGGTGCTGGGATTGGATGTCCGCTATCGCCGACCGGGTGATGACCATCTATCTTAAATGGAAAGAGCGCCGTGAACGATCAAAGAAATTCGCCCAAATTGACCGCCAAACCACCCGCCAAAAGGCCAAAAAAATAATCATAAAACCCTCAACGGCAAAACCCATCAAGCCGGTTCCGGCGCCCAGGCAGGAAGAATTCACCTTTATGAAAACCGGAAAGGGCTTCCAGCTGCCGTCGGTTAATTTTTTGGAAGAGCCGGAATTTCAGATTGGTGCTGCCGATGATGAAAATTTGCGCATGCAGTCCCAACTGTTAGAAAAGAAGTTGGAAGATTTCGGGGTTCACGGAAGGGTGGTTGAGGTCGCCCCCGGACCCGTTGTTACCACCTTTGAATACGAGCCAGCTCCGGGCGTAAAGATCAATAAAATTGTCAATCTGACAGACGACCTGGCGCTGGCCATGCGTGCCATCAGCATCCGGGTTGTGGCCCCGATTCCCGGCAAAGCGGTCATTGGCATTGAGGTTCCGAACGCCAATCGTCAGGTGGTCAAATTCAAAGAGGTGGTTGCATCCGCTGCTTTCGAAAAATCAAAATCGAAGCTGACCCTTTGTCTGGGCAAAGATATTGTCGGCAATCCGATAGTTGCGGAGCTGGAGAAAATGCCGCACCTGTTAATTGCCGGTGCCACCGGTGCCGGGAAAAGTGTCGCCTTAAATGCGATGATTTGCAGCCTGCTTTACAAATCAAGACCCGATGAGGTCAAAATTATTCTGGTCGACCCCAAACGCATCGAGCTTTCCAGTTATGACGGTATTCCCCATCTGATTACGCCGGTGGTCACCGATCCAAAGAAAGCCACCAATGCACTTTTTTGGGCGGTACGTGAAATGGAGAAGCGCTACGAACTGTTTTCGGAAATGAGCGCGCGAAATATCAAACAATACAACAATAAAGCGGCTAAGGCGAATAAACCGGCCGATATGGAAGCCCCCGCAACGCTGCCTTATATTGTGATTGTCATTGATGAGCTTGCCGATCTGATGATGCTCGCCTCGCGGGATGTCGAGGTGGCGCTAACCCGTTTGGCGCAGATGGCCCGGGCGGCAGGAATTCACCTGATTTTAGCGACCCAACGGCCTTCTGTGGATGTATTAACCGGCATTATAAAAGCCAATTTTCCGACCCGGCTGACCTTTCAGGTTTCTTCGCGAACCGATTCCCGAACCATTATCGATACTGTTGGCGCGGAAAATTTGCTCGGCAGCGGGGATATGTTGTTTTTGCCGCCCGGCACCGCAAAGTTGCAGCGCATCCACGGCGCCTATATTTCAGAAAACGAACTGACTCAGATCATCGCATATTTAAAAAGCCAGGATAAGCCGGAATACGACCAAGAAGTTACCGAGACATCCGCCATCGAGACCGCGGAATCCGACGATGATGAGTATGACGAGCGCTATGACGATGCGGTGGCCCTCATCACCCGAAGCGGACAAGCCTCTATTTCCATGATTCAGCGCCATTTGCGCATCGGGTATAATCGGGCCGCGCGGATCATCGAAAAGATGGAAAAAGAGGGTATCGTTGGCCCTTCAGACGGCGCTAAACCCAGGGATGTTCTCGTCAGCAGCTATGATCGCCGGTCACCGGAGTGATCGCTACTGGCCGCTTGCTGCTGGCTGCTGGCTTCTGGCCTCTGAATAAGAGGTCACGAGTCAAAAGTAGGGCAGCCCTCTGTGGCTGCCATGTCCTGGCCGGCACAGATGCCGGCCTTACATTTCAGCAAGCTGAAAATTACGTATAGGAAAGAATCCGAAAACGAGGACAACAAATTCAAATAGGGCATTCCTCCGCGGCTGCCAGAAGCCAGGAGCAAGTGGCCAGGAGCCAGTTACACCAGACCAGACGGCGATGATGAAGATTGACGCGGAGCTAATTTCTGAAACCAAGGGTTTTCTGGACGAGGATGAAGGACGCTGCCTTTACGAGATTGCGCTTGAAGCCAGCCAAGCAGGTCCGTGTCTTGAGATCGGTAGTTATTGTGGCAAATCGACGATCTATATCGGCACTGCCTGCAAAACCAACCGGGGTATCCTCTTTTCCATCGATCATCATCGCGGGTCTGAGGAACAACAACCCGGTCAGGCCTATTTTGATCCGGCGTTATTTGATCCTGAAACCGGCCGGATGGATACATTTCGCGAATTTCGCAAGACAATGCAAAAAGCCGACCTTGAAGATACAGTCGTGGCCATTGTCAGCCGCTCGGATGTGACTGCCCGCCTATGGGCAACACCATTGAACATGGTGTTTATCGATGGCGGACATACGGCTGAAGCGGCCTTAGCGGACTATGTCTGCTGGGCGCCGCACATTATGCCGGGGGGGTATCTTCTCATTCACGATATTTTCGAAGACCCGGCCAAAGGCGGCCAGGCCCCCCGCGAGATTTACCATCTGGCGCTTTCTTCCGGACAATTTGAGCCCCTGCCCATGATAAAGACCCTGGGCGTACTTCAACGCAAAAAAAAATAGAAGTGGTTTCAAAACCCCATCCGAGGCCCAATGGCTGCGTTGCCCCGAAAAGCGGGATTCGCATCGATTCTATTACACTAAGGCGCATCACAGACCTCCGATAAATGCTCACATACGATACGTATGCTGCGCTTTCTCGATCGGCCTGCGCCTTGCCCTTGAACCTGTTCTGAGGTTTTGAAATCACTTCTAAAAAGGTTTATTTTTTTTCTTTTTTAAAATAAACCACCAGGCTTTTTCCCAGAACCGGATTGAGCAATCGATCCGTCCAGCCGACAAGTTTGGGCTTTTTCATGATATCCCAGGACAAAAAACGATGGTAAAGGTTCACCATCCCTGCGTCTTCGCGGTCGGGTCCCAACAGGCATTTCAGCCACCAGTAAGGGGTGTGCAGGCTGTGAGCATAACAAACTGACCAGTGTTTTAGGCCAAGGCTTTCCAAGCACCGGATGAGCTTTTTTTTGCGGTAAATTCTGATGTGGCCGTTGTTTGCGGCCGTATAATCTTTGGATAGCGTCCAGCATATGCGTTCCGGCAGGTAGCGGGGGACGCTGACGACCAGGTTACATGCCGGCTTTAAAACCCGGATGAGTTCAGCAGCAGCAATGTCATCCCGGGCGACGTGCTCGAGTACTTCGGAGCAGATAACCAGATCGAAGACATCGCTTTTAAATGGCAAGCCGACGATATCGGCCGCGGCCAATCCCCACCGCCCGCCTCCGTGTTCTCCCAGCCGTTCATGCAATTGAATCCTGTTTCTGGCTTCACAAAGATCATGGATATTATGGTCGGCACCCATAACGGTAATTTTCTTAAACTGGAAGACAGCCGCTGTGTGGCGTCCCGTTCCGCAGCCGATATCCAGGATGCGGTAACCGGGCCTGATATTGAGCTTCTTGAAATTAATGGTGAGCACCAATGGCCTCCCGGTATACCGCCTCGGTCTTCTGAGCCGCTTTCATCCAGGTAAAATGCTGGTGCACCCTTTGGTAGCCCGCCTGACCCAATTTTTGCGCCAGCTGGGGTTGCTGCAGGATAGTCAAAATTGCGTTGGCCAGAGCCTGATCGTCTGCTGGCGGGACCAGGAGGCCGGCCTTTCCCACGACTTCGGGCAGCGCCCCGCCGGTGGTGCTGATAACCGGAACTGCACACGCCATGGCTTCGCCGACGGGCAATCCAAAGCCTTCATACACGGATGGCACCACCGCAGCCGTCGCCCTTGCGTATTCGCGCACGAACTGCTCGTCAGCGATCCGACCGGTGAATGTAATTAGATTTCCGATGCCCAGTTTTTGAATCAATTTCAGGCTATATCCATTTTTTTGGGGAGTTCCCACCACGGTCAGTCGAACCGGGTGTGTTTGAGCGACTTTTGAAATCGCCCGCAGCAGGTAATAAAGTCCTTTCAAGGGCATATCGGCGCTGTTGGTTACGATCAATCGGTTTTTTTCCCGCGGGATTTCGGGAATCGGATAAAACTGATCGGTGCGAACGCCATTGGGAATGACTCTGAATCGGTCCGCGGGAATATTGAAATCGCGGGAGATATCTTTGCTGGCAATTTGGGATACCGTAATGATGTGGGAAAGCATTCTTGAGACTCTTTTTTGCATGCCGATAAACGAATACCATCGCCACTGCTGCATTTTTCGCCATGGGTTTGGAGCCGATCTGATGGCGATTTTGCGGTCGACGGTGATGGGATGGTGAATGGTGGCAATGGTGGGCAGCCATTTTTTTACGGTAAGCAGGCTGTATGACAATCCCTGATTGTCATGAACGATATCGTATTGATGACGCCGGTTTCGCAGGAATCGCCGGGCCCGCAAACCGAAGGTATAGGGCTCGGGGAATCCCATGGTCGAAACCCCGATCCACTCGATGAGATTGATAGGCCGGGAAAGCTCTTTTAAAGACGGCATCCTGAACAGATCATCCGGATTATACAGGTCCAGAGATGGGAGCTGATAGAAGGGGATGTCGTCATCCAGCTGCGGCTGCGGGGGGCCGGCGACGACCTCAACCTGATGCCCCAGATCGCTCAGGGCGCGACTCAAATTTTTCAGATACACGCCCTGACCGCCGCAATGTGGGTTGCAGCGGTAGCTTAAAAGACAGATTCTCAGAGGTCTCTTCGCTTCGGTAGTCATATGCGATGATGAATTGTATTACGGGTGCTTATTTTAAAATAGCTTTAAGCACCACGAAGGACACGAAGTTCACGAAGGCTTTTAAAGATTCTTCTTTGAACTTGCCGCTTCGTGTTCTTCGTGATCTTCGTGGTTTAATTTCAGGGTCGCTTTATCAGAATTTTTTAAGACCGTTTTCTGACATGATTTCAAGATTAAGGCAATATCTATCAGCCAGAGGCTGAGGCTGTCGACTAAAGTTTTTATCCAAAGTGTCGATATCACACCCAGGGGCTTTGGCACCCCGCAAATGTCTCAATATGTTGAATTTACATCTAATTTAGAAAGAACAGTCGGTCTGCGACTGCGGATGGTTTTTATCCATGGATAGTGAAAAAAAACAAGCCATTCTGTTTGTTGATGATGAAGAGAGTATTTTAAGCGTTGCCAGCGAATACTTTCAGCGCAAAGGCTATCAGACGCTGACCGCAAGGACGGGCCCGGAGGCGCTTAAAATTCTGGCGAACGAAACGGTAGACTGCTGTTTTACCGATATTAATATGCCTGATATGAACGGGCTGGAACTTGCCGAAAGAATCAGAACCCACGATAACACCATGCCGGTGATTGTAATGACCGGTTATCCCTCACTGGAAAACGCCATTCAGACCATTAAAAACGGGGTGGTCGATTTTTTAATCAAGCCGGTTGATTTAAAACAGATGGAGCTGTGCGTTCAACGCGTGATGCAACAGCGCAAAATGTTAGTGGAAAATGTCCTTTTGAAAAAAGAAGTTGAAGGTAAGCGGCGCTTGCGGAAGGTAAACCAGGAGCTGCTGGTCAAGGTTAAAGAACTGAATATCCTCAATAAAATAATGAAAAAGTTTGCCGCCATCAGTTCCAGCACCGATGTGTTCAAACGGGCTGTTGACATCGCCCTTGACATTTCTCGTGCGGATCATACCCATATTTATGTAATAAACGAAGCGGTTCAACAACCGGTTAAAGTGTCATCATCATCGGCTGAATCCGCCTGTGGCGCCGTGTCCTCCGGCGGCAAAACCGCTTATGAAGACCCGCAGACGCCATCCACCGCCAACCCGAAGCCTTTGAGAGCGGCACTGATCATGGAAGTCGTTTCGGATCAGATTCCACTATTGATCTCAGAAAACAAGAAAAACAATGGCTTGCCGGCTGAAATCAGCTCGGCCATGATCGTGCCTTTACAAATCAGGGATAAGGTTTTTGGCGTAATTACCGCCATCGTGTATCAGGGGTCGAAACGCTTTGCCGAAAAAGATCTCTATTATCTTTCGTTTTTAGCCCAGAGCGCCGCCCAGGCCATTGAAAATTTGGCCCTCTATGAAAATATCTATGAAAATCTGTTTGCCACTCTATACGCATTCGTCAAAGCGGTCGAGGCCAGAGATTTATATACCCGTCTGCATTCCAGCCGTGTTACCGGGCTGTCAATCGTGCTGGGCAAACAACTCGGTTGCTCTAAAGAAGAACTGGATATTCTCAATTTTGCCGGGCACCTGCATGACATCGGCAAAATCGGTATCCGGGATGACATCCTGCTTAAACCCGGCAGATTGACTGACGATGAATTTGAAAAAATCAAGGATCATCCGGTCATCGGGGCCAACATTCTGGAACAGCTGGGCTTATGGGAAAGAGAAAGGCAAATTATTCGCTGCCACCATGAACGGTTCGACGGCAGCGGCTACCCTGATGGGATCAAGCAACAGGATATTCCATTTTTAGCCCGCATTCTATCGGTGGCCGATGTTTATGATGCCATGGCCTCCGACCGCGCCTACCGCAAAAAAATGGAAGACAGCGTCATTATTAAAATTATCAATGAAGGCGATGGTACCCAGTTTGATCCGGAGGTGGTTGCGGCTTTCAACCAGGCATTTAAAGCCGGCAGGATCACCCAATATATGAAAACCGGCGAGATCTAACGAGCCCACAGCATTTCTATTTTTTGTTGATCCCGCTCCAACTAAAAAAACGGATTGGCCGTTTAGCTAACCCGTTTTTTTTGTTATACTGGTTTTTGGTCGGGGCGAGAGGATTTGAACCTCCGACCCCTTGAACCCCATTCAAGTGCGCTACCAGACTGCGCCACGCCCCGACATAAACGATTTCCAATAGCACTCATGGTAGCAGATGTCAACAACGTTGAAGGTATCAGTCGTCAGACAGTTATCATCTGTTTGATTGGTTTGATTGGTTTAATTTGTTCAATTAGTTCGGTTTTGGCCAACCAATCAAACCAATGAAACAAATAAAACTAATTTAACAAATCATCGAATCCTTGAACCTTTGAAACTTTGAACCCCGAACTATGGGCCCATTGAAAAACAAACCCATCCGTCCACCCCGTCTAAGGCCCGGTGACACCATCGGTGTTGTGGCGCCGGCCGGTCCTTTTGAGCGCAAGCTTTTTTCGCAAGGGTTAAGCACATTGGAGGCGATGGGGTTTCAAATTTGCGTCCCCAAAGAGATATTTGAAAAAACCGGCTATCTGGCGGGTGACGATGCGCACCGTGCTCAGCTAGTCAATCGGCTTTTCAAAGACCCGGCCATCCACGCCATCGTTTGCGCCAGAGGCGGATTCGGCTCTTTGCGAATTTTGCCGCGGCTGGATTTTGATGCCATTCGGGAAAATCCAAAGATCTTTATGGGCTTCAGTGATATTACGGCTTTGCTGACGGCGATTACGACCCTTGGTGGGCTGGTCTCATTTCACGGACCGGTGGTCACCACCCTGGCCAATGCGTTGAAAAATACCCGCGATGCCCTGTTGGCGGCCATATTATCCGATGCACCGCTTGAGGTTCAATCGGCTAATGGCGTTGTCATTCGGGCGGGCAGGGCACAGGGACCGGTGATCGGCGGAAATCTGACGACCTTATGCCATCTGCTGAAGACACCATTTGAAGCCGGATTTAAAAATCACATTTTGCTTTTAGAAGATCGGGGTGAAGCTCTATACCGGATCGATCGCATGCTGTTTCAAATGAAACTTGCTGGATGTTTTGAGGGTATTGTCGGCCTGGTTCTCGGCAGCTTTGAGGGCTGCGGTTCATTAGATGACGTTTTTCAAGTTTTCGAAGAGCATTTCAAAGATATTCCCGTTCCAATTCTGGCAGGCTTTGATGTGGGTCATGGGGAGCAAAACCTGACCATTCCTATCGGTCTGGATGCCATTTTAGATACTGATCGAAAAATGCTTTCATTTGACGAGCCGGCAACAGTCGGTTAGTCGTTAGTTGTCTGTGGCCCGTTGTAAAAAAAAGAGAACCGCAGAACACCGAACATGGAATTATGAATTTCGAAGGAAAAAAACTTCTTCATTCGCAATTCCTTGTTCGATATTCGATATTCAAAAAAAGCGAAACGAAAATGAAATCGGTTGACAGACTGATGCGCCGGGCGATTGCCGAGAAAATCTTTCCCGGCGGGGTGCTGCTGGTCTCGAAAAAAGGGGAGACCCTGTTCCATGACGCATACGGAGTCGCGAATCTTGATTCCCGGGCGCCGGTGACCCCCGAGACGATTTTTGACCTGGCATCCCTGACCAAGCCCCTGGCCACCACCCTGGCAGTGATGCAGCTTGTACAGCACAACCAAATCAAATTGGAGCAGCAGCTGGGTGAATTGCTGCCTGAATTTGAGCGCGGCGACAAGGCCGGAGTAAAGCTCAAGCACTTACTCTATCATAACTCGGGGCTTCCCGATTACCGGCCCTACTATAAGATTTTAAACGGCGTTGCCAAGGACTCACGCAGAAGCCTGTTGCGCAAGCACCTGGTACGGGAGGCCCTCGTCAATCCGGTAGGCAAGACAGTCCTCTACAGCGACCTGGGATTCATGATCCTGGCCTGGGTCGTTGAACGCGTCGGCGGCCGGCGGCTTGATCATTTTGTTGCCGATGAGATCTATCGGCCTCTGGGGCTCAACGACCTTTTTTTTATCTCCAATAACAAGAATGACAACAGAGGTCCCTTTGCGGCCACAGAGAATTGTCCCTGGCGTCGAAAAGTTTTAGAAGGCCAGGTGCATGACGAAAATGCCTATGCGGTCGGCGGGGTTGAAGGACATGCGGGCCTCTTTGGAACCGCTGAAGATATTTCTCGCCTTTTGGCCGAGTTGCTTTTTATCTATGACGGTCAAACCCGGTCCGGGCGGTTTCATCAGGATCTGTTGCATCAATTTTTCCAAAGACTGCCCGGAACCGACAAAGCGCTGGGTTTTGATATGCCGAGCTTAACCGGCTCCAGTTGTGGGCGGAGATTTTCGCAAAACAGCATCGGGCATCTGGGATTTACCGGCACCTCTTTCTGGATGGATATTGAGCGATCGGTGATTGTTATTTTGCTGACCAATCGCGTGCACCCCACACGTGACAATGAGCGCATTAGGGAATTCAGACCCATACTGCATGATACAGTTATGGATGCCATAGCCGCTAGAATTTTTTAATGATTATTTTTGCTTGTTATGCTACAATAAATCTGTTAGCTATCCCTTGAATTTTTATATGCATTTTTTTCAGAGAGGCTTTTCGAATGAACTTATTTTTAGACCGAATTTTAGGTGTGTTTTCAAATGACCTGGCCATCGATCTGGGCACTGCCAACACGCTTGTCTATGTAAAAGGACGCGGGATTGTGCTCAGTGAACCTTCGGTGGTGGCGGTCAGCACGGGTAATCGATCCAAGAACCGTGTTCTGGCTGTCGGGGCTGAGGCCAAAAACATGTTGGGTAAAACACCCGGTAATATTTTAGCCATCCGCCCAATGCGTGACGGTGTCATTGCTGATTTTGAAGTGACCGAAGCCATGTTGCGACACTTTATCCACAAGGTACATAATCGCAGAACTTTTGTGCGTCCGCGGATTATTATCGCTGTGCCTTCCGGAATTACCCAGGTAGAAAAGCGGGCCGTGAGAGAATCTGCCGAATCCGCTGGTGCACGTGAGGTGTTTTTGATTGAAGAACCCATGGCGGCAGCCATCGGTGCCGGTCTGCCCATCACCGAACCGACCTGCAACATGGTGGTGGATATCGGCGGCGGAACAACCGAGGTTGCCGTGATTTCGCTTAAGGGCATTGTCTATAGCCGGTCGGTTCGCGTAGCCGGTGATAAGATGGATTCGGCCATTATTCAATATATCAAGCGAAAATATAATTTACTGATCGGCGAGCGCTCGGCTGAAACCATAAAAACTTCAATCGGCAACGCCTATCCGGATTCTCAGAATCTGGAGACCATTGAAGTTAAAGGCCGCGATCTGGCTTCAGGAATCCCCAAAATTTTATCGATAGACTCAGAGGAAATCCGAATTGCAATTTCCGAACAAATTGATGCCATCGTTGAGACGGTCAAAATTGCCCTGGAGCAAACACCGCCTGAATTGTCCGCCGATATTGTGGATCGTGGCATTATCCTAACCGGAGGCGGGGCCCTGCTTAAGAATTTGGATAAACTCCTCAGGGAGGAAACCAGCTTGCCGGTTACGGTTACCGATGATCCTTTATCAACCGTGGCGCTGGGTTCGGGGAAGGCCCTCGACAACCTTGAAATCCTCAAAGAAGTTGTGATCACCTGATCGCGCGTCTCCGAAAACACCCCGGATATTGAACGAAACTCTATGTTCTCCAAAAAGATGGTTCTAATCGTTGGCGTTATCGTTTTGATTATCGTCAATGTTATTCTGCTTTCCATAACCAGCAAGCGCCAATCAACCTTTGGTTTGGGCCGTGTGGGCCTATCTTTTGTGGCGCCATTTCAGGAGCTGATTACCCGATCGGTGCGATTTAGCCGGGGTGTCTGGCAGCATTATTTTTTTCTGGTGTCGGTTGCCCATGAAAACGAAACCCTGAAAAATTCAATCAATCAGTTCATCGAAAAAGATAATGAAAGGCATGAGATTGAACTGGCCAACACGCGTCTGCGGAATTTGCTAAATTTTCAAAAGACCCCTACGAATCCAGTAGTGGCTGCCGAGGTTATCGGTAAAGACCCCTCTGGATGGTTTAAAACAGTGATCATCGATAAGGGCCGGTCAGATGGCCTTCAAAAAGGGCTGCCGGTTGTTTTGCCCACCGGAATTGCCGGGCAGGTTATTGAAGTTTCCGGCCATTACGCTAAAGTGATGCTGATCATCGATCGTAACAGCGCGGTTGATGCCTTGGTGCAACGCTCGCGGGCACGGGGAATCATTAAGGGCGCTTTGGCAGACGAGTGCCGGTTTGAATATGTGCTGCGCAAGCACGATGTGCAAATGGGTGATACTGTCATCGCATCGGGACTGGACGGCGTATATCCAAAGGGGCTGCGCATCGGCCGGATATCGGAGTTAAACGAACGCAGTTCCAATATTTTTTATGAAATTACGGTCACCCCTTTTGTTGATTACGAAAAACTTGAAGAGGTCTTGGTCATTTTGCATCCAAAACAACAGCCATTTGAGAGTCAGCAATGAGATATGGCTTTTATATCGGCACCTGTCTATTTTTGATAATCGTACAAACCACCGTATTAACCTATTTTAGCATATTCGCCGGAATGTACGATCTTCTCATTCCCTTTGTCGTTTTTATTAGCATTTGTCTGCCGCTGCGTGAAAGCCTGCCGTTTGTTATCATTCTCGGGCTGGTTTTGGACAATATTTCCGGAAGTCCGTTTGGGCTGCACCTGACCTTTTATTTCTGGCTGCTGGCGGGTGTGCGCTGGATTATAAAATTTTTACGAGTCAGCAATAAATTTCTTTTATCCTTGGTTCTGGTCAGTGCAGTCTTGATTCAAAATATCTTGATTATCGGAACCTTTGGGTTTGCGGTACCGGGTTGGCAATTGCCGGCAGCCGCACTCAAAAATATCGCCCTGCAGATTTTCTGGGCGTCGATCACTGGCCCTTTGTTTCTATTTTGTCTGTTAGCGATATCAAAACGCTTTGGCATTCAATTCAATGGCAGCGCACCTCCGCCGAAGGCTTATGGATAGATATTTAAAGACAGCAGATGCGGATTGGTACAAGCAGCGTATTACCGGCGTGATTGTATGCGCTCTGGCAGCCTTTGTGGTGCTTTTCATCCGGCTGATTTATTTGCAGGTCGTCATGGGTGATGAGTTCTACCGGCTGTCGTTAAATAACAGCATCCGGCTGCAGAGTATTGAACCCCCCAGAGGGCGCATATATGACCGTCAAGGTGATCTCCTGGTGGATAACCGGCCTTCGTTTGATGTGAACATTACCCTAAAAGACGCAGAACCCTTGCGGTATACGCTCGAAAAATTGTCGCGGCATCTACAAACGCCTGCAGATGAGCTGTTGTCGCAGATAAGGCAGACACGAGGCGTATCGGCTTACCAGCCCCGGCTGCTCAAACAGGACGTCGGACGCGATACGCTGGCGGCCATCGAGGTGAATAAATTAGATCTTCCAGGAGTTTCGGTTGATGTGCATTTGCTGCGTCACTATATTCATGAACGCCTGGCCTCACATCTCATAGGCTACCTCAGCGAGATCAGCCCCGAGGAACTCAAAAGCGGTTCGTATCCGGATTGCCGCAGCGGTGACCTCATCGGCAAGTTCGGCACGGAAAAGGGTTACGAAAATTTTTTAAGAGGAAAACGGGGCGGACGACAGGTTGAGGTCAACGCCAACGGCTTGGTTGTCAGGATCCTAAAAACCGTTGATGCCGAACCCGGAAACAATATTTTCTTAACGATCGATCAACAATTGCAGCAGCGCGCCGAGGAACTGCTGGACGGCGTGGGCGGTGCGGCAGTCGCCGTCGAACCCGGTACCGGAGAAATTCTGGCTCTGGCCAGCAGCCCCTCCTTTGATCAAAATTTTTTTGTCGGTGGTATTACGCATGAAAAATGGTATTCTCTGATCTCCAATCCATTTCGACCGATGTCAAACCGTGCCATCCAGGGCGAATATCCGCCAGGATCGACTTACAAAATAATCACGGCACTGGCCGGTCTTGAAGAAGGTGTTATTGATGATCGGACCATTTTTAACTGTCCGGGATACTATCGATTCGGCAACCGGGTTTACCGATGCTGGAAAAAGGGGGGACATGGGAAAGTCGATATCATCAAGGCTGTGGAAGAATCCTGTGATGTATTTTTTTATCAGGTCGGCGAGCGTCTCGGCGTTGATCGGCTCGCCTGGTATGCTAAAGCCTTCGGCCTGGGGTCCGCGACAGGCATATTCTTGGATCAGGAAGCCCATGGGTTGATCCCCACAGCTGCATGGAAACAAAAACGCACCGGGATACCCTGGCAGGAAGGTGAAACGCTGTCAATTGCCATCGGCCAGGGGTTTAACCTGGTAACCCCTCTACAGATGGCGGTTCTGGCGGCTGCGGTCGGCAATGGGGGCAATCGCTATCGGCCGATGATCGTAGACAGCATTCGATCACCGGATGGAGAGATTCTACAAAAGAATGAACCCCGGTCGACCGGGAAGCTGCCCGTAAGCCGGGTCAATCTTGATCTCGTCAGGCGAGGCCTGTGGAAAGTGGTCAATGCTGAGAACGGCACAGCCCGCGGCAGCCGTCTGGCGGATATCGCTATCAGCGGCAAAACAGGTACTTCTCAGGTAATCAGCCGCAAAGAGGACGAAACGCTAGCTGAAGAAGACATGCCGATCCATCTAAGGCCCCATGCCTGGTTTGTGGCCTATGCGCCCTCTGAACAACCGACAATCGCAGTTGCGGTTGTCGTTGAACATGGGGAGCACGGCTCCGGAGCGGCAGCACCGATTGCCAAGGAAATGATCAAAACCTATTTGCGCAAGCCGCCTGTCAATGCGCAGGTGGCAGCGCAAAACGTTGGGGGCCCGACCAAAGACGGTGGATAATCAGGCAGCTGGCCTTAAATGGGGTGTCGGGTGTCAGGTGTACTATCTGTTTTATTGGTTCAATTGGTTCGGGTTAATCAAACGAATTCAACCAATGAAACAAATAAGACTAATCCAACAGATGCTTGACCCACTGATACCTTAACGAAGCGGGAGCGAAGCGATAATGTTTGACCGACGGTTGGTACAATATTTTGATTGGGGTTTGATGGGATTGACCATCGTGATTGGATGTATCGGGCTGATCACTTTATACAGTGCGGTAACGGCGGAGACCCCCACGCCTCAAAAGGTGCTGTTCTACAAGCAGTTGCTGTGGTTTTCTATCGGGCTGCTTGCTATGGTGGCCACGTTTCTGTTTAATTATAAAATTTTGGACCGCTGGTCGCAGCCCATCTACTTTGCCTGTATTGCTTTGTTGATTGCCGTTTTGGTTTCCGGTAAATATGTCGGCGGGTCCAGAAGGTGGCTGATCATTGGCCCGATATCGTTTCAGCCGTCTGAGCTCGTTAAAATAGCGGTCATCCTTGCTCTGGCGCATTATTACTCAAAGGATGCCAAAACCAGAGGATTTACCCTGCGCGAACTGGTCCGGCCCCTGATGATTATCATGCTGCCGGTTCTTCTGATCGTTATGCAACCGGATTTAGGTACCGCCGGGCTGGTGGTGTTGATCGCAGGCTCTATCACCGTTTTTGTCAAAATTGAAAGACGCTCTTTTGCCTATTTAATTGCTTCCGGTGCGGTGCTGATTCCGCTGGTATGGTTCTTTCTAAAAGAATATCAGAAAAAACGGATACTGGTCTTTTTGGATCCGGATCGGGATCCGTTGGGGGCCGGGTACCACATCATTCAATCTAAAATCGCAATCGGTTCCGGCATGCTTGGCGGCAAAGGATATCTCAAAGGCACACAAAACGCGCTTTCATTCTTACCCGAGGAACACACCGATTTTATTTTTTCGGTTCTGGCAGAAGAATGGGGCGTCCTCGGGTCGATCACACTGATTCTCTTGTTTCTGATCCTGATCCTTTGGGGGTTGAACGTGGCACATGGATGCCGGGAACCATTCGGTACCATCGTGGCCATCGGGGTTTCGGCGATGATTTTCTGGCAGGCATTCATCAATATCGGCATGTCGATGGGACTGCTGCCTGTGGTAGGTGTGCCGCTGCCCTTTGTCAGCTACGGAGGATCTTCGGTATTAACCACAGCTATCTGTATCGGCTTGTTGCTCAATGTGAGCATGCGAAGGTTTATGCTCGATTAGAAAGGGAGACGCAGCACATGAAAAAAGAAAGAAAAATGGATTCCATATCAACTTTTTTAGGCACCGATTCGTATGTCGAAGGAACCATCGAGTTTCACGGCACCATCCGGCTGGACGGACGGGTAAGAGGCAAAATTTCCAGCGACGACGGAACGCTGATTATCGGAGAAAAAGCGGTAATTCAAGCAGATATCCGGGTCAATTCGATCATTGTCATGGGGAAAGTCAGCGGCACCATCGATGCCAAAGAACGGGTTGAGGTTTGCGCTCCCGGTCGGGTGCACGGCGATATCGATGCCGGCGTCATTTCCATAGAGCCCGGCGGCGTTTTTCACGGCAATTGCAGCATGAAATCGAAAACGGCCGCGTTTAAAAAAACGGCGATTCCAGTCAAAATTCCTTCCGTTTCAGCGCTTCCCAAAGACCCATAAAAATTTTAAAAAATCCTTTGACAACGGGTGGTACGGATGTTATAGACCGCCCGAGCCAAACCATCCTTTGATCCATTTTTTGAAACTATTTTGACCAGTTGCGCAAAACTTCTTTGACGGAGGTTTTCTCAATGAAGACTTGTGGTAGGTCCTGTGAATTTTCTGTTACCGCGTTGATAACCCTGATTGGCCTGTTGTTACTGAGCACCACACCGGCTTTAGGCGCATCGGAAGGATCAGGAGGCGGCGGGGTTACCGTCATGCCTGATTGGAGCGTTATCATTCAAATTATTAATTTTCTCCTCATCCTCTGGATCTTAAACCTTATTCTATATCGACCCATTCGTAGCATTCTGCGCCAAAGAAAAGAAAAAATCGACGGGCTTGAGCTGAGTATCGAAACCTATAATGAAGATGCCCAGGAAAAAGATGCGGCCTTCGCGGCGGGGATTAAAGAGGCACGCACCAAAGGCCTGAATGAAAAGGAGGCGCTGCTGAAAGCCGCTGCCGAAGAAGAAAAAGAGATTATCGCTAAAGTGAATGCAAAAGCCCAGGCGGAATTGGCTGATATCCGCGAAAAGATTTCCCAGGAAGCGCAAACCGCCAAGGCGGCGCTTCAAACCAAAGTGGATGAGTTTGCGGATGCCATCTGCCAGAAAATACTAGGGAGGACGGTATAATGGGGAGCCCCGGCTTCGAAAGGCGGTCCGGCTATCAGAGCGCCCGCGTGATTATCCTCGTTATTGTGGCTGTGCTTGTGTTTTTAACCATGGGGTTGGAAACCGTCCTGGGGGCTTCCGGCGCAGAAAGCGGAGCAAAAGGCTGGATTGCGACGGATACCTACCGGGTAATGAATTTTGTCGTATTGTTGGTTGTCCTAATCTTTATCCTGCGCAAACCGATTTCCCAGGCCCTGAGCGCGCGCATCAAAAGCATCCGGGAACAGCTGGAGAGTCTGGAGGTCCAGAAGGCCGAAGCCGAAAAACAGCTGGCACAGTACAGTGAGAAATTATCCCAGCTGGAAAAAGAAGCTGAAAAAATTGTCAAGGGCTATATCAAGCAGGGCAATGAAGCCAAAGCGAAAATTTTAAAAGAGGCGCAGGAGTCGGCCGAAAAACTTCAGACCCAGGCGCGGCGCAGCATCGAACACGAGTTCGATAAAGCCAGGCAGGAGCTGCAACGCGAAGTTGTGGAAAAATCGCTGGTGAAAGCGGAAGAAACGCTAAAAAAGGCGATCACAGCCAAGGATCAGAATAAACTCGTTGATGAATATTTAGATAAGGTGGTGGCATAATGAAAAATTTGGCTGTCGCCCGGCGTTATGCGAAGGCCCTCTTGCTCATCGGCAAAGAAGACGGTCAAACCGATTCCTATCGAGAGGAGCTCAGCGGATTTGCCGATTTGATGGAGCGGGAGGATTCGCTGAATCAGGCGATTACAAACCCCCTTTACGAGAGCTCGGGTCGCAGAAAGGTCCTGCAGGCCGTCATTGATAATTCGGGCATTTCCAGGACGATGAAATCGTTCCTGTTATTGCTTTTTGATAAAGGCAGAATCGGCTTTCTCGGCAGTATTGACGATTTCTATCAGAAGTTGGCCGACGAACTGAACGGTATCGCCCGGGCCAGCCTGGTATCGGCGACTGAGCTCTCAGACGATACGGTGGAGAAGATCCGGGCCGCATTGTCCAAGAAAACCAATAAGGAAATTATTTTGGAGGTTGAACAGGATCCTGAGCTGATCGGCGGAATTGTGACCAAGATTGGGGATCTTGTCTGGGATGGCAGTATCAAGACGCAGTTATCAAATATGCGAGAAACTTTAAAAAGGGGCGAGGTTGCATGATGGAATTAAAAGCTGAAGAGATAAGTCAGATTATTAAAGAGCAGATTGCCGATTATGACAAAAAAGTTGAGCTCAGTGAAACCGGTGTGGTCCTATCGGTCGGGGATGGCATCGCCAGAATCTACGGACTCGAAAACGCCATGGCGCTTGAACTGGTCGAATTTCCGGGCGCTATCCTGGGACTGGTTCTCAATCTTGAAGAGGACAATGTGGGTGTGGCCATCATGGGGGAAGACATCCATATTAAAGAGGGTGACATCGTCAAGCGCACCGGGCGGATTGCCCAGGTGCCGGTTGGCGAAGCCGTTTTGGGACGGGTGGTCTCCGCGGTGGGTGAGCCGCTGGACGGTAAAGGACCCATCGATGCTAAGGAATATCGCCGGGTGGAAATGGTTGCCCCGGGCGTTATCGCCCGCAAAAGCGTCCATGAACCCTGCTATAGCGGGCTCAAAGCGGTTGATGCCATGACGCCGGTTGGAAGAGGACAGCGGGAGCTCATCATCGGTGACCGCCAGATTGGAAAAACCGCCTGTGCGATAGACGCCATTCTGGCACAAAAGAATACCGATATTTATTGCATCTATGTGGCCTGCGGACAGAAACAATCCACCGTGGCCCAGGTCCATGCGGTGCTCCAAAAGCACGGTGCCATGGAATACACCACCATCGTATCCGCCTGCGCCAGTGACCCGGCAACACTGCAGTACATCGCTCCCTATGCGGGTTGCGCCATGGGAGAATATTTCCGCGACAAAAAGCAGCACGCGCTGATCATTTACGATGACCTTTCCAAGCAGGCCGCCGCCTATCGCCAGGTGTCATTGTTGCTGCGGCGGCCCCCCGGGCGTGAAGCCTATCCGGGTGACATTTTCTACAATCATTCCCGCTTGCTAGAGCGGGCCGCCAAGCTCAATGATGAGCTGGGGGCCGGTTCGTTGACCGCCCTGCCGATCATCGAAACCCAGGCCGGCGACGTTTCCGCCTACATTCCCACCAACGTTATTTCAATCACCGACGGTCAGATTTACCTTGAGCCGTCACTGTTCTTTGCCGGTGTGCGACCGGCCATCAATGTCGGCCTTTCGGTATCCCGGGTCGGCGGCTCCGCCCAGGTCAAGGCGATGAAGCAGGTCGCCGGAACACTGCGGTTGGATTTGGCGCAGTATCGCGAGCTGGAAGCCTTTGCGGCCTTCGGCAGTGATCTGGACAAAGCCACCCAGAGGCAGCTGACGCGTGGCGCCCGGCTGGTTGAAATCTTAAAGCAGCCCCAGTATGAACCCCTGTCGATGGAAAAACAGGTGACCATTCTTTATGCCGGCACGCGGGGTTATCTGGATAAATATCCCGTCGATGTTCTGGCCAAATATGAGGCCGGTCTGTATCCGTTTATTGAAGACCGGTATCCCGCCATCTTTAAGGGGCTCGTCGAAAAACAGGAGATTACGGACGATCTCGACAAGCAGATGGGCGAAGCATTGCAAGCCTACGATGAGGAATTTAAGGACACGATCAAGTAATTGCGGTTGCGTGTTGCGCGTTCCGTGTTGCGCGGTTTAAGCAATGGCTTGATTTAACCCGCAACTCGACACCCGAAACCCGTAACATTCAGAACAAAGGCTGACAGGTATGGCGACTTTAAAAGATATCCAGTTGAAAATAGCCGCGGTAAAAAAGACCAAACAGATCACCAAGGCCATGAACATGGTAGCTGCCTCACGGTTGCGGGGCGCACAGACCAGCATGGAGGCGTTTCGACCTTATGCCAGCAAATTCTCCGAGGTGCTGGGCAGCCTGGCACAAAGAGCTGGAGAAGAGTCCAATCCCCTGCTGGTGCCCAGAGAGGAAGTCAAAAAGGTCCATCTGGTTTTGTGCACTTCCGACCGGGGGCTGTGCGGCGGATTCAACGCGAATCTGATCGAAAAGGCCGAGACCTTTGTAAATGAAAGGACCGGTGGCGGAATTGATTTTTCTTTTACCAATATTGGTAAAAAAGGCCGGAACTGGTGCCGCAAAGAAAAATTGCAGATCGCAAGCGAACATTTAGGTGTTGTCGGTGGCAGTTTTGGATTTAATGTTGCCGCGACAATCGGCAAAACCCTGGTGGATGCATTTTTGCAAGGCACCTACGATGAAGTCTATCTGGTGTATGCCGAATTTATCAGCATGGCCAGGCAGCTTCCGGTTTTACAGCAACTGCTTCCGATGCTGCCGATCGAAACCGGCAAAACCGAAGAAACCGAAGAAGACGGAACCTATTTGCCGGAGCATATTTGTGAGCCATCAACGGATTCCCTGCTCGGCGATATGCTGCCCAGGAACGTTTATGTTCAGATTTACAGCGGGTTGCTGGAAACATCGACCAGCGAGCATGCTGCGCGGATGATGGCGATGGACAATGCCACCAAGGCCTGTAACGATATGCTTGAAAATCTCACGCTGGTATACAACAAGGCCCGACAGGCCGCCATCACAGCGGAATTAATGGATATCGTCGGCGGCGCTGAAGCACTCAAAGGATAGATAAAGCAGTTAATAGTTAATTGTTATTTGTTAATGGTCCATCGAATAACAAATAACCAATAACAAATAACACAAACGGAGGTTTTTCGATGGGAGAGAACATTGGTAAGATTTTGCAGGTACTGGGACCTGTTGTCGACGTTGAGTTTGAGCAGGGTAAACTGCCGACGATTTATTCGGCGCTGACCATCAGCAATCCCACCATCAATGATGAAGCCGACAATTTAGTGGTAGAGGTCGCCCAGCATCTCGGCGATAATGTGGTTCGCACGATCGCCATGGATGTTACCGACGGACTGGTCCGGGGGATGCCGGTTAAAGACACCGGAAAGCCCATCATGATGCCGGTCGGTGAGGCCGGCCTGGGACGGGTTCTCAATGTGGTCGGCCGGCCGGTTGACGGCCTGGGGCCGGTGAGCCAGGAAAAGATGATGCCCATCCACCGTGAAGCGCCGAAATTTACCGAACAGGACACCACGGTGCGGGTTCTGGAGACCGGAGTAAAGGTTATTGACCTTTTGGTTCCGTTTCCGCGGGGGGGCAAAATGGGCATGTTCGGCGGTGCCGGTGTCGGAAAGACGGTTATCATGATGGAAATGGTGCATAATATCGCTATGCAGCACGGCGGTATTTCGGTTTTTGCCGGCGTCGGTGAGCGCACCCGTGAGGGCAATGACCTGTATCACGAGATGAAGGACTCCGGGGTGTTGCCCAAAGCCGCGCTGATCTATGGGCAGATGACGGAACCGCCCGGTGCCCGGGCGCGCGTTGCCCTTTCAGCGTTGACCGCCGCTGAATATTATAGGGATGAAGAAGGCCAGGATGTGCTTATTTTTATTGACAATATTTTCCGCTTCACCCAGGCGGGGTCGGAGGTTTCCGCCCTTCTGGGGCGAATGCCCTCTGCGGTCGGATATCAGCCGACGCTGGCTGTTGATCTGGGTGAATTGCAGGAGCGCATCACCTCAACCGACAAGGGATCCATTACCGCCGTGCAGTGTGTATACGTGCCGGCGGACGATTTGACCGACCCGGCTCCGGCCACCACTTTTGCTCATCTGGACGGAACGGTTGTTCTGTCGCGCCAGATCGTTGAGCTGGGCATTTACCCCGCGGTGGACCCCCTGGATTCAACTTCGCGGATTTTAGACGCATCCTATATCGGCGAGGAACACTATCGTGTGGCGCGCCAGGTGCAGCAGATACTGCAAAAGTATAAGGAACTTCAAGACATCATTGCCATTCTGGGAATGGAGGAACTGTCCGACGAAGACAAAGTCACCGTGTCGCGGGCCAGGAAAATTCAAAGATTTTTATCCCAGCCCTTCCATGTGGCTGAAGCGTTCACGAATAAACCGGGCGCTTATGTAAAGATCGAAGATACCGTCAGAGCCTTTAAGGAGATCTGTGAAGGTAAACACGATGATCTTCCCGAGCAGGCTTTTTACATGCGCGGAGGGATTGAAGAGGTCATTGAAGCTGCCAAACAAATGGCTGAAGCTGAATAGATAGGGGACGATCATGGCAAAAAATATTCATTTGGAAGTCGTCACACCTGAAAAGGCGGTCGTCAGCGAAGAAGTCCAGATTGTGGCCTCTCCGGGAGCACTGGGAGAGTTTGGCGTACTCAGCGGCCACACACCATTTTTAACCGCCCTTAAAACCGGCATTGTCCGTTACACCGATGCGAATGGAAAAGAGCATTATGTGTTTGTCAGTGGTGGATTTGCCGAAGCACTGCCGGATAAAGTTACGGTGCTGGCCGAATCGGCTGAGAGAAGAAGCGACATCGATATTGAACGGGCCAAAGAAGCCCTGGCGCGCGCCGAGAAGCGGCTGGCCGAAGACCGTTCCCGTGAAGATATCGATTTTGCCCGGGCCAGAGCCGCGCTGGAACGGGCAACGGTTCGTATTCGGCTTGCTGGGTTAAGCTAGAATCCTTCAATTTGAGTGTTTCAAATTTTAAAAAAGAAAATATTTTATATTTTTAGGGTAAACCAGCGAATTGGGTTTGCCCTTTTTTTTTATTGTGGCTAAACTGATTGACATGAATGCAAACATTGCGGTCGTCATACTGGCAGCGGGCTTGGGGACCCGCATGAAATCTAATAAAGCCAAGGTTTTACACGAGATTTGCGGCAAACCCATAATCAATTATGTCGCTGAAACCGCCAGAAAAGTTGCTGGCGACAATGTGGTGCTGGTGGTGGGCAATCAGGCCGATAGGGTCCGCCGGGCAGTTTCAAAGCTGGGCCCATTCAGTTTCGCCTATCAAAAGAAGCAGCTGGGCACCGGTCATGCCGTTCTATGCGCCTTGCCTCACATACCGGAGCGCTGCCGCGAAGTGGTGGTTTTGTGCGGCGATGTGCCGCTGATTAAAGCCGATACGGTGAACGCCCTGATCACGTCACATATGTCTGAAAACAGGGACATTTCCGTTTTGGCGGTCGAGCTGAAAAATCCGACCGGCTACGGGCGTATCCTGCTAAGTGAGAGCGGACAGGTTCAAGCCATTGTAGAAGAATCCGATGCCACCGCGGAACAAAAACGCATCCGATTAATCAATACCGGCATTTTTTGCGTCAGAAAGAATTTTTTATTGGACGCGGTGCCCAGAATTCAATCCGACAATGCCAAAGGAGAAATATATTTCACCGATATCGTGGAAATCGCTTATAGCGAAAAAAAGCATGTCGGCGTAACCGTTGGCGGCAATTATCTTGAGGTCACCGGTATCAATACGATTGAAGAGCTTAAAAGAGTTGAGCGCGCAATGAAAAATCCGCCGTGAATATAACTTGACTTTCTTTAATATTACAGATTATATTAAACCAAATAATCGTGAGGTTAAGCCTTGGATAATGCAATCATTTCTAACCAGTTCAACGATATCGAGAAAAAAGTTGCACGGTTAATAGAGATATGCAAAAGACACGAGGCTGCCAATTTAGAACTTAAAAATAAAATCAAAAGCCTAGAGGAGGAGCTTTTAGGTAAAATCGAGGCGGAAAAAAGCTATGCGCAGGAAAAAGCTTTGATCCGGTCAAAGATTGATAGCCTGTTGGTCAGAATCGAAGAAAATATGGAAATTTAGTGTAAAGGGGAAAATGACTATCAGGTAGAGGTTTGAAAAGGCGGAAAACGGAAGATAGAAAGCAGAAAGGCAGAACGAATATTCATTGGAACAACTTGTAACCATAGAACTTTTTGGTAAACAACACACTTTTAAGGCCGAATCAGAGACTGATCAGGCCAGAGAAGTTGCTGATTTATTAGCAAAGGAAGTTTCGCGGGTTAAAGGCCAGCAATCCGGTAAATCATCAGCAGAATCAGACTTAACCACTCTGATGTTGGCTGCCCTGAATATCGCTCATCAAAAACTGGAACTGGAAAACCGTTATTCGAAATTTATACAAGATTTATCGGGACGCTCACAAAGGTTAATCCGTCAACTGGATGAATACGCTTTATAAATGAGACTGTTTTTTTACAAGTTGAAGATGAATTGCCCCTCAAGAGATGGGGCTTGGTAGCGTTTTCCCCCGACCTTTACCGCAATAAAGCCTGAAGCACGCTGGAGAGTGATTCTGGTCAAAAATAAGGTCGGCCAATTACTCAATGATCTGATAAATTTTTGCCCCTACCGTGTCCGTGATTGGGAGTTATTCTTTGACCCAACAGCTATCTTCTGGGAGCCTTCGCTGGTTTCGGTGCGCATGTTCTGTCGGTTCAGAAAAGCCTGATGAAGCTAAGAGGCACCCACTTTGAACCCAGGTTCAAAGACCTGCCAACACGGCATTTTGGTGGGGGTTTCTTTTCTGCATTTTAAATGCTATCCTCTGCCGGTCGCACAGTTTGACCCAAGGATGTGCGCACTGCTTTAAATTTCCAGTTACAGTATTGAAATTTCCGGTCCGCGGGCTTGCCGGGGCAGCTTATCTCTATCCGCTTCAAAAATCCTTACCCAATCGCTTCGCCGCTAATTTTTAATGAATGACTTGAAGAATAATACACGTATTTTTAGAAAGTTGGAAAAAACAGAGACGACTCCACGCCGTTGGCGTTTTACCTTAGAATCACCGGGGAGTGGGATATGAGTGCATTAAATATTATCATAGGAGCCATATGCTTTGGCGCCGGGTTTGCGATAGCCATTTGGGTGAAAGGCCAGATCGCATCTCAAAAAATAAAAGCTGCTCAGGGCGAAGCATCGCGCCTGGTAATGGAATCAAAGCACAAGGCAGACACCCTTTTAAAGGAAGCCGACCTGGAAGTTAAAGACCGGCTTTTTAAAATGAAAAGCGATTTCGATGCTGAAACTCGAGAAACGCGTTCTGAGCTTAAGAAGCGCGAAAAGCATTTGATGCAAAAAGAGGAAAATATTGATCGTAAAATCGAACAATATGAGCAAAAGGACCATGAGCTGCATCGCAAGGAAAAAGGGCTGAAAAAAAGAGAGAATGAAATTGAGCGCAAAGAACTTCAATATGAAGAATTGATCGAAGAACAGAAACAGCAGCTTGAAAAGATTTCCGGTTTATCGGCTGAACAGGCCAAAGAGCTATTGATCAGAGCGATGGAAAATGAGGCTCGTTATGAAGGGGCCCGAATGATCAAGAAAATTGAAAATGAAACCAAAGAGCAGGCAGATCGAAAGGCAAAGGAAATCCTGGCAACTGCAATCCAGCGCTATGCAGGAGAATATGTTGCCGAACGCACCGTCTCGGTGGTGCAGTTGCCAAGCGATGAAATGAAGGGCCGTATCATCGGTCGAGAGGGTCGCAATATACGGGCCCTTGAAGCAGCCACCGGAGTGGATCTGATTATCGATGATACGCCCGAAGCCGTCATATTATCGGCTTTTAATCCGGTGAGAAGGGAAGTTGCGCGTCTGTCTCTGATGCGGCTCATCTCAGACGGCAGAATCCATCCCGCCCGCATAGAGGATGTGGTTAAAAAGGTCGGTGAGGAGGTTGACATAGCGGTAAAAGAAGCCGGTGAACAGGCAGCTTTCGACTTGGGTGTTCATGGAATCCATAACGAATTGATCAAAATCCTGGGACAATTGAAGTTTCGAACCAGCTACGCCCAGAACGTGCTGCAACACTCGGTGGAGGTTGGCTTTTTGTGCGGGGTCATGGCCTCCGAACTGGGCCTTAATGCCAAAATTGCGCGCCGCATGGGATTGCTGCATGATATTGGCAAAGCTATCGATCACGAAGTTGAGGGGCCGCACGCGATCATCGGATCCCGCCTGGCAAAAAAATTCAATGAGTCTCCCAAAGTGGTGCACGCGATTGCGGCCCATCATGAAGATGTGCCGCCGAATTCGGTTCTGGCCTTACTGGTCCAGGCGGCCGATGGGCTTTCCGGTGCGAGACCGGGTGCTCGCAAAGAACTGCTTGAAAACTACATTAAGCGATTAGAGGATCTTGAAAATATTGCCAATTCTTTTAAAGGTGTTTCCAATACCTATGCCATTCAGGCTGGCCGGGAATTGAGAGTCATTGTGGAAAGCGAAGTCATTTCCGATGAAGAAGCCATTCTGGTGAGCCGTGATATCGCCAAAAAAATCGAGGAATCGTTAACCTTTCCGGGACAGATTAAGGTAACCGTGATTCGGGAGACGCGGGCAGTGGAGTACGCCAACAAATAGAATTTTCTATTCCTAAATGAATCTTTTTCCGCTGAACTGCGTTCTGCGCAGGTAGCAGTGCATTGCGCATGGCGCATAGGGCATAGCGTTTTGACCAAAAGCGAATTAATTCAGGTTTTAACGCTCTGCGCTTTGCGCTCTGCCCTTTGCCATAAGGTGCGGCCTTGCTCAACGAAAAAATATCTCATTTATCAATAGAAAATTCATTTTTTTTGTTTCGATGAATGTCTGCCACTTTTGAGACAAATCCCGCCATTTGCGCACCTTAATTTATTAAAATTAGATGCGAAATCCCGCACCTTGCGGGAGCCCTCGAACAAGATCTAAGCTTTTGCAAGCGGCTATTATTATATTAAATTCCGATGGACAAAACCCAAATTTTGCTTTATTGAGTGAAAGCTTAGGGGCCAGGGTTTTCAAATAATTACTGCGTTTGATTGGTTCAATTAATTGAATTTGTTAGATATGCCTACCTTGAACCAATATAACCAATAAGACAAATAAAACCAATTAAACGAAAGGCCTTCTTAATGAATGTTCTAGATGTTTTGCAGGAACGCGGGTTCATTGATCAGACCACCCATCAGCAGGAGCTAAGAGACTGCCTGGATCAGGAAAACGTGACCTGCTATATCGGCTTTGATCCTACCGCAGCCAGTTTGCATGTTGGCAGTCTGCTGCCTATCATGTCCCTGGCGCACATGCAGCAGCAGGGGCACCGACCCATTGCCTTGATCGGAGGCGGCACTGGCATGGTCGGAGATCCCTCGGGCAAAACCGAAATGCGCAAGCTGTTGACGCTGGATGCCTTGGAACAGAATGCGGCAGGAATTAAAAAGCAGCTTTCCCATTTTCTTGACTTTGCAGAAGATAAAGCACTGCTGTTAAATAACGTTGATTGGCTTGCCGAATTGAAATATATTCCTTTTTTGCGAGATATTGGCCGTCATTTTTCGGTGAATCGCATGATCAGGGCTGAAAGCTATAAAATCCGTTTGGATTCCGAGGAGGGACTGACCTTTATTGAATTTAATTACATGGTATTACAGGCTTACGATTTCTTGGAATTATTTAAGAATTACGATTGCAAAATTCAAATGGGCGGCAGCGACCAGTGGGGCAACATTGTCGCCGGAGTTGAATTGATTCGCCGGGTACAACAGGGAGTGGCGTTCGGAATTACATTTCCATTGATTACAACCAGCAGCGGCGAAAAAATGGGAAAAACTGCTAAAGGCGCTGTGTGGCTGGATGCTGAACAAACATCACCGTATGATTATTATCAGTATTGGATAAACACCGATGACCGGGATGTGAGTCGTTTTCTGGCGCTATTTACCTTTTTGCCGATGGAAGAAATCCGTCAGATTGAACGCTTAAGCGGAGCGGATCTAAACGGCGCGAAAGCCGTTCTGGCATTTGAAGCCACCCGAATTGCGCATGGAAGCCGGGAAGCCGTCAATGCTTACCGGGCGGCGGCAAGCATGTTCGGTACCCGCAAGGTGCCGGCCAATATTCTGCCCACCAGCACCATGCCGCGGGGCGATTCAGGCAGTGATGATGAGGCTGTGCCCAGCTCATTTCTGGATGTCGAAACGCTAAAAGCCGGTATTCCGGCATTTAAATTATTTCATCAGGCCGGCCTGGCCAATTCCGGCGGTGCCGCCCGCCGGCTGATCGAACAGGGCGGCGCCTATATTAATGGCCGGCGTGTTGAATCATTTGATTATCTGGTCAGTGACACGGATTTAGACGATCAGGCGGCAATCCTATTGCGGTCGGGGAAGAAACGGTTTCACAAGATTGAAGTTGAAAAATAAATCAAAAAATTTCAAGTTTTTTATTGACAAACAAAAAATTTCACTGTAGTTTCGCCGTTTATCGTCTGGGATCGATCAAGCATAAATAACGGTTCAATTAAGACGAAAAAGGTTGACAATACCCTTCCAATTAGTATATTGGAAAGGTTGCAATCTAGAAGAAATCCGGCTTTTTTAAAGGCGGCAGCCCTCTTTTTTAAAGGGCCATTTGATCTTTGAAAACTAAATAGTGACGCGTATGTAAGTCGGGTCAACGTAAGTATGCTGTGATTTAAACACAGTTTTACATAGTTTAATTGGAGAGTTTGATCCTGGCTCAGAATGAACGCTGGCGGCGTGCTTAACACATGCAAGTCGCACGAGAACGTTTCAGCTTGCTGAAACTAGTAAAGTGGCGCACGGGTGAGTAACGCGTGGGTAATCTACCTCCGAATTGGGGATAACATTGCGAAAGCGATGCTAATACCGAATGACATCTCAATAACTTCGGTCTTTGAGATCAAAGGTGGCCTCTCCATGGAAGCTACTGTTTGGAGATGAGCCCGCGTACCATTAGCTTGTTGGTAGGGTAATGGCCTACCAAGGCGACGATGGTTAGCTGGTCTGAGAGGATGATCAGCCACACTGGAACTGA
>Ga0209742_10000156_pt1 | contig 39731 bp, 33 predicted proteins | sample DeeMarSeWOR38_10_FD_187462 | JGI IMG/M metagenome (GOLD analysis project Ga0209742, IMG submission 187462) | Marine sediment microbial communities from White Oak River estuary, North Carolina - WOR-3-8_10 (SPAdes) (version 2) | ecosystem: Environmental > Aquatic > Marine > Intertidal zone >...
CGCCGGAGATTCTCCAGATAATTTTCCGCAAGAGGATCAACCACCAGCAGTTTTGCCCCCACCTGATCGGCAACGGTTTTTGCATCCCGGTCAGAAAATTGTTGCTGCACGAATATCACCTTGACCCGGTTTTGTTGCGCCTGCTCGATGAGCCTGCTTAATGATTTGGCGCCGGGCTGCTTGCCTTCCACCTCGATAGGAATTTGCTGTAATCCGTATTCGTCGGCAAAGTAACCCCAGGAAGGGTGGTAAACCATGAACTTGCGGTTTTTGATTCCGGCGAGTTGCTGGCGAATAGCATGATCCACTTCATCCAGCTCACCTATAAAACTCTGATACCTGTTTTCATAATGTTCGCGGTTTTCTGAATCAATTGTTACAAACGCGGTTTTAATACTCTCGGCGATATGCTTCACCAAACGAGGATTCAACCAGACATGGGGATCCTGTAGAGAGCTATGAGAGTGGCCATGAGCATGCGCAGTGTTATCAGCCACGGTATCAACTTCCCGACTCATGGGACGTAAAGGGATACTGGGCGGTAATGGTATCAGTATCAAATTGGGATTGATTTGCCGGAAGGTTTCGATCCAGCGTGCTTCAAACGGCACACCAATCTGAAAATATAAAGCAGCCTGCTCCAGTTGCGCCAGTTGCCGGGGTTTAGGTTCATAGGTTGCCGGATTATGACCCGGTCCAACCAGGACGATTACGCTGGCTTTATCGCCCGCTATGCGTTCCACAAAATACTTTTGCGGTAAAATACTCACTCCTATAGTAAGCACAGGCCTGGCAATACCTGTGGCCGGCGACAGCATAAACACCATTACCAACAACCACGCAACGGTTATCAGTCGATAGCTACAGTTTAATGACACTGCGGGCATAGTCCCTTGATTTCCACTAATTGCTGTTCCGTCGCAAAACCCAGTTGTGCCGCTTGCTCGTTCAGTAAGCGGGTAATTTTCGGCTCGTTAATTTCAGCCACCGCGCCGCACTTGGTGCAAAGCAGAAACTGTCCGACATGAGGCTCAGCGGGTTTGCCACAACCGACGTACGCATTCAGGGATTCAATGCGATGCACCAGTCCAGCCGTCTGTAAGAACTCCAGGGCACGATAAACAGTCGGTGGTGCTGCTTTTGGATTGATTTTCTGCAGTTGCTCCAGCACTTCATAGGCCTTCACCGGTGTATGGCTACTCCAGACCAGTTCCAGCACCTGGCGCCGTATCCTGGTTAGACGCAAACCCGACGCATCGCATGCCTGCTCGGCTTCGGCGAGCGCCGTTTTGACACATGATGCATGATTATGCTGATGCTTTTTAAAGGGAATAAGAACGGACTGACGGCTCATAGCGGGATCCGGTGCAAAAATGTTATGTTATAACATAACACTCAAATGCCGCAATTGAAACTGGCGGAAAATTTTAGTGCGGCAAAATGACAGAAGGCTGTGACACAAGGTGCCAAAGCCTTCCCATCATCTTGCAGACAAAATCTTTTTTACTAGAGATGTCGTATTACACGTGTCTGGAACGATGACCGCCGATGTGCAAATGGCTGGCAGCGTGTGCCGCACCTGCATATCCACGTTTGGCCAGCGCGGTCACCGGGTCATCGCCATAAATACCGGCAAAAATGGGATAGGTAGCTAATAAAGGTAATATGGCGATCCAGCCCAAGGGCGCAACATTTACCAGCATGGTAAATACGATAACAGCGGCACCAAACAGAATGCGATTCACTCTTTGACTAGTAGTAAGATTTTCGTAATTCATTGTCAGTTCCTCCATTCAGTTAATTGACTATCCAGCCCCGCTCTACTTGCTATTAATTAAAGCAACGGCAAGTTATTGCGTTCTTAGGAGAAACTTAAATGACACTTAACGTGGAAAATTAGCTTAACAAACAATGCATTAACACGATCTTGCCGTCTTGGACTGGGTGACGGCGCTGCATTGATCATCAAATCATCCACTAAAGATCCTGGTTTATCACAATTTTGCCAGATTTACCTCGCACACTTATTAATAGGTATGGACCAAGAGGTAACGTAAAATGCAGGCTTTGGAAAATTTTATAATGATAGCGATCGCCAGTATGGCGTTTGTAATTATTCTGGAATTATACACGCTGCTTTAAGGTGAACTTTAGGTCAGCCACTTATTGTAACGATATGGGCTGTCGCTTGAATCTGCACGAACTTGGAAAACAACTGTTGCGTGCTTATTTCTTTAGAAACTCCAGTTGTGACTCGAAGTAGGGGCCCCACTCCAGGTCCTTGTACACTGGATCCTGCTGGTAAGCATCGAAGGTTAGCAAATAGGTACCCAGATACGGATCCTGGCCTACAATCTCGCCCTTTTTTCCAATCCAGCGCCCGGTAAGTATTTTAACTTTTTTGCCAATGTTTTTACCGGAAGCCTTTTTTCCGCTGCTTTGTCGACTTGTAGAGACTTTTTCCGGAGCAAGTTTTAGGCTAGCGGTTTTTTTCTTTGCCGGTAATTTTTTCACCTTGACCTTTTTTACCTTGACCTTCGCCTTGGCTTTCTTTGCTTTAGCGACCTGTTTTTTGGCAACTGATTTTTTTTTCGTCGTAGCCTGCTTTTTTGCCGTGGATTTTTTCTTGCGAGCAGACTTACTCCCTGCCCTGGCCTTTTTTACAGCGGCTTTTTTTTTGTTCGCTACGGACTGCTTTTTCGATGTTTTTTTTCTGGCGGCCATGTTGACTAATATCGACTTGCTTGAAAGGGTGCGTATTGTAACAAATGGTTTCGCGATCGTATTGACCTAACGGTATTTTTTGGGAAGATTCAGCTATATTCAAAAGACATATCGGTTGCCGAGGCTTAATCTGAAGCGCCCAACAGGCTTCGCGGCAGTACGATAAAAAGACTTATATAACAATAGCTTGAAATATATAATACCAATTAATTTACAATCGTTTTCGTATGCAGAAACTACAGCGAGAAATCAACTGGTACGTGTATTTAGTACGCTGTTGCGATGGCAGCCTGTACACCGGCATTGCAAAATCACTCCAAAAACGCCTGCTTGAACACAACAGCGATAACCAGCTAGGTGCCAAATATACCCGCTCCCGCAGACCCGTAAAACTGGTCTACCAGGAAAGTTATGCGTCACGCGCCCTTGCAATGCAACGTGAAGCCGCGATAAAACGCCTGTCAAAGCCGCAAAAAGAACAGCTGGTTGCGTCCGGGGATGGCATTCCATGATGCGCCAACACCACAGAAATTCGTCTAAATTCGTACAAAATTCGGGATTGGCCCACAAAACTACATAACGGTTAAACCGAAATCTTGAACGATCAACAAGTTTCATTATACTAATCGCTATGGCGGCTGAGTTTTAGGCCGTCGAGTAAGATTGCAATTGTTCAAGTCATTTCTGGAAGTCCGGTTCGGTTCTACCTCGTAAATTGCCTTGTATGATCTGCAATAGTTCCACTAACTCTATGATATAAGAGGTAATTTATATGAGCACTGGTACCGTTAAATGGTTTAACGAATCTAAAGGTTTTGGATTCATTTCACCATCCGATGGCGGCAAAGATGTTTTTGTTCACTTTTCCGCAATCCAGGGTGACGGATTCCGCACCCTGGCGGAAGGCCAAGCGGTAAGCTTCGACGTCGAGCAAGGCCCGAAAGGCCCCCAGGCAGCCAACGTTACTGTACAAAGCTAATCACGGCGTTAGTATTTCGTAACGATTAACCACAACGATAAACCACAACGATAAACCCACAGTTGCAAGACTGTGGGTTTTGCCGTTCCAGCCACCCAATAATTCAGTCAAACACCGCACACTCCTGCAGCAATCCACTGCTTTTGTTTGATAACGCCCGGTATTTACGGACCTGCCGTTAATCGCCCGGTTGGCTAAATCTCTGGTGCACGGTTACAATTTTCCAAATAAATCGTCGGCGGCTACCGGACAGCACAATGCAATTATTAAAAGATCAGTTCTTCAATGCGGATTTTTACCGGCAATTGAGCCGCGCGTTTGCGCGCATTGACCCCGACATTGATGCGAAAAATTTTTACCAGGCATGCGTGAAAAACTTACCCGGCAGAGAACTCAAACAACGCCTGCAACACACCGCTGATGTCTGTCGTCAGTTTTTGCCGGATAGCTACCCGCAGGCACTCAAACGCTTATATGCATTAGCGGAAACTATTGATGAAAACAGTTTCAGTTATATGTTCATGCCGGATTTTGTAGCGCGCTATGGCGCCCATGATTTCAGGCGTTCCATGCAGGCCTTACGGGACTTTACTCAATACTCATCTTCAGAACTGGCGGTTCGGGTTTTTCTGCAACAGGATTTAGAACGCAGCCTGACCGTCATTAAGCAATGGACTGAGCATGAAAACCTGCATATCCGCCGTTTAGCCAGTGAAGGCACGCGGCCACGCCTGCCCTGGGCCATGCAGGTCAAAGCACTGCGGGACAAACCGGAACACTGCACTCCGATCCTGAATGCTTTGCATACTGACAGAGAAAAATATGTGCAAAAGTCGGTTGCCAATCATCTCAACGATATTTCCAGGGATCATCCGGATAAAATGTTGCAGCTGGTAAAAAGCTGGGACGACAGCACTAAAACCACCCAATGGATTATTCGCCATGGCGCAAGGACCCTGGTGAAACAGGGAGACAAGCGGGCTTTGGCGCTGTTTGGTGCCGCGCAAAAACCGAGCGTGCAAATTAGTAACTTCAAACTTCACTCAAGAAAACTTCAGTTGGGTGACGACCTCAAACTTGCGCTGGAATTAACATCCCTCGCCAAACGTTCACAAGTACTGGTGATCGATTATCGGGTTCATTACGTCAAAGCATCGGGTCGCACCAGTCCCAAAGTATTCAAATGGAAAACGACCACGCTGTCACCAGGGCAGTCATTATCACTTAATAAAAAACATCCTCTGAAAAATTTCACCACACGTAAGCATTACGCCGGCAATCATCGCATCGAACTGTTGATCAATGGCAGCCCAATGAAAGCGGCGGCCTTTGAACTGAATACAACTGATTCTGACTAAGCGAACCGACGCCCATGCAGAACTCACAACCAGCGACCGAGGAAAATATTGCCCACTTCGCAAGCAGCATCCTCACACAACTTCGGCAGCGCTTTCATCGCCATTGTATTGTGCTGGCGGGGAGCCAGCCGTGGTGCCATACAAGAGTTTTAGCAATTACCCAGCAAAATATCTTTAACAAATTACTGCTCGTTACCAACACTCCGTTACAAATAGAGCACTGTGAGCAAACCACTCCTTCCAGTGCCACACAATACCTGGGACATGAATTTGCTCATGCGATTATTAATTTACACGACGGCATTGACCCAAATGCACTTGGCGCAATATCCGGCACGGTGAGTGGCGGTGGCTTGTTGATACTTCTATTGCCCCCACTGTCAGAGCTGGAGAATTTTGCAGACCCGGAAAAACAACGCATGGCTATCTGGCCTCATTCCCAACAAGACGTTGGCAAGCGTTTCCTGCAACGGCTGAAGAAAATCATTCTGGATTCGAACAATATTTCCCTGATCCAGGAAAGCCATCCACTACCCCAAAAACCGGCAGTTAATAATGTCGCGGAGTTAAGCGGCTATTTTGAAGAGGGAGTTTGCCGCACCAAAGATCAACTACAAGCCGTACAGGCCATCGAACATGTCGTGCACGGCCATCGCCGCCGTCCGCTGGTGATTACCGCCAACCGCGGCCGGGGTAAATCGGCAGCGCTGGGAATCGCGGCTGCGAATTTATTGCAGCAAGGCGCGCAACGCATTATTGTTACCGGCCCCCGCCTGAGCGCCACAACCATGGTGTTCAAACATGCGCAAAGCAACCTGCAAAGCGCACAATATACGCCGGGAAACATCAGTATCGATACGGGTTGCCTGGAATTTCTTGCACCCGACGTGTTGTGCCGCGAAAAACCTCCCTGCAACCTGCTGTTGATTGATGAAGCGGCGGCGATTCCCGCCACAATCCTGAAACAGCTACTTCATCACTATGCGCGTGTCGTATTTGCCACGACCACCTATGGCTATGAAGGTACCGGGCGTGGCTTTGCGGTCAAGTTCCAGGAAACACTCAACAGAGATGCGCCCGGCTGGCAGGCGTTGGCAATGGATCTACCCGTTCGCTGGGCGCCACACGATCCGGTAGAAAGCTTTGTGTTCCGCTGTTTGTGTCTGGATGCTGCTGTTACTGAAACTGGATTCACCATCGATTCACAGCAAGTAGAAATTATCAAACTCAATCGCGATACATTGGTCGAGGACGAACCATTATTGTCCGCCATCTTTGGACTACTGGTGTTAGCTCACTATCAGACTCAACCACGTGATTTGCGTTACCTGCTGGATGCCATCGGCCTGGATATTTTTATCGCCATGTATAACGATAGCGTGATTGGCACCGCAGTAGTGGAACGGGAAGGCGAACTAGACGCCGCAACGGCGGCGGCGGTATATCGTAATGAACGACGCGTTGTAGGACATTTATTGCCGCAAACCCTGGAGTCGTTTGCAGGCATTCGGTCTGCCAGCACGGCGAGCTACGCTCGTATTGTACGTATCGCCGTTCACCCAGACTGTCGACGCCAGGGCGTTGGCCGGCAATTATTACAACATATAGAATCTGACGCCAGCAAACAACACATAGCTATCGTGGGCAGCACCTTTGGGACAAGCAGCGATTTGTTGAGCTTCTGGCAAAATACCGGCTATTCTCCAGTGCATGTCGGCTTGAAACACAACGCCAGCACTGGCACAAATGCCATTACCTATCTGAAACCGCTGTCAGCCCAAGGTCGCGATATTTATCAGACAGCCATAAGTAAATTTACTTCCCGGTTTACCTTCCAACTCGGCGAAGCCTATCAAGGCCTGACATGTGATATAGCGATAGAAATTTACCGGTCCATCGCCAAAGAAAAAAAACTACAGTTAACTAAAGCGGAGTGGGATGACATTACTTCATTTGCCAACGCGTCGCGCGGTTACGAAATTAACGCCCTTCCTGTCCATAAATTAACTACTCATCTGTTCGAAACAAGACAATTCGACAATATCTGCAACGTTAACGAGCAATGCCTGCTAATCAGAAAAGTACTGCAACGACAACATTGGCGAACGATTACATCTGATATGAATTTGGAAGGAAAAAAAGACGCCATTCAAAACTTGCGTGAAATTATTGTAAAAATAATCGCTGACCTATCAATCATAGCCAGCATTGAACTCACTGACTAAACATGAGTGCTGCCGCAGCAATAGTTGTCAATGCCATGCAATCGCGAGTATCGCGAAATGGCAACTAACACCTCAAGCTCTTATGACTCTGATTTCGTTTCCTGAAGACTGCCACTTTTGATATGGATATCTCTCTGCGGGAATGGAATCTCAACGTTGTGCTCCCGAAACATGGCATCGAGTTTGTAATTCAGGTCACTAAGCACGGATAATCGACTGTCGATATTTCTGATGTGACAACGTAATTCAAAATTCAATGAGCTATCGCCAAAGCCGAGGAATAATGCCCGTATCGGAAATTCGTCATCATCCTTAATGACTTCATCGTGAGAGTTGGCTAACTCCAGCAAAATGTTTTTAACTTTTTCCGTGTCTGAGCCATAAGCGACCCCAATGGGTAACCGCAACCGGCCACTCTGGTCGTACAGCATCCAGTTGGTCACCTGGTTGGAAATCAGGTCCGAATTAGGCACAATCACATCCGAGCGATCGAAGGTCTGGATTTGCGTGGAACGAATACTGATTTTTTTCACATATCCTTCTGTACTGCCCACCACAATCCAGTCTCCCCTTTTAATGGGGCGCTCAAACAATAAAATCAGACCAGAGACAAAATTATTGACAATATTTTGCAGACCAAAACCAATACCTACAGACAGTGCACCTGCAATGATAGCCAGATTGGTGAAAGTTACCCCCGCCACACTAAGCCCAATCAGCAAGGCAATAGTCACTCCCAGATAACCGATGATGGTCACGATCGTCTCATGTGCTCCACGATCGATATCCGCCTTAGCCAACCACTTCTTTTCGATATTGGACTTTAACCAGCCACTGGCGATGTATACTATAGAGAACAATACTATCGCGAACAGGATCCGAACCGGGTTGATGGTGAGGTTGCCTAAAGCAAAACCATGGATAAACCAGTTCTGAATAGTGACAATGACATCTTCAGAAAAATCCAGGGCGCGAATAGCTACAAAGAAAAACACAACCCACAACGACGCGTGAATAAAAAAATTGAACGCTATCAAGCCGGGGATACGTTGACCTGGCTTTAATCCCAGGGCCTTTTTAACTGCCCTGCTTACAGCGTAGCTGTCATTCTCCAATACACCCGCAAGCTGAGCTGAAATCCACTGGACGGCTCTCAACAAGCCATAAAGCAAGGTAATAGAAAACAGTGCACGTAACACAAAATAAGAAAAATTACGGAACCCCAGCAACTCGAATACCAGCGTAACCAGCAAGACGAATACAAGAGCCACCCGTAACAAACGTAACTTCTCCAGACTTTTTGTCTTGCCACCTATCAACAACAACGTAATTGCCAGCGGAACACAAAAAACAACAAAGGTATCACGCGCCAGCAATTTCGTAAGATCAGGTGGCTGAGCCGCCAATATAGTCCAATACCCAATAGCCCCCAGAAAAGCCAGGGTAATAAACACACGAAACCAGCGTGCCAGAAGCCTGGCAACATCGTCATTCAGCTGCAACACACGGCGCGCAGGCGGCCGGGGAAACAACAGCATTTCCACTATCAGACGCGCAAGAAAATACAGCGGCAGCAACACAAAAACGATTTGAAAAAAACTGGCAGAAACTATTGTCAATCCGAGTTGCAACAGGAATATTGCCAGCACCGCGGACATAATTATCCGTGGCAGATAACGCATAACGGTTACCACCAGACCCTGTGCAAAAATATCGAATGGCGCATCGCCCCAGCGCCTGGCTGACGACCACTGCTTGAGTCTTTTCCTTACCCAGTAGGCAACGATTCCCGCAAACATTACCCAGACGAGCAGTGCTACGTAGTCATTCAACGACAGCTGATCCAGACCATGGTGCTGCAATATAAAAACAGTTAGCACTTCAGTCATTAAGGCATCCGCTGCCAGTGCCTTGGGAACCAACTCTACAATCGTTGGACCACGATTCAGCAAGCGCTCCTTAAACAGGGTTTGCGACCGCTCCTGAAAATCTTTATGACGCTCCTCAACTGCGATCGATAGCACTTTAAACCTGGCCAGCAATGTTTCATTGTCCTGTAATTGCTGCTTAAGCGCGGCGCGCTTCTCCTGGACCATTTTCGGCTCGGCACCGGTTCCCTCACCAAGACTTTCCAGCTGTTTTTTTAATTCATCAACTGACGATTGCTGCTTTTCAGTTTCTGCCTCCACCTTGCCTTTCAGTATTGCCAGTTCCTTCAATGCCTCATTTAAACGACTTACCGTTATATCACCGGACTTGTATTCTGCCTCTATAGTCGTCAATTGTTTCTGCAGATCTTCAATTTCGGATGCATACACAGCCATGGCTGTAGCCGCCAGGAATATCAATAACAGGGATTTTGTAACAGCAGAGACCCGCGAGCGGGCGAACTGCAGGCAGCTAAAGAATGAAGACAGCGGAAGTTTATTCATTACACAGATTTCGCTTGTTGGTTACACTGCAACTTGTAGGTTACTCTGAGAGTAATAAATTTTACCCCCAGCAACCGGCGCACTTGTCTGGCCAATTTGTCCAGCAGTTGTTGTTGCAGGGGATTTGTACAGCTGCAGAGATATTACCCTGTACGCACAGCAGTATAAAGATTTTCTGATGGGATATCAGGAGTTACTCAAGAATTCGTTCGCGCAGCACACTCCGGACCTTTGGTGAACCGGCAGGTAAGTATCGCAAATGCTGCTCCAGACAATAAATAATACGCTACCAGCAAATAGCAAAAGGCGGCTGAAAGCCGCCTTTTGCTCAGCAAGTCGAGCTTACCTTAATTACAAGGGGCGTTTAATGCTGACAGCTCCGCGCAAATCACCGGCCTTGTAGCCTTTTGCCTGATCATGCGGATAACGCTCCTGCAGCAAGGCTTTGACTTCCTCTTTCATGCCCGCTGGATCACCATGACAGGCCAGGCATTGCCCCTGCACGCCAATCGCTTTCATGAAACGGAAATACTTGCCATTGGGTTCCTCAACAATTTCAGCGAATGCCATTTTTTCAAAGCTTTCACCCTTGTCGGCCCGTTCCTGAAACTTTGCCAATACATTTTGTTCCCACGCATCGGGCATTCCCAGCATGGGATTGCGCACCCGCGTGCCAACACGCGTGACCATCCAGCCTTTTTCCCGGGAAATTTGCGCCGTTATTTGTGGCGCCAGTTCGGAACAGACTTTTACTGCGGCAACCGGACCACCAGCTTTCATTTCCTTTTGCATGGCACCACCCAGTTGCTTCACAAACGCCTGCGTGGTTTCTACCGCTTCCTTTTTCATGGCATCCATATCTGCAGTTAATGCTGGCGCGCTTGCCGCACTAAGTAATAAAGCGCTCGCAACAATAGATAGTTTGTTCATCAAAGAGCCTCCAGAAATTTGTAATAAAATCGTGGTTAAGCGAAAAATAGGATACAGCGAGACATTAAGTATATTAGAAAATTATAATATTTCAGCCCTAAATTGGTGAAGTTAAGCAGCTGTTAAGATTACGGCGAATTGTTGCATTACAACGAACAGTACATCAGGATCGACACTTACCTATTGATATTTAAAATATTATACTGAATCTTGTGGCGACGGCTGGGCTATTTAGCAGGTGTTTTAGTAGCTATTGCTTTTGCGGTATCAGTGGTTGAATAATGACCGTAATTTCCGTTTCACTGATTCTACCATCCCCATCTTCATCGATTTCGTTAAACATCAAAGGACCACTGTTTGCGAGTTCGGGAATTACCTGACGCATACGAACAATATTAGGATCAGTCTGCAGCTGCGCGAACTCATGCTCATCCAGAAAGCCGTCATTGTTAGTATCATGACGAGAAAAGGCATCGTAAATAGTCTGGTAGTGCTGTTTGGTTTCCGGGCTGGCGACGGTAGGATCACCGATTTCCTGTGAGCGCTTTGATGCGCAGGAAATTAACACCAGGCTCGCCAGAGTAATACCAAGAATCTGCGCTAATTTAGTCATCGATTTCTAATCCTTTAGCTTTCGTTTCGAGTTATTGGATTCTGGCCGGTTGCTCGATTGGCAAGTCCGCCACCGCGATGCGCTCTTCTTTATAGTGTAGCAGGCTATAGATTGCCGGCACCAGTACCAGACTGACAATCATGGAAAATGACAAGCCGGCAACAATAGTCACCGCCAGCGGTTGCAGCATCTCGGCGCCCTCGCCCAAGCCCAGCGCCAGCGGCAACATGCCCACCACTGTGGTTAACGTGGTCATTAGTATCGGCCGTAAGCGGATTTTCGCCGCCTGGATAATCGCCTCATTTTTTGCGATGCCTCTGGCTCGAACAATTTCTATGTACTCCACCAGTACAATGGCATTGTTAACCACAATACCAGCCAGCATGATCAACCCCAGTTTAACCGGCATGGACAGTTGCAGACTCAGCAAGTCAACGCCGATCGCCACGCCGATCAGGGCAAACGGCACACTCAACATAATTACAAATGGATTAAGCAACGATTCGTACTGCACCGCCATGACCACGAAGACCAGGAACAAGGCCAGTGCGATCAAGATGGCCACCAGCTGCTGGCCTTCCTGTAATGCCTGCCGGGATCCCGCATCATAGATGTTGTAACCTGCGGGCAGCGGAAAACCATTGACGATTTTATCAATCTCTTCCGCTATACCACCCAGTGTCGCCCCTTCCGCCAGCGAAGCACTGATCTCAACGATACGCATCTGGTTATCCCGGGTAATATTGGCCGGCGATTTCACCAGCTCAATATTGGCAACGCTGCCCAGGTAAACCGGCGCCCGCTCCCGGGTACCGGCAAACAACAACACCGACTCAAGATCCTGTGGATTAGCAGCTTCCGTGGGCGGCAAACGCACTCTTACATCATAGGAGCGATCGCCCTCAATGAAGTCAGTGATCACTTTGCCTTCCAGGGCAATCTGCATCGCGTCAGTAAGATCTTCCACGTCGAAACCCAGGGCGCTGGCCCGCTCCCGATCAATATTAATGGAGAGCTCGAAATTTTCATCTTCCAGTGATTGCTCAAGATTCTGCAGCCCTTCAATACTTTTCAAACGTTCCACCAGATCCCTGGCGATTTTTTCCAGACTCAGCATATCAGGCCCCTGGATTCGCAAACTGACATCATCATCACCACGGCTGGTACGAATACCGCGAATACCGCGTTGCGACATACGCACCTTGATGCCGGCCATCTGTTGTTTGGCGATCAGCTTTTGCATTTTCTCGATCCACGCCTGGCTGCTGATGTCGCGCTCCACCACTGGCACCAGTTGCACAGTGAGCGTGCTGCTGTTGGGACTTTCGCGCTCGGTGCGCCCGAAAATAAATCCGCCTACCAGAGTAAATACCGTGTCGGTTTCCGGCTGGGATAAGAACAGGTTTTCAAGAATGCGCACACTGTCATCCATTTCATCCAGCGCCACTCCGGTGTCAGCCTTGATCCGCACGGTAATTTGCCCATCATCCAGTTTGGGCAAAAAGATTTCCTTGCCGCTGAAAATAGTCGGCACCGCGTAGAACATGCCGGCAGTAAACAAGACGATCAATGTCCAGCGAAAACGTAATACCCAGACCAGCAAGCGTGAGTAAACTTCCTGCATGCTGCGCATACCGGCATCAATGAGTTTGCGCACGCGACTTTCCCGAGTAGTGGTAACCTTGGCGGCCAGTGTCGGCACCAGGGTAAGCGCAATCACCATCGAGGCCAGAATGGCTGCAGAGATGGTAAAAATAAGTTCCCGGAACAATAACCCGGTCAATCCACCAATAAATAAAAATGGCAACACCGCAGAAAGATTGGTGGACGTCGAGGCAACTATGGCGCTATTTACTTCCTTGGCTGCGACTACTGCGGACTCTTCCGATGGCGCTTCGTCTTCGCGCTGGTGGCGATAAATATTCTCCAGCATCACAATGGTATTATCCACCAGCATACCCACGCCCAGGGCCAGGCCACCCAGGGTCATCACGTTCAGCGTCAAGCCACCCATACCCATCAATACAAACGTTACCATGATAGCAATGGGGATTGCGCTTCCAATGATCAGGGTACGGCGCAGGTTACCAAGAAAAATGTACACCACCGCCATAGCCAGCAAAGCGCCACTAATTGCCGCCAGTGTTGAATTGCTCAGTGATTGCCGGATATAAACCGACTGGTCGGCGACCGGCACCACTTCAATGTCATCCGGTAATAATCCCTGGGCGCGCAAGTACACCAGCCGCTCGTTGACGACGTCGACTACTGCCACGGTGTTGGCATTGGGTTGTTTCTGGATCGACATCTTAATGCCGCTGATACCATTGGCCCGCACCCGGATACGTTCGTCTTCATGGGTGTCCACCACGCTAGCCACTTCATCCAGATAAATGGTCTTACCATTTGATAAACGTAAAGGTAATTGCTTGATCTGGCTCACTTCGGTAAAGCGGCCACTGATCCTGCCCGATATTTGCTGGCGGGACATCTGTAAGCGCCCGGCGGGATCTTCACGGTTTCCGCGCTGCAAGGCATCCACCACATCATCCATGGTCAAGCCAATGCCTGCCAGCCGTTGCTGGTCCACCAGCACATGAATTTCCCGCACCATGCCGCCGCCAATTTCCGCCGCTGCCACTCCTGGCAAATTCAAAAACCATTTGCGCAATACATCATCCGTCCAGCTGCGCAGTTCAACTGCATCACGCAGTCCTGAAGTGACAACAAATTCCAGAACCGGAATTTGCGAGGGATCACGTTTGTAGATTACCGGTGGATCGATAGTATCGGGTAAAAAGCGTTTGGCGCGGTCCAGCCGGGTGCTGGCATCACGCAAGGCAATATCAATATCCTTGCCGTATTCGAAGGATAAATCCACTGTGGACAATCCCTGGGAGGTGCGGGATTGCACGCTGATCGCATCTTCGGTAATCGCCAGTTGCTCTTCGAGCTGACGCGTGATGCGATCTTCCATGACCGTTGCCGGCACACCGGGATCGATAATACGTACCCGCACTTCCGGATAAATAATATGCGGCAGCAGGTCGATGGACAGCCGACCCAGGGCAAACACACCCAGCACAATAACTGCAAGGGCAATCATGGTTACGCCAACCGGGTGTCGAATGGACATCGCCGCCAGGCCACCAGTGCGAGCGGCAAGCTGTTTCAACCCTAGTTTTAACGGTTGTTGCGCCATCTTAAAACCCGTTCTCATTTAGCACTTGACGATCATGAATCATTCGCCTGATCCCTGGCCGACTTAGTTTGCGTGTCGTCCGCACCGCTGCGCTTTTTGTCGGCGGAGACCACTTTCACCGTCTTACCCGGAGATAAATCCAGAAAACCCTTGGTTACTATTTGTTGTCCATCCGAGAGGCCTTTAAGCACTTCCACCTGCTCGCCGATACGCAAGCCGCCCACTACGGCAGCACGCTGCACTTTGCCGTCTGCATTTATAGCAAAGACATACTCGCCTTTCTGGTCACGACGCAAGGCGCTGAAGGGAACCATAAGACGCTCTGCCCCCTGGGTTTTTAATTTAACCCGGCACAACTGTCCGGGACGCGCACCTTGTGGCACTGGTTTTAATTCCACTTCCACCGTACCTCGTCGCGTCACCGGATCCAGGTTAGGAAAAATCCGGCTGACCTTTCCCAGAAAAGTTTTGTCTCCTAAAGCATCAATGGAAACCTCTGCCGGATGATTCACGGACAGTTGCGAAATCAACAACTCGGACAAAGTTACTTCGGTGATCAGGGAAGTCGGATCTGAAATCGTCAGAATATGGGTATAACGTTCCGCAATATTGCCCGGTTCACTGAGGCGCGTACTGACAATGCCGTTAATAGGGCTCACGATCGTCGTATACGACAGCCGTGTTGCCAGGACTTCTTCGTCCGACTTGGCCACTTCCAGCGCGGTTTCCATACGGTTTAATTCCTCATCGGAAACCAGTTTTTTCTTGAACAGGTTACGGGTACGTTTAAGGTCCTGCTCCGCCTGCTGGCGGGTAGCCTGCGCCCTGGCGAGTTGCGCGCGTAACAACTTGTCATCCAGGCGCACCACCACGTCGCCTTTTTTTATCCGGTCACCTTCGAAATAGGGCAACTGTATTATCTCTCCTTCTTCCTGGTTGTGAATTTGCACTTCACGACGTGCCCGCAAGGTGCCGGTACGCACTCGCTCTACACCCAATACCGAGCGCTGCACCACAACTGCTTCAACCAGGTGGTCACGAGTTTTCTTTTTGGGTTTTTCCGTGGTTGCGGGTGTTTCCTGGGAACAGGCGGAAATTAACAGTAACGCAAGCGTTACTAATAACCATAAAGTTCGAATTGGTTGCCAGTGCATAGAATTGCTTCTTATGGATAAAGGATTTTTATTGTCGGGCTCTTGCAGCACTCTTTATACGCCAAAGATCTGAAATATGGCAATGCTTTTATGACACCATGGAGATAACACCACAGTAATTGCAACCTAATCCGGTTCAAACAATACCATCATGGTCAACGGTTCTTCGTCATCACTCTCAACTTCACCGGTGACCTGTTGCCACATCCAGTAATCGAGTTCGGCTTGCGATACATCGCTTTGTTGCCGCGCCCCTGATGTCGACTGCAATTCCATGATCGATACCGAAATAGCAAACACCGCGATACTGGCCGCGATCATGCCGGTCCAGCTACTAAAATCAAACAACGATCGCTTAAGCGCTGCGCGGTTGTTCCGCATTAGGTTCTGTCCGGGTTTATCCTGCGCCGGCAGGTTAGCGGTAATTCGTGACACCAGCTTCATATCCACCGGCTTGCCCGCGCGCTGCATTATGTCACCAGCGGTAAGATACCGATCCAGTTGCCTGGCTTCTGTTTGTAAGTTTTTCAGTTGCGTGGAATTCTGTATTAACGCCAATGCCGTGGCCCTCTCGTCATCCGGCCAGGCCTCCGGGTCGGCGCCATAACAATCCAGTAATTCACTCACACGCTCAGGGCTGATTAACTTGGCTGTTTTGCTGTTCATGATTGGGCTTCTTCCGTCATTTTGTTCCTTAACATGCGCCGGGCGCGTGACAACAAAGACTCCAGCGCTTCGATACTAACGTCCAATACTGTTGCCGCATCCCTGTTGGATAATCCCTGATAGACACACAACACCAGCGCCGTGCGTTGCCGTTCCGGTAATTCATTCAACGCTGCGGCGACTTGTTGCTGGCGCTGGTCCCGGTACAGATCCTCGTCCGGTTGTTCCGCGGATGCCAGTGATACCTCGTCTTCAACCGGCGTCACCGGTTTGCGTTTGCGTAATTCATCAATACATAAGTTATAGGCGATACGATAAATCCAGCTCCGCACGCTAAATCCCTGGTCTTCCCAGTCGGGCGCATGCCTCCATAACCGGATAAACGCTTCCTGTGCCACGTCTTCGGCATCCGAGCGCCGCCCCACATAACGCCAGGCGAAATTTACCACCGGCGTCAAATGCCGCGTCACAATTTCAGTAAACGCAGCCTGATCACCCTGGGCCACCGCCAGCATTAACTGGCTATCCTGCTCAGTCACCCAGGTATTCTCTGAGCGATGCGGCGAAGTCGATGGTTTCATGTTGACATTTAGCCGTGGTTGCGCGACTGACAATTACTTCCAGCTACGCATTTTCTTGTCGCTATAGTCGCGCACTTCGTTTGCGCTAACCACCTGATCACCGTCGGCGTCGATGCGCTTGAACCAGTTAGTCCACGCAGCCAGACTCTCTTCCCGGGTCAGTTGCCCGTCTCCGTTAGCATCGAGTTTGGCAAAAATTCCACCTTTACCATGACGACCATGCTTATGGCCGGACCATCGGGATTTGCGTGCTTCATATTCTTCCTTGCTTACCACACCGTCGTTATTAGTATCCATGCCCTGAAAACGGCGTTCGGCGCGTTGCTGCTTATAACTTATATACTCGTCGCGGGACACCTGGCCGTCTTTGTCAGTATCCATAGACTGGAATCTATGCTCGTGTCGCTCCTTGCGTTTTTCCGTGACAAAGGACTGAAATTCTTCGCTGCTGACAACGCCATTTTTGTCTACATCCATGGTTTCGAAACGCTTCGCCGCTGCTTCATTAAATTCATCCATGGTCACGACATTATCGCCGTTGGTATCGAAAAAGCTCATAAAGGGACCTTTATCGTCACCATATTTATCTGCACCGGCCAGTACCGGTGTCGAAAGCGTAACCATGCCGGACAGCGCAAAAACTGCAAGTAATTGATTTTTCATGCCTTTAATCCTTACACAACATCAACTGAGTGCTCTTTGCCTAATTTTAGGCGCCCATTTGCCTATTAGAACGCACGGAACAAAAAAATCCGTCGCTGCAACCGTCGCAATGCAAAAAAAAGAAATGGAAAACGATGTTTAAGGTAGGGAGTCAGGGATCGCGCAGCGATTAATCGGTATCGAAATATTACAGCTCGGCACCATTAGCTACTAACAAATCAACGATCGCAGGCGAAGATGCTACTTTGGCAAACCTCAACAGAGACACCCCGTTGGGCAATTTATGATTGATATTGGCGCCTGCCCCGATCAGCGAACGACACAATTGATAATCCTGAGAAAAAATCGCAACAAACAGTGGTGAAACGCCCCGCTGATCTACGGTATTCACATTCGCCCCCCGCCGCAATAAAAGCGCAATTACCTCCTGCCAGTTATTATGCCAGCGATTGTCAGCGACGGCGCTGGTGTCACCCTGATTAACCGCCAATCCCAGCACGGAAATCAACAAGGCAGTCTGGCCGTCATGGTTGCGCGCCTCAATATTGGCGCCTTTTTTCAGCAATTCATCCACAGCCTGCGGGTAACCTAACAGCGAAGCAGAAATAAGCGGCGTAAATCCCAGTTTATCCTGGTGTTCAAGGGACGCGCCGAGTTCGAGCATATCGTTAGTTAACTCGGGTGGTCCAAACATCGCCGCAAATAATGGCGAGTGACCGTCTTTGTCCGCACTGTTCAACAAATCCTGTTGTTTCACGTAACTGACAAATTTTTCTTTATCACCATTTGATGCCAGGGAAACCAGTTCGTCAATATGTTGATCAACAATTAAATCAGCGGAAATCGGTGCACAGAAAAGGAGATAAACAACTAAGGTGGCGATGATTATCCGGAATACTGCTCGAAGACTTGGGAACTGCATTTACTACTACCGCAACAACTACTACTTGAGCCTGTATCGTCCGGCAGGATATTTCTTTAATGGCTTACAGATGATTAGGCACCTGGAATCTCCGCAATTTGTGCGCTACCTCACAAAGGTATTTTCAGGATTGGTTTATAAATCCACACAGAATTAGCGACTGCTACGGGAATCCAGCATTTTTGCTGTATTGAATATTGACCTAACTTTAAAAGCTGTCACCAGACCAGCTAACACTGTCTATGACTCCATCTTTGGTTTGATATTGTTCCATAAGGGGCGCAGAGTTCTACTGCCCCATTACATCATGGACTTCAGACCACTATTGTCCAGCCAGTCACAGGCTTTTTTGTAGCCGCCCCTACAGGACTTCTGCAAATAGTCTAAGCCGCGTGGCAAATCCGTAGGAATCACGCCACCTTCGAAATACATCAGACCAATGAGATAACAGTCAACATAATCACCCTGTTTGCAGCGTTTTTCGCCCATCTTCAGGCCATCATTGATATACATTTTGGCTTGCGCCGGATCCTTGGCAATCTTGTTACCGTTCAGCTCGCCGGTCATATAGGCAACTCCAACATTCAGACAATCCTGGGTACTGCCTTTGGTGCAACTCTCTTTCATGGTATCCAGCCAGGGCGCTGATACCGGTGGTGGCGCTGATGGTTGAGCGGGTGCCGGTGCCGCGCTTGCCACTCCTGTCCAGGCCATCAACAACACTATCACCAGTACTGATTGCATCAGGCGGTCTTTGGCTAGCGCAAGCAGGACTCGCGCGTCCGATAAACCCTGTAATGACATAAGCATTTTCCTTTCCATTAAATCAACCAGTGAATTTGTTTGCCTGTAGCGATCTGTGCGCACAGCATTTCCAATTTTGCATATCGCACCCCGCGACGCGCACTTTATATATATAAAAATCCTCTGCGTATCGCAAATAATTTCTTGCTATTACAGTGAATTTTGTTTTATCGCGCGCAAAACGCCGCAAGCTATATGTCGGCCTGTGGCGTAAAAATTGGCAATCAGCAAGTATCAGGACTACTGAAGATCCCGACTCAGGGATTGACGCACGTTGTCGTCAATACCATCAACGGTGTACTGGTAATTTTTATGATCGATACCCATGGAAACCCTGGAACCTTCTTTCACTGCGGAGATCATCGCATCGGATAACTCAAAGCGCATAAAGTGCACCGATGAAGTCTTATCCTGTGTGGTACGTTCCAGGTCTTCGTCAGCAATAGCAAACACCTTGTCATAACCTTCGACCTGCACCCATACCCGGTCTTCGATTCCTACCATGCGCTGTAATGCCACTTTACGTTCTTCAGGATCGTCATACTCCACCATAAACGTGGCCTTCCAGTTGCTGCCATCAGGAACCAGGGGATTGTAAGCACTCAATTCCTCTTCTATACCTTCGGCTTCAAAAATGCGCTCAATGCGCAGCATTTCCTGTACCTGGTACTGCATGGTCAGCGCATCTTCAAAATAGAGTGTTGCGTGGGGACCAATATGAACCTGACGATCCTTTTTATGCTCAATGACTTTCTTACGAAAGTCACTGCGGATATTGCTGTATTCTTCCAGGCTGTACAGCGAGTCACGCGTGAGTTTTTGCGAAGACTTCTGCATATTTAGTACCTCCTCAGATATCTGAATTCAGTTAAAGTCCGTAAGCAATTTTCAGCATACTCAATGGATGCGTAGTGGACCTGGCGCCGGCGTCACCTTGCTCCAGTCCATTTTCGATCTGATGCCCTGCCATCGGACAGTCACTGCCATAATAATCGGCATTCGCCTGTTTGACTTTGTTAACCACGGGGCGGCAGATTTTCATGGATGTCTTGTGGTATTCGCTTTTTACCGCATAGGTTCCGTCGTGCCCGGAACAACGTTCTATCACTTCGACCTCGGTATCCGGCACCAGTTTCAATAATTGGCTGGTTTTACTGCCAATGTTTTGCACCCGCTGATGGCAGGCCGCATGATACACCACCTTGCCTAGCGGCTTTTTGAAATCGGTTTTCAACTTGCCATGAGCGTGACGAACCATCAGGTACTCAAAAGGATCATAAATTGCCTTTTGAATTTTTTTCAATTGCTCATCATCGGGAAACATCAGTGGCAATTCCTGTTTGAACATCAACACACAGGATGGAATCGGCGCCATAATATCCCAGCCTTCATCCACCAGTTTTGCCAATACCGGGACGTTGGCCTCCTTGGCCCGGGCTACCGCTTCCAGGTCACCCAGTTCCAGCTTGGGCATGCCGCAGCACTGTTCTTTATCCACCAGGCGCACCTGAATACCGTTGTGCTGCAATACAGCCGCCAGGTCTTCGCCCACATGCGGTTCATTACGGTTGCCATAACAGGTGGCAAACAGAGCCACTTTACCCGTGGTATCTCCCGCCGCTTCGGCTTGAATCTGTGAATTATCAATTCGGCTTAAGCGTTTGCGCAGCGTATTACTGTGATATTCCGGCAACTTGGCATCAGGATGCACACCTAAAGTTTTATCCATTAAGTTACGCGCCGCCTTGTTCTTATTAGCTGCGTTGACAATATTTACCACAATGGGAATGCCGGCCAGTGAACCCACCGTGTCGGTACTGGTAAGAATTTTGTCGCGGGTTTTAACCTGGCCTTTTTTAAACTTGACTGCTTTGGCCTGCAACATCAAATGCGGGAAATCCAGGTTCCACTCATGAGGCGGCACATAAGGACACTTGGTCATGAAACACAGATCGCAAAGATAACACTCATCAACCACTTTCCAGTAATCTTCTTTTTTCACCCCGTCGACTTCCATGGTGTCCGATTCGTCGACCAGATCAAAGAGCACAGGAAAGGAGTTGCACAAACTGACGCAGCGCCGGCAACCGTGACAGATATCAAACACACGCTCAAGCTCCTTGAATAGCGCTTCCTCATTATAAAATTCCGCGCTCTGCCAGTTAATCGCGTGCCGGGTAGGCGCCTCCAGGCTGCCTTCGCGAGGTTGCTGTGTTGTCGTGGACATGATTTGTTATCCTTTTTTTAATTGAAATACCGGGGGCTTGATTCAAGCCCCCGGTGATACGATGACACTTTAGGCAATTTCGTCCAGTGCTTTCTGGAAACGGTTGGCATGAGAACGCTCGGCTTTGGCCAGGGTTTCAAACCAGTCAGCAATTTCCTCAAAGCCTTCGTCGCGTGCAGCTTTTGCCATACCTGGGTACATGTCAGTGTACTCATGAGTTTCACCGGCAATGGCGGCTTTCAGGTTGTTCTGAGTGCTACCAATAGGCAGGCCGGTTGCTGGATCACCAGATTGCTCCAGGTATTCCAGATGACCGTGCGCATGACCGGTTTCACCTTCCGCAGTGGAACGAAAAACAGTGGCCACATCATTGTAACCTTCGACGTCGGCTTTTGACGCGAAATACAGGTAACGACGATTGGCCTGTGATTCACCCGCGAATGCATCTTTCAAATTCTGTTCTGTTTTACTGCCTTTTAATTCCATCGGATTGCCTCCTGTTCTAGGTTAACTGGTTATTTGGTTAACTGTTATAGGTCAAAAAAGCATCTACTGCTTTTACACATCGGTAATTCTGGATGCTTGCCAGTGATATATCCAATCAATTATATAAATTAGTACGATAGCTTTTGCCTATTGAATGAATACCACTACACTCTCAAGGGACGCGAGTAGTTGCTACGACGCAATCCACTTTGACACTCAACGAATGCCAGTACTTGAGTACCACAGTCAATTATAAGCCATGGATTGGATCACGCTAATTAAAGTGCAATCTATATGGTTTTTAAGATTATTGCTTTGATAAATATCACAGGTACCGGTTTACATGACACCCATCAAATACAACTCCACGTTTTCATATTATTTTTTACGGAAGTTCAAACCTTAATCAACACCATGCTTACAGCCATCGCCACAATGGGCAGCTTGATGCTGGTACTGGCTACTCTGTTAATCGTCGCCAGTAAAAAGCTGGCTGTTGCCGAAGATCCGCGCAACGATATTGTTGAGAGCATGTTGCCAGGCGCCAATTGTGGCGCCTGTGGTTATATTGGTTGCCGACAGTTTGCCGAAGCGCTGGTGCGCGAAGAAACCACACCCGGCAAATGCACAGTGAGCTCAGATACGGAACGGGAACGGGTCGCGCAGTTTCTTCAGGTCGAAGTCGGCGAAGTCGTCCAGCAAGTGGTACGCCTGGCCTGCGCCGGTGCCAATAATGTTGCCCGACACCGTGCCAATTACAGCGGTATCAAAACCTGCCAGGCGGCTGCCCAGGTCGGCGGTGGTAGCAAGACCTGTAGCTGGGGCTGCCTGGGATTTGGCGATTGCGAAAGCGTTTGTGACTTCGACGCCATCGTTATGAATGAACATGCACTACCCGTAGTGATCGAAGCCAACTGCACCGCGTGCGGCGATTGTATAGAAGTATGCCCCAAGGATTTATTTTCGCTGCACCCGGTGAATCATCGGTTATGGGTAGCCTGCAAGAACCTGGAATTTGGTGATGACATTCTCGAATACTGCCAGGTAGGTTGTACTGCCTGTGGTAAGTGCGCCATGGATGCCAGGGGTGACCTGATTGAAATGAAAAATAACCTGGCCGTAGTGGATTATCACAAGGATCATCGAACGCGGGTACCCATTGAACGCTGTCCAACGGGAGCCATTGTCTGGCTGGAAGCCGACGGCACGGTGATCAAGGGACGAGAGGCAAAACCCGTTTATCGTCAGCACGAGCTGACGCCACAACCAACCTGATTCTTAACATCGGATCAACGTCATGCTGAAAAAATTTAACCAGACAGACAAACCCACGCCGGATCCTTCCAACACCAGAACCAGCTTTCAATTTCCCGGTGTGCGCGCTGCCATGGATGGCAATACTGCAGCGATCATGTGTGAACGTGAATCCAGTGATGCGGCCGGCGCTTACCCCATCACGCCCTCCACTCAAATGGGAGAATACTGGGCGGAAGCTGCCGCCACCGGCCACCTGAATATCTCCAACAAGCCACTTATATTTATCGAACCCGAAGGTGAACACGCTGCCGGTGCAGTCACCGCCGGTCTCGCCATGACTGGATTGCGTTCCGCCAACTTCTCTTCCGGACAGGGCGTGGCCTACATGCATGAGTCACTCTACGCCGCGGTGGGTAAACGTTTAACGTATATTTTAAACATCGGTGCGCGTGCCATTACCAAAGCAACTCTGAATGTCCACGCCGGACACGATGATTATCATTGCGTGGATGACACCGGCTTCTTTCAGCTGTTCGCCAAAAACGCCCAGCATGTGGCGGACCTTAACATAATCGCACACTATATTGCGGAACACGCCCTGAATCCCGGCATTGTCGCGCAGGATGGTTTTCTCACCACCCATCTGATCGAATCCATGGTGGTACCGGAACGGCAATTGATAGCAAGCTTCCTGGGCAAACCCGATGACATCATCGATACACCCACACCGGCACAACGTATTATTTTCGGTGAACAGCGGCGGCGCATTCCGGAATTGTGGGATGTGGACAACCCGGTGATGGCGGGCATCGTGCAAAACCAGGACAGCTACATGCAAAGCGTTGCCGCGCAACGCCCGTTCTTCTTTGACCATATACAGGACATCACTGACGAGGCGTTTGAGAAGTTTTATGAACTAACCGGCCGCCACTATGCCCGGGTAATGACTTACCGTTGTGACGATGCCGAGTACGTCATCCTGGGCCAGGGCAGCATCATTCCCAGCGCGGAAGTGGTGGCGGATTATTTACGTGAATCGCGCCAACTAAAAGTTGGCGTGGTCAACCTCACCATGTTCCGTCCCTTTCCCGGCGACTTGCTCAGTAAAATTCTGAAAGGTAAAAAAGGTGTCGCAGTGCTGGAGCGCCTCGACCAACCATTAGCGGCGGATTTGCCGCTGATGCGTGAGATTCGCGCCACTGTCAGCAAATGTATTGAAAACGGCTACGCCGATGGCAACAAACCCTGGCCCGAACTGGCCAGTTACAAAAAATCTGAACATATACCGCAACTCTATTCCGGATCTTTTGGCATGGGCAGCCGCGACCTGCAGGCAGAAGGACTGATTGCCGCAGTTGAAAACATGCTACCCAAGGGTAAGCAACGTAAGCAGTTTTACTTAGGGATAGATTTCCTGCATGACCAACCCTTCACTCCCAAACAGGAAATTTACCAGCAAACCCTGCAGAAAGCGTATCCCAATATAGCTGAGCTGGCACTTCACGGTAGCGAGAATCCCAACCTGATGCCCGACAACAGCATTACCGTGCGTATGCATTCAGTGGGCGGCTGGGGCGCTATCACCACGGGTAAGAACCTGGCAATGACCTTGTTTGATTTACTGGGCTACCACATCAAGGCCAACCCCAAATATGGCTCGGAGAAAAAAGGTCAACCCACGACTTATTATTTGTCTGCAGCACCGGAACCCATTCGCATGAACTGCGAATACTTTTATGTAGACGTGGTCATCTCCCCCGACCCCAATGTGTTTAACCACACCAATGCATTGGCGGGTTTAAAGGATAACGGCGTATTCATTATTCAAAGTGACCATATATCCCCGGAAGCATTCTGGAGCAGCATTCCCGCCAATTACCAAAAACTTATTCGCGAGAAAAATATCAAGGTTGCCTATGTTGACGCTTTCAAGATTGCCCGTGAAGAGGCCACTGATCCGGAGTTACAACTGCGCATGCAGGGCACCGCATTCCAGGGTGCGTTCTTTGCCGCTTCGCCGGTCATGGAACAAAAATCACTGACGCAAGAAACACTGTTAAAAGCCATCAAGGATCAACTGCAACACAAGTTCGGTTATAAAGGTGCGCGTGTCGTGGAAGATAACGTCCGCGTGGTAAAACGGGGCTTCGATGAAATTCACGTTTTGCCACCGGACATGCCCGTCAGTGATGAGCGAGCGATTGGTGTTGCGGTGACCACCGAACCATCGTTACCCATCATGTTAAAACGCATCCCGCAAAGCAAAGCGGCCAGTTCCGACATCCACCGTTTCTGGGAACAAACCGGTAACTTTTATATGCGCGGCAAAGGCGCCGACAACCTGGCCGATCCTTTCATGAGCATGAGCGTGATGCCGGCAGCATCCGCGGTGTTCCGCGACATGACCACGATTCGCTTTGAACACCCGCAATGGATTCCGGAAAACTGCACCGCCTGCGGCGACTGTTATACCACCTGCCCGGACACCGCTATTCCCGGGCTGGTCAACGACGTCACCCAGATACTGGACACCATCGTTGCACGGGTCAAACGTAACGGCCATGAACTGAAGCAGTTACCCAAAGCCGTGCGTGTCATGGAAAAACATTTGCGCCAACTGTTTAACGACGCGGATGAAAAAGAGTCCGTCAGCGACTTGATGCAGCAAGCCATCGACACAGTTATTACAGACACCGCAGAGGACAACAAAGAAGCGCTGCAGGCAGAATTTCAACTGTTCCAGCAAGCATTGGGCGATTATCAGTTCGCCCTCACCCGCCCCTACTACACTGTGAAGGAAAAGAAATCCCCGGGCAGCGGGGGCCTGTTCAGCCTGACCATCAACCCCTATACCTGCAAAGGTTGCCAGGAATGTATCGAAGTGTGTAACGATGATGCCTTGCGGGTAGTCACCCAGACCAGGGACACGATTCAGGGCCTGCGCAATAACTGGGATTTCTGGCTGGATTTACCCACTACACCCAAACAATACATTCGTGTCGATAACCTGGAAGAACGCATCGGATCACTACAAACCATTTTACTCGACAAGGAAGTGTATACCGCATTCACCAGTGGTGATGGCGCCTGCATGGGCTGTTCGGAGAAAACCATTCTACATTTGTTTATTGCCACTGTTGATTCACTGATGCAACCACGTGTCGCCAAACACGTAGAATACTTATCGGATTTGGTCCAGCGGCTGGAGCGTCACGTCGAAGGTAAACTGGTACAGAATATCAACATTGATGACACCGACACCATCAACCAGGCCATTCAACAGATTGGTACCGGCGAAATTACCCTGGCGGGGATTGCCAGAAACGTTGAATCTTTACACGAATCGCATCCCATTGATCCCACATGGTTGAAACGAACGGTTGACCTGATAGCGCGCTTAAAACAGTTAAAATGGAAATATACCGAGGGCATCACCGGCAAAGGCCGCACCAACATGGGCATCATCAACGCCACCGGCTGTTCTTCCGTGTGGGGCAGTACATTTCCGTTTAATCCTTACCCGTTTCCCTGGGCGAATCATCTGTTCCAGGACAGCCCTTCCATGGCCATGGGCGTATTCGAAGGACACATGGCCAAGATGGCTGAAGGCTTCAAAGCCATACGTGAAGCAGAACTGGAACTCAACGGCACATACAATCCCGCGGAACATGAAAACTTTTTCCAGTACTTTACCTGGCATCAGTTCAGCGCTGAAGAGTTTGACTTATGTCCGCCTGTGGTTGCCGTGGGCGGCGATGGCGCCATGTACGATATTGGCTTTCAAAACCTGTCGCGCATGTTGATGGCGGGCAAACCCATCAAGGCACTGGTGCTGGACACCCAGGTGTATTCCAATACCGGTGGCCAGGCCTGTACTTCCGGCTTCACTGGTCAGATCTCTGACATGGCGCCGTTCGGCAAGGTCAGCGGCGGCAAACAGGAAATTCGCAAAGAGATCGGGCTCATTGCCATGGCGCACCGCACCGCTTATGTCATGCAAAGCACCATCGCCCATGCCAATCACATGATTGAAGGTTTTATTGAAGGACTGTTAAGCAAACGCCCCGCGGTTTTTAATTGTTATTCTTCCTGCCAGCCGGAACACGGCATCGGTGACGACATGAGCCATCATCAGGCCAGGCTGGCGGTAGAGTCCCGCGCTTATCCGTTATTTCAATACAACCCCGACAACGGGGATAAGCCAGAAGATTGCTTCGAATTGACCGGAAACCCGGCGATCCATGAAACCTGGCCTATGTACAAATTACGCTACCTGGTGGGCAGCAAGGAAAAAGTAATGGAATTACCCATGACCTTTGCCGACTTTGCCATGACAGAATCGCGCTTTCGCAAACACTTTCGCTCCGCGCCACCCGATAGCTGGCACGAAGACATGGTGTTGCTGGCCGATTATCTGGAACTCCCTGCCGATGAGCGCGAGGGTAAATATCCCTTTATCTGGACCGTGGACCGCTCCAACAACCTGAGCCGTTTGCTGGTGGATGACATCATGGTAGCGTCCTGTGAAGACCGGCGAAACTTCTGGGTAATGTTAAAAGCCATTGCCGGTATTCAGGACAAGAAAGTGTCCGTAGTGGACATTGAAGAAAAGATACGCCAGGAAATCATGTCTAACGTCAGTAAAGGTTTAATGCAATGGATAAGTGGCGGCAATGCCGGCACCGAAGCCATACCACAACCGACTGCTACGCCATCCACTGAAAAACAGCCCAGCGCCGAAACTACCGGCGACTACATGGCACCATGGATCGACTCAGAGGATTGCACCGCCTGCGATGAATGCACCAACCTCAATCCCAATATGTTCGCCTACAACGATAACAAGCAGGCCTATATCAAGGATCCCGATGCCGGCACTTACAAGGACCTGGTCAAAGCCGCGGAACGCTGCACCGCGCAGGTGATTCATCCGGGATTACCCAAAGATCGCAGCGACAAAGATATTGAACAGTGGATTAAAAGAGGCGAAAAGTATAATTAGCGAACTAATTGTAAATTATAAAGCTTAGAAAAATTATCCGTGTGCGAGTTAGCGGTTTATTTAATACCCGTTGACGCGCTCGAGCATCGCAGACTTTGACCGGAAGCCCAAAGGGGCGAGACAGGGATGCCGAGCCTCGCCTGTCAGCGCAGGGAAGCGCTGTCAGGCGAGCGATGTAACAAAGTCGAGAAGCGCAGAAATTTGCGCGTCACCGGGCTGCTTTCTTTTGGGTACTTTGCTTTTCGGTAAAAGAAAAGTACCTCGCGCCCAAATCAATCCAGGTTAGTTAATGCATCAAAGCTAGCAAGGCGCGAAAAAAGTATTACACGAGAGAAAAACAACCATGCCCAGCTATCACGTCAAATCCTTCCTCCGTGGAATTCATCTTGAAGATTACAAAGATGAAACCAGCCGCCTGCCGATTCAGCGTTTTCCATTCGCACCGCTGCTTATATTACCGTTGAAGCAAAATGCCGGCCGCGCACCTAAACCGATAGTACGGCAAGGTCAGGAAGTAGCACGTGGGCAGAAAATTGCCGAACCCGACGGGGAATTTTCTGTCGCCCTGCATGCACCGGAGTCCGGTGTAATAAAAAAGATCGACCTGGTACCCACCATCAGTGGTCAGATGGAACCGGGCATCTATTTGCAGTCTTATCCTGGTTCGACGCAGGAAGTGCTGGAAGGCCAGCCCTGTGACTGGCAAACCGCAACGCCGGAACAGATTGTCAATGCTATTCAGGAGGCTGGCATAGTTGGCCTGGGTGGCGCGGCGTTTCCCACCCATGCCAAACTCATTCCGCCTAAAAACGAACCGGTAGACACACTGATTATTAACGGTGCCGAGTGTGAACCCTACCTCACCACCGATCATCGCGTGATGCTGGAACAAACTATCGACATCATGTTGGGTATTCGTTATTTATTGAAAGCCACTGGTGCTGGTAAAGCCGTTATCGGCGTGGAGTCAAACAAGCCCGATGCCTATGCCGCATTATGTGACGCCGCCAAACAGGAACAAAACGTGGTGGTTGAGGAAGTCAATGCCAAGTACCCGCAAGGCGCCGCGAAAATTCTCATTAAGGCCTTAACGGGACGGGAAACCCCTTCGGGTGCCCACACCTCCGCCATCGGCGTTATTGTGTGTAACATTGCTACCACCGCGGAAATTGGTCGTCTGTTGCCTCATGGTCGCGGTATCCTGGAACGCGTCATTACGGTTGGCGGACCAGCAATAAACAACAAGGGTAATTACCGTATACCCATTGGCACACCATTGCGCTTTGTGCTGGAAACAGCAGGCGTGACCAATAGCCTTAGCCGTGTGTTTCTCGGTGGCCCCATGATGGGTAACGCCGCCCCTAACCTGGATATCTCCATTACTAAAGGGGTATCCGGCGTGATCGCGTTTACCGAACAGGAAATTCCCAGAACCGACAAAGTCTACCCGTGTATTCACTGCGGCTATTGCGTGGATGTTTGTCCGCTGGGACTTAATCCCTCCATGCTGGGATTGCTGGCTAATGTCAAACAATACCAGGAAATGGCGGAAGGTTACCATTTAAAAGACTGCTTTGAATGCGGCGCCTGTTCGTTTGTCTGTCCATCACATATTTCTCTGGTGCAACAATTCCGGGTTGCCAAATCCATGCTGAAAAAACTGAAAGCGGTACAAGTAGAACAGTCCAAAGATAACAACAATCAACAACACCACAAACAAAGCGCGGCTTGATGAAAAAAATAAAAATCCTGACCATTGATAGTTCGCCGCATATCAGAAGTGGCGCCAGCGTCGATACTATTATGCGCCACGTGGTCTATGCTTTGTTACCGGTGGCCGCATTCGCGATTTACAGTTTCGGCCTGGCCGCTATTGCAGTGTTACTGACTGCAGTTTTAAGTTGTGTGGTTACGGAACACGTTCTGGCGAAAAAATTCCAGCAGACTTCCACTGTCGGTGACTGGTCGGCCACTATTACCGGATTGTTATACGGATTAACGCTGCCAGCCGGCTTGCCTTTGTGGATGGTATTTATTGGCGGTGTAATTGGTTTGTCACTGGGAAAGTTTCTATTCGGCGGATTGGGATGTAATGTATTTAATCCAGCCCTGGTGGCGCGGGCATTTTTACAGGCCGCTTTTCCAACCTCTCTAACCACCTGGCTGCCAGCATTTGCTGATGACCGCTTTACCACACTACCCTCGTCGACGTTAACCCTGCCATTTTTGAAGCCGGTATATGATGGCATGTCAGGTGCCACGCCATTGGCGGCGATGAAATTCAATGGACAAGCGACAGATATCACAGATCTTTTATTAGGATTGACCGGCGGCTCACTGGGCGAAACCTGCAGTGTAATTATTTTACTGGGCGGCATCTACCTGATAGCGCGCAACATGATGAACTGGCGCATACCGATCGGTATATTCATCAGCGTCATCATGCTAAGCGCTTTTTTCCACTGGCTGGAACCAGACAAATATGCTGGGCCGTTGTTTATGTTGTTTTCCGGCGGCCTGATGTTGGGCGCCATCTTTATGGCGACGGACATGGTGGCTTCGCCCATCACCAACCTGGGCTGTTTTATTTACGGATTGTTAATGGGCGTTCTTATCGTCGTTATACGTTATTGGTCAGGATTGCCGGAAGGCGTCATGTACGCCATTTTATTCATGAATGCAGTATCGCCACACATCGATCATTTTATACAACCTGTAGTATTTGGAAAAATTGCCGGCGCACAAAAAGCAAAACAGGAAAACTGAAACGCATGAATGACGCGCAATACGTACAACTCGAACCACAAGCTGGCCGCCCCTGGCATATGTACCGCGCCATGGTAGGTATTGGTTTGATATGCGCATTTGTGATTGTTTCGGTGTTTCAATTCACCTTACCCATTATCAAGCAAAACAAACTGGAACTCCTGCAAAAAGCCTTGTACGAGATTTTTCCTGATGCCCGGGAATTCCAGCGTTACCAATATCAAACTGAGGGAAACTTTGTCCGCATTAATGAAGACCTGGACGAGAATATAATTTTCGCATTATACGATCAGGATAAAAAATTACTCGGCACAGTGATCCGAGCCAAAGGCATGGGTTACCAGGACCTGATCGAAATGCTTTACGGTTATCAACCCCAGCTGCAAGTCATTAGTGGTTACCATGTCCTGGCCAGCCGGGAAACACCGGGACTCGGCACCAAAATCGAGACTGACAAAGCATTTCAGAAAAACTTTGCCCAGCTGGATGTCAGCGTCAACGCTAGTGGCGACAAGCTAATAAATCCTATTGAAGTAGTAAAGCCCGGTAGTAAAACTCATCCCTGGCAAATAGACACTATCACTGGCGCCACGATTTCCTCACGCGCCGTTGGCAATATGGTTACCGATAGTGCTGCACAATGGATTCCAAAAATAACAACGCGCCTGGAAGACTTTGAACCATGAGCCAGGAGATTCATCATCACAACCAAGCACCAGTGCCCGCAGCTAGCGATACGCAGGACACCAATGAATTTATTAAAGGCTTGTGGCTGCAAAATCCGGTGTTTGCCCAGGCCCTCGGAATGTGCCCCGTGCTCGCGGTAACCAACTCAGCACAAAACGGCCTGGCCATGGGCCTCGCTACCATGTTTGTTCTTATCATGTCGAACATCCTGGTATCCAGTTTGCGCGCCTTCATACCACGCCAGGTGCGCATCGCTTGTTACATTCTGATTATTGCCACCTTTGTTACTGCAGTGGATTACATTATCCAGGCCATCAACCTGGAGCTGCATAAAGCGCTGGGTGCATTTATTTCTCTAATTGTGGTTAATTGTTTGATCCTGAGCCGCGCGGAAGCGTTTGCCTCGAAAAACACTGTCAGCAAATCGTTTCTGGATGCAGCGGGTATGGGTACTGGTTTTACCATTGCGCTGTTATGCCTGGGCAGTATCCGGGAAATTCTTGGCAATGGCTCATTGTTTGGCTGGCAGTTGTTTGCCGATAACTTTGAAAACTGGATCGTCATGATTCTGCCCGGCGGTGGATTTTTCGTATTAGGCCTCTGGGTTCTGGTATTCAACTGGCTTCAGCAACGCCAGGAAAACAAGGAGCCACCGTCTCATGATTAACGATTCACTCTGGTCAATCTTCGTTAATGCCAGCCTGATAAACAACTTCGTCCTGGCCTACTTTCTCGGTATTTGTCCATTCCTGGGCGTATCCGGCAAGCTCAACTCCGCTACCCGCATGGGCGCTGCCGTAACCATCGTCATGGTCATCAGTTCCATGTGCGCTTATGGTTTACACGCTTTATTGACTGTCATCAATGCGCCTTATTTACAATTAATTTCTTATATAGTTGTTATCGCGTCGACGGTGCAAATCGTGGAAATGGTGATCAAAAAGGCCAGCCCGGCGTTGTTTCGCACCCTGGGTATTTTTCTGCCATTGATCACCACTAATTGCGCCATTCTGGGCCTGGCATTGTTTCAAACCAACAAGGGTTACGACTTTATACAATGCCTGATCTATGCCCTGGGTGCTGGCGCCGGCTTTACCCTGGCCCTGGTATTAATGGCGGGATTGCGGGAAAAACTGGATCTGGTCAGTGTGCCGGATCTGGCTCGAGGCACCGCGATTACCCTGATGATCGCAGGAATCTTATCATTAACTTTTATGGGATTTGCCGGATTAGGGAGTCACTAATGTTATCAACCTTTGCCATCATATTGCTGTGCATCGCCATGGCACTGACCATCTGGCTGGGGCTACAGGACCTGTTCAGATAAACGCTGTGCCTGCGGGACTTCACCAGCAAACAAACGATGCTTGACCTATAGTTAGTAAAATACGACAAACATCCACAACAAACACCAAGGTGTAGTTATGCATATAGAAGACTTCGATATTAATAAACATTGCGATGCCATGGTGGTGGCAACACAGCGCATTACCCCTGATGATGCGGTTGATGAGGTCAAGGAAATCATTCTCGAAGTTGACAAACAAGACTTTAATTACCAGATCGGGCAGTCAATTGGCGTACTGGTTCCAGGCCCCCATGACATCGGCCATGAATATCATGTACGTCTCTATACTGTGGCCGACCTCCCCAAACCAGAGCCGGGACATCGCAAGGAAATTACACTCGTGGTTCGCCGTTGCAAATATATCGACGAATACAGTGGTGAAGAATACGAAGGCGTCGCATCCAATTATCTTTGCGACCTGAATAAAGGTGACCATATCCGAATTAGCGGCCCTTACGGTATTCCCTTTGAAATTCCCGATGACCCTACCAGTAATATACTCATGATCAGCCTCGGCACCGGAATTGCGCCGTTTCGCGCCTTTGTCAAACATATTTATCATAATGTAGGTAACTGGCTGGGCAAGGTGCGTCTTTTCTATGGTGCGCATACCGGTCTCGATATGCTGTACATGAATGACGAGCGCGACGATTTTAGCCTGTATTACGATAAAGAAACTTTCAAAGCTATCCAGGCATTGAATCCGCGTCCCCACTGGGATGATTACATTGCCATGGACCAGGTACTGGAAGAACATGAAGAAGAAGTATGGGAAATGATTTGCGACCCCAACACCTATGTTTACGTTGCGGGTTTATCCACCATCAACGTCATGCTCGATAAGGCCTTTAGCAAGATGGCCGGATCACCCGAAAAATGGGACCGGCGCCGCAAGGAGCTGATTGCCGGTGGCCGCTGGACGGAATTGCTGTACTAAAAATCATTAGTTATAAAAATCGAAGAAGGAGATAATCATGTCGGAACCAGAATGCCCCCAGAAAGCACCCTATCCCGTGGATGTGGAACAGGGTAAAACCTACTACTGGTGTGCCTGTGGTAGAAGCAAAAATCAGCCCTTTTGCGATAGCTCACATAAGGGCACCGACTTTACACCGGTCGCTTATAAGGCGGAAAAGTCTGAAAAAGTTTATTTCTGTGGTTGTAAAAGAACTGCCAACAAACCTTTATGCGATGGCACTCATAACTCACTATAAACAAAGTTATATTTTAGCAAGTGCGTGACCGCAGGGAATTACAGACACTAACAGGCTTACTGTTTTCTGGTTAACTATATCTATCAGCTCGCAGCACGCTACGAGCTTGCATTCCGTCTCGTCACATAATCACAGGCTACTGATTTTCATCAAATAAAGCGGCCTTTCAGCATTTGCCGCTATTTTTAACTTGATCTTTATCAATAGCTTTCTGCGCTTCGTCATATAACCTTCTATTTAAAACATGTTACTGGCGCCACCGCGCAAAAGGGATACCCTATGAAAGATGTATTTGATTACGCCGACGAACTGGGCCCTTCCAAAATTATTCATGTCTATGAACCATCGGTCAACATGAAAGCCATACTGGTGGTAGACAATGTTGCCAAAGGCCCCTCCATTGGCGGCATCCGTATGGCGGAAGATGTCAGTACCGAAGAATGTTTTCGCCTGGCGCGAGCCATGACCTTTAAGAACGCTGCTGCAGGTTTACCCCATGGTGGCGGCAAGATCGTGGTCTATGGCGACCCCAAAATGCCCAAAGAACAAAAACAGAATATTCTACGTGCCATGGCTTCGTCCCTGCGTAACGAAGAGGACTATATTTTTGCTCCCGACATGGGCACCGATGAAGAATGCATGGCCTGGATCAAGGATGAAGTTGGCCGGGTGGTGGGCCTGCCACGCGAAGTAGGCGGCATACCGCTGGACGAAATCGGCGCAACCGGCTGGGGACTCAGTCATGTAACCGATGTGGCGCTGGAGTTCTGTGACTTTGAAATTGAAGGTGCCAGAGTCGTGATACAGGGTTTTGGCGCGGTGGGGAAAAACACCGCACTGTTTCTCCGTGACAAAGGCGCCCTGTTGGTGGCCACTGCTGATACCCAGGGCGGCATTTATAATGCCAATGGACTGGATATTGACGCGCTGATTGAACTGAAAGATCAGGGTAAATCTGTGGCCGACTATAGCGGCGGCCAGGTGTTGGATGGTGACGCCTTAATAGATGTTGAATGTGATATATGGATACCCGCGGCACGACCGGATGTGATCAACGATGATAATGTGGGACGCCTCAATACCAAACTGGTGGTGGAAGGCGCCAATATTCCGATTACCCATAGTGCCGAAAAAATTCTGCATGAACGCGGCATCCTTTGTGTGCCGGATTTTATCGCCAACGCCGGTGGTGTCATTTGCGCAGCAATGGAATACCAGGGCTCCACCAAATCCGCCGCCTTCGAAACTATCGAAGAGAAATTGCGCCGCAATACACAAATGGTGCTGGAGCGCATGAAAGAGGAAGGTGTATTACCTCGGCAGGCCGCGATTGAGATGGCCACCGAACGGGTGAAAAAAGCCATGAGCTTCCGGCGCTTTTCCCTGTTTTCAACAGCGCCAGGTTTTATATAACCCAGCGCAGATAAGCCGGTGTTAACTGGAGGTTTGTTACCACATTCACAGGTGCTCTTATGTTTCGTATCCGTTTTCACGGTCGTGGTGGTCAGGGCATGAAAACTGCCAGCCGCATCCTGGGCACGGCTTTCTTTCTGGAAGGCTATGAAGTTCAGGATGCGCCGCGCTATGGCGCGGAACGCCGTGGCGCTCCCATCTTCGCCTTTGTGCGCGCCGATAAACATCCCATTAACGAGCGCGGCGTAATTAATGAACCTGACCTGGTCGTGGTGGCCGATGACAGCCTGGTGCCAGTACCCGCGGCGGGAGTACTGCAAGGCATACGCGATAACACGGTTATCCTTATTAACAGCCATGACAGCCACGACACCTGGCAACATCGACTCAATATCAAAAGCTCGATTGTCATTTTGCCTGAGACTGAAGAGGTCGAAGACCGCGCCGAGTTGCGTTACATCGGCGCCACCTGCGCGGGTGCCGCGGCAAGTCTGACAGGCGTTATATCCAAAAACAAACTTGAACAGGCGATCCGGCAAGAACTGGAACACCTGGGTAAAACTGTCGTTGACAAGAACATTACCAATGCGCTGGCCGCTTTCGATTACACGGAGCAACACAGTACGATCAAAGTCAGCGAAGGTAGCACGATCTCCGCGCAAGACTATCAGCAACCGCAATGGATTGACTTTCCTTTTGAGGGTGCCCGCATTTCCGCACCCACAATCCATGCGGCGCTGACCAGCGTCGAAGTCAATACCGGTTTGTGGCGCACCATGCGGCCGGTAATTGACTATGACTTGTGTAAAGGGTGCTGGTGGGTGTGCAGCACCTTCTGTCCTGATGGCGCTATCAATGTCAAAGACGGTAAACCGGAAATTGATTATGACCACTGCAAAGGATGCCTGGTATGTGTGGCGCAATGTCCGCCCCACGCTATCGCCGCCATTCCGGAAACCCAGGCACAAGAACAGGAACAGGCCGCACAGGGAGCTTCATCATGAGCCGCCTGTTATTAACCGGTAACGGCGCGGCGGCCTGGGGCGCACGCCTCGCCAACGTAGATTATATTCCGGCATTCCCCATTACCCCGCAGACGGAAATTATTGAAACTATCGCCACCTGGATTGATAACAATGAGATGCCCGGCCGCATGGTCACCCTGGAATCGGAGCATTCCATGATAACCGCTGCTGGCGCGGCTTCCGCAACCGGCGTCAGAGTATTCACCGCAACATCGAGCCAGGGTTTATTGTATGGCATGGAAATGTTGTACAACGTGGCAGGTTGGCGCACACCGTTTGTCATGATTAACGTATCACGGGGGCTTTCTGCACCGATCACGCTGGAACCGGATCACAATGATGTGCTGGCAGCCCGTGATAGTGGTTTACTGCAGATTCATTGCGCTACCTGTCAGGAAGTGCTGGACAGCACCTTGATGGCCTATCGCCTGGCAGAGCACGAAAGCGTGCGTTTACCGGTCATCGTCAATCAGGACGGATTCTATCTCTCCTTTACCCGCGAACCGGTTGCAGTGCCTGATAGCAAAACCTGCGCCGAGTTTGTCGGTGAATACAATCCGGAAAACATGCGCTTTCGTGCTTCGTCACCGTCCAGCCAGGCTGTGGCCGTATTGGGTGGTGGTCCCTATTCGTATTTCCGGTATGAAACTCATCTCGCCGCCATGCAAGCCTTGGCTGTTTATGATGACGTTGCTGATGAGTTTAAGGAACGCTTTGGTCGTTACCACCCCGCCGTGGAAAATTACCGCATGGATGATGCGGACTACGCGTTTGTGATGATGGATTGCTTTGCCACCAAGGCCAAAGATGCGGTAGATCGCCTGCGGGACAATAACATCAGGATTGGTCTGGTACGACCTCGGCTGTTGCGACCTTTTCCCGAACGCGCCCTGCAAAACGCATTAACCGGTAAAAAAGCGGTCGCCGTCATCGATCAGAATCTTTCCATGGGCAAAGGCGGCGTGCTGCATACCGAAGTGGCCTCAGCGCTTTACGGTCAGAACGACAATCCGATCCTCGCCAGTTTTATTGGCGGCCTGGGTGGACGCGATATCAGTGCCGAAGAGTTTTATCAGATCGCTGCCACATTGCAGGATGCCGCCAAACAAAATACCACACCGGCGCCCCGACTTTTATATACCGAATCAGAGCTACGCGCGATGCGCAAGCTGCAGGCTATTGCCCATGTGGAACGCGAAGAACTGGAAGCGAACAAGCAGACTGGCAAACTATAGACAAAACCATGACTGAAAAACTCATCAAGCGCATGAAAGAACTGCCTTCCACCCACTTACTGGGCACAGGCACACCCATGTGCGCCGGTTGTGGTGGACTGGAGGCCTTGCATGAAATCTATGACATCCTCGGCGAAAAGACTGTATTCACCAACGCCGCCGGTTGTATGACACTGTTATCGGTGTATCCTTTCACGCCCTTTCGCGGGTCCTGGTTGTATACCGCGATGGCCTCCGCGCCCGCCGGCGCGCAAGGTATTCGTGATGCACTGGATATCCTGCTGGAGAAAAAACGCATCCCGCCGGAAGATGATTTACAGGTAGTGACACTCACCGGTGACGGTTCCGCCTATGGCATGGGTTTATCCGCCACCTCGGGCACCATTGATCGCAATCTGGATTACCTGTATATCTGTTATGACAATGAAGGCTACGGCAATACCGGTCAGCAATTTTCCGAAGCCACTCCCCATGCCGCAAAAACCTCCACCAGCATGAGCTCACGCGGATTTCCTGGTTATAAAAAGGATCTGTTTTCCATCTGGGCCGCAAATAATCCGGCGTATGTGGCCACGGTGATTGGCGCCGAACCACTGGATCTGGCGAAAAAAATTCAGAAAGCCAAATCGATTAAGGGTCCACGCTTTATTCTTGCCCTGGCGCCCTGCCCCACGGGCTGGGACTTTGATCCACAATATTCTGCTGACATCGGCAAACTGGCAGTGGACACGGGTATCTGGCCCCTGAAAGAATACCAAAACGGCAAAGTAACCCATACGAAAATTCCCCATCACCGCAAACCGGTGGAAGAATATTTAACAACCCAGGGCCGGTTTAGACATTTATTCCAGCCACAACGTAACGAGCCCCTGCTTGAGGACATTCAATCGCAGGTAGAATCTTATTGGAATGATGTTTTGGAACAAAGCCATGGATAAACAAACGCAGCAGCTAAAAAGTTATTTCCATCGTGGTGGTGATGAACCATTGTTGGGCGCGACGATTCCGGAGCACTTTGCCAACATCGTTGCGCAATACCCGGATCGCGAAGCCGTGGTATCCCTGCCGCAGGAAGAACGCTTCACTTACCAGCAATTCAGCAACAACATCGATGAACTGGCGCGCGGCCTGCTAGGTATTGGTTATCAGAAAGGCGACCGTATTGGCATCTGGTCCACCAATAACTCGGAATGGCTGCTGTTGCAAATGGCCACCGCGCGTATCGGCGCGATCCTGGTGAATATCAATCCGGCCTACCGGCCAAGGGAACTTACCTACGCACTACAACGCTCCGAAGTACAGGGTTTGTTCGTGATTCCATCCTTTCGCAGCAGTGATTATATTGCCATGCTGGTGGAAGCCATTCCGGAACTCAAATCCGCAAAACCCGGTGAGCTACAATGCAAGGAATTTCCCGCCTTGCGCCGCGTGGTAGTTTACGAACCCTCCTACATTGAACACACCCTGCGACCATATTCCGGTTTTACCACCTGGAAAGAAGTTATCGAACAGTCTCCTGCCGTATCCATGCAACAACTCAACGCTATCACCGACAGCCTCGACCGGGACGATGCAATTAATATTCAGTATACATCTGGCACCACCGGCTTCCCCAAAGCCGTGGTACTCAGTCATTTGAATATCTTAAACAATGCATATTTCAGTGCCCATGCCATGCATTTCACGGAGCAGGACCGCCTATGTATATCCGTGCCGTTTTATCATTGCTTTGGCATGGTACTCGCCAATCTTTTATGTTTTTCTGTCGGCGCCTGCGCCGTGATTCCCTCGGAACACTTTGAGCCCGAGCTGGTATTA
>Ga0209742_10000157_pt1 | contig 39478 bp, 33 predicted proteins | sample DeeMarSeWOR38_10_FD_187462 | JGI IMG/M metagenome (GOLD analysis project Ga0209742, IMG submission 187462) | Marine sediment microbial communities from White Oak River estuary, North Carolina - WOR-3-8_10 (SPAdes) (version 2) | ecosystem: Environmental > Aquatic > Marine > Intertidal zone >...
TATAAAAATAGGCGGCAATGATGGCGGCCATGACCGGCACAAACGGCAACCCCATTTTCATCCACTCCCCGAAAGTGATTTTTACCCCGTAGTCCGAGAAAATACCCAGCATCACGGCGTTGCGCCCGCCGGCTGCCGGCGATCCCGGGCCGCCGACATTGGCGCAGAACGTGAGCAGCAGCAGGAGCATGACCACCATGCGTTTATCCTGCTTGATGCCTGCGGATTTGATTGCGCCCATGTAGACCAGCATCAGGATGGGTGCGATAAAGGCCACCAGCGCGTGCTCGGACAGAAACGATGCCGTTACGGCCAGCAGGGGTCCGAAGATCAGTGCAAACCTTCCAAGGGTGGTGCTGGTGCCCAGCAGCAGAATACCCAGTCTGCGATCCAGGCCGGTCTTGCTGATGGCCGCGGCCAGGGCCAGAACCCCGAAGATAAACACCACCGAATCCTTGGCATAGGCGGCTGCAACCTGATCCGGAGGGAGCACGCCGAAAAAGTACATGAGAACCCCGACCAGCAGGGAGGTCACCCCGATGGGAATCGCCCCCGTCGCCCAGAAAAGGGCGGCCACAACAAGCACCCCGACCATGACTTTCGCTCTGAACGCCACCCGTTGGGTTTCTATGGCCGCCGGGTCTAATTTCCCATCAGCCGTTGCGGCCTTTTGAACTAGCCGGGCTTTTTTGGCATAATAATTTGCGATGGTTTGGCCCTTTTGCATATGACGATATTCTGAATAGCCGGCAACGGGTTCCCCCAGATCGCCGGCCTTTTTTGAGGTCAAAAACGTTTCGAGCGTTTGCGGGGTCGGCATGAGTGCCAGACTCAAAAAAAGTACAATGCCCAGCAAAATAACGCCCGGCCGTGCGTTGTGCACCCCGACCAGCCAGTCTTTGAGATTGCTTCTTTTGATTTCCGGTATCTCATGGCGGGCCATGGCATGTTTGCGCTCCTCAAGTGCGGCATCGATGACTTTGGTCAATTCATCGATGGCGCACGGCTTCTCCAGGTAGCCAAACACGTCATGTTTGCCGGTGATTCGCGCGGCTTCCAATCCGCCGTGGCCCGTATGCATGATCACCTGAACTTCGGGTCGTATTTTTTTGAGCTCTTTTAACGTCTGAATGCCGTCCATTCCCGGCATTTTTTGATCGAGGATGACCACCTCGGGGTTACTGTGGCGCACGATTTTTATGGCATCTTCGCCGTTGCTGGTGTCGAGGACATTGAAATTTCTGACCTGAAGCTGGCGGACCAGGGCCTGGCGAAATCGGTCCTCATCATCAATTAGCAATACCGTCGGTTTTGAGTTCTTTGCGTTGACCGCTGGACTGTAATTCATTTTCTGCTCCTTTTTTTGAAATCACTTCTGGTTGAATTGGCAACAACACCGTGAAGGTACTACCGGCACCGGGCATACTCTGAACATCGATTGATCCGCCCATAGATCTGACAATGCTGAGCGAAACACTCAGACCCAGGCCGGTTCCTTTGCCGGCCTGCTTGGTGGTATAGAAGGGGTCAAAGATTTTTTTAATCTGATCGTAGTTCATGCCTTTGCCGGTATCGGTTACGGCAATTCGAATATGGTCTTTATCCCTGCTGGTGGAGATGGTGATCGCCCCCGATCCGCTAATCGCGTCACCCGCATTGTTGATCAGATTCAGAAAAACCTGTCTGATTTGATCCGGGTCAACTATGATTTCCGGCAGTTGAGGATCATACTCACGATTGATGTTGATGTTGGCGACTTTAAACTCACGCTCCTTGAAGCCGCGCATGACATCGTCCAGAATTTGATTGACATCGCAGACCACCGGCTGCGGCGTGTTTTTGCGCCCGTAATCGAGCAGCTGATGGGTGATGCCGCGCGCCCGGAAGATGGCGGATTCAATATTTTCGAGCTCCTTGATGATATTTTCAGGTCCGGCCTCCATGGCAAACTCGGGGTTTAGCATATCCCGGATCACACCGCTGGATGCCAGAATTATGGCCAGCGGATTATTGATTTCATGCGCCACACCGGTTGCCAGCTCGCCGACAGATGCCAGTTTTGAGGCATGCAATAGCTGGCGCTGAAGCTCTTCCCGCTTTTCGGCGTTTTCCTGAGCCTTGTTTATCAGGGTATTGGTGGTCAGCCAGATTGCAGTGGCGATGATGACGATGATGAGCACGGTGCTGGCTATGAGTACTCGCCGTGCGCGGTACATCTGAGCATGGGCGATGCTTAAAGGCTCACTGACGATCAAAGCCCACGGCGTTTCCTTTAACCACGAGTAGGCCACCAGAATCGAGTCGCCGTTTTTCTTGATCTCCTGAACTCCGGACATTCTGGGTTCAGGAGGCATGAAATCACTTAGTCCGAACAAAACGCCTTTGCCGGGATCGACAATCTGATAAATGCCCGCATTATTGATTAGAGCGGATTCAACGCCTTTGCCGTGACTGATCGTGCGTAAAAACATGTAGAATTTGTCCGGATCAAGCGTCGAACGCATGGCATACAATTGGCCGTCGATCATCTGCCTGACGGCGATGGTAAAATGCGGTTTATTTCTGAAGCCTAAATAAATATCGCTGATATAGTAATCTCGCTCCTGCTTCATCAGAGATAGAAACCATTTTTCGCTGCCATAGGCCTTGTTCTGAAGATACGGGAAAGGACCGGCATAGCCGATCTGGATGCCGCCGGCATTTAGAAAACCGACATCGATAAACGCATCGCTGACCCGCCTTAAGTTTTGCAGGTAGTTATCCATTGTGGCCCGGGTCGGAGCCGTGCTGAATTCTTTGCTGTGCCACAAGCTGAAAATATTAACGACCCTTTCCTGCAGAAAAAGATCGATCGTATTTCGCTGGCTTTCGGAAATGGTGATCAGGTTCATTTTTGCCGTTGCTTTCAAGGTGATTTTAAACTGGAAATGAAAATAGACCGACAAAGCCGTCAGGGGCACGATGAAGGCGCAGAGAAGGCCGATCCGCAGGCGCAATCTGAGTTGCCTGAAATAGGCCTTGATGTCCTGCTGGGTGCTTCGGGACTCAAATAAGTCCGGCTGACCGTTTAAATTTTGTTTTTGACGTTCAACGACTTTTCTCATCATGGGCTGAACCTTCAGATCATTAAAATCCCCCCCCAAAAAAGTACTCGTGGCAAAGAGGGGGTTTTCTTCTCATCCGAGCAAAAGCACGGAGCATGCCAACAGCGGGGGTATTAGAAAAGTTAATTGATTTTAAGATGTTACATGAGCGGGGTTTTGTGGCAGCGGAAGGCCAATGGTAAGATTTGAAAAATTTCGAATTTTTTTTAGCAAAATTTCGAAATTATTTGCTATGGTAGCCGAAACGCTCCCTAAAAAGAGATGGTGTTTTTTTAACCGATTGCCAGAAATTCAAAAATAGCTGAGTTTTAGGTCAGCGGTTCTTATGACGATTAGAAAAAAAATGATCCTGGTTCTTCTGGGAAGCAGCGTCATCCCCCTGTGTTTAGTGGCCATCCTCGGGTATTATCATGCCAGGAAGACGCTGGAGTCGGTGAGAATGGAAGGCCTGAGCAGCATTGCCGCCCTCAAGGCCGATCAGATCGAAGATTTTTTCATCCATCATAAAAAACACATCACGGTTGCGCAGCAACGTCCGACCCTTATAAAGAATGCCGTGCTACTGGCCGGGTCTTCCGGTGACTTCAGCGGCCCGGTCTACCAAGCCATCAGAGACGAATTGGATCAGGCCCTAAAGACCTACCAGCCGGTTTACAATTTTATCAACATCATGCTCGTCAATCCGCAGGGCAGAATCGTTTATGTTTTGAATCGGTCTGCCGCTCCCGATCTCCTTGGCCGTTTCCTGCCGGATCTCTGGGAGGGGGCGGTTAACGATAAGGTCAGTGGCATTCAATTTTCAGATATCTTTGACGGCAAGTTTACAGTCGGTACATTCTCCATGTTCGCCATGGCGCCCATTCACTCGTTTGCGAATCAGTATGCGGGAGCGGCTGTTTTTGAAATCGACATGGCACCGATCTACAAACTGATCCTTGACACGACCGGACTGGGAGAAACCGGCGAGACGCTGATCGCCAGGAAAATGGGCGATGGGGCTTTGTTCCTCAATCCGCTGCGTCATGATGCCAACGCCGCCCTGAAGAGAAAAACTGTCTTTGGTGAGAACCGGGCGACAACGATTCAACAAGCATTGAGAGGTGAGGATGGAATCGGGGTATCCGTCGATTACCGGGGGAAAAAGGTCATCGCCGCCTGGCGTTATCTTCCTTCGCTGCACTGGGGAATGGTGGCCAAGATCGATGCTGCCGAGGCATTTGAACCGGTTGCCGCCCTGCGGGGCTTTGTCATCCTTCTGCTGGTTGTCGTCATCACGCTCGAGCTGCTTTTATCGATGATGGTATCAAAATCCATTTCGGATCCCATCCGCGCATTAATGGAAGGGACAGAGGCCATCGGGGCGGGCGACCTGGACTACAGGGTCGGTACCGGTGCCGGAGATGAAATCGGCCAGCTCGGCAGGGCCTTCGACCGGATGACCCAAAAATTAAAACAGATCACCGCTTCGCGCGACGAACTGGATCTGGAGGTGAAAGCCCGCAAGAAGGCAGAGAGGGCCTTACAAAACAGCATGGAGCAGCTTGCCAGACGCGTCAATGAACTCAACTGCCTCTATGAAATATCGCATCTGGCCCAGAAGCGAAATCTGGCGCTTGGAACCATCCTGCAGGAAATTGTCGAGCTGATTCCTTCGGCGATGATGCATCCGGCGATAACCGGAGCCAGGATTCAGACCGACGGTCGGGAATTCAAAACGCATAATTTCAAAGAAACAGAATGGAGGCTTCATCAGGAGATTCATGTCCTGGAGGAAAAAAAAGGCGAACTGGTCGTCTGTTATCTTGATGAAAGACACGGCGGCGCAGAAGGCGCGTTTTTTAAAGAGGAGAAAGATTTAATCGCGGCGGTTGCCGAGCGAATCGGCAAAATCATCGAACGCAGAGAAGCGCAGGCTGCTCTGATTGAAAGTGAGACGAGATTCCGGCAACTGGTCGAGAATTCCTTAACCGGCATATCTATCATTCTGGATGGCCGGATTGTCTACCAGAACCCGGAACAGGAGCGGTTGCTGGGGCGCCTGCCGAGACGCATCATATTCGAAGATATTGAAAATATTCACCACGATGATATCGAAAAGGTCACCCAATTCTATCAGAATTTGATTGCCGGTCAATGGCAGTATACCGACACCGAATTCAGGTTCTATCCATCCGGCAAAAAGCACAGCCCGGCCGATATGCGCTGGGTTCATTGCCGCGCAAGCCGAATCGAATACCAGGGCAGAGACACAATTTTACTGAACATTGATGAGGTCACCCGGGCCAAGAGGCTGGAAAATCTTCTGCGCATCCAGGATAAAATGAGCTCCCTGGGAAGGGTGGCGGCCGGTATTGCTCACGAGATCAGAAACCCGCTTTCGGGCATCAATATTTACTTAAATACACTTAAAAAACTTCACCACCGGGAAGGCAGCGAAGAGAAAGTGGTCCAGATCCTGGATCAGCTTCAATCCGCTTCCAGTAAAATCGAATCCGTCATCCGCAGGGTGATGGATTTCACCAAGTCCAGCGAACCACAGCTTGCCCTGATCGATATCAACGCTCCCATTGAGGAGGCCATTGATCTTTCTGCGGTTTCCCTCCGAAAGCAGAACATTAAAATCGAAAAAAATCTGGCGCCAAACCTGCCGCACTGCTACCTGGACGCCCAGTTAATCGAGCAGGTAATGCTGAATCTGATCACCAATGCAGCGGAAGCCATGAAGGATAAGCCGAAACAAAAAATTATCGCAGTGACATCGATTGCGGTCAAAGATCGAATCCAGGTGAGCGTATCGGATACGGGGCCGGGTGTTCCGCCGGATAGCCGGGAAATTATTTTTGACCCATTTTATACGACAAAAAATGGCAGTTCCGGCATCGGTCTCAGCCTCAGCCACAGGATCATTGCTGATCATGGCGGCTCATTGACTTCAATGGCGGGCCAATTGGGGGGGGCTGAATTTCGAATTGAAATTCCGGTTCATCGAGAAAAACCGATCGACTCGAGTGAAGCTTACTCGAATAATCGGGAGCAGGTATGATTATCTATTCCATATACATTATCGACGATGAGAAAACCATCACCGACGGAATTACCATGGCCCTGGAAGGAGACTTCAGGATGAAATCCTTTTCCAGAGCCGAGCCTGCCATTGAAGCCCTGGAAGAAGATCGTCCGGATCTAATTTTACTGGATGTGGGGTTGCCGGGAATGAACGGGATTGAGGCTCTGCGCCGGATCAAATCTTCAAATCCGGATATTCTGGTCATCATGATCACGGCTTATGAAGACATCGATACCGTCATCTCCGCCATGAAACTGGGCGCCTACGATTATGTGATCAAGCCGCTTCATATGGACGCATTGGAAGTGGCGATTCGCAATGCGCTGGATACGATCCGGCTGCGGAAAGAAGTTCAGGCGCTTCAGAAAAAGTATTTGATGGAGAATGTGCCCTGCTTTATCGGTGAAAGCAACGCCATCCAGGATGTGATGGATTTTATCAAGATGGTGGCCAAGAGCCCCGATACCCCCATACTTATTGCCGGTGAGACCGGCACGGGAAAGGAACTCATCGCCAGCGCCGTTCATTATTACAGCCCGAATTTAAATGGTCCCTTTGCCACCCTGAACTGTGCCGCCATTCCAAAAGATCTTATTGAAAGCGAACTTTTCGGCTATGAAAAGGGGGCTTTCAGCGGTGCGGATGCCGCCGGCAAAAAGGGCTTGATCGAGGAGGCTGCCGGCGGCACGCTATTTCTTGATGAGGTCGGTGATCTGAGTTTGGAAGCCCAGGCCAAGCTGCTGCGGTTTCTTGAACTCGGTGAGTTTTACCGCGTCGGTGGAACCAAAAAATTAAAAATTCAAACCCGCGTCATTTCTGCGACCAACAAAGATCTCGATCATATGATCGAAGAAGGTCACTTCAGAAAAGACCTTTATTTCCGCCTGGGCGTCATCAAGGTTCAGGTGCCCTCTTTAAACGAGCGGCCGGGCGACATTGTTGCGCTGGCCAAATATTTTTTACAGGAGTTCAGCACAAAATTTGACAGAAAATTCACAGCGATTTCCCCGAAAGCAGAAGCGGCTTTATTGGCTCACAGCTGGACCGGTAATGTGCGCGAACTAAAAAACCTGATCGAAAGGGCCGCTTTGATCGGCAAAGGGCCCGGTCTGACTGAAGACGATCTTGGATTGTACCTGCCGGACCGGGGGCAGGAATCGGCGAAACTCGGTATCAAAGAAAAGCGGCCGCCGTTAACGGCTGAAGGCCTGGATCTCTCCGAACAACTCCAATCATTGGAAAAGTATTATATCGAGGCGGCCTTAAAGATTGCCAGGGGCAATGAAAGCCAGGCCGCCCGTTTGTTGAAAATGAACCATCACACCTTCCGTTACCGCAAGAACAAACTACTGGGGGACTAGCACCCAGCTCCCGCTTCTCCGCAGCCATTCAAGTCGCCTGCTTGCACAAAGCGACCCGATCTTAACATGTCCTTGGGATCCCTTCCCAACAGATGGCCGGCCCGATTCCCCATTCAGATGTTCGCTTATTGAAATTTTGCGAAAATCGTTTCGCAATTTTTCTAATCCCAGCAGCGATTGCGCGCCCGCCAAAAAACGGCTCAGTCAATAAGTTGCTGATTCCATTTAATTTTTTATCAGTGATCCCCGTTGGCATGCAATATGCTCAAAGTAAGGTTGATCCAACATGTTATGAATGTAACCGTCATAAAAAACAGTGAAGGAGCTCGGCCATGATTCCAAAAATTCAACGACTTCTTTATGCCACCGATCTTTCCCCCAATTCGACATACGCGTTCCGATATGCCATTAATTCTGCGATCAAGCATGACGCCAAAATCATCATCCTCCATGTTTCCGAATCCCTTTCAGCTGCGGTTCGAACCCATATGGAATTCTACCTTGATGAGGAACAAAGAAAAAAAATCTTCGAAGAGCGGGTCAGCTACTCTCTTGACCGGATAAAGAAGCGCTTGCGAGTCTTTTCAGATAAAGAGCTGAAAGATTATCCCAAGGCTGAAGATCGCATCGAATCCATTCATGTCTGCGAGGGCTTTCCGGCTGACGTGATTCTGGAAAAGGCCAATGAACTTGAATGTGATGCGATCGTTATGGGAACCCATGGAAAAGGGATCATCGCCAATGCATTTCTGGGCAGTGTCGCCAAGCAGGTTTTGCGTCGTACACGCAAGCCCGTCTTTATCATACCGTTGCCCAGAGGCGAAACAGACATAACGGTGCATGACGATGTTTAAATCCGTGCTGGATCCTCTTTGGAGGCAAACTTGAAAATACTGGTGGGATATAATGGATCGGGTGCCTGCAAAAAAGCACTCGAGCTGGCCAAACAACATGCTGCTGCCTGGCAGGGCCGAATAGAGGTCGTTCAGGCGTTTACCCGCAAAGAGCCGCTGTCCTATGACACCATCGTCAATGCCGAGCAGCAGCTGGCGCAGGAGGTCAAACACCTTCTCGATGGCAAGCGGGGCTCTTTTGAGACGACCTTGTTGGTGGGCGCGCAGAACCCCGGAGAACAAATCGTCAATTTTGCCCAGGCGATAAACGCCGATGAGATTATCATCGGCTCGCAAAAAAGGTCCAGAATCGGAAAATTTGTTCTCGGCTCAACAACGCAGTTTGTGGTTCTGAATGCACCCTGTCCGGTAGTTGTGGTGAAATGAGCAAAGATATAAAGCGGCAGCGGTGAATCCATTGCGGGTAAGTTTTGCAGAATTTTAATCCGGAGCGAAGCGGCAAAATGAATGTGTTTAGCAGACTCAAAAACATGAATATTTTGTTGATCGATGATGATGAGTGGATCAGGGACGCGATGCGTGTGTTTTTTGAGACTGAAGGATGCAACATAACTGTGCTTGAAACTGCTGAAGAAGCGCTGGAGGTGATTCATCGACAGAATTATGACATTGTCATTTGCGATTATAAATTACCGGGAATTGATGGGCTGGCTTTTTTAAGACAGGTCCGACAGACGCGGTCAGATGTGCTAACCGTGCTGATAACCGCATACAAAACGGCCGACCTGGTATCCGAAGCCAAAAACATCGGCGTTCATGGCTTCATTGCCAAACCCTTTAACTCGGAAACCATTGAGGCCTCATTAAGTCATTTAATTGCAAGGGCAAAATAAGGCAATTTCGACCCGGTGTGAACCGCTTAAAGTATTACGAGCTGAATTCCGTATGCGGGTGGATCCAAATTTTGATCAATCGGCGCCACGGAGGAACAACAAATGAGAAATGAACACGATGTATGGATGTGCACAGAGTGTGGATATACCGCTGTTAGAAGATTTTTCGCAGATATTTGTCCGCGATGCGGTCTGACTTACTGGCGCTGCCGGGTATGCAGTTTTACCATGATCGGCGCCGCTTCCCCGGATGTCTGCCCCGAATGCCATGCGAAATGCGAATTTTCAAATATTACCTGCTACGTTCCCGGATGGAGAGAGGCAGATGCCATCAATTCGAATCTCTAATGAATGAACATTTTATGAGTTTTGCCTAAAAGTGGCTTCAAAACCTCAGCGCCGTTGCAAAAATGGCGACAACTTCGAGAAGGCGATTTAGATCATGTCCCATGACATTAGCCAGCCTCGAATTCTTTTGGTTACACCGGAAATCAGCCTGGTTCCTGACCGGTCCGGGGAAAATTCTGATTATCTGAGCTTTAAATCGGGAGGTTTTGCCGGTTTCATTTCCCACCGGGTTAGCGATTTGTGCGGGCGAGGTGTGGATGTTCATATCGCCCAGCCGGATTATCGCAGCATTTTTGCGGCAATTTTACGAAACAAAACCGATATGAAAGGCTGCCGGATGCCAAGCAGCCGTATTCATCTGGCGCAGGACAGGGCGTTTTATTACGCCGGAGATCCCGAATCAAATTCGGTGCAGGAAAATATAAAAATTGCTCTGGCCTTTCAGCGCGAAGTCATTCATGGAATTCTGCCGCTGGTCAAGCCGGACCTGATTCACTGCCACGACTGGATGTGCGGTTTAATTCCGGCTGCAGCCAGAAAGTCGGGGATTCCCTGTGTTTTTACCCTGCAAAGCTGTGCGACCGCAAAATGCGTCCTTTCCGATGTTGAAGACATCGGAATTGATGCGGCCGGTTTCTGGCAGCATTTGTTTTTTGATCGCTTTCCGGGAAATTACCAAGAAACCCGGGAAACCAATGCCGTTGATTTTCTTTTAAGCGGCGTCTTTGCCGCCGACCATATCAACATTGCGAGCCCGGCCTTACTGGTAAAAATCGCCGAAAGTTTTATGCGCTCGCCCGAGGCGCCACTGGGAAAGGTACTGTCTGAAAAACTGGCTGTCGACTGCCATGCGGCAATAGAGCTTCATGCGGTCGGAATGCAATATCTTGATCTGTATGAAAGACTGCTGAGGCATCCTCTGCTGAAAAACGGGGGGAAAAAATCCAAATTGCGCAATGGATTTCCCCGGCAGTTAAAGCGATTTGATTTATGGGATCACGGGTTTCTGTCATCTCAAACAATTTAAAGTACAAAGGAGGTGCACCATGACGGTCGACAAGAAAAAGTTAAAATATGTGCCCGGTACCTATGCCCAAAAAAGACCGGATGTGGCGCAACTGGCTGAAGAGCATATTCAAAGCTGGGTAAAAACCCGACTGAAAATTAAGCCCACCACAATTGAACCGGCGCAGATTCGACCGGTGATTTGTTTTTCCCGCAAAATCGGAGTCGGCGCCCTGGAGATTGCCGACCTGTTGGCCGAAAAACTCAATTATCGTGTCGCCGATAGAGTGCTGCTTGATTATATGGCCAAAAATCAAAAATTGAGCAAACAAACGATTGAGTTCTTCGATGAACGTTACCCGGGGAAAATGTCCGAGCTGGCATCGATGCTTTTTGGCGAAAGGTCTTTTATCATGAGCGATTATATTCAAAATTTTATCAGCGCTGCTTATGCGTTCGCCGACATGGGATCGATCATTTTTGTGGGAAGGGGCATCCATCTCTTTTTGCCGCGGGACAGGGTGCTGGCCGTGCGCATCATCTGCTCCGATTCCAAGCGGATCAGCCGGCTGGGCAAAATTTTGGATGTCGAAGAAAAAGAAGCCAAAAACATCATCAGCCGGGTCGATAAAGAGCAGGCTGAATTTTTTAAAAAAGCATACGGTAAAGATGAGGCCTCACCCTACGAGTTCGACATGGTGATTAACCGCGATTTTATCGACAATGCGCAGAGCGCAGCGGAGATCGTCGCCAAGGCCTACTGTGAAAAATTTGCAGCGGAGCTGGTGAGAAAAAAGTCGTTTATTTACCATGCTGATAAAATAAATCATGAAGTCAGTGCATAAGGCACTTTTATTCGACCGAAATGTAATGGACAATGCATATGGCGGCGTTCTTTAATCGCAGGAATTATCGTCAATACCTGTTGGCGATCTCCTGTCTGCTTGCGGCCATTCTTATCGGCCTGATTCGCTTTCTTACCGGACCGGAATTCGCCTTATCGCTTTTCTATATATTGCCGATTGCGCTGGCGACCTGGTATGCCGGTAAATGGGTCGGCTTTATGGTTTCGCTGGCAAGTGCTGTTTCCTGGCTGATTGCCGATTTGAACCTGTTGCCGGCTTTTTCGAGCGCCTTGATTCCCTATTTAAACGAGACCTTTCGGCTAACCGTGTTTCTAATCATTACATGGATCCTTGCAAAATTAAAAAGAGCCCTGGATGACCACAAAGCGCTCGGCAGAACCGATCCGCTGACCGCAATACCCAACCGACGTGCCTTTTTCGATCTGGCAGAAATGGAGTTAAATAAGGCCCGACGCTACCAGAAACCGCTATCGGTTTTATATCTGGATATTGATAATTTCAAAGAAATAAACGATCGTTTAGGGCATCACATCGGCGATGCACTTTTGTGCGCCGCTGCCAAAATGATAAAAAGCAATATCCGTGCAATTGACATTATCGGACGATTCGGAGGCGATGAATTCGTTATCCTGCTGGCAGAGACCGGCCCGGAATCCGTTGCCCTGGTTGCCAGGAAACTCAGAGACAAACTTTTGCTACTGATGCAAAATAGGAATTGGCCGGTGACTTTCAGTATCGGTGCGGTCACATTTGAAAATCCGCCTGACAGCGTCGAGAAACTGATCATTGCCGCTGATGAGCAAATGTACAATGCCAAGATGAACGGCAAAAACCGGATTCATTACAAGGTCATGGAAGCATGCGATAGCCTGGGCCCTTCGTCCCTGGATACCAGGGCAGTAGGACTTTAGCACCCACCGTGCATATCCCGCAAAACAATGATTGTCTTCAAGGCCTTCCCTGTAATCTGCTGCAGCTGTTTTCGAATATTTGCGAAAAGAATTTCGAATTTTTTCTAAAACCCTGGATTCATTTCGCCTGACGGTGGACGGAAAGCTGTGATAACCATTTGAATTCATGCAACAAGTCTGAGTCAAACCCGCCTGGCATAATAGCTGCTATAGCCTTAGGGCAAATCCTGTTCAATTCCTAAAACACCCAATTGAGGTTGGCTGATGCAAAATCAATCAAAAATTTTATTGGCCGTCGATGGGTCTGATGCATCTCTAAATGCCGTGCGCCATGTCGGTCGGGTATTTTCCAAAAAGCAGCAGATTGTGCTGTTTCACGCACAGTCTGATGTTCCAGAAGCATTCAAAGATGTAAAGGGGGAGGAATTCATCGATGCGAGGAAATTTCCGCTTGAGACATGGCAGGCGCATCAGGGGAAATTGATAATAGACTTCATGGAAAAAGCGCGTGCGGTTTTGGTTGATGACGGTTTTGAGCCCAAGGCGGTAAGCGTGAGCGTGCAGAAACTGAAATCCGGTATTGCCAGAGATATTCACAACGAATCGCTTTGCGGTTATGCGGCTCTGGTGATCGGGCGCACCGGCGTCAGCAATATTGCAGATATTACGATGGGAAGTGTGGCTTCCAAACTCGCCGATGTTACCGGGCACATCCCCATTATTGTCGTGGGGGCGCATCCGGATTCAAAAAAGATCCTGCTGGCGCTGGATGGTTCCCGACGATCGATGCGGGCAGTGAAATTTGTCGGAGCGGTCGTCGACCCCGACACCTGTGAAATGATGCTGTGCCATGTGGTCAGACCCCTGAGCATTCAATACGCAAGCACAAAAGAGCGCTTTGCATCAAAACACGAAAAAGAATGGATTGCCGCCAATCAAAGAAAAATAGTGCCGGTCTTTGTTGAAGCCAAAAAGCAATTGATGCATGCCGGGATTTCGGCAGAGAATTTGTCCACCGAAATTCTGACCGATGAAAGCAGCCGGGCAGCAGCCATTGTAAAAGCGGCCGCTGCCGGCGGTTATGATACGATTGCGATGGGCAGAAGGGGATACACGTCAGTCAAAGCGTTTAAGTCCGGGCGGGTATGCAGGAAAATTTTACATTTCGCCTTTCGCCCGGCCTTATGGATTGTGAACTGAAATGCTGGAAAATATACTTTCAGCCGGAAATCTTTCCGCGTTGCTTATCATCCTGCCTTTTTGCGGCGCCGGGATGTGCGCCTTCATCCGCTCCAGCAAAATTCGCATGATGGTTATCTTATCAACCGGTGGCATGCTGATCGCTGCGGCTTTAATCCTGATTGGCCGGACGCCGTTTCAATTTTCACCCGAGCCTTTTTTCGGTGTGCATTTGAGCGTCGCGATTGAGGTGCTGGACTTTTTCCTGCTGGCGGTTATTCTGTATCTCGGCTTCAGGCATCGCAGCGGGATTATAAAGGCCCTGGCGCTTTTTCAAATCTTTGCGCTGGCCTATTTTGAGTTTTTCATGGTCAAAGCGGAGGTGTCTTCGGCAACTTTTTTTTGCGATCATCTGTCCCTGCTGATGATTTTAATCATCTGCCTGGTCGGCGTGCTCATCTGTTTTCAGGCGATCGCCTACATGAAAAATCACGAAGACCATTTGCAGCTGGCGGCATCAAAGCAGCCCCGGTTTTTCGGAGTGATGCTGCTGTTTCTGGGCGCGATGAACGGGTTGGTTCTTTCCAATGATATGCGTCTTTTTTACTTTTTCTTCGAGCTGACGACACTTTGCTCTTTTCTCCTGATTGCGCACGACGGAACCGAAACGGCAACGGGCAGTGCCGTGCGGGCCTTATGGATGAACAGCCTGGGAGGCACTGCCTTTATTATCGGTCTGGTCCTGGCTTATGCGGATACGGGCATGCTGGAGCTGCAACCCATTTTGGTTTCCGGGAAAATGGGCGGCGGCTGGTATCTGTTCGGGATTGCCCTTCTGTGTTTTGCGGCATTCACCAAATCCGCCCAGTTTCCTTTCCAGAGCTGGCTGCTGGGTGCAATGGTTGCACCCACCCCCGTATCAGCGTTGCTGCACTCAAGCACCATGGTCAAGGTCGGTGTCTATCTGGTGCTGCGCCTGGCTCCGGCAATGAACGGTACCTTCTTGAGCCAGTGCGTTGCCGTTTTCGGCGGGTTTACCTTTCTTTGTGCCGCTGCCCTGGCGGTCGGCCAGAGCAACGGCAAAAAGGTTCTGGCCTATTCGACCATCAGCAATTTAGGGCTCATTTTTGCCTGCGCCGGCTTGAATACATCGCAGGCCATCATTGCCGGAATGCTGCTGATCGTTTTTCACGCCGTCATCAAAGCGCTGCTATTTCTATGTGTGGGTGCCATCGAGCAGCGCATCGCCAGCCGCGATATCGAAGACATGCGGGGGCTTTATGCCGATATGCCCCTGACGGCGCTGATGACCGTTATGGGGGTTATCATGATGATTATGCCGCCCTTTGGTCTGCTTCTCGGCAAGTGGATGGCCATGGAGGCCGCCGCCGGCAATCTTTACGTCATTATGATGATCACATTGGGCAGCGCCCTGACGGTCATGTATTGGGCGCGATGGGCCGGGACCCTGATGAGTGACCCCTTCGCCGGCAGGTTTAAACCGGAGCAGCAGCCGTTTCTCACATGGCTGGCATTAGGCGCGTTATGCGTGGGTGCAGGACTGTTGAGCATGGCGGCACCCTGGCTGTATCAGCTGATTGTACCGGCTTTAAGCTGGGGATATCTGCCGCCCTACACTTCACACAATGGCATTTTGGAGAATCCTTACGGCGTCTTTGCCGTTCTGCCGTTGAGTTTTGTTGCCGTTTTGGGTTTTGTTGTCGCCATCGTGGCCGTCAAGAGAGCGTCCAGGGCACGTGTGGTTAAGCCTTACCTCAGTGGCTTGCAATTAGCAGAATCCGGCGTATTCATCGGTCCCATGAATCGGCCGGTAAAAGCGGAAGCCAAAAATTACTATCTTTCCTCATTATTCGGCGAGAAGAAACTGACGACCTGGATCAACCTTGCCGCAGGCGTGCTGCTCACCCTGATGGCCGGAGGCACATTATGATCGAAACCGCTGTTTATATCCTGATCGCTCTCACCGGCGGACCACTGCTGGGCGGGCTTGTGGGCGGTCTGGACCGCATATTGACCGCGCGTCTCCAGTCCAGAATCGGTCCGCCGCTGTGGCAGCCGTTTTATGATGTGGTCAAACTATGGAGCAAAGAAAAAACAGTGGTCAACGTCTGGCAGGCATTTTGCGCCTATTGTTATGTGGCGGCGACGTCCATCGCACTGGTCCTGTTTGTCCTGCGGTCGGATCTCTTACTGATCTTATTTATCCAGGCCGTGGGTGCAGTTTTTCTGGTCGTTGGCGCCCTGTCCTCCACCTCGCCCTTCAGTCAGGTGGGTGCCCATCGCGAGCTTTTGCAGATTCTCTCCTATGAGCCGCTGCTGATCCTCGTCACCATCGGTATTTTTCTTGAGACCGGCAGCTTTAAAATCGAAAGAATTTACAGCTGGAATGAACCGCTGCTCATGAAGCTGCCTTTTCTGTTTGTGGTTCTCGGATACGCGCTGACCGTCAAGCTTCGCAAATCACCGTTTGATCTGTCGACTTCCCATCACGGGCACCAGGAACTGGTGAAGGGGCTGCTCACCGATTATTCCGGACCGATACTGGCCCTGACCGAGATCGGTCACTGGTATGAGGTGGTGCTGCTGCTGGGGCTTTGCTCGCTGTTTTGGGCAACAAACTGGATCGGAATGATCGTTCTTGTTGGCGTGACTTATTTTTTTGAAGTCTTAATCGATAATGTTTCGGCTCGACTGAACTGGCGCTGGATGCTGGGATACGCCTGGGCATTAGGTCTGAGCCTGTCTCTGGTGAATCTGATATGGCTGTACGTTGGATAGAAGCGGTTTCAAAACCCCATCTGAGGCCCAATGGCTGCGTTGCAGGCCTCCGATAAATGCTCACATACGAATAAGTATGCTGCGCTTTCTCGATCGGTCTGCGTCTTGCCCTTGAACCTGATCTGAGGTTTTGAAACCACTTCTAAGGAAAGCGGGCATGTTTAAAAAACTCATCGAAAAGGCTCGGGTCAAGTCACCCTGGCTGTTGCATTATGACTGCAGCAGCTGCAACGGTTGCGATATCGAAGTTCTGGCGTGTTTGACGCCGGTTTATGATATTGAACGCTTCGGCATCATCAATGTCGGCAATCCGATGCATGCCGATATCCTGCTGGTTACCGGCACGGTGAATTACCGCAACCGAAGGGTGTTGCTTAATTTGTTCGATCAGATGCCGGCTCCCAAGGTGGTTGTGGCCATTGGGTCCTGTGCGCTGTCGGGTGGCATTTTTCGCGAAGCCTATAATGTGATCGGTGGTGTGGACAGGGTGATACCGGTAAATGTTTATGTTCCCGGCTGCCCTGCCAAACCCGAGGCCATCATTGACGGTGTGGTTCTGAGTCTGCAGATGCTGGGGCAAAAGAAGAAGGAGAAAAAAGCCGATGCTGCATGATGTGACCTGCGTCAGCCTGGAAGCACTGGTCGGCGAAGTCGCCAAAATAAAAGTGCATGGTTACCGGTTTGTGACCCTGACGGGTGTGGAACGGGATGCCGATACCTTTGATATTTTCTATCATTTCGACAAAAACCTTACGCTCAAGCATTTCAAACTCAGCGTTTCCAAAGGGGTTTCGGTTCCGAGTATCACCCCGGTCTATTTCGCCGCTTTTCTGGTCGAAAATGAAATCCAGGATCTATTCGGTATCATTTTTGACGGGCTGGTCGTTGATTACGAACGCACCCTCTATTTAGAACCGGAGACAAAGGTGACGCCGTTTTGCCGCTGCACGGTGATCAGAACCCCCGGCGTCGAACCAACACCGGATGCGGCAGCCGCATCTGAGGACAACTAGAAATGAATTTAAACCCACTTCCAGAGGCAGCGGAGACAATTTCATGACAAAAACCATCATCCCGTTCGGCCCCCAGCATCCGGTTTTACCCGAACCGCTGCATTTAACGCTGACGGTGGAAGACGAGATCATCACCGAAGTATTTCCGGCCCTGGGATTCGTTCACCGGGGGCTGGAGGAGCTTGCGATCCGCAGGGATTTCCAGCAGATGATTCAGGTGGTTGAGCGGGTCTGCGGGATCTGTTCGATGATCCACGCCATGTGCTACTGCCAGGGGGTCGAGGAGTTGATGGAGATCGAGGTTCCACCGCGGGCCAAGATGCTGCGCATCATCTGGTCGGAACTGCACCGGATACAAAGCCACCTTCTGTGGCTGGGCCTGTTCGCGGACAGCTTCGGTTTTGAAAGCCTGTTCATGCAGCTTTGGAAAATCCGCGAAAAGGTCTTGGATATCAACGAGGCCACCACGGGAAACCGGGTGATCGTTTCGGTAAACCTCATCGGCGGGGTACGCAGGGACTTGAGTGCTGAACAGATGAAATGGATTCTTTCCCATCTTTCCTGGGTTGAAGAGGAGATCGGCCGTTTGGAGACCACGTTGCTGTCAGACTATACGGTTAAAAAGCGAACCGTCGGCAAAGGGGTTTTAACCAGAGAAAAGGCCTTTGAGCTGGGCGCCGTCGGGCCGACGGCACGTGGCAGCGGGGTTGCTCAAGACATGCGGTTGCTGGGCTATTCCGCCTTTGACCGACTTGACTTCGAGCCGGTGGTGGAAACCGACGGGGACTGCTATGCCCGCAGCCGGGTTCGCTTTCACGAAGTCCGCCGCAGTATTGATATCGTGCGGCAGGCGGCCTCCAAAATACCCGGGGGAGAAATCCGCATCAAGGTCAAGGGCAGACCCGAAGGAGAAACCTTCTCACGCATCGAGCAGCCCCGGGGAGAACTGTTTTATTATATCAAGACCAACGGCTCGAAGAATTTGGAGCGACTGCGGATCAGAACCCCGACCTTTGCAAACATACCGGCACTGCTGAGCATATTGCCCGGCATGTGGCTATCGGATGTGCCGGTGGTCGTCTTGTCCATCGACCCGTGCATCAGCTGCACGGAAAGGTAGGGAGAGGTGAGACCATGTTCAAAATGACGCCCAATGTCATCCGCAACCTGCTTCACAAAAAGGCCACCCGACGGTATCCCCGGGTGACCCGGCCGGCGTTTGAAGATGTCCGCGGCGCGTTGTTCAATGATGTCACCAAATGCACTTTTTGCGGTGCCTGTGCAATGAAGTGCCCCTCGCAATGCATCACGGTGGATAGAAAAGACGGTAAATGGACCTATGAACTGTTTGCCTGTGTCTTTTGTGGGATCTGTGCGGATATCTGCCCGGCAGAATCGCTTCACCAGCAAGGCGAATATCGTCTGCCGCTTCCCGGACGCGAAACGATTACGTTGCAAGGCAAGCCGAAGCATAATATCGAGAAAACAACGAAGATCTCAAAGGAGAAAAACGATGATTCCAAAGATTAACAGAATACTTTATGCGACTGACCTCTCGCCGAATGCTGAATATGCTTTTCGTTATGCCGTCAATTCGGCGCTCAAGCATGACGCCAGGATCATCATCCTGCATGTCATTGAGTCCATACCCTCGGCCGTCCATCTCGAAATGGGTCTGATCATGGGAGACGAACAGGCCAGAGAGATTTTCGAAAAAAGGGTCAGCGTTGCGCTGGATCGGATTAAAAACCGGCTAAAAGTCTTTAGTGAAAAAGAGCTGGCGGGCGATCCCAAAGGGAAAAATCGCGTGCAACGCATCGAAGTCTGCGAGGGATATCCGGCAGAAGAAATTCTCGAGAAGGCAAACCAATTGGATTGCGACGCAATTGTTATGGGAACCCATAGCAAAGGGTTTCTTGAAAATACCTTTATCGGCAGCGTTGCAAAAAGAGTCCTTCGTAGAACACGCAAACCGGTCTTTATCATTCCACTGCCCAGAGGGCAGACGGATATCACTTTTATCGATGATGAAACCTAAACAATCGAGGCTTCAGTTGAAAAACAGGCGGCATGCAAACCCAAAAAAGAAGCAGCGCTTAAAAGGCGCTCGTGCTGTAAATGCCTCCCGGCAGAACCATCAATGGTGGGGACCGCCTCCTGAAGAATCACGGCATATCGCGGTCAACAAATTCAAAGCATTGGTGGACAAGCGGAGCAGCTTAAAGCAGGCAATCGAGAAATTTATCAAAAACGGTGTCAACATCGGCATCGGTGGATTCGTCAATACCCGGGTCCCCGTGGCGATAATCCATGAAATCATCCGCAAGGGGGCAAAGGACCTGACGCTTTCGTTTCAATCGACCTCGATATGTGCGGAATTGTTAGCCGGGGCCATGCTGCTGAACCCCGACCACCTGTCCATCAAGCGTGTCGAGCTGGCCTGGTGGGGTTACGAGGTGATCGGCATCGCGCCGCTTTTGAGGCATCTGGCTGCAAAGGGCATGATTCAGCTTGACGATTATACCAACTATGGCATGTCGGCTAGATTCAAAGCGGCTGCAATGGGCCTTGAGTTCCTTCCCGTAAAAGATCATGGCGGGTCGGACATGGAGCGATGTAACCGCGGAACGATGATCAAAAGTCCCTTTAGCGGCAAGAACACCTACCTGGTGCCGGCCTGTTATCCGGATGTGGCAATCATCCATGCCACGGCCGCAGATGTTTATGGGAATTGTCGCATATTCGGTCCGCTGTGTACCTGCGCTGAAATTGCCATGGCGGCAACCTATACCGTTGTCACCGCTGAACAGATCATCTCAAATGAGAGCATCAGGAACTATCCCAATTTGACCGAAATTCCCTACCTCGTGGTTGATGCGCTAATTGAACAACCCTTTGGTGCCTATCCCGGACTCTGTTATGGACACTACTGGTTTGACATGGCCCACATCGGGCTTTTTCGAAGCGCGTCGGATGAGTTTCAAAGATCGGGAAATTCTGATTCCTTAAAAAAATACTACGCCGACTATATCTTCGGCTGTGAAACCTTTGATGATTTTCTTGAAAAAATTCCGCCGCAAACTCTGGAAAAAGTAAAACGTCTGGACGGCAGACAGCCGATTATCGTCGGTTGAGGCTGCAACCATAGCATCCAACGGGAATTAAATAATGACGACCTATTCAGCAGTTGAAATGATTGCTTTTACCGGTTCACGAATGCTGGAAGACAATAAAATCGTCTTTGTTGGAACCGGTCTGCCGATGATTGCCGCCATGCACGCACAGCTGACCCATGCCCCCGGGCTGGGGATGATATTTGAAGCCGGAGCACTGTCTCCGGTTTTAGATATGGGGATACCGCTGTCGGTCGGTGATACCCGGGCCTGTCGGCAGGCCTGCTATTTAAAGGGCTTATGTGCTGTTTTTGAATTGACGCAAAGAGGGTATGCGGACTATGCCTTTATCGGCGGTGCTCAAATTGATCGGTACGGCAATGTCAACTCCACTTTCGAAGGAGGATCATATGAAAAGCCCCGGACGCGGTTTCCCGGTAGCGGCGGTGCGGGCGCAATGGCGGCCAGCTGTCAAAAAACGATTATCATCATGGCCCTTGAAAAAAGGAGGTTTGTTAAAAAATTGGATTTCCTGACCAGTGTCGGCTTTGGCGACGGGTCAGCAACGTTTCGTGAACGATCCGGTGTGGCGGGATCCGGCCCCTTTCGCGTCATCACGAATGAAGCCCTCTTTGGTTTTGACGAACAAAGCCGCAAGATGGTGCTGCTTGAAGTGGCGCCGGGTAAATCCGCTCAACAAATTCAGGAAAAAGTGGATTTTAAATTGAATCTGGCACCGGATCTGGGGACGATGCCGGAACCGACGGAAAGCGATTTAAGGCTTCTCAGAGAAGTATGTGACCCGGAAGGCTATTTTCTGAAAAGAAAAGTTAAATAACACCGGTTGTTGAGAGCAAAGAAAATCTTCTGGACGCAAATCGATTAAAAAATGGTCTATAAGCCCCCATATGAAATCGTCAAGTCCGTGAATGAGGCGGGTCTGATCAAAGCCCGCATGGGCGTGACCAAAACGTTGATTATGGGGTTTTTGGCGGGCGCTTTCATCGCCTTCGGGGGATTACTGGCGCTTGTGGTCGGCGGCGGCATACCCGAAATCAAGTCCGCCAATCCAGGCCTGCAGAAGTTTATCTTTGGAGCGGTTTTTCCGGTGGGGCTCATGCTGGTGGTTATCGCCGGCGCCGAACTTTTTACCGGCAATACGGCCGTTAGCATTCCCGGTGTATTGTCTGGAAGAATTCGCTGGTTTGGGTGGCTCAAAAACCTGATTCTTTCTTATTCGGGGAATCTGGTCGGCTCGCTTTTCGTGGCCTACTTTCTGGCTTATCAATCCCATCTGTTGGACAGTCAGCCCTGGTTGAGCTTCCTGATCAAAATCTCTCAAGAAAAGGTTTCCCATCCTTTTTGGGTGCTGCTGTTCAGGGGGATCGGATGCAATTGGCTGGTCTGCCTTGCCATCTGGCTGGCCATTGCCTCGGAGGATGTGACCGGTAAAATTCTGGGCATTTGGTTTCCCATCATGGCGTTTGTGGCTCTGGGATTTGAGCATTCCATCGCCAACATGTTTTTTATCCCGTTGGGTATTTATTACGGGGCCCAGGTGAGTTGGTATCAATTTTTCATTGTCAATCTCGTTCCCGTGACCCTCGGCAACATTATCGGAGGAAGTTTTTTTGTCGGTGTGATATACTGGTTTATATATGAGTGTAAAACGAAATCGGATCAATCCCATTGAGGGACGCTGTATTTTATAAAATATCTCAGGATTTGATCCCCATCGATCCCGGATGCATGAATTGCCGATCCGCAAGAATCAATCGGGGGTTATGAAATGGAAGATCGAACGGAAAAGAGATCCTTTGACCGCCATTATCAGGAAGCTCCGATTACCGTGGCCTATTTCAATACCAACAGGTATATCTGTGCGACCATGCTGAATTACAGCGAAGGGGGCATTTATTTTGAATCGGATTTCGCTTTTCAGCCCAGGACATGCATATACATCAGAATTGAAAAAAAAATGTCGGATCCGCCCGGCGGCTTGTTCCACAATGGCTTCAGATCAGTCGCCCTGGGCGAAGTAAAGTGGTGCGCTGAAATCAATAAAGAGGAATCCGGCAAATATGGCATCGGTGTCAAGTACTACGAACTCGAATACTAGAAGCCTTCTCAAAAATGTCTTCTGGCCAACCCGCCGGAGGCGGACAGGTTTCTTTGTTGGTAAATCCTCGACAACCCACAGGTTGCCTGCGGTTTGAGACTCGGCCCCGCCGCGCCTGTCGCGGCGAAGCCATGCTTTTCGCGTGGCGAAGACGGAATCTTGAACCCATATCCTATTTTTAAGAGGGCTTCTCGTGTCATGTCTCGCAAATAAGCGATCTTATCATTGCTGCAGCCGTTTTTTCCCGCCGTCATTCCTTTCTGAATAACCGACCACCCGCCTCACCGCCGCGACTATTATTCATTGATATTCTCCTCCGGGCACGGCGTTCGCCTCGGACTGCAGGGAGCTTCTTTTAGAAATTTTGCGAAAAAAAGTTCGCAATATTTCAAAAATCGAAAAGCAACGGCAAAGATGCCGATCCGTCTTACAGTCAAAACCTACTGAATTTAATCATTTTTTTTTAACGGTAGCGGTCTGGCACACCTTGTGCTTTTTATTGACGTCAAATAAGCCCGTAAGCAGCAAGCAGGCATCTTTTTCTTATTTTCAAATAGGAGGAATTACCATGCTGGTCAAAAACTGGATGAGCAAAAATGTCATCACGATAGACGCGGACGATGCAATGAAGGACGCCATGCGGCTTTTGAAAGAACATGACATCCGCATGCTGCCGGTTATGAAGAAAGACAGGCTGGTCGGCATCGTTACGGATCGGGATCTCAAAAAGGCATCGGCATCCGATGCCACCACGCTCGAGGTTCATGAACTCCTGTATCTTCTGACAAAAATTAGAATCAAAGACATCATGACCAAAGATCCGATTACGGTTCCGCCGGATTATACGGTGGAAGAAACCGCCCGGATGCTGCTGGAAAATAAGATATCCGGTGCTCCGGTGGTCGACCGAAGCGGGAAAGTGATCGGCACCATCACCCAGACGGATTTGTTCCGGGTGTTGATTTCACTGACCGGTATTACAAACGGCGGCATTCAATTCGGGTTTCAGGTTGAAGACCGGCCCGGTTCTATTAAAGAAGTGGCCGACATCATCCGGGAATTCGGGGGGCGCATGGTCAGCATCCTGACTTCCTATGACGGCGTGCCGCAAGGATATCGCCGGGTTTACATTCGAATGCGCAGCATCGAACGAGCCAGTCTGCCAAAACTCAAAGACCGGCTTGGCGCCAAAGCTGGGTTGCTTTACATGATCGATCACCAGGAAAACAACAGAGAAATTTTTTCGGAAAAAATTAACTGAAAGGGAGAACCCGCAATGAAAACGCAGCCAACGCCGAAACTTCTGGTTCCCGTCGACGGATCGGATCGCTCGATGAATACGGTCAAATATGTTGCGAAGCTCGAACCGCTTCGCCGCATGCAAGTGGTTTTATTTCACGTGTTCAGCAAAGTCCCCGAGGGGTTCTGGGACCTGGGAACGGACCCCAGAAGCAGCTCGACTGTCAGCGAGGTCCGCGCATGGGAGATTCAGCAAAAGAAAAATATCAAACAATATATGGAAAGCGCGCGGCAGCACTTATTGAAATCCGGCTTTCCTGTCAAATCCATTGAGGTAAAAATTCAAAATCGAAAAAAAGGTTTTGCCAGAGATATTATCCGAGAGGCGCAAAACGGATACAATGCGGTCGTCACGCGACGGCGGGGAATGACCGGAATGCGCGGCATCGTGCTTGGCAGCGTGGCCGTCAAGATGGTCGAAAAACTCTCCTTTATACCCCTTTTGCTGGTCGGCAAAAAACCGCCCGGCAACAAGATAATGCTCGCGTTCGACGGATCCGAAGGCTCACGGCGTGCCGTTGATTTTTTAGGGCGGACGCTGGGAGGATTTAATTTCAGGGTCAAATTACTTCACGTCATGCGGGGAAAAGAAAACAGACGGCCGGAAAATCGGCGCTTATTTTCGCCCGCTGAATATGCGCAAACGACCCTCAAAGAAATGACCATCGAGCTGGAGGCGGCCGCAAAAAAACTCGTGCGACTGGGCTTTCAGCCTCATCAGATTTCCACCGAGCTGGTCAGCGGCGCTGTCAGCCGGGCGGCAGCCATCGTTGCCGAGGCCAAAAAGCAAGAGTACGGTACCATTGTGATGGGCAGAAGAGGGCACTCACAGGTTCGTGATTTTTTTATCGGACGGGTGACCAATAAAGTCATTCATCTGGCGCGGGATCGAACAGTCTGGATCATCCGGTAAGAAATCAGGTGAGGATGGACCGGATTGCGTCCCGGAAGAATAAGACCGCGGGGGAGAATGATGCGATGATGGTCAAAAATTGGATGAGTCAACCGGCAATCACGGTTGATGTCGATACTTCAGTGAAAGATGCGGATCGCCTGGCAAAATGGCATGAAATACACATGCTGCCGGTTTTGCAAAAGGGTCGGCTGGTCGGCGTCGTTACCGATCGAGATCTTAAAAGCGCATCTGCTTCGGATGTCTCTAGAAAAAAAATTAATGAAAATCGTCATGCACTTGCAGACCGTGAAGTTCAAAAGATAATGACCCCGGATCCCGTTACGGTTCGTTATGATTGTACTTTAGAAGAAGCGGTCGAGAAGTTGTTGGTGCACAACATCACCGGCTTGCCGGTCGTCAATCAACAGCAAAAGGTGATCGGGGTTATTACTCAATCCGATCTTTTCCAATGGATTCTCATTCTTACCGGCTACGGGAAAAAGGGGCTTCAGCTGGCCCTGGAAGTCGAGGATCTGCCTGAGAGACTCAGGACGATCACTGATATCATCCGCGACTATGGTGGACGGATATCCAGTCTTTTTTCTACCCCTGAACAGGCGGAACGGGGAAATCGCAGATTGTATATGCGTATCTTTGGTATCGATCAACCCAGCTTACAGCACCTCAAAGAGGTCATCCGCAAGAAAGCAACGTTACTTTACATCGTCGATCATAATGAAAAAAAACGAGAATGGTTTTAAGCGACACTTTCTAAATAATCCAGGGGTCGATGCGCAATGCCCTCATGCCCGCACCAGACGGGCGTCCAGCCTTCATCCCCGCGCACGAGACGGAGTCGTCATGCGCAAGTGATAAAAATGAGCCTTTTTGTCATGCCGGGCGTGACCCGGAATCCAGTGCTTTTTCAAAGTGTTACAATTCTGGATGCCGGATCAAGTCCGGTATGACGGGCGGAAATTAAATGCGTTTTTCAAATACGACACAGTCTGGTAAGCGGGGATTTAGACGCGAAAAATCTCTGGATTCCTGCCCCCCGCATGCGCGGGGACAAGCTTAACGGGAATAACGCGCTTGGAATGGACCCGCTTATGACTCAGATCCTTCGGTTTAGATATGAGCATTGACAATTTAGAAAAGATTTTTAAGCCTGATTCGATTGCCGTCGTCGGGGCCAGTGAGAGACAGGGCAGTGTGGGTGCGGCGCTCATGCGCAATGTGATTGAACGGGGGTTTGCAGGCAAAATCTACCCCATCAACCCGAATCACAGCGAAATGTGGGGCCTTCCTGCCTTTCCCTCGATTGGCGATCTGGAAACGGCCGTCGATCTTGCCGTTATTTGTACGCCGATCGGGTCGGCTCCGCAAATTATCAAAGCATGCGCCGATAAAGGCGTCGGTGGCGCTGTGATTATCTCTGCCGGGGGAAAAGAAACCGGTGAACAAGGCCATCAACTGGAAGCCGACATCCGCAAAGAGGCCCGCTCCAGCGGTCTGAGAATTATCGGTCCCAATTGTGTGGGGATCATTTCCAACCGGTTCAGGCTGAATGCCAGTTTTGCCAGGCAAATGCCCCTGCCGGGGAAAATGGCCTTTGTCTCCCAGAGTGGCGCTATCTGCACGGCGATTCTTGATCTCTCCATCCAGGAAAACATCGGATTCAGCTATTTTGTGAGCCTCGGGGACATGCTGGACGTCGATTTCGGCGACATTATCGATTATCTCGGAGGTGAACCGGATGTCAGCAGTATTGTCATGTACGTGGAAAGCCTGACCCATTTTCGCAAATTTATGAGTGCGGCGCGCGCCGTGTCCCGTATCAAGCCGATTATCGCATTAAAGGCGGGCCGAACCCGGGCAGGCGCTCTGGCGGCGGCGTCCCATACCGGAGCCCTGGCCGGAGAAGATGCGGTTTATGACGCGGCTTTCCAGCGTGCCGGGATTTTGCGGGTGAAAACATTTGAAGAGCTGTTTGACTGCGCGGAGTTGCTGGCCAAGCAGCCGCAACCCAGAGGACCGGGCCTGGCGATTGTCACCAATGCGGGGGGACCGGGCGTCATGGCTGCCGATGCCTTGTCTGACTGTGGGTATGAGCCGGTTTCGCTCAGCCAGAAGACCATTGCCCGATTGGATAAAATTTTGCCCCCTTTCTGGAGCAGGCGCAACCCGATCGACATGCTGGGAGAGGCCTCTCCGGAAATTTATCATCAAGTCGTGAAAGTTTGCCTGGAGGCCGATGAAGTTGAGGGTCTGCTCATCATGTCTGCGCCCCAGGCCCTTACAGACACCGCCAGAACGGCTGCCGCCCTTGTGGATCTGATCAAAGATCAATCGATTCCGGTTATCACTTCCTGGGTTGGCGGGGCCGATATGCAAAAAGGCAGGGATCTTTTCAATCGGGCCGGAATTGCAACCTTCGATACGCCCGAACGTGCGGTGCGGGCTTTCATGGATATCTATCGCTTTTCTCAAAACAGCGAGATTCTCCAGCAGGTTCCTTCGCGACTTCCCCGCAGGATGGAATTTGACCGCCGCAAAGCGAAGGCGCTGATTCAAGCAGCACTTAAAGCCCAAAACCACCTTCTCACCGAGATGGAGTCAAAAACCCTGTTGTCTGCCTATGGAATTCCTGTAAACCGCGCAATCGAAGCGACCAGCGCAGCGGAGGCGGCAAACAAGGCCAAAGACATGGGGTTTCCGGTTGTTTTAAAGATCCATTCCCGCGATGTGACCCACAAATCCGATGCCGACGGCGTCTGGCTTGACTTAAAAAATGAACAGGAAGTCTCCAGGGCCTATGAGCAGATGATGTGCAATGTTAAATCCTACAACTCAAAAGCCGGCTTTGAGGGCGTAACCGTTCAGCCCATGATTCGACACAGCGGGGTTGAATTGATCCTGGGAGCCAAAAAAGACCGGGACTTTGGGCCGGTGATCCTTTTTGGATGGGGTGGAATCCTGGCCGAAGTATTCAAAGACCGCTCGATTGCCCTTCCACCCTTAAACCGGCTGCTGGCCAGAAGAATGATGGCGCACACGCTGGCATATCGACTGCTGCAGGGATACCGGAATATTCCGCCGGCCAATCTGGAATTGCTGGAAGAAATCCTGATCCGTCTGGCCCAGCTGGTAACCGATTTTGCGGAGATAGAGGAATTGGACATCAATCCGCTGGTCGTAACCGAAAACGGATTTAGCGCAATTGATGCGCGGGTTCTTTTAAAACCATCGGACACATCGGCTCCGCTGCATTTGGTGATCAGCCCCTATCCGGATCAATACGAGGAACATACCACCACGGTTTCAGGGGTTGAAATTTTTATCCGGCCGATTCGGCCCGAAGATGCGCCCCTTCTGGTTGAACTTTTCGAATCCCTCTCTCCGCGCAGTGTTTATATGAGATTCTTTACGCCTCTGAAGTGTCTGCCACACAGCATGCTCGCGCGCTTTACCCAGATTGATTACGATCGCCATATTGCCCTGGTTGCCATCACTGAATCGCAGGCAGACGAAAAAATGCTGGGGGTTGCCCGCGTGATCGTCGGCAGAAACCTCAGAGAAGCCGAATTTGCCGTCGCAGTGGGTGATTCCTGGCAGGGAAATGGGATCGGTGCTGCGTTGCTGAATCGTTGTCTGGCGATTGCGCGCGAGCGAGGAATTGAAAATGTGCATGGAACCGTTCTGGCTGAAAACACCCAGATGTTGGCCCTGGGGCGAAAACTGGGTTTTCACATTAAAAAAGTGCTGGATGCATCTGAGTATGAGCTGACCATAGATTTTGGTAAACCCGGGGAAGAGAAGCGACGATGAAAGCGGTAAGGTTAAATTGCTTTCGGTGCTTATCCGGTAAGTCAAAGTTACCATAAAAATCCCTGTGGGAGCGGCTTTTAGCCGCGAGCTTAAATGATCGCGACTGGAAGCCGCTCCCACAAACCCTACAACGTGTTCTTTCCAGATTAGCGGATTACTTCAAATTATCCAGGTTTTCGGTGTAGTTTTTGCGGGCAGCCTCGTAGGAAGGGTTGATTCGCAGCGCTTCACTAAAATGATGGTGGGCCTCTTTGAATTTGCCCTGGCGCCTTAAGGCATCGGCCAGATTGTTGTGGGCTTCAGCGTATGCGGGATTGAGACGCAGGGCTTCTTGAAAATGAAAAATGGCTTCCGGCAGGTTATGCTGCCGTCCCAGCGCAATGCCCAGATTGTTATGGGTGCGCGAATCGTTCGCGTTATTTTGCAGTGCTTTCCGAAAATGCGTGATGGCTTCCTGTAGCTGCCCCTGTTTGAGCAAAGCAATACCCAGGTTGTTATGGGCTTCATCGCTATTGGGCTCCAGTTCTACTGCCCGGGTCAGGTGCACAATTCCGCCTCTGAGGTTGCCCTCTCTGGCTAACGCAGAGCCCAGGTTATAGTGAGCGTTTCCGTAATCGGGATTGATTTTGATGGCCTTGTAGTAATTTTGAATGGCTTCATCTGATCGGCCGGCACGGGCGAGCGCAACGCCCAGATTGTTATAAGGCCGGGCTTTGCCGGGAGACTTGGCCACGCAATCCTGCCAGAGGGTAATCGCATCTCCCCAGACTTTGTTGCGTTGATACGTCCACAGAGATCCGACTGCCACCACCATACATAAGGCGGCAATACAGATCTGACGGTGCTTAATATACTTAAATGCCAGAGCGACCAGCATAAAAATTAGCATCAATGAAGGCAGATAGGTGCGGTGCTCAAAAATAATTTCCAGGCCGATGACCGATGACTCGATAACCAGATTGCCAAAAAACCACAGGAGGCAAAACGAAATCAACGGGGTCTTTTTGGCAAGATAAATTGCAGCACCCACGGCGCCCGCAATTGCAGCCAGAGAAAACAAAGTGGTGACGGGGTCCATCAGAGAAGTTGAAAGCATAAATTCATGATCCAGGTTCAGCCGGGATGGATGCGGCCAGATGAGAAGACTGAGGTAAAAAATGACCACCCGCAATTCGGTCAGCACGCGTTGCGCCGGCGTGATATTGCGATTCACATAGTCTGCCGTTATTCTGTCCAGGGGCTCCATGCCGAGAAAGAGCAATGAAAGAATAATCAATAGAATGAATGTCCCGGCAATGACGGGTATTTTCCTTTTGAACCAGGCCGGGCGCACGCCCTGAAAAAAATACCATTCATAAAGAATGATGAAAAAGGGTAAAGTGGCTGCGATCTCCTTTGACCCGAATGCCATTATGCCGCTTGCCACGCATCCCACCAGCAGCCAGGACGAACGATTTGTGCTTTCCGACAGGCGATATTTTGCATAAAGCCACAGGCACAACAGATAAAACAAAGTGGCCAGGCTGTTCATTCGCTGCACAATATAACTGACCGATTGCGTCTGTAACGGATGCAGGGTCCAGATCAATGCGGTAAACAGGGGGATCCAACCGGCCTTAAGGGGGTCATAATCCGCTTTTAAGGCCGGCGTGCGCAGCGTTATTTTTGCAAACAGATAGAGCAGGGTCCCGTTTATGATATGTATCAGAATGTTGACAAAGTGATATCCCACCGGATTGTAGCGGTGAAAATAATAGTTCAGGGCAAAACTGATATTTGCCACCGGCCGGTGTTTGGCGGGGCTTTCCAGAGCGGCTTTCGCAATGCTGCCCGGACTTAAACGCTCAATCCGCAAAGATTGATTTTGCTGGATGTTTTGGGTGTCGTCAAAAATAAACGGGCCGGTTAACGTTCTGGCATATATTAAAAAAACAAGTGTCCCCAAAATCAGCAGGAGCCAGGTCTCATATTTGACGGGGGAATCGGGAAAGTTTCGGTGGGGTTTCATTGATCGAAGCCCGGCGCTATCTCAGGCCGATCTTTGGGTTAAAGCCGTCCCTTTTGAGCTTCTGGGCAAGCGGGGCGGCAGCCTGATTGCTCTCAAAAGCGCCAATTAAAACCCGGACCCGGTCTGTGTCGTTTGCTGCAGGCAGGATGTAGGCCAGGTACCCTTTGGCTTCCAGAGTGGACCTCAGTTTTTGAGCCTCGCTTTCTGAAGCCGGAGGCCCGACCTCAATCGTGTATGGTTTTTTGGCAATATTCACATAGCGAAACTTTCTTTTTTTCAGATCCGCAGCCGCAATCTTTGCCTCCTCCAGGGTGGTGTAGTTTCCGATATAAACCCGATACCATTTTCCTTTTCCGGAAATATCGATCGGACTGGTAAAGGCCGGGTCGCCACCGGTGATTAATTTTCTGGCCACCCGGTTTGACGTTTGCGGGTCGCGAAATGCGCTGACCTGAATGGTGTAGGGGGACGGCTTCCCAGCGGGCCTCGATGGTTCGATTGTTTTCGGCGCCGTCGCCGGTTTTTGGCGCTCAGGTGCAGGTGCGGCCTTTTGCGTCTTAACCGTCGACAATGGTTTGATCTCAGTTGTTGCCGGTTCTTTCTTTTGCAGCGCAGCAGGCGATTTTTTATTTTCAGGCCCGTATGCGGCTGCGACCTGTTGAGAAGCGGTCGGTGTCGGTGGCATTTCTCTGGTTTGCTTTTTGAGTGAAACTTTTTCTTCCTGGGGAGCGGCGGCAGGTTTTGACAGGGCAGCGTAATTGATCAGCAGCGCCTGCCTGGACTCGTATTTCTTTAAGCGGGGCAGGTATGCGGGGACCTCTGAACTTCTATCCGACAGCAGCAGATTTTGAATGGCTTTTTTTTGCGTATCGACAGCGGCATCGAAGTTGCCCGCCGCAGCATAAGCAGCTGCCAGGGTGTCTAAAGTGCTAATGTCTGCTTTGAGTTCCACCGCCTTTTGTGCCAGCCGGACGGCCTGCTCACCGTTGCGAAACCGTTGATTGGCACAGGTGGCCAATAGCCAGGCCTTATTGTTGTATGCGTCGACAAAAAACGGATTGATTTCCAGTGCCCGGTCATAGTCATCTATCGCGTTAGGCAAATCTCCACGCTGAGTTCTGGCAAAACCGCGATTATTGTATGCTTCCGCATAGCGTGGCCGGATTTCGATGGCTTTGTTGTAGTCGGCAATGGCCCCGTCGTAATCTCCTTTCAAGGCCCGGGCAGCTCCCCTGTAATTGTAGGCCTGGTAGTCCTGGGGTATGATTTCGATCGCTGTTGAGAATGCTTTGATGGCCTCGTCATAACGCTGTTGGCCGATAAGCTCCAGGCCTATATTAAAGTGATCCTCTTCATTTGCCCATGCAGCGGGGCTTATCAAAAATACCGTTATCCAGATGATTGATAATATTTTTTTTCTTGATTGCATGCGCCAGCTCCAGGGTTCCGACCAGAAGCTATCACAAAAATGTCTTTTGGCCCAATATCTTTGTTGGGACCTCGTTTTAAAACCTCGACAACCAACAGGTTGCCTGCGGTTTACGACCCACAAAGGGGATTAGACCAGATGGGAAGTCCCGCTTGGCGGGGAGGCTCGGCCCCGCCGCGCCTGTCTCGGCGAAGCCACGCTTTTCGCGTGGCGAAGACGGAATCTTGAACCAAAATCCTATTTTTGGGACGGCTTCTAAAAAATTTAATTGCCGCTTCTGGCTTTAGGATACCGAAAATCTGGCTGAAATGCAATTCATATCAAATCGACTTGAACAGCGCTTGCGCTGTATCCTTGCAAAACCGTTGTCTCTGACACGCCATCCATGCAGATGCCCGTTTTGCATGGAGATTTCTTCTGGCGGCTGTATTTTATTTGACAGTTGATAGCATATCGATATAAAATTAAAGGGTTACATGGTCAAGGCCGGAGGCCGGTTTCATTGGTTTGATTAGTTGCATTCGTGTGATTGGTTATTTCTGAAATCCTGCTATCCGGTCGTTTTCAACCAATTAAACCAATACAACCAATTTAACCAATAAAACAGTTCCATTGATTATGAAATTTAACCTGAAGAAATATACCCCCTTTTTCGATTCGATTGTGGTCACCGGAATCGCATTGGCCGCCTTTTATTGGGTGTGCGAATCTTTTATGTATTTCTTTTTGGAACCTGAGGCCAATTTTATTCAACATCTGCTGGGGCCGAATCGGTTTGAAATCTTCACCCGCCTGCTGGTACTGTGCCTTTTTGCCATTTTTACCTCGCATTACAATTATACTTTTAACAAAAGCCGCCTGGCAGACAAGGCACTGCAGCAGAGCGAAGAGAAATACCGTGCGATTGTCGAAGGTCTTGAAGAGGGCTATTTTGAAATTGATCTCGACTGCGACCTGACGTTTTTCAATGATCCGCTCTGTAAAATACTGGGATATTCCCGAACCGATCTTTCGGGTAAAAATACCCGCAGTTTTACATCTCCGGCAACGATTCGCAAAATGGATCAAATTTATGCGCAGCTCCAAAAAACAGGGGAACCCATTACGGTAACCGACTACGATGCTGTCGGAAAGTCAGGTGATAGCATCGCCCTGGAGCTGACGGCATCCCTGCTGCGAAATTCGAGCGGCAAGCCTGTCGGGTTCCGGGGTGTTTTGCGGGATGTATCTGAAAGAAAAGAGGCCGAGGCGGAGAAAAGAAGGCTGGAAATTCAGGTGCAGCAGGCCCAGAAAATGGAATCCATCGGAACCCTGGCCGGAGGCATTGCTCATGATTTCAACAATATTCTCATGGGAATACAGGGAAATGCCTCTCTGATGGCCTTAAAAACCGACCCGGGGCATCCCAATTATGAAAAGATAAAGAATATTGAAACCTATGTGCAAAACGGTACCGAGCTAACCCGGCAACTGCTGGGATTTGCTCGGCGGGGAAAATATCACGCGATTGCCACGGATTTAAATGACGTCATCGACAAATCCGCCACCATGTTCGGACGCACCAAGAAGGAAGTCCGGATTCGGATGGACCTGGTATCTGATATTTGGACCGTTGAAGTTGATCGCGGGCAGATCGAACAGGCGCTTTTAAATCTTTACGTAAACGCATGGCAGGCCATGCCGCAGGGTGGCGAGCTATATATCAAAACTGAAAACGTTATCCTGGATGCTGATTTTGTGAGCAGCAAACCGTATAAGGTCGAAGCCGGGGATTACATCAAGATCACCATAACCGATACGGGAACCGGCATTGACAAAGAAATCCAGGAGCGGATTTTCGAACCCTTTTTCACTACCAAGGAGATGGGTCGGGGTACCGGACTGGGGCTGGCTTCGGTTTACGGGGTTATAAAAAACCACGAGGGTTACATAAACGTTTATAGTGAAGCCGATCAGGGAACCACGTTTACCATCTATTTGCCGGCATCCCGCAAAAAAGTAAAAAAAGAATTAGAGAAGACCGTTCCGACGATGGCGATGGGTACCGGAACCATTTTGCTGATTGATGACGAGGAAATGATCATTAAAGTCGGTAAGGAGCTTTTGCAGGAACTGGGCTACGATGTCATGACGGCCAGCAGCGGAATGGATGCGATCGAATTGTACAAAAAAAATGCCGACCAAATTGACATGGTCATTATGGACATGATCATGCCCGGCATGGGGGGTGGCGAAACTTTTGACCGTCTCAAAAGAATTAATCCTGATATCCGGGTGCTGCTTTCCAGCGGTTACAGCATTAACGGACAGGCCTCCAAGATTTTGGCGCGCGGCTGTGATGGATTTATTCAAAAACCTTTCAATCTCGTTCAGCTGTCGGATAAAATTAAGCAAATTATCTCCAAGAAGTAGGTTCAAAGGCCTATAGGTCTTTGAACCTGTTTCATTAGTTTGATTGGTTCAATTCGTTCTATTGGTCAGTACTGAGAGTATGCAAACCCTTCCTTTAGCCCGTCTATTTAATTTAAACAAATAATTGAATCTACCGGGCCGCCTAATTCAACCAATTAAACCAATAAAACGAATATAACGAATCAAACTTTTTAAACCAGCCACAGGCTTTTGAACACTGAACAGAGAACTTTTGAACCCCTGAACGGTGCCCCCCCAAACTAGAGATCGACAACCACCGGTTCGTGCAATATCAACTCAATCGCCCGCTCGGCTGTTTCGGCCGCGTCAGGGAACACCCGCCGGAGACCCCGGATATGCCTTAGATTATCCGCGGTTCTGAGGATCAGCATAACCAGATCGCCTTCCTCCATTTCGGCCAGATCGCGAACCTTCTCCCAGGGCTCCCCGATGGCCCAGGCATAAATGGCTACCGCCGGCCTTAAATGAAACGCGCGCACTTCAAATCCGCGATCCGACATCTGCCATGCAAAAGTCCTCAACCCGTTGATCACGCGGTAGAACGCGTCCAAAAGCGGTCCGGGAACCCGTTTTTTGGGTATTTTGGTATCCGGTTCGCGCTCATTGACAAAAGCCGCCATGATCGCGGCCAGAAATCTCGGTTCGGATTCCGGCAGGATGCCCATCTGAAAGCCTTCAGCAATTAAAAGCGGCTGGTCCACGCGCAACTGGCTGGCCCATTTCCCCTTCTCGGTCAGCTCTCCGATATCACTGACGTAACCCGTGTCCTCAAGAAAATGCAGGTGATGCAGGAAATCACCCCAGAGATCGCGGCGGCGGGTCTCGCGGGCTCTTTTTTTGGAGGCTTTTCGGATTGAGTAGGCTGCAAACGATCGCCCGAGCAAATCTTTGATCTGCTCGGGGCTGTGCGACAGCAGCAGATTCAGTACCATTGAAAAATTAATTTTGATCTGACTGACCACATCCGAAGCCGCGGTATGAAACAATTGCGCCATCCAGCGTATATCCATGAATGGTTGGGGCAACAGCAGGGCAAAACCGATGTTATCCTTGCCCCGGCGACCTGCCCGTCCGGTCATCTGGTGGAACTCGGTGGCATCCAGGGGCAGAAACCGGGTTCCGTTGAAACGGTCAGAATTCAAAAAGACCACCGTACGGGCGGGGAAATTCACCCCGGCCGCCACCGTGGATGTGGCAAATACCGCATCCAGCAAGCCTTCGGTCATCAACCGTTCCAGAATCAGCTTCCAGGTCGGCAGCTGGCCGGCATGATGGGCCCCCAGAGCCAGATTCTCAAGAAACCAGCGCTGGCGGTGATAAATCACATGCGGGATTTGATTTCCGATGGCATCAATCCGGTCTTTGAGCACGGCACTGCGGCCGGGCGCCAGCTGCAATCTCCCGCGGCACTGCTCCAGAGCCCGGTCGCAATCCGCCCGGGACTTCAGAAAAAAAATGGCCGGCAGAAGGCGATATTTTTTGAGCACCTTCAGAACGGCATCAAAAGGCTGAAGATCGCCGGACATGCGGCGCTGCCGCGGGCGCTTTTTCTTTAAAAAATCGGCTACTTTTTTATAAAGCTTTTCTTTGCCCGCGGTCTTTGCCGGCTCGGTTAGCGGCAACAGGGTGCCGGAAGGGTGCAGGAAAAGGGGAACCAGCGGCACCGGCCTTTTCGACTCCCGGATGACCTCACAGCGGGACGTCCGAATCGAAGAAAGCCAGCCGGCGATTTGATCGGCGTTGCCGATGGTTGCCGAGAGCATCAAAAGCGGGATGCGCTGCGGCAGATAAATCATGATTTCCTCCCAGACCACGCCGCGATCCGGATCCCCCAGGAAATGCGCCTCGTCCAGAACCACAAAATCGGCTGCCAGCAATTCACCGCGGTGCATGGCATCATAAAGCTGGTTTCGCAGGATTTCCGTGGTTCCCACAATAATCGGAGCGTCCGGGTTTTCCTTGCGGTCGCCGGTCAAAATCCCCACATGCGGCTCGCCGAAGATGGCGGAAAATTCCGCATATTTGGCATTGCTCAGCGCTTTCAAAGGGCAGGCATACCAGGACCTTCCGCCGCCGGCATGAATCCGGGCGATGGCTTTTTCGGCGATCCACGTTTTTCCGGAGCCGGTGGGCGCGGCTACCAGACAGTCGCTGTGCTCAATCGCGGAGAGCGCAGCGAGCTGGAACGCATCCGGTATGAAAGGGGAGTTTTCGGGTACGCCGATTTCGGAAAAAACCTTACGGAGTCTGACATCGGCGCCCGGTTTCAGATTTAGGTGTATGGGTTTCTTGCGGGGATAACGCTGCGGCCGAAAGAAACGTTTGCTGCGTCTTGCCATCAGAGTTTGGAGATCATTGCCTTTACCCGGGCTTTTGACGGTGAGTCCACATCAAAAGGGGACGCCCCGTTGAGATCGGCTTCGATCAGGGCTTCATCATAGGGCAGAAAACCGAGAAATTCAAAATCGTCCAGGTGGGTTTGCAGAAATTGCTCGTCTTTGGGACCGCGAACTTTGTTGCCGACAACCGCAATGTGGCTCAGCCCGATTTCTCCGGCCAGCTTGCGGATATGTTCGGCGGTGTCGATGCTGCGCCGCCCGGGTTCCACGACCACGATGAGTTTGTCCACCGCCTTTGCCGTGGCCCGGCCCAGATGCTCGATGCCGGCCTCCATATCCATGACCACCACCTCATCGCGAGCCAATACGATGTGCATGATCAGGGCCCTGAGCAAGGCGCTTTCAGGGCAGATACAGCCGGCACCGCCTTTTTTGATCCCGCCGAGCCGCATGAGCTTGATGTTTTCAAAATTCACAGAGAGCGCATCCGGCAGGTCGTCGACTTTGGGGTTGAGTTTGAAATAACCGCCGATACTGCCGGGTTTCGCCCCGGTTCTTTCAAATATAAGGTCTTCCATTTCAGCGATCGGCACGATTTTCTCGGAGTCGGCAATTCCCAGGCCGGCAGCCAGATTGGCGTCCGGATCCGCATCGATGGCCAGTACCCTTTTGCCCCCGGCGCTGAGGGTCCGTATCATTAAGGAAGCAAAGGTGGTCTTTCCCACGCCGCCCTTACCGCTGACTGCCAGTTTCATTCGTTTGTCCTTTCGAATTAATGTACCACAGAGAGCACAGAGGTTTAAAATTTCCAATAAGGTGAATTGATCTAGTGTTTGGTCACTAGTGTTTGGTGTCTAGTATTTGGTGTTTGGTTTGAACGATGACGTTTTGGCATTTTTTATGCGACCAAACACAAAACACCAAACACCAATTTAAGAATATAACACAGGAAATCCTTGCGGCAAGCGCAAAAGGCCGGGCGGCAGGTTGCATTTACAAAAATAAACGAGCAGCGCATCTGCACTGCTCGTTTTGGATTTTTAAACCAGCTTTAGCAGCCGTCAACCATCGGCTGGATTTACCTGTACCACGATCCAGGTTTCACGGTAGTGGATTCGCTGCGGTTCAATAATACCGAGGTGCTGTCTTTAAATATCAGGGTGCCCCCGCTCACGTCGGCCGGATCCGCGGAATCCCAGCGATAGCCCGTACCCAGGTCCTTATCCATCCGCCCGAAGGTTTTCTCGTCACTGACCCATCCGGAAACCGATATTTTTTCATTCGACCAGGTCAGGGTTTCGCGGCCGTTGAGCTCGCTGATTCCGGCCTCGATGGCCTTTTGCCGGGAGCTCTCGTCCACGCTCACATATCTGGGAATGGCAACCGCCGCCAGAATGCTCAAAATCACCATCACCGCGATGATCTCCAGCAGCGTGAAGCCCCGCTGATGTTGAAAAATGAGTTTCACTTCAATCCAATTGCGCAGTTGTGGCAAACAGAAATTAACCCCAGCGGGTTACCTTTCCCATGTCCCCGGCTGTGAAACTGTGGATCTGTTTCGGGCCAGGGGAACTTCCACGCCTTTGAATTTCAGTGTGCCCCCCGCACCCTGTGTGGGGGCAACCGTCCATTCATAATCCGTGCCGAGGTCGATGTCTCCATCGGGCGTCAGGCGGGTCCAAACCTTGTCATCACCTGCGCAGGTCCCCGGGCAATTGGTGGCGTCATATCCACTGACGGAAATTTTTTGATCCGCCCAGGTCAAACTTTCGCGGCCGTTGAGCTCCGATATGGCGGCGTCGATGGCCCGGTCCTTGGCATTGGCTTCCAGGTCGATATAACGGGGCACGGCCACTGCGGCCAGGATTCCCAGGATGATCAGAACGGCGATGATTTCCACCAGAGTGAAACCCTCTTGATTCCTTAAAATTTTTTGCTGTCGCATACCGATTTTCCTTCCTTTTATTCTTATTTTCTAAAAATCTATTCTAAAGAGGCTTTTCCACCAGCATCAGCGATAAAATCCCCCTTTAGGAGATGCTGTCTGGATACAAATTTACTGCACAAATAATGCCATAAAATACGCCCTGTGAATGACTGCAATTATTTACTTTAATTCTAGTGCTTTACTAATAAAACCGGTCAAACACGCGTCATGGAAATTTTTAAAAGCAGCTAAATACTACAAAATTTGAGGATTATTTACAAGATGGAGCATCAATTTTCGTTGCTTTTAATGCTTTTGACATCGATGCCGTGTTTTTTGATGCGGTGCCATAGGCTGCGCTGATTGATTCCTAAAAGTTCGGTGGCTCTGACCTGAATACCGCCTGTTTTACGCAGGGCTTCGAGGATCATGCTTTTTTCGATTTCATTGAGGCGTTCATCCAATGGCAGGTTGACCGGCAGCGAAATTTTATTGGATTCGCCGTTGTTAAACAGGCCGGTGATTTTGGCGGGTAATTGGGCGGGTTCGATAAAGCTGTTTTCGGCAAGCACCGCGGCGCTTTCGACCACGTTTTTAAGCTCCCGGATGTTACCGGGCCATGGAAAGGCCATGAGCATCTGAAGGGCCAGGGAGGAAATTTCGACTTTTTTGGGGAGGTTTTGCAGAA
>Ga0209742_10000158_pt1 | contig 39468 bp, 33 predicted proteins | sample DeeMarSeWOR38_10_FD_187462 | JGI IMG/M metagenome (GOLD analysis project Ga0209742, IMG submission 187462) | Marine sediment microbial communities from White Oak River estuary, North Carolina - WOR-3-8_10 (SPAdes) (version 2) | ecosystem: Environmental > Aquatic > Marine > Intertidal zone >...
CATTTACTCCTCCTGGCTGGATCCGGTGAAGGACTTCAAATCCCGCCAGGGGAAGCAATAACCAGAATGCCGGCACGGTATATCGGGTCATGAAGGGTAACAGATAGTAGGCAAGCGGATAGGTAGCCAGAGGAATCAAAAGCACAGCTCGCCCTGGTACTGTCATTTTAGGAAGGCCTTCCCACCCCCCCAGGAAGGCAAGTATTGTTAGCAGTGAAATTCCGATAGATAAAACAGGCTCATACCAGGATCCAAACCAGAAGTACACTATCCTTAATAAAGTAAGCCGGGCAAATTCTCCGGGCCACTGATCAACGCCCGGTCCGAAACCATCTGGGACAAGCCATCTTTCAAGAAACAGGCGGCCACCGCGCGCGCCATCATCCCGGTAAACGGTTTTTACGAATGGAAGCGCAGCAAGGAAGAAAAGATTCCCTACTATTTCAAACCGGCTCAAGGTGGCGCCATGGGCCTGGCCGGCATTTACCAGGTTTCAAAAGAAGGCGTGATGCAATGCTGCGTGATCACCACCGCAGCCAACGGGCTGATGGAGTCGGTCCACAATCGCATGCCGGTAATTTTGTCTGCCGAAGGAATGGTGCAATGGCTAGCCGCGAATGAACGAGAAGCCATCGATGCGCTGATGGTGCCTGCGGCTGAGTCGACGCTGGAGCGTTATCGTGTTTCCAGGTATGTGAACAATGCCCGCAACGAGGGGCCGGAATGTATCGAGCCCGATAGCTCGAGCGAGGACTAGATATTCAGGATCTCGACAATGACGGACTTGGCGATGAAACCGAACATGCCAAAACCCAGCGCGAAGAACAGGACAAAATAGCCAAACTTGCCGGCTTTAGAGTCTTTGGCCAGACGATAAATAATGTAAGCCATGTACAGCATCAGGCCGGTGGTGCCCAACAGGAATGACCAGTCTTCGAATTGCTCTATCGTCATGCTTTTCCGTCTATTTACCTGCTTTTAGATAATGCATTATAAATTAATAAAATACTAATATATAGCCCGGCACAGGCTCTGTAAGTCGTTTATTTCAAAGCAATATTAGGAATACCCGGTTGTTGATAGTCAGTCCTGCCCGGGTTGGGATTGCCTAGTTCAGCTTGGTTTTATCCACCGGTGCCCCGGGTATCGGCAGCGCCTGAATGCCTTCCTCGTTAAGCTCATTCACCTCATCGATTGAGGCTGTGCCGCGGATATTGCGTGCCGCGGTCTCGCCGTAGTGAATCTTCCGGGCCTCTTCGGGGAAATCGTTGCCGACATCGTCGTAGTGACTGGCGACATAGTCCTGAATCTTTTCCAGCAACGTGTTGCTGACGTCGGCCACGACATGATCCGGAGTCTTCGGCTCACTGCGATGCAGGTTGATATGGCTGGCAGTCGGCAGCTTGGTGACATGGTAGCTGCCGCAGGTGGGGCAGTTGAGCATGCCGGTACTTTCCTGGTCAGCAAAATCCGCTGCGGTTTTAAACCAACCTTCAAAGCGGTGACCGTGCTCACAAATCAGATCGTAAATAATCATGTCCTCTGTACCGGGGCCATCAATGTTTGCTCGTCACACATGCGTGATTGTACCTTGAAAGCGAAACTGGGGTTTCTGGCAACGCTCATGCCTTATAAATCTGTCCGCCCGAACTGAAAGTCAAGGGCGACATGAAGGCAGCGTGTCCCCGCATGTTCACCAAAATGAGCAAATAACGTAAAAATTGTTCATTTAGTAAAAATTACCGTTGTGAACCAATGTATAATTAATACAGTAAGTTAAGTGTGGTTTCTGCAAGTGACTTCTCAACTAGACTGTGTAAAGAGGTGCTTGTTGGGCTTCCTGAATAGGATAGAACTCATCTAGACTGTGACGCTGGATCAAGATGAAAAGCCCATCCGGAGATATCGGGGTCGCCGGAGTAGTGGCGCCCCGACGGAAGAATTGGGATCATCTGGAGAACAGGGAGTCTGAATTTGTCAAATCACGATGTAAGTTCCAGATCACCGGGTGCACACGCTTCTGCCTCTACAGTGGAGACGGGGAATAATTCGGCCGATAAAAAAAATGTCGCCGGCTCGTCGATCGACGACAGGGGACAGATTCCCTGGCAAAGTATCGGTGAACAACAGGCGCTATTCCGCTATCTACTAGACCAGATCAACGACGGCATTTTTATCATCGATCCCGACTCCGGCATTATTCTCGACGCTAACCGCGCAGCCCATCAGCGGTTGGGTTATGCGCGCGAGGACCTGGTGGGCTCCCATCTTTCGACCATTACCGTAAATACCGGCAAGAACATGTCCCTGGGCCAGATCGCGAAAAAGGGCCTTTCCACTGCGGGCGTGATTTACGAGGAATATCACCAGCACCGCAATGGTCGGCGCATCCCGATGGAGATCAACTCCCGACTGATCGATCTCGACTCACGGTCTTACGTGGTGGCGATCGCTCGCGATATCACCGATCGAAAGCAACTGGAAGAAGAATTACGCCAGCTGACCACGGAAGACAGCCTGACTCGCGTCTTTAATCGCCGGTTCTTTGACGAGAGCCTCGAGCAGGAGTGGCGTCGGATGATGCGAATACAACATCCGATTTCGATGTTGATGATCGATGTTGACCGCTTCAAGCACTACAACGACACCTACGGCCACATCGCGGGGGATGTTTGCTTGAGGCAGATTGCAGCTGAACTGACACGCCAGATGCGGCGCGCCGGCGATATCGTGGCGCGCTATGGCGGCGAGGAGTTTGCGATCATCTTGCCGGAGACCGACGCGGAGGCCGCCAAGGTGCTGGCGGAGACGCTGCGGGAATCAATTGAGAGCCTGTCGCTGGAGCACATTGGCATTCCCGATGAATCGGTGGTGACCCTGAGTATTGGTATTGCCACGCTGGTGCCGACCGCTTCGCAAAATGCCATTCGGCTCGTTTCGCTCGCCGACAAGGCGCTGTACCGGGCCAAGGCGGGCGGGCGAAACCAGGTCCAGTTATGAGCCTGCAAGACTGGTTGACTACCTAGCCCCCGCTTAGCAGCCGGTCAAATTCCCGAATCAATTTCAGTAGCCCTTCGGTTTCCTGTGGCATTTGTTTAAACCGGTACTCGGCCAGCGTGGCGATATCGCTGGTTGACGGCATCGCCAGATCGTTTTCAATCAATTCCCGCGTTTTCGGTATTAGTATCCACTGCAGCCACTGGTGAAACTCGAGCGAGTCGTGACAGAAAGGCACGGTGCTTGCCAGCGCCTGCTTTTCCGGTGGCGTCTCTTCCCAGAGGCCGATACGACGCATCTCGGCCTCGAGCAGCAAAATGATATCGGCGACTTGGTTCACGGTATTCGATCCCATATATAAAGGATACAGACATTCCTGCGCAGATGACCATCGCGAAAAGTACGGCTGCCCGAACCCTGCGGAATGTAGGGGCATCCACTACCACTGCCAAAGCTGGTCGGTGGCGAGGTAGAATCAGCGCACAAACGAATTTTATTGTGGAAATTAGAACACTATGACGACACAGCAGACCGGAAATGCCATGGCGGCGCCAATCGAGGCCCCGACAAAAGTACACCCCGCCTTTGAATGGCTCAGGTCCGAGAAGATTGAATCGCTGAACCTGGTCGTTGAGGAGTACCGTCATCGCAAGACCGGTGCCCAGTATCTGCACCTCGCCGCGGACAATCCCGAAAACGTGTTTCTGGTTGCCTTCCGTACGGTGCCAATGGATTCTACCGGTGTCGCCCATATCCTCGAACACACTGCGTTGTGTGGCAGCAAGCATTACCCGGTTCGCGATCCGTTCTTCATGATGATTCGCCGCTCACTGAATACATTCATGAATGCCTTTACCAGCAGCGACTGGACCGCTTATCCCTTTGCCAGCCAGAACAGGAAAGACTTCAACAACCTGCTGGATGTCTACCTGGATGCCGCATTCTTTTCGCGATTGCACGAACTGGATTTTGCCCAGGAAGGGCATCGCGTCGAGTTCGAGGAACCGGAAAATCCTGAATCTGACCTGGTTTACAAGGGTGTCGTTTTTAACGAGATGAAGGGCGCCATGAGCTCTACCGTGAGCACGCTCTGGCAGCGCCTGACGGAACATCTTTTCCCGACCACGACCTACCACTACAACAGTGGCGGTGAGCCAACCGATATCCCTTTGTTGAGTTACGAAGAGCTGAAGGAGTTTTATCAAACGCACTATCACCCGTCGAACGCGGTATTCATGACCTACGGCGACATCCCGGCGATGGAGCATCAGGCGCGATTTGAAGAGCGCGCGCTGGCAAGCTTTGATCGCCTCGACAAGGTCATAGAAGTCAACGATGAGCAACGCTTTGACACACCGGTCGTCATCGAAGATACCTACGCGCTGGATGAAAGCGAGTCCGGCGGCGACAAGACGCATATTGTCCTTGGCTGGTTGTTGGGTAAGAGCACGAACTCAATGGAGTTGATGCGGGCCCACTTGCTATCGAGCGTGTTGCTGGACAATGGTGCATCGCCCTTGCGCCATGCTCTGGAAACGACAGATCTGGCTGCTGCACCGTCTCCCCTATGTGGTCTGGAGGATTCCAATCGCGAGATGAGTTTTATGTGTGGCGTCGAGGGTTCAAAACCCGAAAATGCCGAAGCCGTTGAGAAACTGGTGTTCAGTGTATTGCAGGGTGTTGCGGAAAACGGCGTGCCTCAGGAGATGGTTGAGGCGGTTTTACACCAACTGGAACTGGAACAGCGCGAGATACGGGGTGACGGCTACCCCTATGGCCTGCAGTTGATGCTCGAAGGCTTGTCGCCGGCAATTCATCGTGGCGATCCGGTAGCATTACTCAATCTTGATCCGGTGCTGGAACAACTGCGCGAAGAGATCAAGGATCCTGATTTCATCAAACGCCTGGCCAAACAACTGTTGCTCGACAATCCGCATCGGGTGCGCCTCACTATGTCGCCCGATACTACCCTGAGTCATAAGCGCGAACAGGAAGAACACGCGAAGCTACAGCAGGTTAAAGCGAGCCTCTCGGATCAGGAAAAACAACAGATTATTCAGCAGGCCAAAGACCTGGCGAAGCGCCAGCAGGAAGAAGACGATCCCGAGGTGCTTCCCAAGGTAGGCCTTGAAGATGTTCCGGTATCCATGCCGATACCCCAGCATGAATCGGTCGAAGTAGCGGGCCTGCCGGGTGCATACTATCCGCAAGGTACCAACGGGCTTGTGTATCAACAGTACATAGCTGAACTACCGGCACTGGATGATGAATTACTACAGGTGCTCCCGTATTACACACGCAGCCTGACCGAGATTGGCAGTGGCGGGCGTGACTACATGGCAACCCAGGTCCTGATGGACGCGGTCACTGGCGGCATATCAGCCAGTACCCGACTGCGCGGCGCCATCGATGATGTGCAGAATGTTCACGGGCATTTTGTACTCTCGGGCAAGGCACTGGTGCGCAACCAGGACAAGCTGTCGCAATTGATGCACGAAACCCTCGATGCCATCCGGTGGGATGAGCTCGGTCGCATACGCGAAATTATTGCCCAGGACCGGGCCCGTGCCGAGCAGAGTGTTACCGGCAACGGTCATGGTCTGGTCATGCTCGCGGCATCCAGTGCCATGAGCCCAACGGCGTCAATCAGTCACCGGTTACGCGGGCTGGCCGGCATACATGCGTTGAAAGTACTGGATGACGGCCTGAACGACAAAAAGTCGCTACAGGAATTTGTCGATCGCTTAAGGCAGATTCACCAGAACATCCTGTCGGCACCGGGCCAGTTCCTGTTGATTGGCGAGGATGAGCAAAAATCGCCAATCGTAGACGGCCTGGCTGCTACCTGGCAGGGTGGCAATGCCAGAGACGGGTTCAGCCCGTTTACGGTTGCGCCGATAAGAGAAAACGTCAAACAGATGTGGGTCACCAGTACCCAGGTCAATTTCTGCGCCAAGTCCTATCCAACGGTAGCGATCGAGCATGAAGACGCGGCGGCGCTGGCTGTACTCGGTGGCTTCTTGCGTAACGGTTATTTGCATCGCGCGATCCGTGAACAGGGCGGCGCATACGGTGGCGGTGCTGGGCACGAGGCGGATATTGCTGCGTTCCGATTTTTCTCCTATCGTGATCCGCGCCTGACCGAGACGCTCGATGACTTTGATCGTTCTGTGCAGTGGTTACTCGAAAACAAGCACGAATGGCGTCAGCTGGAAGAGGCGATACTCGGTGTCATCGGTTCGATCGACAAGCCCGGTTCGCCGGCAGGCGACGCTAAGAAGGCGTTTCATAGCTCGCTCTATGGTCGTACGCCCGAACAGCGTCAGCGGTTCCGTGGCCGTGTACTCAAGGTAACGCTGGATGATCTCAAGCGTGTTGGCGAAACGTATCTTGACCCCGGGGCCGCCAGCGTCGCAGTGATTACTAATTCGGCAACGCATGAGGAAGTGGGTGACCTTGGTCTTGTAGTGCACCAGCTTTAGGCGCGTATCCGGGTATATATCAGGGCGCCAGCGTGGCAGGCAGGACCGTTACCGTGCCGGGTTTGCCAATACTCCCGTCAATCTCGATCGATACGTCGAGAAATCGGCGTATTACCTCTGCGTTGGTGAACAAGTGCGTGGTGACTGCCTCGGTTTGCAGTTGCGATGTTCCTTGTGCGAGTGCGAGCGGGATCAATAGCTGGTCCGCCAGGTGCGCGTCGATGACCCCGGGCGAATCGAGAAAATGCTCCAGCGCATCCACGGCTTCATCAGCGACAGTTTCCGCGCGCTTTCCCCGTGCCCCGAGCGATGTCATGCAGCACTGGCTATGCTCGAATTCGGCCAGTAACACCAGGTAGGTCCCGGCGGACAACGCGTCAACAGTCTCAACCTGGATTGCAACCGGGCACTCAAGGCGAGCCAGCCGTTTCAAGGCCTGTTGCTGTTGCCGCTCGGCAATGGATAGCGGCAACTTCGCTACCGCCGATACGCCCCGTATTCGCCGCAACGCGCCACGCTCGTTCAGCAGTAATGGTCTGAGTTGGGCATGTGGTGAAACGCGGGCACGAATCTCGCCACCACCGGGCGGGTAAAATCCGGCCCGCACCAACGTCAGGTCGAAGGAAAAACCGATTTGGCGCAGGTAGTGGCGCCAATGCCAGTCTAGATACTGAAAGCATGGGCTCCAGGGCACATGGGTGCCGCCAGTAGTAGTAACGTTTGACGGTGCGTCAGCGTACGCCAGCGCCAATAACACTGTTTGCAGTACCAGCCCGGTGGCACCAGCGGTACCGATATCAAAACGGTAGTCACCTGCAACCAGTTGCCCGGGCTCAAAACGCAGTTCGCGTGCCCCCGGCCCGACGCGGCTAAACTCGGCCCGGCACACCTCGGCCACGGCCTCAATCGATTTGACATGTTGTGGCTTGAGGCCGGGTTGTGGCCGATTGGCTCGGATATTGGCTAACGAGAACGGTTTGCCGCTGATTGCAGACAGCACCAATGCAGTGCGTAAAATCTGGCCACCACCCTCGCCAAAAGATCCATCGATTTCTATCAATAGTCGCAGTACTTGAAGTGAGTAAGGCTAATAGTGCCAGTTTGCCGGGCAGACGCAAGATTAGGCGGGATGAAAACTTGATAAGGATCAAAACTCGGGACCCGGTCAACGAATAGATTAGGTTTTCTGCAGTTTGGTTTCCGTCGTAATCCCAACCAGCGAGGTGAAGTCATGGCTACAAGCAATGAAACGGATAAAGAAAAAGGAAAGGCGATGGAGAAAAGCGCCCCCGGCCGGGCGCTGAGCCCGTTCGAGGAAATGGACCGGATGTTCGAAGGTTTCTTTCCGCGGGGCTGGATGCAGCCGATGCGTTGGGGGTTGCCGGCGTGGAGCACGATGCCAGAGCCATTTGAAGGGAGAATGCCGAAGGTAGACGTCGTCGATCGCGACAATGAAATCCTGGTGCGTGCAGAATTACCGGGTGTCGACAAAAAGGACGTTGATATATCCACGACAGAGAATTCGGTAACCATCAAGGGCAGTACACGCAAAGAGGAAAAGGAAGAGAAGGGTGACTACTATCGTTGCGAGATATCAAGCGGCGCATTCACACGAACGCTGGCATTGCCGGGAAACGTTGATAGCAGCAACGCCAAGGCAGAATTCAAGGATGGTGTGCTTGAGCTGACCTTGCCAAAAGTGGAAAAATCAAAACGGCAAAAGATTGAAATATCGTAGCGGGTTTCACCGGCAAAGTTAATTTAGGAGGTTCAGTGTGACGATTCCAAGAAAACCCAAGATCGACAACTGGTATGAAGATGCCGAAGACGGCAGGTCTTTCAGGATCGTTGCGATTGATGAAGACGATGGCACCATCGAAGTGCAGTACTTCGATGGTGATGTCGAGGAATTTGATACTGATACCTGGTACCAGATGGATTTGACGCGGGTGGCCGAGCCCGAGGACTGGTCCGGACCCTTTGATGATCTTGAAGAAGACGACAGGGGCGAAACCTATCGCCCGGCAAGACCTGAAGACTGGAATGGTCCTGCAGATGAAATGGACTACGAGGACTAGTCAGGCGAAAAGCCATCGCAGCGACGGGCTGTACATGAACCCGCTCGATTGTGCCCCTGGTTAGTCTACCGTTTTACCTGTTACATCTCCCGGGTAAATTGCCAAATGACCAGTTATACTGGTGCGACAAACAGCTTCTGGAATTCCTGCTATCCACTTCCAGTGAAATCACATGCCTGGCAGGGGCGAGGATCAACTGAGCGCGAATGAATTTGCTGGCAAAAGTATTTCTGCTCATTGCTATAAGCTTGCAGCTATTGATGATCCAGGGCTGTACTACCGTGCCGTCGGGCACGAGCAGTTCCGCGGCAGAGGTCGAGAGGCTGGAAAAAGAGATTGCCGACCTCAAGCGGCAAATCGCCATATTAAATCGACGCCTTAGCGAAACAGCGCCTTCAACCAAGGTACAGCGCCAGCCACGGATGCGCCCGAGCGTGACCTTTGGCGGCAATCCCCGGCTGGGGAACAAGAAGGCTACTGTCGCAATTATTGAGTTTTCAGATTATCAGTGTCCGTTTTGCCGGCGGTTCCATAGTCAAACCTTCGACCTGATTAAGCAGAACTATGTCGATACCGGTAATTTGTTGTACGTCTATCGGGATTATTTTTTGCCCAATCACCGACAGGCGCTGATGGCATCCGTCGCTGCCAACTGCGCGGGAGAACAGGGCGCCTACTGGGCGATGCAACGAACCCTGTACAATCCCGGGGCTCGCCTGGAGAAAGATTATTATCTGGAATACGCCAGCGGGTTGAAGTTAAAGCGGGATAAGTTTGAGCGCTGCCTGGCTGATAAAAAACAGGTGGACGAGGTTGTGCGTGATACCCGCTACGGCTCGTCGCTGGGAATCCGCGGCACGCCTGCCTTTTTTATCGGCCGCGTCGAGGGTGAAAAAATTGTCGATGTGAGCCTGGTGATCGGCGCGCAACCGTATCCGGTATTTGCCCGCGCCATCGACCAGGCGTTACAGCGTGCGCAGTAATCAGTAGCCGAGATTCGGCGCGAGCCAGCGCCTGGCGTCTTCCAGGCTCATGCCTTTGCGTTTCGCATAGTCGGCCGCCTGGTCGTCATCAATCTTTCCAACTGCGAAGTAGCGTGCCTCCGGGTGCGAGAAGTAAAAACCGCTGACCGACGCCGCCGGTAGCATGGCAAAACTCTCGGTGATGCAGATACCGGTGTTCTGTTCCACATTCAGTTGCTGCCATAGCAGTCCTTTCTCGGTGTGCTCGGGGCAGGCCGGATAGCCAGGTGCCGGACGGATACCGCGATAGGCCTCGCGGATCAGCGCCGCGTTATCCAGTGACTCATCGGCAGCGTAACCCCAGAATTCCTTGCGCACACGCGCATGCATCAGCTCGGCGAAGCCCTCTGCCAGACGATCGGCCAGCGCCTTCAGCATGATGGCGTGGTAGTCGTCGTGGTCTGCCTCGTAGGTGGCAACGCGATCGTCGATCCCGATGCCCGCTGTGACGGCAAAGAAGCCGAGATAGTCAGCCTTGCGTGACTGTTTCGGCGCAACGAAATCGGCCAGGCAGTAGTTTGGCTTGCCGTCCGGTTTCTGTTGTTGCTGCCGCAGAAAATGGAACGTAGAGTCAACCTGCGTGCGTGATTCGTCCGTATAGACTTCGACATCGTCACCGACGCTGTTCGCCGGAAAAAAGCCAGCCACGGCACGCGCCTGCAACCATTGTTCATCGATAATCTGTTTGAGCATCGTCTGGGCGTCGTCAAACAGTTTCTTTGCCTCTTCACCCTTGGCCGGATCTTCCAGTATTTTGGGATAGCTGCCTTTCATTTCCCAGGTATGAAAGAACGGTGTCCAGTCGATGTAGGGAACGATATCGGCCAGCGCATAATCCTCGAAGACACGCAGACCAAGCTCCGCCGGCACCGGTGGCGTATAGTTGGCCCAGTCGGGAGCGAATCTGTTCGCGCGTGCATCGGCCAGGCTCAGGAACCGGGTACCCGCTTTTTTGCCTTCGTGACGAGCGCGGGTTTCGACGTATTCGTCAGACATTTTTTTGAGATAGGCTACTTTCAGGTCCTTGCTGATCAGGTTTTGCGCAACACCTACCGCGCGTGATGCATCCTTGACCCAGACCACACCGTGCTCGTAATTTGGTTCGATCTTGACCGCTGTGTGGGCGGGGGAGGTCGTCGCTCCACCCACCAGCAGCGGCACGGTAAAACCCTGTCGCTGCATTTCTTTGGCGACATGTGTCATTTCTTCCAGGGACGGGGTAATCAGGCCTGACAATCCAATAATATCGACATCATTGGCCTTTGCTTCGTCCAGTATCTTCTGCGCAGACACCATTACGCCGAGGTCGATGACCTCGAAGTTGTTGCACTGCAGGACAACACCAACAATGTTCTTGCCAATGTCATGAACATCGCCCTTGACGGTTGCCATCAGTATGCGGCCGGCCGCCCTGGCACCATCCTCCTTGGCGGCCTCGATGTAGGGGATCAGGTGAGCCACTGCCTTCTTCATGACGCGCGCACTCTTGACGACCTGGGGCAGGAACATCTTGCCGTCGCCAAACAGGTCGCCAACGACATTCATGCCGTCCATTAGTGGGCCTTCGATGACATGCAGCGGCTGGTCAAACGACAGCCTTGCCTCCTCGGTATCCTCAACCACAAATGCGTCTATACCTTTGACCAGCGCGTGTTCCAGTCGCTTGGCGACCGGCCAGCTGCGCCACTCGAGATCCTCTTTCTTTGCTACCACGCCGTCGCCCCGGTACTGATCGGCGATCTCCAGCAGGCGATCGGTCGCGTCATCGCGACGATTGAGGATGACGTCCTCAACACGCTCGCGCAGTTCTGCCGGTATCTCCTCGTAGATTGCGAGTTGTCCCGCATTGACGATGCCCATATCCATGCCGGCCTTGATGGCGTGATACAGGAAAACGGCATGGATCGCCTCGCGTACCGGGTTGTTGCCGCGGAACGAGAACGAGACGTTGCTGACACCGCCGCTGATCAGGGCATGTGGCAGTTTTTCCTTTATCGAAGCGGTCGCATTGATGAAATCGACCGCGTAGTTATTGTGCTCCTCGATTCCGGTCGCGACGGCAAATATGTTCGGGTCGAAGATGATGTCTTCCGGCGGGAAACCGACTTCCTTTACCAGGATATTGTAGGATCGCTTGCAAATTTCGACTTTGCGCTCGAACGTATCGGCCTGGCCGTTTTCATCAAAGGCCATGACGACCACCGCTGCTCCGTACTTGCGGCACAGCGTGGCATGATGCAGGAACTGTTCCTTGCCTTCTTTGAGCGAAATCGAGTTGACGATGCCCTTGCCCTGGATGCACTTGAGGCCGGCCTCGATGATTTCCCATTTGGATGAATCGACCATCACCGGCACGCGCGCGATTTCGGGTTCCGATGCCACCAGGTTCAGGTACGTGGTCATGGCCTTGCTGCCATCAAGCATGGCTTCATCCATGTTCACGTCGATGACCTGGGCGCCGTTTTCAACCTGTTCGCGACAGACATCGAGCGCCTGGTCGTACTGTTCTTCCAGGATCAGGCGCTTGAATTTGGCGGAACCGGTAACGTTGGCCCGCTCGCCGACATTGACGAACAACGAGTCCTCGCCGATGTTGAGGGGCTCCAGGCCGGAGAGTCGACATTCCACCGGGATTGCTGGTTTACGACGGGGCGCACTGTTCTCGATGGCGCTGGCCATGGCGCGAATGTGCACTGGCGTGGTACCGCAACACCCGCCAACGATATTCAGGTAGCCGCTGCGTGCCCAGTCACCGATCTCTTTGGCCATCGCTTCTGGCGACAAATCGTATTCGCCAAATGCGTTGGGCAGGCCCGCGTTAGGGTGGACATTGACGCCGACGGAAGAGACACGACTCATTTCCTCAACATACGGCCGCAACAAATCCGGACCCAACGCGCAGTTCAGTCCGATGCTGATCGGATTGACGTGGCGCAGTGAATTATAGAATGCCTCGGTGGTCTGGCCGGAAAGCGTGCGACCGGACGCGTCGGTAATGGTGCCCGACACCATCACCGGCCATTGGCGTCCCCGTTCTTCAAAAAAGGTCTCGACCGCAAAGATCGCTGCCTTGGCGTTCAGCGTATCGAAAATGGTTTCGATGAGGATGATATCGGAGCCACCATCGATGAGTCCTCGGGTAGCCTCCAGGTAGCTCTCGACCAACTGGTCGAAACTGACATTGCGGAATCCGGGATCGTTAACATCGGGCCCGATACTGGCGGTCCGGTTGGTGGGGCCGAGCACGCCTGCGACAAACCTGGGTTTATCATCGGTCGTAAACTTTTCTGCCGCAGCGCGCGCGAGTTTTGCGCCCTCGACGTTCATCTCGTACGACAGGCTCTGCATGTTGTAGTCGGCCAGGGTAATCGCATTGGCCCCGAAGGTGTTGGTCTCGACGATGTCTGCACCGGCATCAAGATATTGTTCATGAATATCCTGAATCATGCCCGGGCTGGTGATCACCAGCAGATCATTGTTGCCTTTGAGATCGGTTTCCCAGTCAGCAAAACGTTCGCCACGATAGGCGGCCTCGTCCGGCTTGTGCCGCTGGATCATTGTGCCCATGGCGCCATCCAGCAGCAGGATGCGGCGGTCGAGCAATTCTTTTAATTGTTTGGTCTTGTCGTCGGCCATGAGACTCTGTTCCGTGATACTTATTCAAAAAAATACTGTTAATGAAGGGCGAAGTGTACCGAAATCACTGCGTTATTGCTCGGCATAAAAAAACCACGCCCGGGGGCGTGGTTTAGCAGAGAGCAATGTCGGAGGTGTTAACCTTTGGCGACGTTGGCGTATTTCGCCTTTGCTTCCTGTGCGGCCTTTGCCTCTTCCGGACTGTACGCAGCACCGGACCAGAGCATGTTATAGGCGATCTCTTCATTGCCATTCTCACAGAGTTCGAGCACCTGCTTGAACAGGGGTTGGAAGGTCTCACTACGATGTGATGCCTCGTGGTCTTCGAATGTATTCCAGAAGGTAACGATCAATGCCTCCTTGTCTTTCAGGCCGCTTTCAACAGCCTGACCGATGGTGGAACCCTCATTGGAGATGTTACCGCTGTTCATGCAGACGAAGCCGCCGACAAAGCCGGTATCGGAATGGTAGGTCTTGACGTTTTCACACAGGGTCGCGACTCGCTCCTGCAGGTCATCCAAAGAATACTCCGGCTTCAGGATTACGCGGTTTACGGTGACCACGCCGTCGGGCGGGAAATTGTTGATCAGAGATGCCATCTTGACCTCCTTTTGGTTTCGAGTGCCAGAAATCACTGAATTAATATAGGAAATTACCTATATAAGATTTAACTAATATGCCCATAAGCCAGTTAACTGTCAATAGTTGATCATTATACTCAAGAATTGAGTCTGGCAGGCTATTTGGCCTGATTATTATTGAGTTGCCGGCGTGATTGGGTGCTAGTAGAGCGGGGAGACCTTGAATCCGGCATTTTCCAGCAGGGTCAACAGGCCATCTTCACCGGGCAAGTGCAGGGCGCCAACCGCGATAAAGGCGTTGCCCTCCTGTAGTCTGGGCTGCATTCGCTCCACCATTCGGTGGTTACGTTTTACCAGCAGTCGATCCATGAGCTTGTCATAAGCCGGGCCCGCCTGGTTCTGATACTGGTCGCTGATAGCAGCCAGGCCGGCGAGGTCGCGGCGTAAATAGGCCTGCAGTAACTGTCTCATTTGTTCCGCGTTCTGCGACTGATAGCGTAACGACTCGTTGAGTAGCTGAACCTGGTCGTCCATAGGCAGGCCATCAAACACTTCAAGTTGTTCGTCCATCGTCTCAAGCCCGTAGGTCGGCTTGAACTGCAATACCGCCCTGCGCTGAAGGATCAGGTCAAGAAACAGGATGCCGTCGGTCTTCCTTGGAGTGCCTAATGACATGATGATCGCCCAGGGTTTTTTCTTGTTCAGCCCCCGGGTCGACAAGCCAGCCTGTTTCATCGCGGCTTCGGTCTTTTGATAGAGATCCTTGCCGATTACCTGCTCCAGATCCTGGTCTTGCCCGAAGAACATGATCTCGGCCATGTGCACGATACCGGCACCGGTAAAGATTAGCTCCATGGAGAAACTGTTGGCCGAGTCGAACGACCGTTCCAGCGGAGCAGGCAGATCGGTGACCCGGGGATCGCTGGAATGTATGGTGCCGAACAAGTAGCTAGGGGCGAGTCCGGGCTTGGTGATCTGCCAAAGCAGGCCGCGCTCATGTTTGACCGGGCCGACACTGGCCGCCATCGAAGACGCGGCCAGCAGCGTGCTGGCCAATACCAGGGCCAGGCAGAACCGGCCGGGGTGGAAACAATTCGAAGACATCCTTTCAATTGTAGCCGAACCACCGTCAATGGGGTGACTTCTGAACGGCCTTGCCCCCGATATTTTGAACCAACCTTGCCGCATGGACATTCCTTGCGACAAGGCTGTTCTGCTTCCGGGCGCAGAAGTTGTCCAGTTTGTTGAAGTTCGTGTTTGCCGGTACCATCGGTTCATGTCCGGAAATACGATTGGCAAGCTGTTCACCGTCACTACCTTTGGCGAATCCCATGGCCCAGCGCTTGGGGCGATCGTTGACGGCTGTCCGCCAGGAATGGCGCTATCCACCGACGACCTGCAAGTGGATCTGGATCGGCGCAAGCCCGGAAAATCACGGCACACCACACAACGTCGGGAAGATGATGAAGTCGAAATCCTGTCAGGCGTGTTCGAAGGCAAAACCACCGGAACACCAATCGGCCTGTTGATCAGGAATACCGACCAGCGCTCCAAGGATTACAGCAACATCATGGATCGCTTCCGTCCCGGGCATGCCGACTATACCTACCTGCAGAAATACGGCGTGCGCGACTATCGAGGCGGCGGGCGTTCTTCCGCTCGCGAGACCGCCGTCCGCGTGGCGGCGGGCGCCATCGCCAAGAAATACCTGAATGAACGTTATGGTGTCCTGATTCGAGGGTATCTTGCTCAACTGGGTCCGATCGCCCTCGAGCTGAAAGACTGGAATGCCGTGGAACAAAACCCGTTCTTTTGTCCGGACCCGGAAAAGGTCGCGGAGCTGGAAACCTACATGGACGCCTTGCGCAAGGAGGGCAACTCCATCGGTGCGCGCGTGAACGTGGTCGCCAGTGGCATGCCGGTGGGTTTGGGTGAGCCGGTGTTCGATCGTCTCGATGCCGATATTGCCCATGCGCTAATGAGTATTAATGCTGTCAAAGGCGTTGAGCTGGGCGCCGGCTTCGCTAGCGTTGAACAGAAAGGCACCGAGCATCGGGACGAAATGACGCCAGACGGCTTCATCGGCAATAACGCCGGCGGCGTACTCGGTGGCATCTCAAGTGGACAGGATATTGTTGCGAGCATTGCCCTGAAGCCAACATCAAGTATTCGTTTGCCGGGCGACACCGTGAACACCAGCGGTGAACCGGTTGAAGTTGTCACCAAAGGACGACATGATCCCTGCGTCGGTATTCGTGCAACACCAATTGCAGAAGCAATGCTGGCAATCGTGCTGATGGACCATGCGTTGCGCCAACGCGGCCAGAATGCCGATGTCAGCAGCGCCTCCCCGAATATCCCGTCCGGTAGTAAATCCTAGGCACTGTTTACTGGTGCTTTAGTAATCCATGCCGTACTGGCGCCTCTCCGGTTTCTATTTCTTCTACTTTGCCGCGCTGGGTGCGCTGGTGCCGTACTGGAGTGTCTACCTGCGATCTTCCGGTTTTGATGAAACCGATATCGGCAAACTGATGGCGCTGCTAATGTTGTCGCGCATTGTTGCCCCGTACCTCTGGGGCTGGATTGCCGACCATCGGGGTCAACGCATGCTGGTCGTGCGCCTGGCTGCGCTGCTTGCTGCAGTGACCTATATCGGCGTGTTTTTTTCTACCAATTTCTGGTGGCTGGCAGTCGTGATGCTGGTGTTCAGTTTTTTCTGGAACGCCACCTTGCCACAGCTGGAAGCGGCGACCATGAGTCACCTCGGTGGTGAGGCCCCGCGCTATGCGCGAGTGCGCCTGTGGGGGTCCGTCGGATTTATCGTTGCTGTAATCGGACTTGGCCTGTTATTCGATCGGGTCGAGACGTGGTGGTTGTTGCCAGTGGTGCTGATGTTACTCGTCGGTATCTGGGTTGCCAGTATGCTGGTGCCGGAGCGAGAGCTGGAAGTACATGCTGAGCATCCGGGACCATTTCTGCAGGTCATCTTGAGACCCGAGGTCTTCGCATTTCTGGCGACATGCCTGCTAATGCAGGCGAGTCATGGCCCTTACTATACTTTCTATACGATCTATCTTAGCGACCATGGCTACTCCAAGACCTTAATTGGCATGCTCTGGGCGCTTGGTGTTGTTTGCGAAATCGGCGTTTTCGTTCTGTTACACAATGTACGGATGCGTATCAGTTTGCGGCAGATCCTGCTGGGCAGTGTCATGCTCGCAACAGCCCGTTGGCTGCTGATCGGACATTTTCCCGACAACCTGGCCATACTGGTGGTTGCACAGGTACTTCATGCAGCCACGTTCGGCGCTTATCATGCGAGTGCGGTAGAAATGGTTCACCGGTTTTTCCGTGGGCCACACCAGATTCGTGGACAGGCGATATACGGATCAATCAGTTTTGGGGTGGGCGGCGCGCTGGGCAGCTACTATTCAGGCTATACGTGGAAATTTGTCAGCCCGGAATTTACCTTCAGCATTGCAGCGTTGTTGGCATTCACCGCAATCATCGTTGCCTGGCGCTGGGTTAAGCCTGAAGTCGCATAGAACGTATTTGAAGATAATTCAGGCACGCCAGCGCATGCGTTTCTGTCGGTAGCGTTGCAGGTCCACGATCTGTGCGGATTCGTGTTCCGCCTGTCCCGATTTAGCATTCGGCGGGCTCAGCCGTGCATCGGTAAAGAAATCATTCACTGCTGCGCAAAAATCTTCGATGAAATGATAGCGATCGACGTCGGTCGCTTTCTCCTGCATCACACTGTTCCGGATCTCAGTCAGCACAGCTTCGGTTTTTAACTTGTCGATTGGGTCGATAAAGCGCTGACACTGGTTGCGCTTGTAGATGGTGCGGATCAGCTGCTTCGTCAGCTCGTCGTGAAGTGGGCAACTCTCGAAGATATCCCTGGGTGAATCCGCATGCCGGTTCAGAGGTATCTGGTGATATCCCAGGCTTCGTTCCAGATGTTCCAGAAAGTCTCTAAAGGTCATTGTGGTAACTGGATCGTCTCAATCATTGCCTGTGCTGCGTTGGACAAGGTGCGTTCGCGATGGGTTACGATCCCGAGCGTACGAAATATACTGACATTTTTAATGTGGACCACGTGGAGCGATTCGTCAATGAGCGTATGTGGGAGGGCGCTCCAGCCAAAACCAATAGACGCCAACATCTTCAGTACTTCCAGATAGTTAGTCGACATGGCGATATTGATGCCCTCGCGAATCGAACCGAGTTCGTTAAGAATGATTTCCCGGGTATAGGTGCCGGCACCGGGCAGGATCGCCGGGTAATTCAGTAGCGCGATCTGGCTGACGTTTTGCTGCTTCGCCAGCGGGTGGGTCTGGCTAACGACGATTTCCAGTGGATCGTCCCATACCGGCAGCAGTTCCAGGTTGCCGGTCGCGATTTCGGGCAGGGTGACCACGGCAAGCTCGATATCGCCGTGTTCCACTGCGTCGCAGGCGGCTTCCGAGTCCATAAAGCGCATTTCCAGTGCTACTGCCGGCTGGGATTGATGAAAATGCTTTAACGGGGCTGGCAAACGGTGCAGGCCAATATGGTGGCTTGCGGCCATGCGTAACCGGCCGGTGACTTCCCCGGAGAGATTCAGGATGGCGCGCTTGGTATCGGCGACATCAACAATAATCTGGTGTGCCCGTGCTTGCAGGGCAAGCCCGGCATCGGTAAGTCGGACCTGGCGACCAATTCGGTCAAATAACGCGGCACCCAGCTCCGCCTCCAACGCGGCAATGCGTTTACTGATTGCCGGCTGAGTAATGAAGACCTTTTCGGCACCACGGGAGAAGGATCCGGTTTCAGCGACGGCCAGGAAGGCCTGGAGTGCGGGAATATCCATAACTAAAAAGAATATAATCTATGAATATTATGAATTTGTGTTATTTATAACTGGCCCCTAAGATTTGCGCAAGTACCCGAATAGGGATCAGGAGCTAAAAAATGGCTGGGAAAACGCTTTACGACAAACTCTGGGACGCGCACGTCGTGCGAGAAGAGGAGGACGGTACTTGCCTCCTCTATATCGACCGGCACCTTGTGCACGAAGTCACCAGTCCACAGGCATTCGAGGGTCTGCGCCTGGCGAATCGCACTCCCTGGCGCGTTGACGCTAATCTCGCGGTCCCGGACCACAACGTACCAACGACCGACCGCAGTCATGGCATCGCGGATCCAGTTTCCCGCATCCAGGTCGAGACACTGGACCAGAACTGCGCGACGTTCGGTATCACCGAATTCAATATGAATGACCCGCGGCAGGGCATTGTGCATGTCATTGGCCCGGAACAGGGGGCCACGCTCCCCGGGATGACGGTTGTCTGCGGCGATTCCCACACCTCGACCCATGGTGCGTTTGGTGCCCTTGCCTTTGGTATCGGTACCTCGGAAGTGGAACACGTGCTCGCCACTCAATGCCTGATACAGAAAAAGGCCAAATCGATGCTGGTCAGTGTCGACGGAGAACTGGGTCAGGGCGTTACTGCCAAAGATGTGGTGTTAGCCATTATTCATCATATCGGCACCGCTGGCGGCACTGGCTATGCAATTGAGTTTGGTGGCAGCGCGATCCAGTCGTTGTCGATGGAGGGGCGGATGACGGTATGCAATATGTCGATCGAGGCCGGCGCACGCGCTGGTTTTATTGGTGTCGACGCCAAAACTATCGAGTACGTCAAGGGCCGTCCCTATGCGCCACGCGAAGAATATTGGGAACAGGCGGTGAGCACATGGCGCGGGTTGCGCTCGGACCCGGATGCGGGTTTCGATCGTGTAGTACACATCAAGGCTGAGGATATTGCGCCGTTCGTTACTTGGGGCACATCACCTGAAATGGGTGTGCCGGTAACTGCAGCGGTGCCAGATCCGGGTTCCGAGCCTGACCCGGTCAAACGGGGTGGCATGGAACGGGCGCTGACATACATGGGCCTTGAGGCCGGCATGCCTATTGCGGATATCAGGCCGGACAAGGTCTTTATCGGTTCCTGTACGAATTCCCGTATCGAAGATTTGCGGGCAGCAGCAGCGGTAGTCAAAGGCAAGAAAGTGGCAGAGAGCATCAAACTTGCCATGGTCGTCCCGGGATCCGGGCTGGTTAAACAGCAAGCAGAGCAGGAAGGACTGGACAAAATCTTCGTTGAAGCGGGGTTTGAATGGCGTGAACCCGGTTGTTCCATGTGTCTCGCAATGAATGCTGATCGTCTTGAGCCCGGTGAGCGCTGTGCGTCGACCTCGAATCGGAATTTTGAGGGGCGGCAGGGGCAGGGCGGCAGGACTCACCTGGTTAGCCCGGCGATGGCAGCCGCCGCAGCCGTCAACGGCCACTTCGTGGATATCAGGGAGGCAAACTAATGGATGCGTTTAAAAAAATGGAAGGCCTTGTGGCACCGCTTGATCGATCCAACGTCGATACAGATCAGATCATACCCAAGCAGTTCCTGAAATCGATCAAGCGCACCGGATTCGGACCGAATTTGTTCGACGAATGGCGCTATCTCGATCAGGGCGAACCGGGCATGGACAACTCGGGACGCCCGCTCAACCCGGATTTTATCCTGAATGAAGCGCGCTATCAGGGCGCAACGATATTACTGGCACGCGACAATTTTGGTTGCGGTTCATCACGGGAACATGCGCCGTGGGCGTTGCTCGATTATGGATTTCGCGTGATTATCGCCCCAAGCTTTGCTGATATCTTTTTTAACAATTGCTTCAAGAACGGCATATTACCGGTTGTGCTTGATGCCGGCACCGTCGACAAACTCTTCACCGACGTGGCAGCCAGGCCGGGTTACCGCCTTGACGTGGATCTGGAGAACCAGGCCATTACCATGCCCAATGGCGAAGTCATCAATTTCGAAGTAGATGCCTTTCGCAAGCATTGCCTGATCAATGGACTGGATGATATTGGCCTGACACTTGAGCACGTCGACGATATCAGGGCGTATGAAGCGCGGCGACGGAAGCAGGCGCCGTGGCTGTTCCAGTCGCCAACCAACTAAAAACGGAAAAGAAAATGACCAAGAAGATTGCAATTTTACCGGGTGACGGTATTGGCCCCGAAATCGTAAATGAAGCGGTGAAGGTGCTGGAAGTGTTGCGTGCCAATGGTCTGGGACTCGAGCTGGTTGAGGCACCGGTTGGCGGTGCGGCCTATGACTTGCACGGCGACAGCCTGCCGGATGAGACCCTGGCGTTGGCAAAGAGTGCTGACGCAGTTTTGCTGGGTGCGGTTGGTGGACCGAAATGGGATGGTCTGCTAGATCGGTCAAAACGGCCGGAAAAGGCCTTGTTAGGCCTGAGATCGGCGATGGAATTGTTCTCTAATCTGCGTCCGGCGATACTGTATCCGCAGCTTGCCGACGCCTCAACACTCAAGCCCGAGGTAGTCGCTGGCCTGGATATCATGATTGTTCGCGAGCTGACTGGCGGTATCTATTTTGGTCAGCCTCGTGGGCTGGACAAGACCGACACCGGCGAGCGTCGTGGCTACAACACGCTGGTTTATACTGAGTCTGAAATCGAACGCATTGCACGCTCGGCCTTCGATATTGCCATGAAACGCAATCGACGGTTGTGCTCGGTCGACAAGGCTAATGTGCTGGACGTGATGGTACTTTGGCGCGAGGTGGTAAACGAGGTCGCCGGAGACTATCCGGAGGTTACTGTCAGCCACATGTACGTGGATAATGCAGCCATGCAACTGGTGCGCGCGCCGAAGCAGTTTGATGTCATCGTAACCGGAAACATGTTTGGCGATATTCTGTCAGATGCAGCCGCCATGTTGACCGGTTCCATCGGGATGTTGCCTTCGGCGTCGCTGGATAAAGATGGCAAGGGGATGTACGAGCCTATTCACGGCTCCGCACCCGATATAGCCGGTCAGGGCAAGGCAAACCCGCTGGCGACTATATTATCGGTCGCCATGATGTTGCGTTATACCCTCGAACAGCCCGACCTGGCAGATCAGGTTGAGCAGGCGGTTTCCAGGGTACTCGATCAGGGGCTGCGAACCGCAGATATCTACACCGGTGTTGGTAAAGAAGTGGGCACATCCGAAATGGGTGATGCCGTTGTTGCTGCGATGGCGAGTTAGCAGCGAAATCATAACGAAGAACAGGGTAACTGAAGATGAAGCGAGTGGGTTTGGTTGGTTGGCGCGGTATGGTGGGTTCGGTGCTCATGCAGCGCATGCAGGAAGAGGGCGATTTCAAAGAGATCGAGCCGACATTTTTCAGCACGTCGCAGACGGGGCAGCCCGGGCCGGAAGTCGGTAAAGACGTTCCATCATTGAAAGACGCCAATGATATCGACGAGCTCAAGGCCATGGATATCATTATTACCTGTCAGGGTGGCAGCTATACCGAGGCGATCTATCCGCAGTTACGCGGCGCCGGTTGGGACGGCTACTGGATAGATGCCGCATCCTCGTTGCGCATGGATAAAAGCGCGATCATCGTACTGGACCCGGTAAATCTTGATGTAATCAAGGACGGATTGGATCGGGGTGTCAAAACATATGTCGGCGGAAATTGCACGGTCAGCCTGATGCTGATGGCGATTGGTGGTTTGTTTGAAAAAGATCTGGTCGAGTGGATTTCGCCCATGACCTATCAGGCGGCCTCCGGCGCCGGCGCGCAAAACATGCGCGAATTAATTCGCCAGATGGGCGCGATTAATGATGAAGTAAAAAGCCTCAACGAAGACCCGGCGTCCGCGATACTGGAAATCGACCGCAAGCTTGCCGGGTTCCTGCGTAGCGATGACTATCCCACGGTACATTGGCCGGTACCGCTTGCCGGCAGCCTGATTCCTTGGATCGACAGCCAGCTCGAGAGTGGCCAGAGTCGAGAGGAGTGGAAAGCGCAGGTTGAAACCAACAAGATCCTGGGCCGTAGCGATAAGCCGATTCCGATTGATGGTCTCTGTGTTCGTGTCGGCGCCATGCGCTGTCACAGTCAGGCACTTACGATCAAGCTTCGTAAAGACGTACCGCTTGACGAAGTGCATGACTTGCTTGCAGCGAATAACGATTGGGTAAAAGTCCTGCCCAACGATCGACAGATCACCATGGAAGAGCTGACACCCGCGGCGGTAACCGGGACCTTGACCGTGCCGGTTGGCCGTCTGCGCAAGCTGACCATGGGCCCGCAATATCTGTCAGCGTTCACCGTCGGTGACCAGCTACTGTGGGGCGCTGCCGAGCCGTTACGAAGGATGCTCCGTATCGTTCTGGAGCACTGATGTCTCGGTCCGCGGATCTGACCGGCTCACCTTCCTAATATATAAAGAATGTCTCCTACTGCGGGCTTAGCTTGCGGACGGAGAATTTGAGCTATATTGATAGGTAAATAGGGGTTCGACCGGCACCGTACTACTGCTTTTTCGACCCATATTGCCTATTTTTTGGTCATATATGGGAGGGGTTATGATCCGTCAGCGGTCCTATTCAAGTATACAGTTATGTGCTAAAAGACCATTTATAAACTATAGTTAGTTGCGGTTTGTAAAGAATCTTAATACTATAATCGCGTAAGCCTTGGTCTTATAAGCTATTATTTTGTTCAGGGCGCTGACAATAATCGGAGAATCGAGAAGAAATGACTCGAGCGAATAGGGGGGTGTGCAGAGCGATAGCCATTGGGGCAGGTTTCCTCATGGCCATGTTGCCACTTCTGACTTACGGACTGGGTCTCGGGCCCATCAAGGTTAATTCCGCGCTGAACGAGAATCTCGATGCCGAAATCGAGTTCACCTCCGCAACAGATCAAGAACTGAAAGACCTGCAGATAGGCCTCGCACCGGTTGGTGCGTTCCAGGCGGTTGGTATTGAAAAGACGCCACAGCTTTCAGCGATTCAGTTTCAGGTTACCCGTCGTTCAGACGGTCGGCCCTATTTACATCTTACGACCAAGTTTCCCTATTCAGAGCCCTACTTGCATTTACTGCTACAGGCAGAGTGGCGAGTGGGTTCATCAGTCGGCCGTCTGCGACGTGAATACACCGCTTTAATTGATCCACCATTTTTAACTGCCACAAAACCCACTGGTATCGAAGCACCGCGCGCCGCGCCGGTCGAGTCAGAACCCGAGCTCAAACTGGAAGAAACTCCGCCGGCTGTGCCGGCACCGGTGTCTCGTGCACCGGAGCCCGAACCGGAGCTCATACTCGAACCTGAACCGAAAGCGACCGCCACTAAAGAGCCGGAACTTTTTCTTGAAGAAGACGAGCCAGTGGTTACCGCCACTGCACCGACACCGACCAAAACTGCGGCGCCTGCTGCGGTTGACGTGAAGGAGCAAGCCGCTCCCGAACCTTTGCTGGAACTGGAAGAGCCCGGACTTGATCAACCGGCAGCAGCGCAGCCGACAGCGATAGCTCAGAAGGCTGAACTACTGGGGCCGCCGGACTGGTTGCTGGTGCCATCGGGTACGCCAGCCTGGGCCAACACTGACAAGTATCGTGTCAAGCGCGGTGACACCGCTTACGATATTGCCCGCCGAATCCGTACGGACAAGAGTGTAAGTATTGAACAGGTTGTGCTGGCACTTTATGACAGCAATCCCAATGCATTCTTCGACAAGAACACCAACAATTTGCGTGCTGGCAAGATTCTTAACGTGCCTGAGCGTGATGTCATCGGCAAGCGAAGCAAGCAGACTGCGAAACGACAGTTCCTTGCCCAGTACGATACCTGGCAGGAATACAAGCTGAAGCTTGCGAGTGCACGCCAACCCGTGACGGTTGAAGCGGCGCCGAAACCTGAAACAAAGAAACCGGCTGAAAAGGCAAAGTCAGAAAAGCCGGACCCGAAGGTTGCCAGAAAGCCTGTCCCGAAAAAGGAAGCAGAGCCGGTCAAGAAAACACCTGAGCCCGCCAAGGCCGAGCCTGCGCGCAAGGGAATGGAATTGCCGCCGTCGAGAAACGGTCGCAAAGAAGAACTACTGCGTATCGTTCGCGCGAACGTAGACAAGAAAGGTGAAACCGCCGGCAAGGCTGCGGAAACTGAAGCAGCCAAGGGCAAGCAGGAACTGGCGGAAAAAGCAGTCACCCTGCAACAGTCTGCCGAAGGCGCAACCGTGAAGTCTGATGCAACGACCGCGGGCAAACCTCAGGCTCCAGCACCGGCAGAACGTCTGGCGCAGATTGAAAATCAGGATCTGGCGCAGAAGACCAAACCGGCACCAGTAGAAGCCGCGCCGGAGAAAAAGGCAGCCAAAGTTGAAGCTCCCAAGAAGCCGCTGAATGTTGCCAAGGCACCAAAAGCAAAACGTGCTGTTCCTCCCCCACCTCCGCCCGAGGAAGAGGGGATTATGGATATCGTTACCGGCATACTCGACGAGATTCTGGGCAATCAGCTGTTCCTGATGTTGATCGGCGGCGTGGTTGTGCTGGGTGGTGCAGTCGGCATGATCTACATGCGACGCAGACGGAAGTCGCTGTCAGAATTCGAAGAAAGTATTCTCACCAGCGGTGACATTACAAGCAGCGAAGTCTCCACTGCCAGTGAAGACTTCGGTGGCGATGCCAGTGATACATCTTTTCTTAGTGACTTCAGCCAGGGCGGAATGGGCAATATTGCGACTGACGAAGTCGATCCGATTGCTGAAGCGGATGTTTACCTGGCCTATGGTCGTGATGAGCAGGCGGAAGAAATCCTGAAGGACGCCATCGTCAAGCACCCGGGACGCAATGAGCTGAAAGAAAAGCTGCTGGAGATTTACTCACAACGTGGTGATGTCGGCGCTTTCGAAACGCTGGCCGAAGAACTCTACGCCTCGCTCGAGGGCAAGGGTGGCGATTTGTGGGATCGGGTAGCCGGGATGGGCTCAACCTTGAATCCGAGTAACCCGATGTTTCAGAGTGGCGGCGCGCGACCTGTCGCTGCAGAAAGTGCACCTGCTATGACGCATAGCGCTAGAACCATGCCTGCGATCGAAGATACCGGTGTCCTCGAGATGAACGAGCCGCTGACGATGCCTGGTGAAGAGGAATCAGCACCGACCCAGGCCATTGATATGGCAGAGATGCAGGCGGAGGCGATGTCTCCGGAAATTGAAATGGATACTGGTCTGGACTTTGGTTCCGGTACATCGGAAGAAACGGAAGTCGTGTCCGATGAAGAGCTGGGCGGTCTGGAGTTTAACCTGGACATGGACACGTCGATCTCGTCGACCCCGGAAGAGACTGATTCCGGGCTAGGGTTTGAGTCGTCTGCTGACGATGGTACGAGTCTCGATTTTGAGCCGGGTGGCATGTCATTGTCGGCGGAACCAGAGGCGTCCGCGGAAGAAACCATCGGGTCCGATGACGGACTGTCGTTTGATGCCGGTGAGCTATCAATGGACGCCGAAGAAGGCGGCCTGTCGATGGAAGAAGAAGATGAATTTGCGTCGCTCCGTGCCAATACGCCTGATAACAATGAATCCGACCTGAGTATCAGCATTGGTACCGACGAGGGTACCTCTAGCCTGGACTCGTCTGATATGGATGCTTCACTCGATATGGGTGATTTCTCGCTGGAAAGCGGTAGTGACGATACCGATCTGTCCTTCGGCGGTGGTGGTGACGAAGAGGTTGCGGTCGCTGTTGCGCCTGAAGTCGAAGAAGTTGGAGGTTCCGCCGAGCAGTGGGACGAAGCCGCTACCAAGCTCGACCTTGCCAAGGCCTATATAGACATGGGTGATGCGGAAGGTGCCAGGAGTATTCTTGAGGAAGTTGCCGTTGAAGGTAACGATGATCAAAAGAAGCAGGCAGCTGAGCTCGCGAGCCAAATCGGTTAACAAAAACAATAATAGTATTTTTGTAATATCTTAATGGCGCACTCTGTGCGCCTTTTTATTGCCTGTTAATTCCTTGATCTTCGATAGACAAGGAAGCTGTAGTCCAGGCTGTTAACATCATCCGCAGTAAAATCTTGCTGACTTTCGAGAGTCCACTCGCTGCGATCATAGACCGGAAATCGGATATCGCCTTCTGCGTCGATATGCACCTGGGTAATCAGTATGCGATTTGCCAAGGGTAAAAATAACCGGTAGATCTCCGCACCACCAATCACGAATACCTCGTCAGCATCTCCCGCAGCGACCAGCGCTTCCTCCTTGCTGTGGACTACGGTACATCCCTCGGCTTGATAGGACAGGTCCCGCGAAAGAATGATGTTGTGCCGTCCGGGGAGCGGCCTGCCAATATCGGCGTAGTTCTTTCTACCCATTATAATCGGGTGCCCCAGTGTCACTTGCTTGAAATACTTCAGGTCGGCGGGCAGATGCCAGGGGAGGGTATTGTCACGGCCGATTACGCCATTGTCGGCGATCGCTGCAATAAGTGAAATTATCAACGCAAAAGCCGCCTAAACCGCTACAGGGGCCTTGATATGCGGGTGTGGGTCGTAATTGCTGAGCTCGAAATCCTCGAATACGAAGCTTTCAATGTCTGTGCGAGTGGGATTGATAGTGAGGATGGGTAAGGGCCTGGGCTCCCTTGCCAGTTGTGTTTTAGCCTGTTCCAGGTGATTGAGATAGAGGTGGGCATCACCGAGGGTGTGGACGAAATCGCCTGCGCGCAATCCACATACCTGTGCGATCATCATCGTCAGCAAGGCATAAGACGCAATGTTAAACGGAACCCCAAGAAAAATATCCGCACTGCGTTGATAGAGCTGGCAAGAGAGCCTGCCATCGGCAACGTAAAACTGGAAAAATGCATGACATGGCGGTAATGCCATATGGTTCAACTCGCCAACATTCCAGGCGCTGACAATTATCCGGCGAGAATCAGGATTATTTTTTATCTGATCGATCACCTGGGCGATTTGATCAATTTTTTCGCCGTTGGTATCGGGCCAGGAGCGCCATTGAGAACCGTAGACTGGTCCGAGATCACCGTTGTCATCAGCCCATTCGTTCCAGATCGAAACGCCATGGTCGGTCAGGTACTTGATGTTGGTGTCGCCGCGAAGAAACCAGAGCAACTCGTAGATGATCGACTTCAAGTGCAGCTTTTTTGTTGTGACGAGGGGGAAGCCCTGTTCGAGATCGTAGCGACTCTGATGGCCGAACACGCTCACGGTACCCGTGCCGGTCCTGTCCTCTTTTTTTACGCCGTGTTCGAGGACATGGCGCATTAAATCTAGATACTGCTGCATGATCGTTTATCGCCGACGAATGGTAGTTTTTGGGGTATCCTGACTTACTGAAATCTGATTAATTATTATTTAGAAACCATCAGGCCCGTCTGGGCAATCTCGCTGACCGATAGTATATCGATATTCGATTGTTCGTGCAGCCAATCAACAGGATTCACTGGAATACAGGCAAAGCCATGGAAAACAAACTGGGAAAATACTTGTTTATGGGACCGTTCCTGCAGTTACTGCAGAGGGGCGAGTTTTTTGCGCGTATGGTCGGCGTAATGCTGCAGGTGTTGGCAGCACTGGCGGTGCTGGGTAGTCTCGCCACCATCTTCAAGGCGGGCAAAGTGATGTTTGATTTGCCGGCCAGCGGCATCATGGGCGGGATAATGTACCAGTTGTTCTACATACTGGCGGTGTACGCGGTAGCACATACCTTATTAATACGTGCCCAGGATATTACAAACCAGAAGAACGAGGAATTCTTCGCGCTTCCTATTGCGGCATATCTGATTCGGATGATCGGCGAAGTGTATGCGGCGTATGTCGCCCTCACGGCGATCGGCGGCGGAATCTTCGTCTGGTTTACCGGTCAGCCGGTGGGAAAAATCATGAACCCGGTACCCTTTATGTTTCCGGTTCCGAAAAATCCGGATTTTATGGGAGGTATCGAGTTGATAATCAGCGGAATATTGCTGGCGACCGCATCTATCATCATTACCTACTTGCTGGCCGAGCTGTTGACCGCTCTGAATCGTGTGACCTCTGGCCGGAAAAACGTGAGCAGCGGACCTCGCCAGATCTCTGACCATCGCAGCGGACAGTCTCGGTTCGGCTGATTACTGATCGGCGGCGTCTTTCTTCAGGAACGAACGTCCGCCAGAATCTTGAGAAAGTCTTTTTCCCAACGCCGGAACGTCGGCTCCAGGTCTTTCTCAGGGTAAAACGAGATCAGTTTTGCCGGGTTTGTCCCCAGCACGATCGTCTCATCGCCTTCAGCGAACACCACCAGTTTCAACGGCAGAAACGGTACGAGGGTGGGGTGCTTTTTTGATAGACTCTGGATCTCTTTTTTCTTTCCGAAAAACACAATCCGATATTCCGCGGTCTGGTAGCCACTTTTAGTCAAGCCGACGTCAACACGTTGCACTCGCATCAGCTTGTAGCCGTTGTTGACCACTGCCTGTTGCACTGCATTCATCGCTTCGGGAAACGTATTCGATATCCGGACCATCAGCAGCTCATGTGCAGGATCGACATGATTGTCTGCTATGGCGGCAGAGTGAAACAGAGAAAGCCAGAACGCAATAACTATGGTAACGAGCGACTTCATAGTGTTGCCTCTTCCAGTATGTCGACGTAAGTCTGGTGCATCTGGTCGCACAGCCGTTCCAGTTCATTGTTATTGAATACAGCGCTAAGTCGTTTCGGGTTAACAGTCATCACCAGAACTTTTCCCTTGTGTTCGACAATTGAAACGCGACACGGAAGAAACAGGCCAACTCGGGGATCAACCTTTAGCGCCTCGTTCAGGAAGTTAAAGCCGCATGAATAGATGATTACCTGTTTTTTGTTTTCCTGATCTGCATCGACCAGCCCCTGGTCCAGGTTCTGCACCCGAATCAGGCGCATGTTGGCGTTTAACACCGCATCCTTGACACTTTGAATGGTTTTTTCCAATGAATTGGGTGATTCGGCTACCAGGTAGGGGGTCTCTGCCGCTGCTTTTTTCAGCGCGGCTGAGCCGGCTAGCTGTTCGAAAGAGCGCACGTAGGCGACAACGTTATCAATGTCTTTTTTGCTTAGACCCTGTTTTATAAACGAGGCCATCGGTGTGCCTTTACGTCCTTTGATCAGGGTTTCGCGGATCATGCTGTCCGACGCCGAGGCAAGAAAGCCGGGATTATTTAACGCCGGCGCCAGTACAGGCAAATCTCTCGGGCGAGAGAAGGTTACGCCTGTACCTTTTCCGCCTTCGCCGTTCGCGCCGTGGCAGGCCGCACAGCGTTGCTGATAAATTGACTCACCTTTAGTTGCATCGCCTGCGATTTGCTTTGATGAGTAGGCCGGCGGTTTATTACCGGTCCAGCTACGCATGTGGGCAATTATTGCAGAGACCTGGGAATCACTTAGGTTATCGAAAGAGGGCATAATCCGTCCGGGCCGACCATGGTGAATCGTCTTGCGCAAATAGGCGTCGTCGACATTATCAATAAACTCGGGCAGCGCCAGTGGCACACCAACCCCGCCCTTGCCACTGTTGCCATGACACACAGCACAGTTTTCGAGAAACAGACGCCCACCATCCCCGTCCGCGTAAATCCCTGGGGACAAAGTCAGAATTATCAGAATGAATAGCAGTCCCGCGACGGAACGATTGTTGGGCATGTTGATCTCGATGTGCATAGCCTGTCGGTATAAGGTCAGTTCGGCCGGGAGTCTATCGTTTGTTCAGGGCAGGCTTATTGATGAAGATCAAACAGCTAGTGAAACAGCCTGATTTTCCGGTACTTGAAAACAGGTATCAGCAGCATCCCGGCAACGAATCCGCCGATATGCGCTCCCCAGGCAACGCCGCCGCCTCCGGATGCTGCCGTTAAAAATGAATTAATGATTTGCAGCACAAACCAGAACGCCAGCACGTACATCGCTGGCAGGCGAGTTGTGTGAAGAATAAATCCTAACGGGATCACGACCAGTACCCGTGCTTTCGGGTGGAGCAGCAAGTATGCGCCGAGCACACCGGAAATGGCGCCGCTGGCGCCGACCATCGGCACCGTAGAGGCAGAATCGGGCAAGGCCTGGGCGAATGCGGCCGCTGCTCCACAAATCAGGTAAAACACGATGAAGCGGCGATGGCCCATGGCGTCCTCAACGTTGTTCCCGAATATCCACAGATACAACATATTACCAATCAGGTGCATCCAGCCGCCGTGAAGAAACATGGAGGTGAGCAAGGTGGCAGCGGGGGGCACGATTGCATATTCCGGGGGTAGCGACTGGCCGCCAAGAACCGCGGCGGGGATGAAACCTAGCGCGAACACAACAAATTGCTGCCCCTGTGGGCCAAGGGAGAATTGCCAGGCGAATATCAGTATACAAGCTACGATGAAAGTGACCGTAACATACGGAAATATAGTGGTCGGATTGTCATCATGTAGGGGAATCACGGTGTCAGGCTAGTCGCTGTCGTGAAAGCGCTCAGCAGCATCGACAGTATTGGCCAGTAGAGTCGCAACGGTCATGGGTCCAACGCCTCCCGGTACCGGCGTAATCCAGCCGGCGCGTTCACTGGCCGATTCAAATTCGATGTCGCCGATCAGGCGTCCGTCTTCCTGTCGATTGATACCAATATCGATTACCACGGCACCCGGCTTGATCCATTCCCCTTTGACGATCCCCGGTTTTCCGACAGCGACGACCACGATATCGGCCTGGGATACATAGTCAGCGGTATTCCTGGTAAACCGGTGACAGGTGGAGACTGTGCAACCAGCCAGTAGCAATTCAAGACCCATCGGCCGGCCGACATGGTTGGAGGCACCAACGACGACAGCATTCTGGCCGCGAATGGGTTCACCCGTACTTTCGAGCAGGTGCATGACGCCACGGGGTGTACAGGGGCGGAGTACCGGGTTTCGTACTGCCAGGCGACCGACATTGTAGGGGTGGAAACCGTCAACGTCCTTGTCTGGCCGAATGGTTTCGATCACGACATCCGGGTCTATCTGTTCCGGCAACGGCGACTGCACCAGGATACCGTCAACCTCCGGGTTGGCATTGAGCGACTGGATCAGGTCGATCAGCTCTGCCTCAGGCGTGTCCGCCGGAAGATCGTAGGAAAACGACATAATCCCGACCTCGTCGCAAGCCTTGCGCTTGTTGCGGACATAGACTGCGGACGCCGGATCGGTGCCAACCATCACGACAGAAAGGCCAGGCGCGCGTTTTCCGGCGGCCAGGCGCTGCTCGATCCGGTGCTTTAATGTCACACGCATCTCGGCGGCAATCTTTTTTCCGTCGATAATTTTGGCGGTCATGAGGAAATTCTTGGCCTGGCGAAAAATTGTGGGCCAAGTGTCGCATGGCCCTTTGGCTTAGCCAAGCGGGGAAGGGTATGCGTCCGGGGCAAGATTGACGCTATAATTGTGGTTGCGTATAGTCGCGCAGCGCTTGGTTCTACCGTCGTGCAGGATGTCTGTGCGGTTGCGCACGGGGTATAGCGCAGTCTGGTAGCGCACCTGGTTTGGGACCAGGGTGTCGGGGGTTCAAATCCCTCTACCCCGACCAAATATCGTGTTGGCAATGAAGACTGGCAACGCTGAAAATGCTTAGAATGCGCCCGTAGCTCAATCGGATAGAGCAACGGCCTTCAGGGCTGCGATTGTTGCAGCAATTAGGAGCCTCTGCCGGGAAACAAAACCTGCAGAGTGGAGGGCACTGTATCGGTGGAACCTTAACGCGTCGTGGCGATGGCAATACCGAGGAAACCGGCGGGATCGTCAACCGGGATCCGTAGAGACTATACGTGCCCCGCCTGGAATGGCGAAGATATAGTCCAGACCACAAACGGGCCAGATCGCGGGATTTGTGTCAGGCAGTGAAAACTGTAGTGGTAAGCTAAGCCGTAGGTTACAGGTTCGATTCCTGTCGGGCGCGCCAGGTGGCGAAATATGGTGAGCGTAGCTCAGTTGGTAGAGCCCCGGATTGTGATTCCGGTCGTCGTGGGTTCGAGTCCCATCGTTCACCCCAGTTTTGAAATATTGGGTCGTTAGCTCAGTTGGTAGAGCAGCGGACTCTTAATCCGCGGGTCGTAGGTTCGATCCCTACACGACCCACCAATATTCAGTAGCAGGAGCTTGCTCCTGCTATTTTTTTATCCGCAGGTCTGGGTGGGCTACCGGAATCCAGCATTATAATATGGTGTTGATTGCTCCGCCTGCGGGGCGGACTGTGGCAAAATACGTCCGGCCGACGTATCGCGAATGTGGCGGAACTGGTAGACGCGCTGGATTTAGGTTCCAGTGGGGCAACCCGTGGGAGTTCGACTCTCCCCATTCGCACCAGACAAAATATTAACTTATTGACTTAAAAACAATAGGTTATGATGTTTACTTAAGATATTAAATGAGGTTAATTCATGCAGGTTTCCATCGAAAACACGAGCAACCTGGGGCGCCGGATCAAGGTAACCGTGCCTGCCGACCGCGTGGAGCAGGAGTTTTCCAGCCGTATCAAGCGTCTTTCGGGGCAGGTAAAGCTTCCCGGTTTCCGGCCCGGCAAGGTACCGGCAAAGGTCGTCGAGCAGAAATACGGCAAACAAGTGATGAATGAACTGGCGACCGATCTGATTCAATCAACATTTCAGGAAGCGGTAGGCCAGGAAAGCCTGCGCCCGGCAGGCGGCCCTAAAATCGAACCGGTAAAGCCGGAACGGGGCAAGGAACTTGAGTACACTGCCGAGTTCGAAGTCTACCCGGAAATCAGCAAGCCCGATCTGGACGGTGTGGCGCTAAAGCGCCCTGTCTGCGAAGTGACCGAAGAAGACGTTGATCGCACCATCGACACCCTGCGCAAGCAACGGGCGGTTTGGACAGAGGTCGATCGCGCGGCCAAAGATGGCGATCAGGTCATTATCGATTTTTTGGGCAAGATCGATGGTGAAGCATTTGCCGGTGGCGAAGCGAAAGACTACACGCTGGAACTGGGTTCACGGTCCTTTATAGACGGATTCGAGGAAGGCCTGGTGGGCGCCAAAGCAGGCGATGAAAAGAACATTGACGTGAAGTTTCCCGACACCTATCCGGCTGAACACCTGCAAGGCAAGCCTGCAACATTCGAGGTGAAAGTGGGTTCGGTAAAGGAGTCCAGCCTGCCGGAGGTAGATGAAGATTTCGTCAAGGGCCTGGGAATCGATGAAGGTAGTGTCGATAAATTCCGCCAGGAAGTTCGGTCCAATCTGGATCGGGAAATGAAGCAGCGCTTGCGCTCAATGTTGAGCGCCCGCGTGGTTGATGCCTTGCTTGAACGCAATCCCCTGGAAATCCCGGAAGCGCTGATAATGGAAGAGCTCGGCAGGGCGCAACAAATTGCAGCACAGGCGGGCAGAACCATGACCAAGCCTACTGAGGCCGATCGCGAAGCCGCGAAGCGGCGCGTAGCCACCAGCCTGATATTCGCGGAAGTCATGCAAAAAGAAGGGTTGCAAGCGGATAGCGAAAGGGTGCAGGCTCAGGTCGACGAGATGGCTGCCGAATACGACAATCCCGACGAATTCAAGAAATGGCTGTTCAGTGAGCCATCCCGACTGCGGGAAATCCAGGGCCTGGTGCTGGAAGAAAAGATCGTGGAAACCCTGCTGGACAAGGCTAAAGTGACGGATGAGGCCATCAGCTTCAAGGAGCTTTCCAGCCTGACCTAGGTTGTAACGTCGGAATAGCAGTAACCAAACGAGGAAACCGAGCAAATGACGTATTTCACAGAGAAAGACGGGGCACTGAACTCAACCAATCTGGGGCTGGTGCCGATGGTAATCGAGTCTACCGGTCGTGGAGAGCGGGCGTTCGACATCTACTCACGCATGCTCAAGGAGCGCGTGATCTTCCTCGTTGGCCCGGTGGAAGACCACATGGCCAATCTGATCGTTGCCCAGCTGTTGTTTCTGGAGTCGGAAAATCCTGATAAGGATATCCATCTGTATATCAATTCCCCGGGTGGCGCGGTAAACGCCGGGCTGGCGATTTACGACACCATGCAGTTTATCAAGCCTGAAATCAGTACCGTCTGCATTGGTCAGGCGGCCAGTATGGGCGCCGTGCTGCTAGCGGGCGGCGCTGCCGGCAAACGCTTCTGCCTGCCGCATGCCCGCATTATGATTCACCAGCCGCTGGGCGGATTCCAGGGTCAGGCGACCGACATTGATATTCACGCCCGGGAAATTTTGCGTGTCCGCGAGGAACTGAATCAGATTCTGGCGCGTCATTCGAACCAGTCCATGGACAAAATCCAGAACGATACCGACCGTGACAACTTCATGAACGGGACCGAGGCAAAGGCGTACGGCCTGATCGACGAGGTTATTGAAAAACGCTAATCGAAAAGACGAACTGGCATAGCTGTGCTATATGTAGGGTTAGAAGGCTTGCAATATCGCTTGAATCCCTGCATCTTTAGCGGCAAGCACCAGTCTGGATCAAGAGGTTGATAGATGGCGGACGATACCAATAACGGCGAAGGTAAAGGCGAAAAGCTGCTTTATTGCTCGTTCTGTGGCAAAAGCCAGCACGAGGTACGTAAGCTGATCGCGGGCCCCTCGGTTTTCGTTTGTGACGAGTGTGTCGAGCTCTGTAATGACATTATCCGCGAGGAAGTGCAGGAAGAGACCAATGCGGCGCATGCGAAAAGCAAGTTCCCGACCCCGCACGAAATCTACAAGATCCTCGATGAGTATGTGATCGGCCAATCCGGGGCGAAAAAGGTCCTTTCGGTCGCGGTTTACAATCACTACAAGCGAATCGAGAATCAGGACGCCATCGGCGATGTCGAGCTCTCCAAGAGCAATATCCTGCTGATTGGCCCCACCGGTTCCGGAAAAACCCTGCTGGCCGAGACCCTTGCGCGCCTGCTGAACGTTCCGTTTACCATTGCCGACGCAACGACGCTTACCGAAGCCGGTTACGTCGGTGAAGACGTTGAAAACATCATCCAGAAGCTTTTGCAGAAGTGCGATTACGATGTCGAGCGCGCCCAGAAGGGTATTGTTTATATTGACGAAATCGACAAGATTTCGCGCAAGGCCGATAATCCGTCCATTACCCGTGATGTCTCCGGTGAGGGCGTACAGCAGGCATTGTTAAAGCTGATCGAAGGAACGGTTGCCTCGGTACCGCCACAGGGTGGTCGCAAGCATCCGCAGCAGGAATTCCTGCAGGTGGATACCAGCGGCGTGCTGTTTATTTGTGGCGGCGCCTTCTCCGGCCTGGAAAAAGTAATCCAGGACCGATCAGAAAAGGGCGGTATCGGCTTCTCCGCCGAGATCAAGACCAAGGCCCAGACGCGCAACGCCAGCTCACTGATTCGTGGTGTTGAGCCGGAAGATCTGATCAAATACGGCCTGATTCCTGAGTTTGTCGGTCGCCTGCCGGTGGTCGCAGTACTCGAAGAGCTGGACGAAGAGGCGCTGGTGCGGATTCTTACCGAGCCGAAGAATGCCCTGATAAAGCAATATCAGCGTCTACTGGAGCTTGAGGGCGTGGAACTCGAATTCCGGCTGGAGGCGATGAAAGCCATTGCCCACCGGGCGATGGATCGCAAAACCGGCGCCCGTGGCCTGCGCTCGATACTGGAACACGCGCTGCTGGAGGTGATGTACGATTTGCCGTCGGTTGAGAACGTTTCCAAGGTGGTGGTGGAAGAAAGTGTCATCACCGAAGGCGCCAAACCGTTGCTGATATACCAGGATGAAGATGAGAAACGGGCGTCCTCGTCAGCAACCTGATTTGGAACGCACGGTAGTGTGATTTTCGCGGCCCCGCCTCGTGCGGGGCTTTTTGCGTCGACCACAGGCGTTTTCACTGAAAATGCGCGCTATGCGCCTACGACCGACGGGGTATTTGGTCTGAGTGACGTACGTTGAAAACAACCCGTTTCGGCCCCAAACTTACTGAAGACATAGCCAGCCTGGCGCTAATTACAGGATACGAGTACACAATTTATGAGCGATCAAGACAAGAACCTCCCGGCCGTACCGGAAATGGAAAAAAGCCTGCCGGTGTTGCCGCTGCGCGATGTGGTGGTATTTCCCCATATGGTGATACCGCTGTTTGTCGGCCGTCGCAAATCGATCAAGGCGCTGGAAGAGGCCATGGAGTCTGGCAAGGAAATCATGCTGGTCGCCCAAAAGAGCGCCTCGGATGACGATCCGACCACCGATGACATTCACACAATCGGTACCCTGGCGAATATCCTGCAGCTGCTGCGTTTGCCCGATGGCACCGTCAAGGTGCTGGTCGAGGGCGAGCGTCGCGCGCTGGTACAGAAGTACCTCGAGACGGAAGACTATTTTTCTGCCGAGATTGGCATGGTTGATACAGTTGCCATGGATGACAAGGAAGCAGAGGCCCTGACGCGTTCGGTGCTGACCGAGTTCGACCAGTACGTCAAACTGAACATGAAGATCCCGCCGGAGATCCTGACCTCCCTGACGGGTATCGATGATCCCGGTCGCCTGGCTGATACCATCGCGGCGCACTTAAGCCTGAAACTGGAAGAGAAGCAGGAATTGCTGGAGATGTCGGATACGCGCGATCGACTGGAACGTATCCTCGCTGTCATGGAAGCTGAAATCGATCTGTTGCAGGTTGAGAAGCGTATTCGTGGTCGCGTAAAGCGCCAGATGGAAAAGAGTCAGCGCGAGTACTATCTCAACGAACAGATGAAAGCCATCCAGAAGGAACTGGGTGATCTCGATGAAGCGCCGAACGAGATGGAAGAACTGACGCAAAAGATCGAGAAGGCCGGCATGCCGAAAGAGGCCAGGGAAAAGGTCGATGCCGAGCTCAACAAGCTGAAGATGATGTCGCCCATGTCTGCGGAAGCGACCGTGGTGCGCAACTACATCGACTGGCTGGTGGGCGTGCCGTGGAAAAAGAAATCACGCATTCAGAACGACCTGGCCAAGGCCGAGCTGGTGCTCGACGTGGATCACTACGGTCTGGAGAAGGTCAAGGAGCGCATCCTCGAGTATCTTGCTGTGCAGCAGCGCGTGAAAAAACTCAAGGGTCCTATCCTGTGCCTGGTCGGCCCTCCCGGTGTCGGTAAAACCTCGCTGGGGCAATCGATCGCCAAGGCGACCGGTCGCAAGTTTACCCGTATGTCACTCGGTGGCGTTCGTGATGAAGCCGAGATCCGCGGCCACCGTCGCACCTATATTGGTTCGATGCCGGGCAAGATCATTCAGAACCTGTCGAAGGTGAAGGTAAAGAACCCGCTGTTCATGCTCGACGAAGTCGACAAGATGGCCATGGATTTTCGTGGCGATCCGTCTTCGGCCCTGCTGGAAGTGCTGGATCCCGAGCAGAATGACAGCTTCAACGATCACTACCTTGAAGTGGATTATGACCTGTCGGACGTCATGTTCGTGGCAACCGCGAACACGCTGAACATTCCTGGTCCGCTACTGGATCGTATGGAAGTGATTCGTCTTTCCGGTTACACCGAAGACGAAAAGCTGAATATTGCCAAGAAGTACCTGGCACCGAAGCAGCGCAAGAACAACGGCCTGAAGGAAGACGAGGTCTCGATTTCCGACGAGGCGATTCTCGATATCATCCGTTACTACACGCGCGAAGCCGGTGTACGTAATCTCGAGCGTGAAATCTCCAAGGTATTCCGCAAGGTCACGCGCGAACTGGTGCTGGGCAAGACGGAAGGCCAGGTGACTATCACACCGAAAAATCTGGAAGATTATCTTGGCGTCCATCGTTTCCGCTTCGGCCTGGCCGAAGAGAAGAACCAGGTTGGCCAGGTAACCGGCCTTGCCTGGACCGAGGTCGGCGGTGAACTTCTGACGATTGAATCCGTGGTTGTCCCGGGCAAGGGCAAGCAGACCTATACCGGTAAGCTCGGTGATGTCATGCAGGAGTCGATCCAGGCGGCCATGAGCGTCGTCCGTGCCCGCGCCAAGGCGCTGGGAATTTCACCGAAGTTCTACGAAGAGAACGATATCCACGTTCACGTGCCGGAAGGTGCAACCCCGAAGGACGGCCCGAGCGCGGGTGTCGGTATGTGCACTTCCATTATCTCGGCCCTGACCGGTATCCCGGTACGCGCCGATGTAGCCATGACCGGTGAGATCACCCTTCGCGGCGAGGTGCTGCCGATTGGTGGACTCAAGGAGAAGCTGCTCGCGGCCCACCGTGGCGGCATCAAGACCGTCGTGATTCCGGAAGAGAACACGAAGGACCTTCAGGAGATTCCAGACAACGTGAAGAAGGACCTGGAGATTATCCCGGTTCGCTGGATCGATCAGGTACTGGAGGCGGCCCTCGAGCGTCACCCGGAACCGCTGCCGGAGACGGCTGAAGCTGGGTCGGGCGGCAAGCCGCAGAAGGGTGCTGACGGCACCGATTCGGCGGTGGCGCATCACTGACAAGTCTGCCGAATACGGCACAAAACAGGCGGCCTGAGGCCGCCTGTTTTTGTTTTTGCAGGCGCAAAATACAGCGTTTCTGAGGCTAGAAAACCCGGGAGAGTTCACGTACACTAGCGCGCCCCAACGGGGGTAGTTTCCCGTATGGGTGCTTAGCTCAGCTGGTAGAGCGTCGCCCTTACAAGGCGAATGTCGGGGGTTCGATCCCCTCAGCACCCACCATCGCTTTGACCATGCGAAACAGTGGAGCGGTAGTTCAGTTGGTTAGAATACCGGCCTGTCACGCCGGGGGTCGCGGGTTCGAGTCCCGTCCGCTCCGCCACTATTTCAATGACTTACGCCCCCACCAGCGGGGGCGGTTGTCTAATAAAACCCTATTTGTC